>Ga0155582_119_pt1 | contig 31104 bp, 23 predicted proteins | sample RifCSPhighO2_12_FD_107239 | JGI IMG/M metagenome (GOLD analysis project Ga0155582, IMG submission 107239) | Gammaproteobacteria bacterium RIFCSPHIGHO2_12_FULL_37_14
ATACGTGAATACGCCTGCCGCTGTTTCATCTGAATGTGCTTTCTTATCGACTTTCGCATAATATTCGTCTGGGCAAAAACGAGTAGTTAACCGATCTAAGCGATCGGTAAAACATTGGATGTATTTAATTCGCAATTCATCTGCCAACTCAAGTTGAGTTGCTACTTCCCATAAAACAGCTTCAATTTCGTTTTGCTTTTCAATAATGGCTCGAATTTGATTTTTAATTTCTTCTTGATTTAAATTTGCAAACCATTCTTGGAAGAAACCACCATTTTCATCAATATCTATTTCCCTGATTAAACTCGGCTCTTCCTTACGTTCTTCTCCTAACGATCGAAAAATAAAATTAGCGCCTGCATCTATGCAATAAACTTCTCCTTGGGCATTAATTACAAAATTACCATCTTTTGTAATATCAATATTTCCTAATAAAATATGCGCCATAAAAAATTGACTATTGTTGTGGGCAATAAGAGCACGGTGATTGTCATGATGATGCGGAACAATATACTCACTCACTTGAAATATACCCATGTGAGACGGCAATTCTAACTGACTTGCCAAAAGTGGCGGTAACTCTCGACATATTTGTACACGAGGTACTGGCACTCCTAAGGCTTGATAAAGAAAATTAGTCAGTATCTCTATTTTAATTGCATCTGCATGAGCACCATATTTCAATACGACACTATGACCAGTTTTTTCATTCGTCAACTGATAGGTGCTAGCCGTCCCACCGCCCAAGGAAGTCACGCTGGTGTAATCATTTAAATCTTTAGGAAATAGCGGGATAATTCTCATTTTTTAGATTCTTTTTTATATAAAATGATTATATTGGGTAATATTAGCACAATCTCGGTGAGAAAAAAATAAAAAATCATCCCTGTGAGTCGATATCAAATCTTATCTGCTATTTGCTCTTATTTACTAAGTCTGATATAAAGGGAAAAAATAAAAGACACCCTTAAGGTTCCCTTAATAATATGCAGGCAATAATTTAAACACAAAAAACGGGCTGGACGGTATGCAATCTTCTTTGAGTCTAGTTAGATATCAATGTCACTTTTACCACTACAACATAGGTATGTTGCAATCACAAATAAATTTTTTGAATGATCATTTTGAATTTAAAAACATTTTTATCTTAATCACCCAACCAATGGAATTTACATATGCAAGCAAATAATCGCGTGATGTCGTTTTCGATTTTAAGATCATTTTATCCTTGGATGATCGTCAGCTGTGGCATGTTATTTTACTGTTACAACTATTTTCTCCGCGTTTCTCCTGGTGTCATGCAACCTGAACTCTCTGAAGCCTTTCATATCACTGCAACACAATTTGGTACACTCGCCGCTTTTTATTACTACGCTTATACTCCCATGCAATTACCTGCTGGCATGATCTATGACAAGTTTGGTGTACGCTTTGTGCTTTGTGCTGCTTGTTTAATAGCAGTCATGGGCTTAAGTGTATTTATCACTGCTGATAACCTCATGATGGCTAAAACCGGCCGATTCATGATTGGTTTGGGAAGTGCATTTGCCTATATTGGTACCCTCAAATTAGCCTCCATTTGGCTACCGCCTCGTCGTTTTGGTATGGTAGCCGGTCTGGCTACTGCAGTAGGGATGACAGCTGGAACAGTATCTCAAAAATATCTCACGCATGCACTTGAGACAATTGGTTATCAAGCCGCTCTGCATACTGCATTAATTGCGGGAGTAGGATTGAGCATCCTCATCATCTTATTAGTAAGAAATCGACCAAAAAATTTAAATGGCTCAGCAACTGAAATACATGTTCCAATGAATATTAAGCAATTATGGGGCGCATTACGGATTATTTTTACTAATCCACAAATGTGGTTAATTGGAATTATTGGCTGTCTTTTGTATTTACCTTCCTCAGTCTTTTTAGATCTCTGGGGAGTTCCCTATTTAAGAGCTGTTTATCATCTCACACCTGAACAAGCTGTACTCATCTCTAGTTATACATTTTATGGTTGGATTATTTCCTGCCCTATTATTGGGGCTATTTCTGATAAAATTAAACGTCGTCGCTTGCCATTGACAGCAACAGGATTGGTTGCTGCAATATTACTTTGCGTCGTATTTTATTCATCTAGTATTAGTGTATCCGCCTTATATATAGTTTTCTTCCTCATTGGTTTTTGTTGTGGCGCGCATCCTTTATGTTTTGCATTAGGTAAAGAAAATAATCCTATTCAAATTTCAGGAACAGCTGTTGCCGTTACCAATATGCTTATTATGGCTGGTGGTGTTATTTTTCAGCCCGTTGTAGGTAAATTATTAGATTTTCATACAAGCCATCCTGCAGGCGTAGACAGTTTGCCCGTTTATTCAGGCGGCGATTATACTTTTGCAATGAGCGTCGTACCGATAGGTGTTGCGATAGGAATTTTTCTATCTTTCTTTCTCAAAGAAACTTATTGCGAATCACAAGCGAAAGCCGCAGATGAAAGAATTTTCCAAACTAATCGTTTGGAACCGATAGCTGAGCCAATAGCGAATTAGACCCATTCTCTCGCTATTAAAAATTCTTTTTGTAAATTAGCTTCAGGTGAGTCGAATGGAAATTGAACATCATAACTCCACTTTACTAATGGTGGTAATGACATCAAAATTGATTCTGTGCGGCCACCTGATTGCAAACCAAATAAGGTACCGCGATCATATAGTAAATTAAATTCCACATATCGACCGCGTCGATACAATTGAAAATGACGTTGAGCATCACCCGTTGGATGTTGTTTACGACGAGCAATAATCGGTTGATAAGCTTGAATATAACCATTACCAACTTGCTGCATGAATGCAAAACAACGTTCAAATCCCCAGTGATTTAAATCATCAAAAAAAATTCCGCCAATACCACGCGCTTCATTGCGATGTGGCAGAAAAAAATATTCATCGCACCATTTTTTATATTTAGAATAAACATCTTTGCCAAATGGATCACAAACTGCTTTTGCCTTGTGATGCCAATGCACACAATCCTCAACAAAACCATAATAGGGAGTCAGATCAAAACCACCGCCAAACCACCATGAAGAACGTTTTTTGGTATTAGTCGCAATAATAAAACGTACATTCATATGTGAAGTCGGAACATAGGGATTGGCAGGATGCACCACTACCGATACGCCTAATGCTTGAAATTCAGTGTCGATTAATTCAGGACGATTTTCGGTTGCTGCTTTTGGTAGTGCTTTACCATATACATGAGAAAAATTAACGCCAGCTTTTTCAATGACATTTCCTTCTGCTAAAACACGCGTCACACCACCGCCTCCTTGGCGATATTCCCACTGATCTTCTACAAATTTTGCGTGTGGTTCTTCTAGCTCAATTGCATGACAGATGCATTTTTGTAAATCTAGCAAATACGATTCAATCACCGCGACTGTTGTATCTGTATCAATATTTTCAACAGAATCAGAAGGCATCATGGGTATCGTGGCTATCTAATTCTATCCAAAGCGCATTAAACACTGCAAAGCTACAAGCAAATGCTGTACCTAATATCCAAGCAAAATACCACATGATAACCTCCCCAGAAATTCTAATGCAATGCTGTCACTTTTATTAATACAATCTATTTTCTTTATCTTCCAAAATATTACGCTCGCTCACTTTGCCCCGTAATGCGTAATAAACCCATGACGTGTATAAAAAAATAATAGGCAAAAAGACAATGACTGCAGCAAGCATTAATAACAAAGTAAATTGTCCTGATGAAGCATCCCAGACTAATAAGCTAGATTGTAAGTCAGTCGTTGAAGGTAGAATAAAGGGAAACATACTAACACCGACGGTACTAATGATGCCTATGATGCTCAAGCCACTACAAATAAATGCAAATCGACTATTTCCAAGATGTGCAGTAATAAAAGCACCCAAAGCACCAATAAATCCGAGTGTTGGTGCAGCAATGGTAAAAGGATAATGTGAATAGTTTTGCAGCCATCCTCCCAATAGGGTGGTGACTTCTTTATGCAAAGGATTGGAATAAGCCAATGGATCGGCATGGATGACAGCAAATCCCATGAGACGCGCAACCCATAAACCACCCACTGCAAAACAAATAATGAGGAACACAGCAGCACATCTGGACCAAAAAATGGCTCGCGGGCGTATTGGATTTTCTGTTTTAATGGCAAGATACAACCCGCCGTGCATCACCAACATCATTAAACTGGTTAAACCACACCACCAAGCAAATGGTTGAAATAAATCAGTGAATGAACCTGTATAGTAAATTCGCAAAGTATCATCGAAATGAAATGATACGCCTAGCAAAATATTTCCCACTAAAATACCAAATATAACAGCAGGGAAAATTCCACCGAAAAATACACCCCAATCCCAGAATCGTCGCCAAAATAAATGCGGTAATTTGCTACGATATTTAAAACTGACAGGACGTGAAATGCCTAATGTTAACAATAACAACATCATGATAAAGTAAAATCCTGAAAATGCTACGGCATAAACAAATGGCCAAGCAGCAAAAATTGCTCCTGCACCTAAGATGATCCAAACTTGATTCCCTTCCCAAAATGGACCAATCGTATTTAAAACAACACGCCTTTCAGTTTCATTTTTAGCAACGAGTGGTAAGAGAATAGCTGCTCCCAAATCAAAACCATCGGTCACAGCAAAACCTATGAATAGTACGCCAAGCAGCACCCACCAAATGATTCGTAAGGTTTCAATATCTAGCATTGAAATCTCCTAGTTGTTGAATGTCAGACAAAACACTTTAATTCAGCTTCATTTTCAATTTATCTGGGCCAAGACGAATATATTTCACCATTAAATAAATTTCGACGACTGCTAATGCGGTATAAAATAAAATAAAACCACTTAAAGAAATCCATAAATCAGTAGCTGTTAATGAAGATGCCGCCATGAAAGTTGGTAATAAACCATCCACTACCCAAGGCTGACGTCCATATTCAGCCACTACCCAACCCATTTCAGCAGCAAGCCAAGGTAACGGTAAACTAAATAAAGCTAGCCATAAAAACCACCGATTACTACTAACTCGACGACGAACTGCTAAATAATATGCAAGAGCAAATAATACTATAAAATAAAAACCCAAGCCTACCATCACTCGAAAAGTCCAAAATAAGGTAAATACATCTGGAACAGTATACCAAGCCGCATCTTTGATTTGATTCTCTGTTGCTCCAGTCACATCCTCTGTAAAATGCTTTAATAGAAATCCATAACCAATATTATTTTGATTTTCTTCTAGTATCGCTGCTGCCTTTTTATTATTTGGATTTTTAATTAATTGATCCAATGCTCCATAGGCACGCATACCACTTTTGATGCGGGTCTGTGCTTGGTCGACCAAATCGAAAATACCGTAGACAGGTTGATGAATGGAGCGCGTGGCAATTAATCCTAAAAGATAAGGAATTTTTAGCGTATACCGAGTAACGTGATCCTCTTGATCAGGAAAACCAATCACGGTGAGCCCAGCGGGAGCAGGCTCTGTTTCCCACATACCCTCAATAGCAGCTATTTTCATTTTTTGATTCTGACCGGCTAAATATCCGCTTTCATCACCCAGTACAACGACACATAGCGCTGAAGCCAACCCGAATGCAGCGGCGACCATCATCGATCGCTTAGCAAATGCGACATTGCGCCCTCGTAATAAAAAATAAGCGCTAACCGATAATACAAACATTGATCCGGTGACATATCCAGCACTAATGGTATGCACAAATTTAGCCTGAGCAACCTCATTAAATAAAACCGCATAAAAATCGTGCAATTCCATACGCATGGTATGGTAATCAAAGTGAGCACCCAGTGGATTTTGCATCCACCCATTGGCAACCAATATCCACAACGCTGAAAAACTCGCCCCAGCTGCCAGCATCCAGGTTACAAATAAATGCGCACCTCTCGATATTCTTTCCCAACCAAAGAAAAAAATGCCGATAAAGGTTGCTTCAAGAAAAAAAGCCATCAATCCTTCAATGGCAAGTGGTGTACCAAATACATCGCCAACGTAATGCGAATAATACGACCAATTGGTACCAAATTGAAATTCTAAGGTCACGCCGGTCGCTACACCCATCGCAACATTAATCCCAAATAACAATCCCCAATATTGAGTCATCGTGCGCCAAATTGGCCGATTGGAAATAAAATAAACCGTTTCCATAATGCCCAACAAAGTTGATAAGCCAAGTGTCAACGGTACAAATAGAAAATGGTAGAGAGCGGTCATCCCAAATTGCAGTCGTGACAACATCACAACTTCATTGGCAGGTAGCATAGCAAGTCCCCTTAGAATGGGTATAATGTAGATTCGGTAGTTGATTGCCAAATCTAGGATAATAATACGACATAATTCGGAGAACAGCTATGCCCTCGATAGATTCCTTCAAAACATCTTGCCAATTAACCGTCAATAATATTTCCTACGATTATTACAGTCTCCTCGTATTAGAAAAGAAAACTGGGATGAAGGGCATTTCTCGACTTCCATTTTCTTTGAAAATTTTGTTAGAAAATTTATTGCGGCATGAAGATGATATCACTGTCTCTGAGATGGATATTAAAGCAATTGTAGCTTGGCTACAGACGAAAAAATCTCATCGAGAAATTGCTTATCGACCAGCACGCGTACTCATGCAAGATTTTACTGGAGTTCCAGCAATAGTTGATTTAGGTGCCATGCGTGATGCCCTAAAAAAAATGGGCGGAGATCCTGAAAAAATCAATCCATTATCGCCTGTCGATTTGATTATTGATCATTCCATCCAAGTAGATGCATTTGCCAGCAAAGAAGCCATCTCTATTAATGCACACAAAGAAATGCAAAGAAACAATGAACGCTACGCTTTTTTGCGGTGGGGACAAACAGCATTCAATAATTTTCGGGTTGTTCCACCAGATACTGGAATCTGTCATCAAGTGAATCTCGAATTTCTTGCTAAAACAGTTTGGCATAGTAATGAAAATGGGCAGCAACTAGCTTACCCTGATACCTTAGTCGGTACAGATAGTCATACAACGATGATTAATGGCTTAGGTGTATTGGGATGGGGTGTGGGCGGCATTGAGGCAGAAGCCGCCATGTTAGGTCAACCCATTTCTATGCTGATTCCAGAGGTCGTTGGCGTACGATTAACAGGTAAGTTAAATGAAGGGGTAACAGCCACTGATTTGGTTTTAACCTTAACCCAACTCTTGCGTAAAAAAGGTGTCGTAGGAAAATTTGTCGAATATTACGGACCAGGATTGAGCGATTTACCTGTCGCTGACCGCGCGACAATCGCCAATATGGCGCCTGAATATGGCGCTACTTGTGGCTTTTTTCCAGTGGATCAAGCCACCATCAATTATTTACAATTAACGGGACGTGACCAACAAACCACTGATTTGGTTGAGAGCTATGCTAAAGCTCAAGGTTTATGGTATGAAAAAGCGAATCCCGAACCACTTTTTACTGACATACTCGAACTAGATTTATCTAGCGTTCAATCTAGTGTTGCTGGCCCTAAACGTCCGCAAGATCGTGTTGAATTAAGCCAATTAAAACAAGCATCCGAAAAACTTTTGCTAGATGTTAATCGTGCATCCGAACAAAATACGGCTTTCAAAACTCAAGATGGCCTCGATTTACATCATCATGATGTGGTCATCGCTGCGATTACCAGTTGTACCAACACATCGAATCCTAGCGTTTTAATGGCTGCTGGATTGGTAGCTAAAAAAGCAATTGAAAAAGGTTTGCAACGTAAACCCTGGGTCAAAACATCACTCGCACCAGGCTCACAAGTCGTCACACAATATTTGCAAACAGCAGGATTACAAACTTACCTTAATCAATTAGGATTTGACTTAGTAGGGTATGGTTGCACCACTTGTATTGGTAATTCAGGTCCACTCGCTGATCCGATTGCAGATACCATCTCAGAACACGATTTAATCGTTTCTGCTGTATTGTCCGGCAATCGTAATTTTGAAGGACGTATCCATCCCCAAGTGAAAGCCAATTGGTTAGCTTCCCCGCCTTTAGTTGTCATTTTTGCACTCGTTGGCACGACACTCATTGATTTAACGACAGAAGCTATCGGTCAAGATAAACAGGGAAAACCTATTTTTCTTAAAGATATTTGGCCATCGAATGCAGAAGTCGCTCAGGAAGTAGCTAAAGTTAGCCATCGAATGTTCCATGAACAATATGCCGATGTATTTACTGGTAACGAGGAATGGCGAGCATTAAAGGTACCAGCTGGTGAAACCTATCAATGGCAAAAAGATTCGACTTATATTCAACACCCACCTTTTTTCAATAAGATGGAAATCAAACCTCACAAAATACATGATATTAAACATGCACGCATTTTGGCCGTGCTGGGGGACAGTATTACGACTGATCATATCTCGCCTGCTGGTTCAATCAAGCCTGATAGCCCAGCGGGCAAATATTTACAATCGAAGGGAATTGCTATCCAAGATTTCAATTCATACGGCGCTAGACGAGGTAATCATGAGGTCATGATTCGTGGCACATTCGCCAATATTCGTATTAAAAATGAAATGGTACCTGGCATAGAAGGTGGCATGACTATGTATTATCCCAATAAAGAAGTCATGACGATTTATGATGCCGCTATGCGTTATCAAACTGAAGAAATTCCATTAATTATTGTCGCCGGAAAAGAATACGGCACTGGATCGTCACGTGATTGGGCTGCTAAAGGACCAAAATTGCAAGGCGTAGCAGCAGTCATTGCAGAAAGTTTTGAACGTATTCATCGGTCTAATTTAATTGGCATGGGAATTATTCCATTGCAATTTAAAGAAGGAGAAACACGTCAAACACTCAAACTATGTGGCGCTGAAAAAATACACATCATGGACTTAGATAACAACATGAAACCCTCTGCAGAAATTCAAGCCATTATTCACCGTGAAGATGGCTCGAAAACAACTGTCACTTTTCTAAGTCGCATTGAGACACAAAATGAAATTGAGTACTATCGAAATGGCGGTATTTTACAGTATGTATTGCGGAAAATGTTGTAGAGATGAATCATCCCCTCTACTAACTTCAGTGTGGGAGAGAGTCGTGAGAGTTAGACTGCATTACGGCGATCAGCTGATTCCTTAGAAATATTTTGTATCTGACACGTACGTAAAGCGAGATTAGCTATAAGCGCTGATTCATGTAAACATAAAACACTATATAATTCATTATTATTAGTGGATAAACAAATCAATGCCTCATCAAAAGATTTCGTTTTCATATGTTCTTTTAGTTGCAATAATGCTTGAATACAGATTTCTGTTATTGCTACGCGTGAAGCTGCAAAAAATGTAATTTTTTTACCCCGCTGTTGTCGTAAGCGCGCAATTTCAATATCAATACGCCGAATTATATCTTGCGGATCCGGATTGGTATGCTGAATCTGTTGAATCATCCTACCGGTTCTACCTTCCAAGAGAAGATAAAATTTATCTTTATGCTCTTTCCTAATTATATTTAGCGATTCATCCAATGTTTGATGCTTCATCAAATTGGTTTTTAATTCCGTTAATAACTGAATTTTACAATTTTTTGTAGATTGCAACCAGTTGGTTTTAAGTTCCATGTTTAATTGACCAATCCGATCTTCAATTAATTTTTGATGATGCTTATCAATAGAATTCAATTCTTTTGCTGCTACTGGTTGCATAGGATGAAGAAAATCTATTACCTTTTTTCCACGAACAGAGGGTAAAATTGCATCATCGATTTCTTGAATTTGTTCCAATAATTTTTGTTCTTTTTGCAGTAAGATTTGATTAAAACCAGAATGACTAGCATATAGTTTGTCTAGGGCATTTGTTTTTTTCGCATCAGCAACCGTGTATCCCGATTGTTTCAATAAAATTCTTAATGCTATTAGCGCTTGAATGTGTTCCTCATGCTGCACTTTTCGGCTAGCGGAAAAGAAATAATACTTTTCTGTACGTTTTTCTATTAATTGATTCAGTTTACCATCAATCTGTAATACAAGATCATCTTTAGTTGCGCCGCTGTTTTTGTATGGCTTCAGTGCTTGCCAAATTTTGCCTTGATACAAACGATACATCTGTAATCTATTATTTTTATCTTGGCCTAGTGTATCTAGCTTTTCATGAAGTTGATCACCATTTGCTTTTTTAAGTTCACCCAATAACTCATTGTTATTTCCTTCCATTGCTAAAAGCATCTTTTGTTTTAATATTTCTTTTTCTTTCTTATTAACTGCCACAGCTGCCATACTATTATTATTTATCTCTGTAGTTGCAGCAGTTATTTTAGACCGAATAAAATCACAAATAGCGTCAGGATGTTTTTCAGCAATCGCTTGATTATAAATCATTGTTCGCTGATTGATAATAGATTGGAAGTAAGGATACTGCTCATCGGGATTGAAATAATAATCAGATAGCTGGTCATAAAATAACTTAATGACTTTCTCTATAGATAACCCATTGGAAATCTCTAATTCTTTTAATTTTCCCTCTTTTAAACCAAGATCAACTTCAATATTATCTAAAAACACATAAATATCACGGAAGTATAAATTCAACAATTGCGCTAGTTTAAGTATTTCAATTCCGGCATTATTCCACAATGTGCTTTGAGCTTGCGGAAAACCACGAGATAGGTCCCAAACTTCTTTAAAATGATTTACCACAAATTCCATGGTTTTTAAATTACTAAGCGGATGAATTCTATCAGAACTTTCAGCTTGCCAAGCAGATAATAACTCCAAAAAATATCCAATTAGTTTATGAACACGTTGTTTGAGTGTGTCATCCTGTATATCTTGATTTAATACATTCACTAATTTTTTTAATTTATCTTTACTATCTTCGGCTGATTGGGCGAGATCTTTGCTATCAATCAAACTAATAAAAGCATCTTTTTCTTTTTCATTATTCATTTTCTCAGTGGCAGGTTTGATTGCATCTGAGAATACTTGTTTAAGAGCATCCGTTGAAAAAAAAGGTCGAATTGAATCGAACTGCCGCTTGAGTGATGTTTTAAGATGATTTGCTTGTTCGTAGGTGTCGCCTATCAGAATTCCAAGCTGGGTCGCATAGTCTTCAGGTGAAGTTGCTTTAATTTGTTGCAAATCAATTACGTCGCCTATTGCTTTAATTTGTTGTAGATTATTTACTTCACCTTGTGCTTGAATAGTTTTTAATTTCGCAGCCATCTTTTCTAAAGCAGATAGGCTATTAGCAATATGTAAAGTAACAGGACCTTTTGTCTCAGCATTCACTAGTCCATTAAAACATAGCTCATAAATTTTCGGGTCGAAATAATCTGTAAAAAAATTCTTAGAACTTTTTATAAAACTATCTAAACCTTCCAAAAATGTGTCGCCAGACTGGTTTTCACTTTCCTGATGGTCACTCTTCGTTAATTTGGCAATCAAATCATTGCCGCTTTTTATAATTACATCCATATTAAATGGAGGAATATCACTTGCAGCCCCAATACCAGGATAATCATGCGTTAATTCTTTAATGCGCTCATTCAAGCACTCTAATTGCAACGCATCACTAGCGACCAGCGGTTGATTTTGTTGTATTCCTGCCACTTTCTTATCTAATTCCATCTTCAAGAATTTTCTATTGTTTAATAATGCTCGATTAACCTCATTTTCATCCCACTGATAGCCAGCTGATTCCATACACTGGCTGTATATTCCATTAAAATTCTTATATAATTTTTCTAGCGATTGATTGCCAAATAATTGCAGCGAGAGGGATGCCAAATATCCTTCCTTTATAAATAATTGAATTTCAAATTTATCTAACGCTACAAATAATTGCTTCAATAAATCATTGATTGCCCGCATGCTCAGTAGCAGTAAATTTTTCTCAATCAGAGATAAGCCAGCAAATGTGTCAAGATTGGTATATTTTTTATTAAATTCCTCTAATTGACTTGTCAGTTTTGCAATCACCTCTTTTCCAATTTGATCCGACAAAAAATCTATGCATTTGGTTTGCAAGCTTTTTTTAGGTTGATTCTCTTGATTGTCTTGGCGTAGAAAAATATACTTCAAGCCAAGCATAGAAGTAAGCTTTCCAATGAACGGATCGCTTTTTAGTAATTGAATGGCTTGAACTAATTTAATTATTTCCACTATACCGGAATTTGTCATATCCATTGTTTTTCGAAAATTTTCTTCGGGCGTCGTTAATGCGCCAGGCGAAGATACAAATTGAGTTTGCAATGCTTTTAACACTCCTATTGCATTCCTAGAAGTATTAATACTGTTTTGCCAATTTGTGTGAACTTTTTTATCAAGAATTCGATTTAATTGTTGCTCGCAGTTGGTAATGATGCTTTCAAGCGAATCAAAATTAATACCAGGACGATAATTGCCATTCATATTAATTTTATTTTCACCAAAAATAATTTTAATTAGATCTTGAATAGACTTTGTAGTGGTCGACAATTTTAATAAGATATCATTAATGATAAGCTCTGCCTGCTGAACCACCTGATCATTCGGAGGAATTGGATTAATATTGTCATCTTGAGGATTAATTATATTTTGATCAGGAAGACGTCGTTTAAGAGTGTCAATACGCGCCGTCAAACCAATGCACATATTCTTTATTTTTAAATTTTTTTCATCATTTTCATGATAAAGAGCGTAAATTCCCTTAAATTTATTTTGTAACTCTCCTGGAGTGGTAACCATCAGGGTTGCGCTTACCAATTTAATAGCTGACTCAAAAGATAAAGCAGACTGTAATTTTTTCTTTAAATCATTCAGAATACGAAGCTTCTCATTTTCTTGATTTTTTTGTTTTTTGTCAGTCATTTTTAAAAGACCGTTTTGCACTTCAGTAATTTCTTCACTAAGAATTGCAATGCCTTTTTCATTTATGTCAGAAAAAAGAGACCGTTTTTTCTCTTCCAGTGATAGCATGCCTTGCATTTGTTGCAATATATCCTGCCTATTTTTTCTGGCTGATAAAACATAAGGATAGGCTTCGATATGACCTGTAGAATATCCCGCCAGTTGCATTAGCTGATTATAAATAAGATCAAATTTTTGATTAAAATCTCGTAAGGATTGCGATGAATCATTTTTTACGATGATAGGTTCATTTGAAAGCTCGCCAACTTTAATCGATAAATTAATTTCAACTTTATCTAAAAACAAATGCGCTTCTCTGAAAGCTCGATTGATTTGCCCAGCAACAATTAAAACTGCATCCTTTTCTACCTGCGTTAATTTCTTAAATGCCTCTGGATCCAAAACCAATGATTCAATTCGTCTATATTCTTCATAAAGATGTTTAGGAATTAATCTTTTTACACAATCCATAAAAAAATTATAAGCAGAGAGACGCATATTATCGATGCCTGGTGGAACAATTAAACCTAGAGTCAAATCTAGATCTAAGCGATCAAATGCGCGCATCAGATGAAGCAATTGACCTATCAAGTGGCTGGATAGTTTCGCAAGAGTAGGAATATGCTTTTGATTAGAAAATTCTGTACTTAATTGATTGATAATACTTACAGTTTTTTCTAGTTCTAGAAAAAATTTAGTCCAAGGATTTTCTAAATTATTCGAAGTAGCTGGTTCACCGAGCGTTGCATATTTTTTTTTGAGCTTGTCAATGAGGCTGGTTATTCTTGCATAGTACTCCGCCCACTTAGGTAGGATATTTTCAAATTCAACAGAAATTTCAGAAAAAAGCTGAGTAATTTCCTTATAACTAGTGTATACGCTTAACCAACCCTGTTTCTCGGCTTCATGTTCTGCTCCCTTTGAATTATTATTACCAAACATATACTTACACCCTTATGTCATTCTTAAGTAATGAATGAATTACTTTACAGGATGAGGCTTAAATTAGTATTAATCTAGCAAGGTTTTTATCTGAATCCTCGTCCTACGAGCGATTGGCTGTAGGATGAGGATAGAATGGGTGGGCAAAAAAACTATTGAGTATACACTGAAGCTGTTGATCTTGACTCGTCTAACTCTTCTTCTGTCAATGTTGGAGATGCATTAAGATCTGGCATGCTTTCGGAATGATTCAATTCGGATGAACTAGATTGCTGAAAGAGAGTCGACCAATTTTGTGAGGATGCACTTCCTGTAACCGGACCTGGCGGAAGTGGTTTATCTTGTATAGAAGATGTAGATGTAGATCTAGATGAAGGCGAATTTAAGAACTTTGTATTCTCTTCTTCTGGATCTAGAAGCGGTACCTCGTGATTGGGATCTAGAAGCGGTACCTCGTGATTGGGATCTAGAAGCGGTACCTCGTGATTGGGATCTAGCGGAGCTTTGTTATTTGTTAGCATATTTTTATTTGTTAGCATATCTAGAGCATCTTTAGCCTGTTCCCTTGCGTTCTGATGTTGGCGCTTTGCCCTCTCATTTGCATCCACATCGCCATCACTTGGTGGATGATAATCGGGGGAATTTTCAATTTGGCAACGCCACTTATTGCTAATCATGGAAACAAATTGATGTAGGGCATTAACGATAGTAGGTAAGCCAAACCCAACAACCATCGCCAATCCACGAATTGCCGCTGAGCTAGATTCACCTATCGAAACGTTACCTATCGCGGTCAAAACAGGTGTGATCGTTTTTGCGATTAAACTGGCTGTGTTCGTCATCATGACTGGTAAATGGGTCGCTAAAATAGGAAGAACTTTAGCAGCAATCACTTTTGCCGCCAACGGAAATAAAACTGTATATGCCCATATACTGAATAGAATACTGGCTCCAGCTAAAATAGGGCTAAGAAGCACTGCAGGACCAGGCCCAAACGTCTTACCAGTTTTCCAAGCAGTTTTAATATTTTCAAATGGTGAAGTAATTGTTCTGCCAAAGAAATAAGTTACTTGAGCGATTACTCCTAGAAAAACCAGAAACCCATTTAGTAAGCGCGCGCCGGGATTCCTTAATTTTTCAGTTCGCTTAGCAGCCAACTCTAATCCTTTAACAAGGAGTAAAGGCAAAAATTCAGTACCTAATTTAAGAATATTGATAGAAAATTTCAGAGGCATGCTAATTAAATTTAATAAGATAACAACAGGCATGAATAAAATATTAATAAATTTTTTAAAGTTGGAAACATTTCCCTGCCAACCAATGAAATTCTTTGCCAGATTTTTCGCAAGATTCTCCCACGATTGTTTTTTATTAACATCGAGCATGCGATCGAGCATGCGATTGGGTAACCCGATGAAGGTAGCAAATCGGGTAAGGGAATGAAGGTAATAGCCCACAACCCTTACCCACTCATCATCCTTCCGCCCCACTTTGCTGTCGTTTACGATGATGTTGCGGTAAAAATACCTTTCCCCGGGGTAATGGCGTTCCCTATTTACATAGATTCCATCAACCGGATAAACTTCTTCATACACCTCCCTCAAAATATTCTTACTTACTGCCATCTCACACCTCTTTCACGAATAGGATCAAACTTAATTTGTGGGAAATAATAATCTATCAACCTTGATAAAGCAAATTTCACTGTTTAAAAATTACTTGTTTTGATGCTTCCAAGTAGTCCCTTCGGCATTATCTTCGATAATAATATCCATGGTTGCTAATTCATGACGAATTCGGTCAGCTTCTACCCAATTTTTATTTTTACGCGCTACTTGGCGCGCAGCAATCAGTGCTTCTATTTTAGCAACATCTACCTTCGTGCCTGATCGAAAAAATAATTCTGGATCCGATTGCAAAATACCCAATACACCACCTAAATAACGTAATAAGGCTCCATATTCTGCCGCTTGATTGAGATTATTCTCACGTAAACGCTGTATTTCATGCGCAAGGTCAAATAATACCGAGAGTGCTATGGGTGTGTTAAAGTCATCCTCCATTGCTTGGATAAATTTTTTTTCAAATACGGTTTCCGTAGCATACGAAGAAGATGGTAAAAATCGTAATGCAGTATAAAAGCGTGTTAAGGCTTGACGCGATTGATTCAATATCTCATCCGTATACATTAATGGGCTACGATAATGACTAGCCAATAAAAGATAGCGTAAAGTTTCAGGTTCATGCTCACGTAGCACATCACGAATAGTAATAAAATTCCCTAACGATTTAGACATTTTTTCTTTATCAATTTGCAAAAAGCCGCCATGCACCCATATATTGACAAATTTTTTTCTAGTCGCCGCTTGTGACTGAGCAATTTCATTTTCATGATGAGGGAACATTAAATCGCGACCCCCTCCATGAATATCAAAATGTTCGCCCAATAAATGAATTGACATAGCAGAGCATTCTATATGCCAGCCTGGTCGGCCTTTTCCCCACGGCGAATCCCATTCTGGCTCGCCAGGTTTAGCGAGCTTCCATAAAACAAAATCTAAAGGATCGCGTTTCACATCAGAAATTTCTACTCGTGCCCCACTTTCTAATTGATCAACATTATGATGAGAAAGACAACCATATTCGTCAAAATGACGCACATTAAAATAAACATCACCATTGCTAGCGACATAAGCATGACCATTAGAAATAATTTTTTGAATGAGACTAATCATTTGTGGAATATATTCAGTGGCACGTGGTTCATGATCAGGTGGAATTAATTGTAATGCAGCAAAATCTTCATGCATAGCTTGAATAAAGCGATCAGTAACAGCATTCACCGCTTCCTGATGATCATTAGCACGCTTAATAATTTTGTCATCGATATCCGTAATATTGCGTACATAGGTAACATTGTAACCTCGAAAACGTAAATATCGAATGATCACATCAGCAGAAATATAGGTGCGCGCATGACCGATATGGCAGAAATCATAAACAGTGACGCCACAAATATATACACCAACCTTGTTAGGATGAAGCGGCTGAAAAACTTCTTTTTCACGTGTTAAAGTATTAAATATGGTTAGCATAAATTCATAGAACGATAAATGAAATGGATATTCTGACTAACATTCCATTTTCATAGAAAATAGAGTGTTAGTCAACCATGATTGCCATTGGCTAAACGTATCGCTTTACCTAAACGATGCTTCACTTTCTCAGGACCCAATAATTCAGCAATATTCGCCAACTCCGGTCCATGTATTTTTCCCGTCAACGCTACTCGTAGTGGCATAAATAGCTTTTTACCACTAATCGCTAAAGTCTGTTTCAGATCCGCCAAAATAGCAGGTAATTGTATACCATATTTGTCAACAGCCTGTTCCGCCTCAACAAAAAATTGTTCGCCTGCTTCACAGATGATTTGCTGCGCTTCTTCATTAATTAATACATTTTCATGAAAAAATATTTTAGCCCATTCCAACGCATCCTTAGGAAATTCCACATTTGATTTTACTGTCTCCACAAATAGTGAAATAACTTTCTCAGGGACTTGACATAAAACTTCTTGGCCTAACCAACGTCTTAATGAAGAATCATCCAATGCTTGGATCGCAATTTTTTGCCAATACATTAATTGCGACAAATCAAAACGTGCAGGAGACTTACTTAATTTATCTAAATTAAAATGCGGCGCGAGTTGATCAAAACTCAAAAGAGAGTGCGCATCACATGTATGTCCTAATCGTGCTAGATAATTAAGAATGGCGATTGATAAAAACCCACGCTCTCGTAAATCATGCAAACTAAAACTACCATGTCTTTTAGAGAGCGGAGAACCATCCTCACCAACAATCAATGATAAATGCGCATAATGAGGGATAGGTAATGCTAATGCCTTAAATAACAAAATTTGCCGTGGGGTATTCGCGACGTGGTCTTCTCCACGAATAACGTGCGACACGTTCATCATTGCATCATCAATAGCATTACAAAATAAAAAAGGTGCCGTTCCATCTGCTCGACGAATAATAAAATCACCTATATCACTGCTATTAAATTGTTGTAAACCTTTTACCAAATCATTAAATTCAATAATCGTATGTTCAGGTACAATAAAACGCCAAGCAGGTTTTTTCTCTTCTTGCATGCGTTTCGCAATCTCCAATGTCGTTAATCGACGACAAGTACCCAAATAACGTGGCGCTTGCCCACGAGATAATTGCAGTTTGCGCGCAAGCAATAATTCCTGGTCTGTACAAAAACAAGGATACACTAGATTTTTCTTTTCGAGCGCGTGAAAATAATCATCGTAAATTGATTGGCGTAGTGATTGCCGATAAGGACCGAATTCGCCATTCACACCTAAACCTTCTTGCCAATCTATATTTAGCCAGTGTAAATCATCTTGTAACATGTCGACATAACGCTCTTCTGAACGCGCAACATCGGTATCTTCTACTCGCAGAATAAAAACACCATTATTTTTTTTCGCATATAACCCGCTAAATAATGCTGCGCGTGCATTGCCTAAATGTATCATCCCGGTGGGGCTAGGTGAAAAACGTGTTCTTATCTGCATAAATTAATGATTCCTTGCCGCGTTCATGATCGCTTTCATTTCGACAACAGCTTGCTGTAAACCTATAAAAATTGATCTGGCAATAATTCCATGACCAATGTTTAATTCATTCACTTGTGGAATATGCGCAATCTCTTGGACGTTTTGATAATTTAATCCATGACCCGCATTGACTATTAAACCTGCTTCATGAGCAAATTGTACTGCTTGAATAATACGCTGTAATTCTTTTTCACGTTCTTGTGCTGTTTTTGCATCCGCATAAGCGCCGGTATGAATTTCAATTGTTGGCACATGACAACGCAGAGCCGCTTTTATTTGTTCAATAGCAGGATCGATAAAAAGTGATACTTCCATGCCAACTCGCTGTAAATGTTGCGCTGCCTCTCTTATTTTCGTTTCTTGAGCGAGCACATCCAATCCGCCTTCTGTCGTCAACTCTGCACGTTTTTCTGGTACAAAACAGCAGTGCTCCGGATGAATGGTTTCGGCATAATGAATCATAAAATCGGTCACTGCCATTTCGAGATTTAAACGCGTTTTCATGACAGCTTGTATGAATGTAATATCACGTTCTTGAATGTGTCGTCGATCTTCTCGTAGGTGAACAGTAATGCCATCACCACCAGCATTTTCTACAGCAAAAACAGCTTCCACAGGATCCGGATAGCGAGTACCTCTAGCCTGTCGTAGAGTCGCTATGTGATCAATATTAACCCCTAATAACAAAGAAGTGGCTTTCATATTTATCCATTAATTTGCTTTTATCTTTTAAGACAATAATTGTCGACTGTAAATTTGTCTCGCACCTAATAAGGATGCCAGCATGAGACGAGTTAAACGCTTGGCATCCCGTAAGACTGCTTCATCCTGCCAATGGTTATTAGCGATGGCTAGCAAATTTTTACCCGAAAATAGATTGGATTGATGATTCGAGGGACGTTCCACTGGTACCTCAGCACCAGACACATCCATGGTATTGCCCAAAACAAATCCTTGCTCAAAAATAAATCGATAATATTTTTCGGGTAAAAACGCTTTCTGTAAGGATATATCGGATTTTGGTAACACGCCATAGCCTAATTCCTCAAATAAACTTTTTTCAAACATGCGCAATATTTTCTCTTCTAATCCTTGTTGTAACATAGTAATCGTTTTTTCATAATTGATAAAAAGCTCGGTGTGGACATCCCATTTTTGCAACAAACACATCAGCAATTCATTTAGATACAAACCAGCAAACAAACTTTCCTTATTTAAGCGTCTCACTACACTTTTAGTTTCGATATAAGAAAGAGTCATTAATTCGCCTTTACCTGACCACGATACTAATAAGGGAGAAAAAGGTTGTATTAATCCGAATGTGGCTGAGTGCATCTTACGCACTCCACGCGCAATCAGCGTCAAACGACCGAATTCTTGCGTAAATAATTCCACCAAAAAGCTAGTTTCACGATAAGCACGACGATGTAATACAAATGCTGGCTGTAACAATACACGCTTGCTATTCATACCCCAAACTCTTTAACGCACGCTCATCATCTGTCCAACGTTCTTTCACTTTCACCCAAAGACGTAAAAATATTTTTTGCCCCAAAAGTTTTTCAATATCCCGTCTTGCTTGCGTACCGATTTTTTTCAGTTGCGCACCTTGTTTACCAATAATAATAATTTTCTGGCCTTGTCTTTCAACCCAAATAATTGCGCTAATTTCCGTCAATTTACTTTCTTGCTTGAATTGCTCAATTTCCACCGTGGTGACGTAAGGTAATTCTTCTTCCAATGCTTGAATGATTTTTTCGCGAATAATTTCAGCAATTTGGAATCGAACACTCTTATCCGTCAGTTGATCTTCAGGATAAAGCTGCGGTCCTGCTGGTAAGAGATGAATAATTTCATTTTCTAATGATGTTACTTTATCGGCTTTTAATGCTGAAATTGGTATAACATGAACAAATGGATATCGCTTTTGTAATTGATCAATCATTGGCAACAATTGTGTTTTATCTTTGAGTAAATCAATTTTATTAATCACCAAAATCACAGGCTTAGTAATATTTTTTAATTTTTTTAAAACGAGTTCATCTTCATCTTGCCAACCCATGGCATTAATCATAAAAATAATGATATCCGCATCCAGTAGAACAGAGCTAGCAATGCGATTCATATAGCGATTCATCGCATGTTTTTCTACTTCATGTAATCCCGGTGTGTCAATGTATATGATTTGCGCATGATGGAGTGTTTTGATACCTAGAATTTGCCAACGCGTGGTTTGCGGTTTTGCTGAAGTGATGCTTAATTTTTTACCCAAGAGGCAATTTAATAATGTTGATTTGCCCACATTTGGCCGTCCAAGAATTGCTACTATACCTGATCGTTCCACTTTCATTTTTTCAATACCTCTAACATCATTTGTGCAGCCTCTTGCTCTGCACGACGCCGACTAGTGCCCTTACCTAACGATTTTTTTTCAACACCTTCTACTTGACAACTCACTGTAAATAATTGCTGATGCGCTTCACCTTCTGTACCATCTACTTTATAAAGTGGTAATGGCAAACGACGGCTTTGTAAATATTCTTGCAATTGGCTTTTTGGATCTTTATGGCTAGCAGCAGAAGATAATGACTGTAGCAATGGCGCATACCATGATAAAATTTTTGCTCGAACCGCATCAAAACCACCATCTAAATATACCGCACCAATGACTGCCTCCATGGTACAGGACAAGATAGAATGCCGCGTATTGCCACCACTGCGTTGCTCGCCAGGCCCAAGATACAGATACCGCCCCAAATCAAATTCTTTAGCGAGATCACCTAAGGTATCTCGATTCACTAAAGTGGCACGCCATCGACTTAATTCACCTTCGGTTGCCGAAGAAAATTGCTGATATAGTATTTCAGCAATTACAAAATTAACGATAGCATCTCCCAAAAATTCTAACCGTTCATTATGCTCGCCCCCTTTGCTACGATGGGTTAAAGCAAGCTTAAGAATTTTCGGTTGTTTAAATTGATAATCTAGCTTTTTAAGTAATTCTGAAATCATAAAAAAACCGTTAACTAATTAGTTGTCCCAATCTTTTCCATCGTATGTTTGTTTTAGTATTGTCCCAGCTCATCCACACTACTATTGCTTTGCCAATAATATTTTCATCGGGTACAAACCCCCAATATCGACTGTCAGCGCTATAATCTCGATTATCGCCCATGACAAAATACATTCCTTCAGGAACAACAACATCAGAAAAATTGCCGCCTACTCTCTCAGGATCAATATAAATCTTGTGTTTTACACCTAATAAATTTTCTTCTTTCTCGGCAGCTTGATATACTTCATTATCTTCATCTTCTACGGTACTCGTTTGTAAAAAGTCTTGTGGGATTTTCTGATCATTCACATATAATTCTTTGTTGATATATTGAATATGATCACCAGGTAGTCCAATAACACGCTTAATAAAATCGACAGAAGGATTAGGGGGCCAACGAAAGACAATAATATCTCCTCGTTTTGGTTCACCTTTGCCAAATAGTTTGGTATGGATGACTGGCAATCGCACACCATATTCAAATTTATTAACTAGAATAAATTCATTGACTAATAAAGTTGGCTTAAGCGAACCAGAAGGAATACGAAATGGCTCAAATAAAAATGATCGCAACAAAAAAACAATTAATAATACCGGAAAAAATGAACGCGAATACTCGATTATAATTGGAATTTTTTTAGCTTTACTTTGGCGCTTTTTCGCCAAAAAAATAATATCGTACAAAGCAACGACACCGGTCAGTAAAGTAGCATAAAATAAAATTAATTCGAAATTAAAATTCATATTATTTCTTCTCATCAATTTTCAAAACAGCTAAAAATACTTCTTGCGGAATTTCTACGTTACCTATTTGTTTCATACGTTTTTTTCCTTCTTTTTGTTTGTCTAATAATTTCCGCTTCCGAGAAATATCACCGCCATAACATTTTGCTATAACATTTTTTCTCATCGCTTTAACCGTTTGACGTGAAATAATATTTCCGCCAATCGTAGCTTGGATGGCAACATCAAACATCTGTCGCGGAATAAGTTCTCGCATTTTTTCAGTAATCAAACGTCCGCGAGTCTGTGCTTGTTCTTGATGAATAATCGATGCTAATGCATCCACTTTGTCTCCATTAATCAGAATATCTAATTTCACTAAATTTGCCATTTGAAAATGGGAAAAACCATAGTCCAGGGAAGCATAGCCACGACTCACTGATTTAAGGCGATCAAAAAAATCTAATACAATTTCACTCATAGGCAATTCATAAACTAACGCTACTTGATTACCATGGTACAACATACTTTTTTGAGATCCACGACGCTCCATGCATAAGGTCATCACACTGCCTAAATGTTCTTGCGGCACCAAGATATTTGCTTTGGCGATAGGTTCACGTATGCTTTCTATTTGATTAACAGGCGGTAGTTTTGCTGGATTATCTACTCGCAATATATCGCCTTTTGTCGTGACGACTTCATAGACAACGGTTGGTGCAGTAGTAATCAATTCTAAATGATATTCTCGTTCCAGCCGTTCTTGCACAATTTCCATATGCAGCATACCTAAAAATCCACAACGAAAGCCAAAACCTAATGCTTCTGAGGATTCAGGCTCAAAAAACAATGCCGCATCATTTAAACGAAGCTTGCTTAATGCTTCTCGCAATGCAGGAAAATCATCTGAACGAATAGGAAATAGCCCAGCATATACCTGCGGTTTCACTTGCCGAAAACCGGGTAACATTTCAGCTGCTGGACGATGGGCATGGGTGAGGGTATCACCAACAGGCGCACCATTTATCTCTTTAATGCCGGCAATCACAAAGCCCACTTCTCCTGCGCGCAAAATATCAGTCACTAAACGCTTAGGAGTAAATACCCCTATTCCAGTGACCTCATAGGCTCGGCCAGTTGACATGACTTGTAATTTTTCACCTGTTTTCAATACACCATTTTTCACACGTACTAATGACACCACTCCAAAATAAGGATCAAACCAAGAATCAATAATTAATGCTTGCAAGGGTAATTCAAGATTGCCTACTGGAGGAGAAATATCGACAATTAATCGTTCCACTAATTCTTCAATCCCTGTCCCGCGTTTAGCACTAATTAAAATTGCATTTTTTGCTTCAAGACCAATAATTTCTTCTATTTCTTTGATCACGCGATCTGGATCAGCTTGAGGTAAATCAATTTTATTTAAAACAGGAATAACATCTAATCCTTGATCAAGAGCGGTGTAACAGACGGCAACTGTTTGTGCTTCTACTCCTTGCCCCGCATCAACCACTAATAATGCGCCTTCACAAGCAGCTAATGAGCGAGAAACTTCATAGGAAAAATCGACATGCCCAGGAGTATCAATAAAATTAAGCTGATAGGTTTCACTATTTTTGGCTTGATAATGTAGAGTAACGCTATGAGCTTTTATTGTGATGCCTCTTTCTCGCTCAAGATCCATGGAGTCTAATACTTGAGCTTGCATTTCGCGCTCGCTCAAGCCACCGCATAACTGAATCAAACGATCAGCCAGTGTTGATTTACCATGATCGATATGAGCGATAATGGAAAAATTCCTAATGTTTTGCATGGACATGTGACGAGAACCTGCAAGCGTCTAACCCTAAAAGGAAACGATAGTAACGTATTTCCAAACAATATACCATGCTGCCAATGAATTTCTAATGATTATTATGATAAATAAACATATGATTTATAATATAAGTTTTCACCAACTAACCCATTCGCAGCACGACTAAAAGTTTCCGATAAGCATCACGTGATAATGCATCAGGAAAGATCACACAACTTTTTTTCCAGAATTGTCCTGGTATGTTGAATCTTAATACGCTAACCCAGGGAGTCGCTGTGCTATCTCCACATAGTGTTGCTGAAAAAACATGTGCAGGAGTATGCAAAATCCAGTGATTTTCTCCCACGTGTTTGATACCAAGCAACGAATATCGACCCCGCAGTAAAATAAAATGCCAACTCACCCAGCCTCCATAAGCAAAGATGAAAAATATCATCATTAATTGTATTTTGATGGTCACGGGAATAAACATGACCATACCCGCGCTTATCAAGATAACAATCAACGCTAAGCTCAAAAATCGTTTAGATAATTTACATTCGAGATCGAGCATGCTGGTATATCTTTTTAACAATTTTTGCTAATTTATTATCCTTGGGTGTTTTGTGCCCGATTAACCAAGAAAATAATTCTTGATCCGAACATTGGAGTAATTGGATAAACAATAATTTATCTGGTAAGGATAATTGCAAATAAGCCTCTTTTAAAAAATTTCCCAATAAAACATCGAGTTCCAACATGCCACGACGACAGGCCCATTGCAAACGCGGTATATTCTCAATCCAGTTGCTATTAATATCCTGTTTCATTTAAGCTTCTCTTTAAGATTAGCTTGTTATACTAAAGAATAAATAGAGGATAGTCGAATGCCTGACACAAAGCTAAAAAAAGCAACGATTGCTTTAATATTGAGACTCCAATTTTTGCCAAATAAGGCACATGTATTAAATCAGCTGAAAAGAAATCATTTTCCACAAAATCCCATCGGTGCACAAAAGGCTTGTTTAACTATTGTAGAAGCTTTTTACGGCAATCCAAAAGCAAAAAATGATTCCAATAAAACACTTATAAACGAGTTTGCCGAAGAGACTATTAAGCCAATTTTAAATTTATCTTCTCCAACAAAACGCAGATCGTCTAAGAAATAACTCATGCCATTATATAAAATTAAACTCATTGATCGGCAAGCAATAGCCATTCAAACTATTAAATTTGTTTTTGAAAAACCATTAGGTTTCACCTTCAAGCCAGGACAATATGCAGGCGTAACCTTGATCAATCCCCCTGAAACAGATGCTGGAGGAATCACTCGACGTTTTTCAATACTAAGCTCGCCCGATGACACAGAACTAGCAATCGTCACACGCATACAATCTTCTGCTTTCAAACGGGTATTGAATCAGTTACCACTTGGTAGTGAGGTGAAATTTGCTGGCCCTACTGGCACATTTACCTTGCATGAAGATCAATCCATTCCAGCTGTATTAATTGCAGGAGGAATTGGCATTGCCCCTTTTTATAGTATGATACGTTATGCCACACAACATCGACAATCACAACCGCTTTATTTATTTTATGGTAATCAATCTATACAACATGCAGCTTTTTTAAATGAGTTATCTGATGCACAACAGAACCATTCCCTTTTCAAATTAATTGCTACCATGGATACACCTGATTCAGCATGGCAAGGTGAACATGGTTATATTACCTCTACTTTAATAAAAAAATATATTTCAGATCTAGCTCAACCCAATTATTATATTTGCGGTTCGCCAGTGATGGTGACCACCTTGCAAGAAACCCTTGTTGAAATGGGCATCGAGGAAGAAAAAATCCGCGTGGAAGATTTTCCAGGCTATTAAACAGCAACATTTGGAGAAATTCAGTGAAAAAAAACGATTTTCTAAATTCACTCACGCATGAATTGCAACAACTGAAAGAAACTGGATTATACAAACATGAACGCGTTATCACTTCTCCACAACAAGCTATCATTCGCTTGCAAAATGGGTCTGACGTTATTAATCTCTGTGCAAATAATTATTTAGGATTGGCTGATCACCCTACTTTAATTGAAGCAGCAAAAAAAGCCTTAGATCAATACGGCTATGGTATGTCATCAGTGCGTTTTATTTGTGGTACACAATCCATTCATAAACAGTTAGAAGAACGAATCAGTCAATTTCTTACGATGGAAGATACGATTCTGTATTCTTCTTGTTTTGATGCAAATGGCGGTTTATTTGAAACGATTCTGACTGAAAATGATGCCGTGATTAGTGATGCATTAAATCATGCCAGCATTATTGATGGTGTCCGTTTATGCAAAGCCAAACGTTGGCGCTACCAGAATAATGACATGAATGACTTAGAAGCCAAATTAAAAGAAGCTGAGCATTGCCGCATCAAGCTTATCGCTACCGATGGCGTGTTTTCGATGGATGGCATTCTCGCTAATCTCCCTGCCATTTGTGATCTTGCTGAAAAATATCATGCTTTAGTGATGGTAGACGATTCACATGCTGTTGGTTTTATGGGAGCGCATGGTCGCGGCACACCTGAATATCATCAAGTCATGGAACGCATTGATATTATCACTGGTACATTAGGCAAAGCATTAGGCGGTGCATCCGGCGGTTACACAAGTGGGCGAAAAGAAATTATCGCCTGGTTACGACAACGTTCACGTCCCTATCTTTTTTCCAATACTCTAGCACCGGTAATAGCAGCTACCTCCATTAAAGTACTGGAGATGTTAGAAGAAAATCAACAGCTCATGCAACGAGTACACGATAACAGTATGTATTTTCGCAAAGGCATGGAACAATTGGGTTTCAAATTGGTTCCTGGCTGTCATCCTATTATTCCTGTTATGTTAGGCGATGCCAAACTAGCAAGCGCCATGGCAGACAATATGCTACAAGAAGGTGTATATGTCATTAGTTTTTCCTATCCTGTTGTTCCACAAAATCAAGCGCGCATCCGTACACAAATGTCCGCGGGGCATGAGAAAAAACATTTAGATCACGCGATTGCTGCTTTTGCTAAGATAGGACGTCAATTAGCTGTGATTCAATCCTGATGAAACGATAAAATTTTATTAAAAAGAGTACTTATGAAAGCACTAGTAAAGACAAAAGCCGCTATCGGAATTGCATTACAAGAAGTTCCTATCCCAATGATTGGCCCAAATGATGTTCTGATTAAAATCAAAAAAACCGCTGTTTGTGGCACCGATATTCATATTTACAATTGGGATGATTGGGCGCAACAGCATATTCATGTACCGTTGGTCGTTGGTCATGAATTTGTTGGAGAAATTGTAGAAATAGGCAAAGAAGTGTCTAATTTTTTTAAAATTGGCAATCGAGTTTCTGGCGAGGGGCATATTGCGTGCGGACATTGCCGCAATTGTCGTGCTGGTCGTTCTCATCTTTGTCGTAGCAATATCAGTGTCGGTGTCACACGCGACGGTTGCTTTGCTGAATACCTGAGTCTTCCTGCAAGCAATGTGTATGCCATACCAACTTCTATTTCTGATCAACAAGCTGCTATTCTTGATCCGCTCGGCAATGCGACTCATACTGCGCTTTCCTTTAATTTAGTCGGTGAAGATGTATTAATTACTGGCGCAGGACCCGTTGGGCTAATGGCAGCCGCCGTTGCAAAACATGCTGGCGCGCGTTTTGTAGTCATCACTGATATCAATGAATATCGCTTAAAACTTGCCGAAAAAATGGGGGTAACCTTAGCGGTCGACACACGCAAAACATCACTGAAACAAGTCATGTTGCAATTAAATATGAAAGAAGGATTTGATGTGGGATTAGAAATGTCCGGCAACCCAAATGCATTTAACGACATGATCAAACATATGAATCATGCCGGAAAAATTGCTCTGCTTGGTTTCTTACCTCATCAAACTCAAATTGATTGGAGCCAAGTAATTATGAAAGGCCTGATCATCAAAGGTATTTATGGAAGAGAAATGTTTGATACCTGGTACAAAATGATTACCATGTTGCAAAGTGGTTTGAATATTGCGCCTGTTATCACACATGAGTTTTCAGCAAGCGATTATCAGCAAGCATTTGACATGATGCGATCAGGCGAGTCAGGCAAAGTGATTTTAGATTGGGAAAAATAATTCATTTAGCGTAACTCCCCACGGTTGTCCTGAGGAGCGTCCTGAGCGTTTTTTGCGAAGGATCAGCGACGAAGCGTAACTCTCTCCCCAGGGTTGTCATCCTGAGGAGCGTCCTGAGCGTTTTTTGCGAAGGATCAGCGACGAAGGATCTCTTTAAAAAAAACGAGATCCTTCGCACTAAAAAACAGTGCTCAGGATGACACGTATTAACGTTATTTAAGTTTTTTATGCGGATCCAATTTGGGATCCTCAAATAAATTATCAAGATCATTTTTAACATGACTTGCAAACAAACCATGATGATTTTTTGAAAACGATGGTGTATCACCTAATTCTGTTGATTTGCTAGTTGTGGATTCTAAATTTAAAATATTAGACATATCCAATTGATTAATGTTAGTTAAGCTTGATGAATCTGAGAGCAATTCAATAACATTATGAGTCAGTTCTATTTTATCTTTACACTGAGAGATTTGATCTAAAAAATCATTTTTTTGTATCTCGAGCTCAGTATGTTTATTTTTACACTCTTTTTGTAAGTCGATCTTTTTAATCCTTTCAGCTTTATTTTCATTAATTTTTTCTATAAAACCAAGGTTCATATCAGCAAAGATCTGCTTGATCTGTGCTTCGCATTTTTCATAACAACTTAGTTTTTTCACCCGATCCGTATAAGCAATGCTTTCATTTTCAGAAGTATATTTCTGAAAGAAATTTCTTAATTGACTATCAATCTGCTTTTTAATTTCGAAAATTTCGTCTTGATCAATGTGATTGATATCAAAACTGGATTGCAATGTAGCTTCTTGTCTAGCTTTCACGATTGGAACAACGTCGATGTTTATCGTATCTGAGACAGAATTCAATAAATGACTAGCTGGCAAATTTAATTCTGAAACAAAACCAGTGAGCTGAATAGGCAGTATAGGTTTGGCAAGAATAGAATCGTAGTGTTTCATGTATATATCTTTCATGTCCTTATCAATTCGTACAATTTCATTATCTAGATTGGTAATCTTTTCCCGATATTTTTGAATAAACTGATCTAGTTCATTTACTTTAATGCTTAATTGTTGAATTTTTTCTTGAAAAAATTGGGTTGCTTTTTCTAATTGCTTGACCAATTCGAAACGCTTGGCTTCAAATATGCGTTGCTCATGATAAAGTTGATGAATAAAATGTCGAGTGGTTTCATCTATTTTATACTTATGAGTCAGCTCGAAAGTAAGCATATCATTATTTTCATTTTTAATTTTATTTAAAAAATAGTGTATCGTGGAAATAATGATATGCTCATACAAAGCTATATTTGCTTGAATGATCAAGTTTTCAATTTCACGACGCTTCTTTCCCGTATTTGTTTCTAATCCTGGAAAAATACGGTCAAGCATTTCATCCTTTAAAATTTCTAGATAGGAATTTGTTACGTCTAATTCATTTACTTCAAATTCTATTTTATTGCGCTCATTCCCTCCCATAACCACTCCTCTTGAATGATAAGTGACGGTGAAGGTAGAATCCTTAACGCTTAATTAAAAACACGTGTAGCATTAATCACTTACATGAAAATGCGATGCGAATCTTTTTTTATTTATTATTTTTTAAGTATAGGTCAATAAAATCAATTTGTGAGAATAGTGATGAAAAATGAAAGTCCCTTAAAAAATAAAAAAATCAATGGCTTGGCTGTCACTCAGTTGAATTACTAGTTAGGGGGCGGGTTCGATAGAGTTGTTTAAAAAAATAATTTTTGTTATGATTGCCGACTTATTTCTAATTAAAATACATGATGAGGAAAACATGCAGCGATCAAATCCACAAATCTCTATTGAACAAATGATAAAAAACCTAAAGCTCAACGTGGTCATTTCAAATGAAGCAGAATTCAAGACTGCTAACGAAGCCTATCACCAAAAAAAAATCGAGAAATTGGATCATGAAATAGAAATTGAAACCCGGTATAACCCATATTTTGAAAAACTTCTCGAACTTCAGAATGAATACATTCAAATTCACGAAAAAATTAAAGAAATTCTAAATAAGATGAATGAATTTGATCAAAAATCCTATCAACAATTAGCGGTCGAAATAAACAATAAACTTAATAAATGTATGGCTATGACTAAAGAATCTCAGCCAGAACCTAATGCTATACATGCTTTATTAAATCAAACGATTCAAGGCGAAGCAAAGCAGTTTATGAGTATCTTTAATAGTAAAATTAGATCTGAACCAGATTTTCCCGCAATACAAGATTGGGAAAACAAACTAAATGCTTATGCAACAACAATTAAAAAAATTCCAAACTCTAAATCAAAATTTGAATCTTCTCTATTAACAAATTGTCTTGAATCTATTAAGGAATTAGAGGAAAGTCTTGCACGAGATACACAAGCAATTAATCTAGTGAATGAATTGCGAGAAGGCGCAGCTAAAATTCAAAAGATAATAGAAATTAATATGCGTACAACTGCCGGAATAATTAGAAACAAATTTCCTTTAGATGAAAGTAATTCGAATACAAACAAGGATGCACAACCAGTCAAGCAGCCCTATTCACCAACCAGCTTTCAACCTACGCCACCTAAAACTCCTAATGTTCCTGCGGAATCATTAACAAAACAAACATCAACAATGGCCGTGAATGGGACACGCACTAGCAGAAAATAATGGAGGAAAGGGTTAATAACAGTTAACTTGAAGTCTATCTAAAGCTGTGTAAAACTACTCATCATGAATAGATTAGTAACCATGGCAAAGCGGCTAAAATACTAGGTGTTTCCATTAGCACACTACGACGTTGGGAATTGGGCGATAAAATTCTTCCTGAATGAACAAATGGATTGCATCGTCGTTATGATTT
>Ga0155582_189_pt2 | contig 29029 bp, 24 predicted proteins | sample RifCSPhighO2_12_FD_107239 | JGI IMG/M metagenome (GOLD analysis project Ga0155582, IMG submission 107239) | Gammaproteobacteria bacterium RIFCSPHIGHO2_12_FULL_37_14
CATTTGAATAGGAATACCCGCTTCACCTAGCGCTTTAAACATTGTGCTGGCAACGCCAGTATGCGATCGCATGCCTATACCCACCAAGGACAATTTAGCAACTTTAGCATTGGTTTTGACAGAAGTGGCCCCCATTTTTTCAGCCACTTCTTCAATAATTTTGAGTGCCTTGCTATGCTCACGTCGTTGAACAGTGAAAGTGAAATCAACGGTATCTTGTGCCGTCGTATTTTGCGCTATCATGTCAATTTCAATATAAGCTTGGCTGATTTTTTCGAGAATCAGTCCTTCCAAACCAATTTGTTTAGGAATGCCGGACAATGAAATAATGGCTTCTTCCCGGCTAAAGGCAATACCTGATACTAATTGTCTATGCATAATTTTGTCCTCAAAGGTAACTAATGTGCCTATACCTGCTGAAAAAGTGGAAAGTACGCGAATAGGCATATTATGTTTGCTTGCTAATTCCACTGAGCGCATTTGCAACACTTTTGCACCTAAACTTGCCATTTCTAACATTTCCTCAAAGCTAATGATAGGTAGCAAACGAGCTTCTGGTACTAAATGTGGGTCAGTGGTATAAACACCATCGACATCGGTATAAATTTGGCATTCATCGGCTTTTAGTGCTGCAGCGATAGCCACGGCAGTTGTGTCAGATCCGCCTCTCCCTAGAGTGGTAATATCGCCATGCTGATTAATGCCTTGGAAGCCGGCAATGACAACAATGTGACCTTGTTGCAGCTCACGTTTAATCACATGAGTTTTAACATCTAATATTCTAGCCTTATTGTGAACATCATCGGTTTGAATACCAATTTGTGGTCCTGTAAATGAGCGAGCTGGGCAATAGATAGCATTCAGTGCCATGCTCAATAAAGCCATGGATACTTGCTCGCCAGTGGAAATAAGGATATCAAATTCTCGCGGCTCAGGGTGGGGTGTCAAAGCGTTCGCTAAATGTATTAATCGATCCGTTTCACCATACATGGCTGATACAACAACGACAATATCATGCCCGCGGCGTTTCTGTTCTGCAATTTTACTGGCAACATGGTGAATGCGATCTAGCGTACCGACTGAGCTGCCACCATATTTTTGTACGATCAATGCCATTCTTGCTATTCTCGCTAACCTGAGGTTATTTTCTCTTGTACCCAAGTGTAAACAGACTGTAAGGCTTTTTCCAATGCTTCTGGTTGATTACCGCCAGCTTCAGCAAGATCAGCGCGACCACCACCCTTTCCGCCAACTTGCTGGGCAACCATACTCACTAACTCTTTTGCATTAACTTGTTGAGTTAAATCAGTGCTCACACCACAAACGATACCAATTTTGCTTTCTTTGACGGTGGCAAGCACAATGATGGATCGGCCTAATTGTTGCTTAAGATGATCGATAGCATTGCGTAAAGCCTTACCATCGACACCTTCAAGTTGGGTGGCGAGAATTTTAATATTATCAAGATTTCTTGCTTGAGTGACTAATTCTTTGCTAAATAATAGCCCAAGCTTATCTTTAAGTTGTTCTATCTCCTTTTCTAGTGAACGGATACGTTCATCCGCTTGTTCTAACTGATGCTGAGAATCGGATTCGCATTTTTCAATATATCGAAGTGCAGCATCACCTGTTACTGCTTCTATGCGACGGATACCGGATGCAATACCAGTTTCTGACGTGATTTTAAAGATACCAATATCACCAGTATGATCCGCGTGGGTGCCGCCACAAAGCTCGACAGATGAACCAAAGCTAACGACACGAACTTTGTTCCCATATTTTTCTCCAAACAATGCGATAGCACCTTTTGCAACTGCTTCTTCAGGTGTACTGATATGCACTTTACCTTCGTAGTTAGCGCGAATTTCATCATTGACACGTTGCTCTATCAGACGTAATTCGGCAGCAGAAAGAGGTGTAGCATGTGCGTAATCAAAACGTAAGCGATCAGGTTCAACAAGCGAGCCTTTCTGAACAGCTTGTTCACCTAATATTTGCCTTAAAACCATATGTAGAAGATGAGTAGCAGTATGATTTAATATCGTGGCTGCCCGACGTTTGGTATCAACTTCTGCAATCACTTCATCACCAATTGTTAGCGAGCCTTTTTCTAATTTACCTAGATGTAAATGAGTTTGCCCTTGTTTTATCGTATCTAAAACTTTAAAAAAAACCGAATGATCTATTCGCAAGATACCTTGATCACCAACTTGTCCACCTGATTCAGCATAGAAAGGAGTTTGATCCAAAACAATCGAACCTTTTTCACCCTGGCGTAATGTTTCAACAAACTTACCTTCACGATATAGTGCAATCACTTTGCCAGTATCAGGTGCGATACTGCCTAATAAATTTTTATGTCCAATAAAATTAGTTGGTGGCTGAGTTTCTTGGGCAACAGTGTATTCGGTTGTAAATTGACTCGCTAACCGCGAACGTTGGCGTTGTTCGGACATGGCTACTTCAAAACCTTCGTAATCAATCATCAATTGACGTTCACGAGCAATATCAGCTGTCAAATCAGCAGGAAATCCGTAGGTATCATAAAGCTTGAATACGGTTTCACCAGGAATAATATTACCTTTTAATTCACTAACGATTTGCTCAAATAATTTTAAGCCCTGTGAGAGAGTTGCGCTAAATTGTTCTTCTTCTTGACGCAAAATGGTTTCAACTTGAGTTTGAGCTTTGACAAGCTCTGGATAAGCTTCACCCATTAATATAATTAAAGGTTGTACGAGTTTATAAAAAAAAGCTTGTGTGATACCTAATTTATTTCCATGTCGTAATGCGCGTCGAATAATACGGCGCAATACATATCCGCGGCCTTCGTTAGATGGCATCACACCATCGGTAATTAAAAAGCTACAAGAGCGAATATGATCGGCAATCACTCGTAAGGAAAAATTTTTTATGTCATTCGTATGAGCGAGTGTGGCAGCTGCCCGAATTAAGGGTTGGAAAAGATCCGTATCGTAATTGTTATGTACGCCTTGCATAACGGCAGCAATTCGTTCAAGACCCATGCCAGTATCGACTGAAGGACTAGGCAAAGGAGTGAACGTGCCATCAGTTTCTCTATTATATTGCATGAAAACAATATTCCAAATTTCAATGTAACGATCACCATCCGCTTCGTCGCTTCCAGGAGGACCACCAGCAATATTTGGGCCATGATCATAGAAGATTTCTGTGCAAGGACCACACGGACCGGTGGGTCCCATTGCCCAAAAATTATCATCTTCATTGCAATGACTAAATTGCATTGGATTAATTTTTATTTCATTTAACCAAATATTTTTGGTTTCCAGGTCGTCTTTAAAGACAGTTATCCATAATTTTTCAGGTGGTAACTGCAATCGATTAATCAGAAAATCCCAAGCAAATCGAATGGCATCTTGCTTAAAATAATCGCCAAAACTGAAATTACCTAGCATTTCAAAAAAAGTATGATGACGTGCAGTATAACCTACGCGTTCAAGATCATTGTGTTTGCCACCGGCCCGCACACAACGTTGTGAGGAAGTGGCGCGTTTGTAAGGCCGTTGATCTTGCCCAAGAAAAACATCTTTGAATTGCACCATGCCAGCATTGGTAAATAACAAAGTTGGATCATTGTTTGGTATCAATGAGCTGCTAGGTACAATGGTATGTTCTTTTTCATGAAAATATTCTAGAAATTGTTGGCGAATTTGTTTACTCGTTAAATGTTTTTGCATGGTTGCTCTTTAGCGATTTAATTTGTCTAGAACGCTTTCAATTTGTTCTGTAGTAAAACCTCGATAGAGTAAAAAGCGCATTTGTTTAGCATGATCTTTAAAATTATCAGCTTGTTTACCTTTAAAATGTTTTTGCCACACTTTGCGTATTTCAGCAAGCCAAACATTATCGTTGATTTCAAGTTTTTCTGCAATTAACTCAGCACTTAGCCCTAGTGCTTGTAATTGTAAATGAATCCGGCGTGGACCATAGCCTTTGTTACGTTGTTTGTGAATATAATTTTCGGTGAATCGAGGATCATCGATGAGATTATTTTGAGTAAATTCTATGAGGAGCGTTTCTATTTCTTCTAGGGGATAGCCTTTCGATTTTAATTTCCTCACGATTTCATTACGAGAATAATCGCGCCCGGTAAGCAAACGTAAGGCTACTTCACGAATGGATTTCTGTGACATATATCGACCTGAAAAAAATACTAGTGAGTCTTGTTATGTTGATGATGAGCGCAAACTAAGTTTGCGCTTCACCCCTGAATGTTAAGCTACTCCTTCTTCTAATTCTTCTTTTTGTTCGTTTTGTATCAGCTTAGCGTGCAAATTGATCATTAATTCACGAATTTTTGTTTCAACTTCAGTAGCCATGCTTCTATGTTCTTTTAAGAATTTGCGCGCATTTTCTTTACCTTGACCAATGCGTTGACCATTATAACTAAACCAAGCACCTGCTTTATCGATTAGATTTTGTTGGACGCCAAGATTAATGATTTCACTTTCACGCGAAATACCTTCGCTATATAAAATATCAAATTCAGCTTGTTTGAAAGGTGGAGCGACTTTATTTTTAACTACTTTCACACGAGTTTCGCTACCTACAATTTCTTCACCTTCTTTGACATTACCAATACGACGAATATCTAAACGTACAGATGCATAAAATTTCAAGGCATTACCACCAGTAGTTGTTTCTGGATTGCCGAACATAATGCCTATTTTCATGCGGATTTGATTAATAAAGATGACTAGCGTATTGGAGCGCTTAATGTTTGCAGTTAATTTACGCAAAGCTTGTGACATTAATCGTGCTTGTAATCCCATGTGTTGATCGCCCATCTCACCTTCAATTTCAGCTTTAGGTGTGAGCGCAGCCACTGAATCGATGACAATAATATCAATTGCGCTAGAACGAACGAGCATATCTGCAATTTCTAATGCCTGTTCACCAGTATCAGGTTGGGAAATGAGTAAATTATCAACATCCACTCCTATTCGTTTCGCATAAGCAGGATCTAAGGCATGTTCAGCATCGATGAAAGCAGCCGTGCCTTTTAGTTTTTGACATTCAGCGATCACTTGTAGTGTTAATGTGGTTTTACCGGAAGATTCAGGGCCGTAAATTTCAACAATACGTCCCTTAGGTAAGCCACCGATACCAAGAGCAATATCCAAAGAAAGTGATCCGGTTGAAATGATATCGATATCTGGAATAGTGGCAGCATGATCTCCCAATCGCCAGATAGCACCTTTTCCACATTGACGTTCAATTTGTGAAAGCGTTGCAGCGAGTGCTTTTTGTTTGTTGTCTTCCATAAAACGATCCTTATGTAATGTTGCGAGATTTGATAAGATTACCTCAAGTTGGATTGATTGAACAATGAAATGTTCAGTCTAGCCTTGTATCCAACTAATCAGTTCGGTGAGTATAAATTGTATGGTTTTTTCTCGAATCAGTTGTCTGTCCCCAGAAAAAACCTTTCCTAATACTCGAGTAGGTTGATTGTGTTTTGCCCAAGCCATCCATACGCTGCCAACAGGTTTTGCGAGCGTGCCGCCATCTGGACCAGCGATGCCGGTAATGGCAAGACTAATATCCGCATGACTATGACGCAATGCACCATCTGCCATTTCGATGGCAACTTCTTCACTCACTGCGCCGACAGTTTCAAGAGTCAATGAATTCACGCCTAATAATTCAATTTTAGCCGCATTGCTGTAAGTGACGAACCCTCGCTCAAACCAATCGGAACTTCCAGGAATACTCGTTATCCAATAACTTAAACCACCGCCAGTGCAAGATTCAGCAGTGACTAACTTAAGTTTACGTATTTTTAATTCATTACCAACTTCTGCGGCGAGTTTTTTTAAGATGTCCATAATTTTATTTTGTCAGTGAAAGCGACGGAAGTGATGTCCTTTTGGTTGACTCCTTGCGATAAACGCGACATTCTTATCGCATTTCTTAATCGGACACTAGCGTTTATTATTTGATGCGATAAAACCATGACTCAACTCATTGAGAATATACAGACTCACACACCCATGATGCAACAATATTTGCGTATCAAGGCAGAATATCCACATATGTTGCTTTTTTATCGAATGGGAGATTTCTACGAACTTTTTTATGATGATGCACAGCATGCAGCTCGTCTTTTAAGTATTACTTTAACTGCTCGTGGGCAATCCTCAGGCAAACCGATTCCCATGGCAGGCGTCCCATTTCATGCTGCAGAATCTTATATTGCAAAATTAATTAAACAAGGGCATTCGATTGCGATTTGTGAACAAATGGGTGATCCAAAAGAAAGTGTCGGCCCAGTGGAGCGCCAAGTCGTACGAATTTTAACACCAGGTACGGTAAGCGATGCTGCTTTTTTAGAGGACAATCAAGATAATTTATTATTAGCGTTATATGTTCAAAACAATTGTTATGGTTTGGCGACATTAGATATCAGTGGTGGACGTTTTCATTTACAAGAAGTAGAAGGCGATGAAGCCTTGCAAAGTGAATTAGCGCGTTTGCGACCTGCAGAATTATTAATTGCAGAGGATTGGGATCATTCTATTTTAAATGAATCGACGTTGTATATTAGCCGTCGCCCACGATGGGAATTTGATTATGAATTATCGGTGCGCTTACTCACTGAGCAAATGCAAACGCATGATTTAAGCGGGTTTGGTTGTCAAAATTTGCAGCCAGCATTATGTGCTGCAGGCTGTTTGTTGCAATATTTAAAAAATACTCAACGCGCAGCGATACCGCATATTCGTTCTATACAGGTGGAGCAGCGTTCTGATAGCTTAATTCTTGATGCGATATCCCGACGTAATTTGGAATTGGTGATCAATTTAAATGGTGGTGAAGAAAATACATTATTATCGGTGTTAGATCGTACTTTGACATCGATGGGGAGTCGATTATTAAAGCGCTGGATGAATCGTCCTTTACGGGATCAAAAAACAATAGTGGAGCGTCAAGCTTCCATTCATTCATTGCTGTTACAGACTGCTTATTTGCCTTTACAAAAAATCTTGAAAGAAATAGCTGACATTGAACGTATCCTTACACGAATTGCTCTCAAAACTGCGCGTCCTCGCGATTTAGTAGCATTGCGATCATCGTTAGTATGGTTGCCATTATTAAAGCAGCAGTTACAAGCCTTCACAGCAAAACGATTAGTGCAGATGTACGAATCGCTGGGTGATTTTTCTGATGTATATGAGGAATTATCACGAGCGATTATCGATCAACCACCACTGACTATTCGAGACGGTGGCGTGATGGCTTGTGGTTATGATGCAGAACTTGATGACTTACTAGCAATAAGTGAAAATGCTGGTGATTATTTGCTTGAATTGGAAGAGCGAGAAAAAAAGCGTACAGGGTTTTCGACGCTTAAAGTTGGTTATAATCGGGTACATGGTTATTTTATTGAAATGAGTCGTTTACAAGCAAAAGATGCGCCTGCTGATTATATTCGCAGACAAACATTAAAAAATGCAGAACGATTTATTACGCCCGAATTAAAAACATTCGAAGATAAAGCATTAAGTGCGCGCGATCGAGCATTAGCGCGAGAAAAGTTTTTGTATGATGAATTGCTCGAGAAATTAATGCCGGCAATACCAAATTTACAAACATGTGCGCAGGCGATTGCTGAAATTGATGTGTTGACAAATTTTGCTGAGCGCGCTGCTACCTTGAATTGGTGTTGTCCTGCTTTGACAGTAGAAGCAGGTATTAAAATTATTGCTGGGCGACATCCTGTGATTGAAGCAGTTGCTAAACAAGCATTTGTTCCGAATGATATTCATTTCAATCACCAGCAACGTATGTTGATGATTACCGGGCCGAATATGGGAGGTAAATCAACCTATATGCGACAAACTGCCTTGATTGCTTTGCTCGCTTACATAGGCAGTTTTGTGCCTGCCCAATCAGCAAGCATAGGACCCATTGATAGAATTTTTACTCGGATTGGTGCAGCAGATGATTTAGCCAGTGGACGTTCAACATTTATGGTGGAAATGACTGAGACCGCGCATATTTTGCATCATGCAAGTGAGCACAGTTTAATATTAATGGATGAAGTTGGTCGTGGTACTAGCACCTTCGATGGTTTATCGTTGGCATGGGCATGTGCAGAGTATCTTGCAAAACAGGTACGCGCATTTATTTTATTTGCTACGCATTATTTTGAATTAACGGCACTCGCAGATGGAATAAGCTCAGTGCAAAATGTACACTTAGATGCAACAGAATATGGTGAAAAAATTGTTTTTTTACACACAGTTTTGCCAGGACCAGCTAATCAAAGTTATGGTATTCAAGTTGCCCAATTAGCAGGTGTGCCACGCATTGTTATCCAACGAGCCAAACAAAAATTGCGAGAATTAGAACAACAAGCTGTACCGGTTTCTTCATCTGCACAAGTTGATTTATTTGTTGTAAAAAATGAACTCCATCCAATTATTTCGCAATTAAAAACGATTAATCTTGATCAATTAACGCCCAAACAAGCGCTAGATTACTTATACCACTTACGGAAGATGATATAATATTTTCTTATGGCAGTTATTCAAAAACCAAAAATTAATAGAGGTGTTTTTTACCACTTTGGCAGGGTTATCTATCCGGCACGCTGGTTGATTGTTACTCTCTTTGTTATATTATTTTCAATATGCATTCCGGTATTACCAAAAGTGTCGTCATTATTTACTGATACGGGGTTAACTGATCCGCAATCTCAGAGCGCAAAAACAGATAAATATCTCAATACGCATTTACATTACTTTAGCAATCGCTTTATTATCATGTATCAAAGTAAACTTCCATTTGTTAAAAATGGAACGTTTGATCAAGAGATTCATCAATCATTATCAGGATTAAGTAAACTCCCTTCTCAATATAAGATAATTTATCCAGACGAAAATGAAAAACAAATTTCTAAAAATAAACACAGCGCCTATGCCGTAATTTTATTGAAATCTAATCATGAGTTGTCTAGTAAATTACTGATAAAACTTAAATCCTATATTAAAAAGCCACCGCATTTAAAAATGTTAATTGGCGGCGAACCTGTTTTTCAGGCAGATATTCAAACTCAAACACAACTTGATTTGATTAAGGCAGAATTTATTGCAACACCAATTGCTGTTATTACCTTATTATTTGTATTTGGATCGGTCGTTGCTGCATTGATCCCTATCATTTTGGATGCAGTGTGCGCTATCTTCATTTTAACAATTTTATATTTCTTAGGTCATGCCGTTTCACTGTCACTTTTCACCATTAATATCGCTTTATTATTGGGTTTGTGTCTGAGTCTCGATTACGCACTATTTATTATTGGTCGATTTCGGGAAGAGCTTGCTCATGGTCGGGAGGTTAGAGAAGCATTAGCTGTTACACAAGCTACGGCAGGTAAAGCAATTTTTTTTAGTGGCTTGGCTGTGCTGATTAGTTTAAGTGCATTATTTCTTTTTCCGATTAACATACTATTCTCTGTGGGGGTAGGTGGTGTGACGGCTGTTGCCTTTGCCGTACTTGTTTCAATTGTGCTGCTTCCAGCGATACTGGCCATTTTGCAGAAAAAAATAAATTATTTACCCATAAAAATATTTAAACATAAAGATAGTAAAAAGGAAGGTTATTGGTTATGGAGTGTGGCCAAAATCACCAAACATCCTTGGGTATTTTTTGTCATCATCATGACTGTGCTTTTATGGTTAAGTTATCCTATTACAGAAATCAAGCTTGGTTTGTCTGATTTTCGAATTTTACCTAAATCTCAGGCTAGTCGTCAGGTATTTGATGTTTTAAAAACTAATTTCAATGAAAATGAATTATCGCCGATTATTGTTATGGTTAAAGCACCGACAGAAGATTTTTTAACTAAAAATAATATTCGCTCATTATACTTGTTCACTAAAAAATTAAAAACGAATCCTAATATTGATAATATCAGCAGTATTGTCACCACTGATCCTCAGCTAAGTGTTTCTCAATATCAAGGACTTTACACTGCACCGAAACAATACCAAAGCCCAGCTATCAAAAATTTATTAATGTTAACCACACAACATGATTTTAGTGTGGTCACACTGACGAGTAATTATCCAAGTATGTCTTCCCAATCTAAACAAATTGTGGAATCTCTGCGTGATGCGAAGTTATCTGGTGGTTTAAAAGCGCAAGTAACTGGTGTAACGGCTAATACGATTGATGTGATGAATAAAATTTATAAAATTTTTCCATACGCATTGTTATGGATACTCGTACTAACATTTTTAATTTTACTTTTTCTGTTACGTTCGCTTGTCTTACCACTTAAAGCGATCATGATGAATATACTCAGTCTCACGGCTAGCTATGGCGTCTTAGTTTTTATTTTTCAACAGGGTTATTTTTCGAGTTTACTAAACTTTGATCCACAAGAAATCATTGATATTAATTTGATCGTCATTATTTTTTGCGCCTTATTTGGATTTTCTATGGACTATGAAGTTTTTTTGCTGACGCGAATCAAAGAATTTTACGAGCAAGCACATAATACTAATACGAGTATATGCTATGGTATTGCACTTAGTAGTCGAATCATTACTAGCGCAGCGGTGGTCGTGATATTCATTTGTTTTGCATTTATATCAGCAGATATCGTGATGGTGAAAGCGTTTGGTTTGGGTATTGCCGTGGCGATTTTTGTGGATGCATTTCTTATTCGCACCATTCTGGTACCAGCTACCATGGCGATTTTACAAAATTGGTGTTGGTATTTGCCTAAATGGTTGAATCGTATACTCCCACAACTCTCCTTTAATCCTGACGACAAATAATTGGATTTATATTCAATTTATGCTATTTTGACCAAAATATAAAAATTGGAAAACGAGTCATGCGCTCATCTAATAGTATGCCTAACCAGGAAGAACCAATATTAAATTTGCCAATATTATCTAGCGAGTTAATATTAAATATCATTTTATACACTTCAATTATTGATTGTTGTCAGATTGCCAGAGTCTCGACACGATTTAATAATATTGCTTATGATGATGTGTATTGGAATGCTAAATTGCAGTCTGAATATAAAAGTACGACGGGTATGGCTCGCAACATTTTTTTTGCGCATCCAGCAAAACGTTCTTTTGAATATTTATTTATTGATAAAAAGGGATGTCATTTTGTGACAGAAATGGCAAAAACGATTATCGCTCAAATGAATACACTTCAAGAAAACATTTCTCTCGCGGTTATCTTAAGCCCTGCAAAAAAATCCTTAGAATCGCTTATTCCACTTAATTGTCGTGATCAGCTAAACACTTTTACTAGTATTTTTATGGGAAGTTTAGTATTAGCGATTGCTTACAAAGAGTATGATGAAAATCAAACATCATCATTAGCTGATTATACATCTATCTTACAGCATCAAGTGTACCCTAAACTAAGAAAAATAAATGTGCAAAATCTAGAAGATTTTATGGAAAACGATGAAACACTTCTTTCTTTAATAAACGAAATTGGCTTAGATGTGTTGCATGGTCAATATTCCCGCATGAAAGTTGATGCGATGATGAAAAAAGAATTTCCTGATTTGTATACAGGGAGTATGTTTTTGTTAGATAGATTTCACATAAACGATGAAAAATTAATTGGTAGAAACCACACTCGGTCCTGAGTTTATCAGTTCCCACTCATTTTTTTATTTTTTATGCCTCGAAACCCGCATGGAATCTAGATCTTAATTTTTCAGATGAAAAAATTGTAGTTCCAACTTTAAATTGAAAATATTCAATATGGTCGATAAAATACATTTATTTTAGTATTTTTTAGTTGTATGTTGCGTGACTGTGAACCAAATGGATAGTTTATTAGGGCAAATGATAACCAAGAGAGTTTTTGTAAAAGAAATAGGAAGTCTAGTATGCAAGTTATCAAACAGGATCAAGTTCAAGAAAAAATTATTACCATTCGTAATCAAAAAGTTATTGTTGATACTGATGTTGCTCAGTTATATGGGGTGGAAACAAAACGTGTAAACGAGGCAGTTAAGAACAATCCAGAAAAATTCCCCAATGGCTATTTATTCGAACTCAACAAACAAGAAAAGGATGAACTGGTCGAAAATTTCGACCGGTTCAAAAAGCTGAAACATTCGTCTGTGCCACTAAAAGTCTTTACTGAAAAAGGTCTCTATATGTTGGCGACCATCCTAAAGAGCCCTGAGGCTCTAGAGACCACATTAGCTATTATTGACACCTTTGCTAAGGTACGAGAGTTAGGTCGCGCTGTAAACCAAATTCAATCCCTACCTGAAAATTCGCCAAACCAAAAGACTTTGATAGAGCATACTGGCGACTTAATTGCAGATTTGATGATTCCTGAAAATGAGTTAGCAGTTACAGGAACTGAGACCACCTACGAAATGAATTTTGCCATATTCAAAATAAAAAGAACAATTAAAAAGGGCAAGTAGTATGAAGAGATTTACCAAAGCTGTTTGAGGGGATATTAATTCAGATTATGTGCTTTTGGAGATTACTCCACTCTCTTGTTAGATAGATTTCAAATAAACGGCGACAAATTAATTTGTAGAAATCACACTCGGTAGTAGTTGTATTTCTTCATCGCTCAATTCAACATATTGTCCGCGACGTAATCCGGCGGGCAGATAAATTGGGCCAAAGCGAATGCGGATCAGGCGACTAATGGTGAATCCTAAGTTTTCCCACAAGCGACGTACCAAGCGATTGCGACCCTCGGTGACAATGACATGATACCAACGGTTTGCGCCACTGCCGCCAGCATCAGTGATTTGATTAAAGTGGCCGATACCATCTTCGAGTTTGATCCCTTTTTTTAATTTTGTGATTGTTTCTGGTGTCACTTCACCGCGTACGCGTACAGCATATTCTCGTTCAATTTGCGAGCTGGGATGCATGAGACGATTAGCCAGTGTTCCGTCATTGGTAATAAGCAATAATCCGGATGTATTGAAATCTAATCGACCGACACATATCCAGCGACTATTTCGCATGAGTGGCAAACGCTCGAAGATGGTTGGTCTACCTTCTGGATCATGGCGTGTGCAAAGCTCGCCTTCTGGTTTGTAATATAACAACACTCGAGATTTTTGCTGATGACTTTTAATCAATTTAATTTCTCGACCATCCACACAAACTTTATCGTGATAAGTCATCCGGTCACCGAGCGTGGCGATTTTACCGTTTACCGATATTCTGCCGGCTTGTATCCACACTTCGATTTGCCTGCGGGAAGCAATTCCAGCATGAGCCAGGATTTTTTGAATTTTTTCAGTCATAGAATTACTGCTTACTGTTATGCGGGTACTAACATACCTTCGTCATCTTCGTCTAATAAGGCATTGCGTTCTTGCGGAATGGCTTCACTGTCATTGGGTTCGCTCTGGCTGTTTTCTAGCGCTAATTGCACTTGTATTTGGCTATCTTGTGTTTCAAAATTTTTAAAATCGGCTAAAGTAGGTAGTTCAGACAGCGATTTTAAACTAAAATGATCTAGAAAAGTTTTCGTTGTGCCAAGGATAGCAGGTTTTCCTGGTAGTTCACGATATCCTATAATTTTAACCCATTCTCTTTCGAGTAACGTTTTCATAATATTACTGCTCACTGTCACGCCACGAATTTGTTCGATTTCTGCGCGGGTGATCGGTTGTCGATAAGCAATGATCGCCAATGTTTCTAAAAAGGCTCGAGAATAGCGAGGAGCGCGTTCTTCCCACAGCCGACTAAGCCACGGGCTAAATTCTGCTTTTGCTTGTAAGCGATAACCACTGGCTACTTCTTGTAATTCAATGCCGCTATCTATGTGTCGATCGCGAATAGCAGATAAAATAGCTTTTATTTCAGTAGAAGAGGGCTGTTCCTCTTCTTTAAAAAGATTTTGGATGACTGATACTGTTAAAGGATAATCAGCTACCATAAGAGCGGCTTCGATAATCGCTTGGAACTTGTTAGTAGCCATAGTAGACACCTTGTTTAGTCATAGATATATTTTTATGCTAGCAAAAAATCGTACTTTAAAATACATTGTCGCATTATGCCAACAACTTTAATTCGCTCATTATATAACATTCAGCCGCAACATGCTGGTGGTGTCATCACGATTGGAAATTTTGATGGTGTTCATTTAGGCCATCAACATTTAATTGCTAAAGTAGTGAAAAAAGCTAGAGAATTAGCAGTGCCTTCCATTGTTATTACTTTCGAACCCCATCCTTTTGAGTTTTTTTTGGGAAAAGATTGTCAAATTGCCAGAATTACCAATCTACGTGAAAAATTTTATGCTTTAGCTAAATGTGGAGTTGATTTAGTTGTTATTTTACCATTTAATCAATTACTTGCAAGAATAAGTGCAAGTGATTTTGTCGATATGATTCACTTGTCAATGCAGCCTCAGCACCTGTGTATTGGCGATGATTTTCGTTTTGGAAATCAGCGTCAAGGCGATTTTCAGCTATTACAGACCATGGGAAGACAACGAGGTTTTACAGTTGAAAGTATCGATACAGTACTCATTGATGGTGAAAGAGTCAGCAGCACCCGCGTACGTACGGCCTTAGCAGAAGGTAAGCTTGAGATGACTAGACGCTTATTAGGTCATGCTTATTGCATGTTGGGTTGCATCAGTGGTGGTGATCAATTAGGTCGACAGTTGGGGTTCCCAACAGCGAATATCGCCTTACATCGTTGTCGCACCCCTGTGATGGGAATTTATACTGTTTATATGCATGGCATGGATAAGCGTCCCTGGCCTGGTGTTGCCAGTGTGGGTACTCGACCGACTATTGGTGGAACGCGAGCATTACTCGAGGTACACTTGTTGAATTTTCATCGAGATATTTATGGCTTAAAGGTATGTGTTGAGTTTTGTCAAAAATTACGTGATGAAATATGTTTTCCTAATTTAAACTTACTCAAAGAGCAGATCGTTAAAGACGTTGCTGCTACGAGAGAATATTTTTTAAAAAATGGTGTGATATGAAAGACTATAAAAGTACATTAAATTTGCCACAAACGGATTTTCCGATGAAAGCTAATCTTTCTCAGCGCGAGCCTGAAATTTTGCTGAAGTGGCAGAACCTTAGCATTTATGAAAAAATTCAGATTAATAACAAAGGTAAGAAAAAATTTATTTTGCATCAAGGCCCCCCATATGCCAATGGCAATATTCATTTAGGTACGGCGACGACTACCATTCTGAAAGACATGATTGTGAAATCGCATCGTTTAAGCGATTTTGATTCGCCATTTGTGCCAGGCTGGGATTGTCATGGCTTGCCAATTGAACATCATGTAGAAAAAAAAGTTGGTAAAGTAGGGCAAAAAATTAGCGCCACTGAATTTCGTCAGGCTTGTCGGGAATATGCGCTGCAATATGTTCATATTCAGCGAGAGGAATTTAAACGTTTAGGTATTATTGCCGATTGGGAACACCCGTATTTAACGATGAATTTTAAATACGAAGCCGATATTATTCGCAGTCTAGCCAAAATTATTCAGCACGGTGATTTACAAAAAGGCTATAAGCCAGTGCATTGGTGTTTAGATTGTGCTTCAGCGCTAGCAGAAGCAGAAGTAGAGTATGCAGAGAGAAATTCTCCAGCGATTGATGTGAGCTTCGCAGTTGTAGACGAGAATGATTTTTTGAAACGCATTCCCAATTTACAAAAAGGGTGCGGCAATGTTTTTGTGCCCATCTGGACGACGACACCCTGGACCTTACCAGCTAACCAAGCTGTTGCACTCAATCCTTATCTTGAGTATGTCTTAATTGAAGATGATCAAAACCGACAATTATTAATAGCTGAAACATTGCTGGCAACGACTCTTCAGCGTAATCAATTTGCCAGCCATCGTGTACTAGGTCGTGTCATCGGCGAAAAATTAGCAGGTGTTATCCTGAAACATCCCTTTTATGATCGAACAGTACCGATAATTCTTGGAGAGCATGTGACCGTGGAGTCTGGTACGGGTGCAGTACATATCGCTCCCGCGCATGGCTTGGAGGATTATGAACTAGGCAAGCAATATCACTTACCTCTCGATAATCCGATAGGAAATGATGGTTGTTACACGGCTGCTACTCCTATTTTTGCTGGCTTACATGTCAGTAAAGGGAATGATAAAGTGTTAGAAGTGTTGCAGGAATGTCATGCTCTTTTGCATCTTGAATCAGTGCGGCATAGTTATCCTCATTGTTGGCGCCATAAAACACCTTTGATTTTCCGATCGACACCACAATGGTTTATCAGTATGGATCAGAAAGATTTACGCAAGCATACATTGCATGCAATAGAGAAAGTAGAATGGATTCCGGATTGGGGAAAATCTCGGATTATCGGTATGATACAAAATCGTCCTGATTGGTGTATTTCACGTCAGCGTACGTGGGGTGTGCCGCTGGCTTTATTTGTGCATAAAGAAACAGGCGAGTTACACCCCAATCAATTGGACTTGATGGAAAAAGTCGCTCAGCAAGTCGAACAGCAGGGTATAGAAGCTTGGTATAACTTGGATAAAGCAGCGTTATTAGGTCATGAATCGGATCAATATCTTCAATCAAAAGATGTGTTAGATGTTTGGTACGATTCGGGCGTGTCGCATGAATGTGTGTTGAAGCAACGCCCTGAACTTACTTTTCCTGCTGATATTGTCTTAGAAGGCTCAGATCAACATCGCGGATGGTTTCAATCTTCCTTGTTAACATCGCTAGTCATGAATCATCAAGCTTCTTATCGAGCGGTATTAACGCATGGGTTTGTTGTTGATGGACAAGGCCGTAAGATGTCTAAATCACTGGGAAATGTGATTGCACCTGAAGAAATCATTAAAACGTTAGGCGCAGATATTCTCCGTTTATGGGTAGCATCCATTGATTATCGCTATGAAATCAGTGCTTCTAAAGAAATTTTTACACGCACCTCAGAAGCCTACCGCCGTATTCGCAATACCGCACGTTTTTTACTGGCTAATCTGCATGGCTTCGATCCAGAAATGCATTTGTTGGAACCGGATAATATGTTGATGTTAGATCGTTGGGCGGTTGATAAAACCTATCTTATTCAAGAAGAAATTCTTAAAGCTTATCGTACTTATCAATTCCATATGATTGTTCAAACATTACATCATTTTTGTGCAGTCGATATGGGTGGATTTTATTTAGATATCATCAAAGATCGCCAATATACGATGGCAACCAATAGTCGGGGTAGGCGCTCTGCGCAAACAGCTTTATATCATATTGTTCATGCTTTAGTGAGATGGATGGCGCCGATTCTGAGTTTTACTGCAGAAGAAATTTGGCAACATATTCCTGGAAAAAAAGTTGATTCAGTATTTCTTACTACCTGGTATCCATCATTATTTAAATTGACCAACGAATTAATGGATCACTCCTACTGGGAAAAGATTCGTGCCGTACGTGATGCTGTGAATAAAGAAATTGAGAATCAACGGAATGCTGGAAAAATTGGCTCAGCATTAGAAGCAGAAGTATTTTTATACTGTCATACACAATTGAAAAATCAATTGGATATTCTGGGGGATGAATTACGTTTTGTATTAATTACTTCTTTCGCTCATGTGATTCCAGATCATTCTGCTCCGTCTACGGTTGTGATGACAGATATTCCAGGACTCGCTTTAAAAATAGAAGCAACGACACATCCAAAATGTGAACGATGTTGGCATCGTCGCAGCGATGTTGGTGTGCATACGACGTATCCTGGTATTTGTGGTCGCTGTGTTGAGAATGTGGCTGGAACAGGAGAATCAAGAGAATATGCTTAAAAAGATTTTTTCATCTGGCTTGCGATGGATATGGGTAGCTATCCTTGTTCTTGCTATTGATCGTTTTGCAAAAATGTGGGCGATTCACTATCTTGTGATGGGTGAGCCATTTCGCATTCTACCTATTTTTAATTTAACTTTAGCGTTTAATACGGGCGCAGCTTTTAGTTTTTTACATTCTGCCTCCGGTTGGCAAAATATATTTCTAGGAAGTTTAGCGATTCTTGTCAGCGTGATTATTTTAATTTGGCTAGGTAAATTAACTGCTCGTGATAGCTGGTTGAGTATCGCTTTAAGTCTTGTATTAGGTGGGGCGATAGGAAATGTTTGGGATAGGATATTATATGGGCATGTGGTGGATTTTTTCGATTTTCATCTAGGAGGATGGCATTTTGCCATCTTTAATACAGCAGATAGTGCTATTTGCATTGGCGCTTTTATGATGCTATTGCATTGGCTAATTTATCCTAACTCATAATTTGAAATGCGTCTTAGTGATAAGGATGGAATTGCTCGGGTTTTTTATTGTACGATTAAGCTGTCTCTCGTCTTGAGTCTTCTGGTACTGGACGCCACTCTCCCTCTCTTGAAACACTGCTGAAATATGCGCAGGCATTAGGATATTCTGTAAAAATTAATCTTGTTCCTGCTAAAGAACATCAATCGGGAGAGAAATAATTCTTGCACATTTGGAATTATTTAACTTCGGCAATGATTGAACAAAAAGATCGCGCAATTCTGCTTCTTTAACGTGACTTCTTTATTTGTAGGTTCCTGTTGGCGGTGTTCTTATCAAAAATCCTACTAATGTTTCAAAATAAAATCACTAATTTTTTCTACCATAAAATCGAAATCAGGGTTATAAGTCAATTCGCGGCGTTTTTTACGAACTATTCCAAGATCGTAGAGAATATCAAAAAATTGTATTTCAAGACGATTATAAGCACCGAAAACATATTGGTTTGAATGTAGGCGAGAGGTATGAAAGTAATCTCCATATTCGCCATAATGCGAATTATTTGGTGCAAATGGAATAGAAACATGTGAAAAGTGATTAATATGATTTTTTTGATTTTGAATGCGACGAGTTAAAATTCTTTGATCAGGATAGCGATGATCAGATGATGTATAGAGTAATAATTTGTTATTTTGATTGGGTAAACGAGAAAAAAAATCAATAGCTTTTTGACTGGAAATCGTTTCATCTTCACGACTAGCAGCAATAAAGACAGGACAATTCACTGTATGTTGCCTCATCATTTCTTTAATTACTCGAGTTAGCATGGAAAGCTGAATAACAGGATTAAATGCAATGGAGCGGTATCTAGCATAGTCAATTTCATCTTCATAACATATCCACTGTCGTTTATTACTGATCCACTTAATGAGTTGTCGCCAATTTAATAACAAATCAATAGGCGCTTTAATTTTCAAAGCGGGTGCGAGTAAAATAATGCCAGCAATGGTTTGTTCGTCTTGTAGGGCTTGATAAATAGAAAGAGTAGCGCCGGTTGAATATCCCACAAGAAAAACTTTTTCTACTTGTTGGCGAAGCGATTCTATGCCATAGTGCAGCGTTTCTATCCAATCATGATAAGAAACTTTCAGTAAATCGCTTGGAGTCGTGCCATGGCCTGGTAATAATACAGAGCGGCATAACATTCCATTCGATTGTAAGCATTCACCGACGTCTTTCAATGAAAAGGGGCAATCAAATAATCCATGCAAGAGTAAGACCCCATATTTTAATCGCTGATCTCCGTAGTGGGGTTTGCTAGGGATGAGCTCGTAAGGACTATTTGTATCGATAATAAGCTTTGCGTTTGCATGAAAACGTTGCAAATCGCTACGATGCTCTTCAACAATCGTACGACAGCGATTGATATAATCTGAAAATGGTAATTTACTATCTGAGGTAGGATATTTTATCATAGTGCTCTTGCAGAAACGCTGTAATTTTATCAATGAATAATTGTATTATACTCAATTACCACGAAGCGAGAAACCCATGAAAGACCTTATGCTACGAATGATTGTTTTCTGCCTGTTTTCTGGGGTGACGATGGCGGCCGAGTCGACGTCTCACAATCATGAATTAGGTGCGGGCAGAGTAGCTGAGACCCTACTTGAACCAATAGGGGTGTTATCTGATTTAATTAGTACGGTATGTTTTGTCATTGGCGGCGCATTTCTATTTGCTTCTTTGATTAAATATATAGAGCATAGACGTAGCCCCTTAATGGTGCCGATTAGTACAGTAGTTTATTTGCTCATTATCGGTTTGATTCTAGTGTTGTTACCTTTCATATCACTTTTGACAGATAGTGGTATGGTTTATTCTTTATTTAAGTCTGTATGATAAAAAAAACCATCACAATCATGTTTATAGTTTGTTTAGCTGCTTGCCAAGAAAATTTATCTTATTCCTATTTGATGGAACATCCGTTTTATTTACAAAAACAACTTGTTAAATGTCAATCTAAACAAAAAAATTCAGAAAACAAACAAACACAATGCGAATCAGTTTTAACGGCGGCCGCCGATTTTGATCTTCTTCTTAGCGAACAGTGGGCTAATTCATTGCAATTTGGCCAACGAATTATGCTAGCAGAAAGGGATTGGATTAGCGCGAAGCAAGAATTAGAGCAGGCTAAAAATTTATTGGAGACGCTTCAGTCTAAAAAGCAGACTAGTCAACTGGAACTGTCGGCTGCCAGTGATCGAGTGATGCGAGCAGAAAAAACTTATCAACATCTCGCACAGGAAGTGAGGATATTGTTAGCAGTGGTGAGCGTGACCAATCATCCTGAATAATAGTAAATCAACTATCGATGGTATGGATGTTGTTGCAAAATACTCCAAGCACGATAAATTTGTTCTGCCACTATCAGTCGAACAAATGCATGAGGAAAGGTAAGTGGTGATAATGACCAACGCATGTTCGCTCGTTGGAGACACGCAGGCGAAAGCCCATCGGGTCCACCCACTAAAAGATCAATATTGTCACCTTGCTGATGCCAATTGGCGAGTTGATGAGTTAATTGTTCTGTTGACCAGAGTTTTCCCTTAATATCAAGCGCAACAATAATATGATGTGGCTTAATAGCAGCAAGTAATTTTTCGCCTTCGCGTTTAACTAGTTTGGTTAAGTCGGGTTGCAGGTTGCGTTTTTCAGCAGGAATTTCGATAAGTTCTAATGCGCAAGTAGCGGGCAAGCGATTAGCATATTCTTTGTAGCCTTCTTCTACCCAAGTAGGAACTTTATGCGTGATGGTGAGGAGACGAATTTTCATAGTTCATTCGTTACGCTAATCGAATATTTGCGAGAGCAGCCGCTAGCGCTTTTGGTGTTCGCGTAATTCTTTAACGGGTTCCCATAAATCTTCAAGGCTATACAGTGTTCGAGTCGCTGCCAACATGACATGCACAATGACATCTCCAAGATCAACCAATACCCATTCGCTTTCTTGTCCACCCTCTACACGCACGGTTGTTACTTTTTGCGCTTTCGCTTGTAATGCCACATTTTCAGCGATGGAGCTAACATGGCGCGTAGAGCGTCCGGTACAAATAATCATATAATCCGTAATGACAGTAATAGGACGTACATCAATTGTAGTGATATCAATGCCTTTCAAATCTTCTAAGGCATCAATAGCAAGGTCACGTAATTCATCTGATTTCATATTTAAACTCGACTAAGATTATAAATACCATGTTGTTTAATATAATTATACACATTATCAGGCAGTAAATACCTTGGATTTCGTCCCATTGCAATCTGTTTTCGAATATCAGTTGCTGAAATTTCTAACGATGTGATAGGACGCACAATCATTCTTCCGCCAAGAGTATCATGAATAGTGATTATTTCACTATGCAATCGTTCTTTTAATAAATCAGCAATCATGCCTGTCGAAGGAAGTTGGTACTGTGGGCGATGGGCGATAACTAAATGAGCATGATCTAAAATGTCTTGCCAGCGATGCCAACTCGTAAAACCCAAAAATGCATCAATTCCTAACAATAGACAGAGAGGCGTGTGAGGCATTTCATTGCGCATCTCTAAAATAGTGTCGATCATGTAGGAGGGAACACCATGCTGTATTTCTCGCGGATCCGCATATAATGCTGGCTCACCAGCAACAGCGCATTCAAGCATGGCTAATCGCTGGGCTGGTGAAGCAACGGGAAGTTTACGATGTACTGGCTGATAACAAGGAATAATATGAATTTTTGCTAAATCCAAGAATTCACGCAGTTCTAGCGCAAGACGCAAATGTCCAAAATGAATAGGATCGAAGGTGCCGCCGAGAATGCCTATCGCTTGATGTGCCTGATGCATTGACTGGTTCCTTTAAGAATACCCATTGCTATGGTCAGCGGGAACCGCTGATGCTTTTTATGTATTATAACGTAAATTATTCAGAAATAATCAATAATAGACAATCGACTTTTGTCTTATCAATGATCACGGGATATAGTTGGCATTTGTTTGAGTGTGACTCGATATTAAATGTTACGTTATCCTAAATTTTTATAATTTGGCGCAATTTGGTAAATCCATCCCAAGGATCTTTGCTTAGCTTTGCGAGTCGCTTGGGTAAAGTTAAAAGCGTATATTGAGTGGGATTGATTTTTGAGGATAATTCGTCCCAGTGCAGCGGGGTAGCGATGGTGGCATTTTCCCGCGCACGAGTAGAATAGGGAGCGATAACGGTAGCGCCACGTTGGTTCCGCAAATAATCAATATAAATTTTACCTGTTCTTTTTGCTTTAGTCATGAGACTAGTATAGTGATCTGGTTGCAGTGAAACGATATATTGCACAAATGTTTGAGTAAAATCTTTGATCTGTTCCCAACTATATTGAGCCTTAATAGGAACGGCGATATGTAATCCTTTTCCGCCTGTTGTGTTTATAAAACTCTGTAATTTTAATTTTTGTAATTCTTTTCGTATTAATTTTGCAGTATAAATGACAAATTTCCATTCAACATCTGGAGCGGGATCGAGATCAAATATTATTCTATCTGGCTTTTCAATATGCTTGATCGGAGATCCCCAAAGATGTATTTCAAGCACGCCTAATTGAATCAGTGCGAATAACCCTTTTTTATTCTTGATGTAGGAATATAATTTGCGGCCACTCTTTTCGCGAATAGGAATACTGTATATTGCTGGATCTGATATACCCGATAAATGCTTTTGAAAAAAGCAATTGTGATGACGACCATCAGGACATCGTAATAAAGTTAAGGGGCGATTGATAATGTAAGGTAAAATCCACTCATGAATCGCATCGTAATAGTGTGCCAGATCGAGTTTAGTAATTCCTTCTTCAGGGTATAAAATTTTATCAGGATGAGTGAGATGAGGATACGAGGCAAATTCAAATTTAGCGATAAGTTTAGGTTTTACCCGTGTAACTTGTTTAATTGCCGGTGGGCGCTTTAACGGTTGATATTGTGCTGCTAATTCATCTATCGTTAGATGACTGATAACACTTTTAATTTGCATATCTGTAATTTCAGCACCGCTTTTGGCGTAAGAATCATTAATTTTTATAAGTAACCAATTTTTAGGATTATTTTTAATTTGAATCAATTTCCATAATCCTTTCAGTTTCATTCCATCTAAATGAAAAGTTAAATTACCTTGCTGATAAGCGGTATTAACATTATCATTTTCACATTTCCAGTAACCTTTGTCCCATAACATGACGGTACCACCGCCATATTGACCTTGTGGAATAATGCCTTCAAACGATCCATATTCCAATGGATGATCTTCAACATGAACTGCAAGTCGTTTATTGTTGGGATTCAAACTCGGTCCTTTGGGAATAGCCCAGCTTTTTAAAACGCCATTCATTTCTAAGCGAAAATCGTAATGCAAGTGACTAGCAGCATGTTTTTGAATGAGATATTTTAATTTTACTGAGGATTTATTTTTTTCCCCCAATGGCTCTGGAGTTAATTTGAAGTTGCGTTTTGCATGATATTTATTTAATGACATATTTTCAACTTAAGCTGGATGCTTGGTAGTCGTATCGATTGTCGGCCTTTTTGGGGTCAATTTCAGGCAAAGCATTTGAAGTCGATTCCATGGGTTGTCAGCGATTGCACCTTTAATGCAGCGATCAATGTTGGCAATATCCAAAAGAAAACGCCAATAATCTGTTGCACTAAATTTTTTTAAAAAACTTCTTAACATTGACTGCCGGCGAATAAAAACCCGATTTTTTTTAAAAAGGTCTTCAAAAGACATACCTTGTTTGATTTGTTGTGCCATATCATTTAGTAAGCGTAATTCTCGTGCAATCGCCCAAATAATGAGAGTGGGTTCACAACTATTTAGTTTGAGAGTGCCTAAGATACGTAAGGAACGCGATACATTACCAGCAATCATGCTGTCCACTAAATCAAAAATAGTAAATTGCATGTCATCAACCATGAGGGTATCGATTAAATCTTCATCGATTATTTTTTGTGGTTGTAGTAAATAGCATTTTTCAATTGCCTGAGCAATAGCAATTAAATTGCCTTCAGCATAATTCGCTAACAAATTTGCAGCAGGCGCATTTAATTGTAATCGATATTTTTTTGCTTGGTAATGTATCCATTGCAATAATTGTTCATGTGATAAAGGCCAGATTGTTATGATTACGCCAGAATTTTCAATTGCTTGATAACAATTATTTTTACTTATTTTACTATCAATTTTTCCTGTCGTAATTAATAGCAGATGTTGTGAAGAGGGATTTTTCAGATATTCGCTGAGAATGGTGACAAGAGTTTTATGTGTTGTAAATGAAGGTAAATTAATTTCTAGCAATTGTTTTTCTGAAAACAAAGAAGGAGAATTAAGCGTACTATACAATTGTTGTTCATCCAGTCCCGTATCAATTGATAAGCGAAGTCGCCCACTGAATCCAGCATGTTTTGCTGCTTTCCGAATCATGCGGACACTATCTTGCTTTAATAAAACATCTTCACCACCGATTAAATAGACGGGAGCTAATTTTTTGGTGAGATGTGGTTCTAATTGAAAATATGTCAGTTTCATTTGGGCTTAGGATAGGATCCAGTCATTTGTTGAGTAATTTCCTTAGAGGCCAGTCGATTCATGATTGCATAAGCCAGATTGCGACGCATTTGTTGGTAAAATAAATTTGCTTCATTACTGCTTCCAAGAATTTGATTCGATTGAACAGTGATTGCTCGTGTTTCAGTCAGGGTTTGAGGATTGACTAAAGGAATTCCATTGGGATCGCTGATTTCAAATACAACCGTCACTCTTAGATTATATTGTCGTGTTTGTTGGGTGCCGCTGACACTTAATAATTCTTGTGATGATTCATCGCGAATAATGGTTAAAATAGTACTTGCTGACGCTGGAGATGAAACCAGTTGCACTTTTGATGCTTTTAAAAATTGACGCAGGTTGTTGGCAAGATGCCCGTATGGATCATTCGTTTGTAAATATAATCGATGTAAGGCAGGTGCAAGTTGCATTTCACCTTGTAAATGAAAGCCACAGGCAGTTAGAGATAAAGTAAAAAAGAAAAATAAACAACTTACTCTCCAGTTTAATTTTTTTGAAAGGGGATTGTTTGTCATTCTTCTTCCACCACTACATTCACTAATCTACCCGGTACAATAATGATTCGTTTAATTCGTTTTCCTTTGATGGCTTGCTGCACTTTAGGATCTTCTTTTACTCTGTCTTCAATGAATGGTTGATCAGCATGATGTGGAACACGCACATTGCTGCGTAATTTCCCATTAATTTGGATGACGAGTTCTATTGTATCTGCTTTGAAAACGATAGGGCTTGGTGATGGCCAAGGTGCATCAAGAATGATACCCTCATATTGTAAATCTAGCCATAATTGATGCGTCATGTGTGGTGCAATCGGTGCTAGTAAACGCAATAAAATACTGATCCCTTTATGAATAACAATATCCCTGATATCAATCAATTCTGATTGAGCAGGTTCAAGTTTAGTTAAGAGATTAAAAATTTTCATGCATCCTGAAACAATCGTATTAAATTGTTGTCGCTCATAATCAAACTTTGCTTGTTCAAGAATTTCATAAATTTGACGAAATATGTCTATTTGTTTGGGATCACTTTTTTCCCAATTAGAGGAACCAAGCAAATTTGAAGATGGTAATCGATTGTATTGTCGAATGCGTTGATGATGTTCATAGGCAAATGCCCATAAACGCTTCAAAAAGCGGTGTCCACCTTCTACGCCGCTGTCTGACCATTCCAAACTCTGTTCTGGGGGCGATGCAAACATAATAAAGAGTCTAACTGTATCCGCTCCATAGCGATCAATGAGAGCTTGTGGATCCACTACATTTCCTTTTGATTTAGACATTTTTGCACCGCGATTTAAGACCATTCCTTGTGAAAGTAACCGTAGAAAGGGTTCGTCGCTGTTCAATAAACCATGATCCCGTAACAATTTATGAAAAAAGCGAGCATATAATAAATGCAAAACAGCATGTTCGATTCCACCCACATACTGATCGACTGGCAACCAATAATTTGCACGACCATCAAGCATGGCCTTGTTGGGTGTTTTACAGGCTAGGCGAGCGTAATACCAAGAAGACTCGACAAAAGTATCGAAGGTATCAATTTCACGTTTAGCTGGTTGCCGACATTGAGGGCAGATAGTTTCATAAAATTCAGGCATCGATTGTAAGGGAGAACTGACTCCTGAAAATTCGACATTTTCAGGAAGAACGACAGGTAAATCTTTCTCAGGCACAGGAACTGTTCCACATTTCTGACAATTAATAAAGGGAATAGGAGCGCCCCAATAGCGTTGCCTGGAAACACTCCAATCGCGCAAACGATAATGAACTTTATATTCACCAAGATTTTTAGCTTTAAGATCATCAGCAATGGCTTTAAATGCTTGATTAGAATCTAATCCATTGTAGTTAGCCGAATGGATTAATTCACCATGACCCGTATACGCTTTCTTAGTAAAATCCCAGGAAGAACCTACAGGTGCGATGACTGGATGAATGGGTAAATGATATTTAACAGCAAATTCAAAATCACGTTGATCATGAGCAGGAACGGCCATTAATGCTCCGCTGCCGTATTCCATGAGCACAAAATTTGCTACCCAAATAGGAATATTTTCACCCGTGAGAGGATGACGAGCAGAACATCCGATAGACATTCCACGTTTTTCCATAGTAGCTATCTCTGCCTCAGCCACTTTGATATTTCGATTAGCATCAAGAAATTGCTTAAGCGTTGGATTCAGTAGAGCAAGCTTTTTACAGAGTGGATGCTGAGGCGCTAGTGCGATATAGGTAACGCCAAATAATGTGTCAGGACGGGTAGTGAAAATAGTGAGCTGATCGTGATCAGCAGAATGAGTATCAAGAATAAACTTTATTTCTACACCTTCTGAACGACCAATCCAATTTCGTTGCATGGTTCGAACTTGTGGAGGCCAGTGTTGTAATTGATCAATATCATTTAACAGTTCTTCAGCATAACTGGTAATTTTTAAAAACCATTGAGGAATTTCACGGCGTTCGACCATTGCGCCAGATCGCCAACCGCGACCATCAACCACTTGCTCATTCGCTAATACAGTTTGATCAATAGGATCCCAATTAACTTCCGCATTTTTTTTATAGACTAAGCCTTTCTTGTAAAGTTGTAAGAAAAACCATTGTTCCCAATGATAATAATCTGGATCACATGTTGCAAATTCACGGCTCCAATCATAAGCAAAGCCCATGCGCATCATTTGCTTGCGAATATGATTGATATTTTGTCGTGTCCATTGCGCAGGCGGAATTTTATGTTGGATGGCGGCGTTTTCTGCAGGTAAACCAAAGGCATCCCAACTCATGGGTTGTAAAACATTTTTGCCAAGCATGGTTTGGTAACGAGCGATCACATCACCAATAGTATAATTTCTAACATGACCCATGTGTAAGCTGCCGCTAGGATAAGGCATCATGGATAAACAATAAAATTTTTCTTTATTCGCATCTTCAGTGACTTGAAAGCAATTTTTTTCTTGCCAATAGGTTTGAGCATTCAATTCGATTTCTTGTGAATTATATTGTTCTTGCATGACTGTTATTCTCACTTTATGTATGTCTTCTATTATCCAAAATGGCAATAATGAGTAGAGAAATTAAAATAATTAACATAGGGTCCATGCGAAACATCATCCAGGGTGTTTTGCCAATCATCGCTTGCACCCTACCATTCAGAACATAAGATTGATATTGTGGTGCAGCTGATTCAATTTTACCGTAAGCATTAATAATAGCAGTGATACCATCATTGCTTACAAAAATAAGAGGCCTTCTTAATTCGAGCGCACGCATGGCTGCCATTTGTAAATGTTGGGCTTCAGCAGAAGATCGACCAAACCAGGCATCGTTAGTAATAGTCAGTAAGATACCAATATCACTATTGGATGTATTAATCAGTTCAGGAAAAGCAATTTCGTAACAAATTGAAGGAAGTATTTTTATATCGCCAATTTCTAATGGAGGTTGATTATTGCTACCTGGAATAAGATTTGACATGGGAATAGACATAAAATCAAAAAATTTTGAAATAATCGGAAATGTTGGAATAAATTCACCAAAAGGTACTAAGCGACGCTTGAGATAGACTTGTCTGTTTTTTCCTAACACTACAATGCTATTATAGTATCCTAATTGATTTTCAGCTTGAATTGGAATACCGAGAATAAGATAAGAATGACTGGTTTGTGCTTTATTATCCATTAATTCGATGAATGGGGCAGCATCTTCTAATGACATGGGTATGGCGGCTTCAGGCCAGATGATCATTTCTTGTTTGCCCCATAATGGTTCAGTCATCTCAGCATAGCGATCTAATGATAATTTCAAATGTTCAGGCGACCATTTGATCGCTTGGGGAATATTACCTTGTACTAAACTGACCGAAATGGGTTGTCCCTTGGGATGTGTCCATGGTAACAGGCTTAATAAGCCCCCGATTATCCAGATGAGCGTGAAAAGGAATAAATAAAAATAACCAGTTCGAAAATGATGTTGTTTTAATTGAATAATGGTCGCGACGATTAAACCACTAGAAATTAAAGTAGCTAATGAAATGCTAAATACTCCTAAGAGTGTAGCATAACCTGCAAGCGGAGAATTGGTCTGACTGTAACCA
>Ga0155582_125_pt1 | contig 28756 bp, 23 predicted proteins | sample RifCSPhighO2_12_FD_107239 | JGI IMG/M metagenome (GOLD analysis project Ga0155582, IMG submission 107239) | Gammaproteobacteria bacterium RIFCSPHIGHO2_12_FULL_37_14
ATATTACGAAGCAGCCCTAGAACAAAAATTAAAATGACAATGGAAAAGCAAATCCATAATAAACGTGAGCCAACTTGATTTAGCCTTTTTTGTAGTGGTGTTTCAGCTCGGGTTGCTTCTCCAAGTAGTCTGGCAATATGACCCATTTCAGTTTGCATGCCCGTTGCAATGACAATTGCTCGGCCCGTTCCATTGACAATAGCGGTTCCCATAAAAACCATATTCTTTCGATCGCCTAAAGGCGCTGCTGCGGTACAAAGTTTGGTATCTTTCTCAACAGGTAAAGACTCTCCAGTCAAAGATGCTTCATTAGTTTTGAGAGAAGAGACTTCAATAAGACGCGCATCAGCGGCAATAAGGTCGCCGCCTTCTAAAAGTAGAATATCTCCAGGTACAACGTGAGATGCCGGAACCACAGTTGCATGTCCATTACGAATTACTGTTGCTTTCGGTGCTGCGAGTTGTTGTAGTGCTAAAATTGCGCGATCAGCGCGGTATTCTAAAATAAATCCGATGATGGCATTTAAAATTACGATAGTTAAAATGGCAAAAGCATCTACTTTCTCATTCAGTACATATGAAATAACAACGGCACCTAAAAGCACCCAAATGACCAGACTATTTAATTGTTGAAGAAAAATTTTAAAAGGAGATGATTTTTTCTGCTTAGTTAATACATTAAAGCCGGATGCTTGTAGTCGATCTCGTGCATCACGCTCAGATACACCTCGAGACAAATTGACTTTAAGGCGTACGGCTATATCCTGTGGCGTTCCCGTATGCCAAGAGTATGTCATTGTACATCCTTGTCTGCTAAGGCTACCTATATAACGTCTGACTGACTTTCCTTAAAAACGTCACTGATAGGTTATATATTTTTTTAGGTAGCAGGACACCAATAAGCGTTGCCAGAGAAAACATGGGTTGCTTCTGCTGTATGTTGTGTTTTTGCAGCCCAATGTTTCTTTTCAATCATGGCGGAGGAGGGCAAAAGCAATACAGTATTTGCTCCTAGTTGCATGGCTTGATTTCTCAGTCTATTGAATTCGTTTGATTTTAAAGAGGTATGCTGATAGGGAGTATCCATTGAACGTGCTTCATCTGTGACTGAAACCTTGCCTCGCCATTTGCAGCTACTGGAAATCGGACCTTTTGTGATAGTCACTTTCCCTGTACCAGGTTGAGTTGGTGTGATAGTTGCACATCCCACCACGGTTACTAAAATTGATGAACTTAATAATATATTGAATAATTTCTTCATAAAATCTCCCTATTTAAGGTGTAGCGTCTATCCTAGTAAAAAGTTCCTTTAATCCTGACAACGTACCAGCTTTTAATTTTAACATATTTTGAATAATGGAGAGCATATTACTCTTCAGTAAAATTTATATCTTGGAAGTCAAATAATTTCTTACAAAAGTAGAGTCCCTAGCAGATAAAGTAAGAGGCTGCCAAGAAAAAATATCTCTTGAGGATGGTGAGACATTCTAAATTCAGAAAATAATGTTGAAGAATTAGCTAGTTGGATGAATAGTCAGGCAGAAGCAAGTTTTGGTGAAATTATTGATAATATGACTCAGTAAATTGCGAAGCATTTTCAATAGTCCCACCAGAATGATTAAAATTCAAAAAATTTGAACTTCTTAATTTAAAGCAAATGCCAATATGTTTTAGGCGATTGCTCTTCAAACATTTCTTTTACAAGTTTGTGTTTGAATTCTTGCATTTCAGGCATTAAATTGTGTTGTTCGAATGCTTCTTTGCTTTTCCATTGCATATACACCATAAATTCAGAAGGATTTTCAATAGATTGATGAATATTGTAAATGATGCATCCAGTATCCTTTCGCGAATGCTCCATCAGTTGCTTAAGAAAACGTTTTACATAATCTTCCATGCCTGATTTTGCAATTCCTGCAATCATTACCGTATAGTTTCCGTTATTCATTGAATACTCCAATTTTTTTAAACGCCCGCAAGATAAAAATGCAATAATAAGCTAATATAAGCAAGCGCCGCTATTATTGCACATATTGCTAATGTTTCAATACCAGCATACATCCAAGATGTGTAGTGAGTAACGACTTTTCACTAAGCCGATAATAAAAAATACGAGTCCTGTTTTTTCTGCCGATTGCGTCAATTTATTTTCCCTATAAATAAAAATCTAGCAGCCTATTGCTGATTTTTTATATTTATTTTTCATGTAGTTAAACAACTTTTGTCCCCATGATGATGAACACATAAGTTTAACTTAAGCAAAATAGGTTATAGTTAGTTTCAATATATTTCTATAGACTATCTAACTTAATTTTTGGTACCCACAAAAAAAATCACTGAAAACTCTGATAAATAATAAAGTGATTTCGAGGAAAAGATGACATGACATCTTCTGGTTTGAATGCGAAAGAAAATTTAACTTATTTTTCAAATAAAAAAGAATATTCATTGTTCTTTACAGATGAACTATATTCTAAAGTAGAGCATTTACATACTGCTCTGCCACAAACAAGTATTTCAGTTTATCCTGATGCAACATTAAAAACCAATGGCTTGCCAACAGGTATCGCATGCGCTTCGATGTCTAAAAATGCTATGTTGTTACCTTTTATTTTGCGTGATCCTGGCTGTGGTTATCTTATGTTTAAGCTCAAGTTTAATAATGGACGTTCACCCGACTGGAAACAGATTGCTGGTAATGCATTGGATGGGCTCGCTACATCGAGGTCATTTCATGACATTAAAAATAATTTATTGAATACGTTTGATCTGAGCTCCATTATCAATAATGGGCTACACGCGTTGAGTACAGAAAAAATTGAAATTGATTTAAATAAATTTATTTATACGAACTTTGTGAAAAACGAAAAGTCTGTTTTGTTGACGAATAATGAAATCCAGTTGTTAAAGGAAGATTTGATGGCGTTAACAAATACAATCGAAATAAGAAAATTAGCAAATATTAAAATGCAGGATGCATTAAGAATGCATTCGATTGACGATCAAGATTATATTGGATTTATTCATACGGGAAGTCATGTTTTTCCAAAGATATTAGGTGAAAAATTTGTCTACCGAATTTGTGAATATGCACATCAGAATAAATTATTCTCGCTGGATGATATAGATAATGGTGTGGTGGGTGTCCCACTCAATTCTACTTTAGGTACGGAGTATGAAACCTGGTTATATGCTGCTATGAATCACGCTTTAGTGAGTCGCTATTCTATTTTTCTTGCGGTTAAGCAAGAACTTGAATCGTTGCTCCCCTGTGAAATCACCCTGCTGAATGACAATCCACATGCGGGTCTTTTTCAAGGAAAGTGGGAGTCAGAGCATGTTGCTTACTCCACCAGAGGTGTGCAGCATATTTTTAAGCAGCAACTTAGTGTCGTCGCTGGACAAAAAGAAACACCAGCTGCTTTAGTTACCGGTGGGGTGAATGTAAATAAGTATAATCATTTTATTTCTCATGGTACGGGCTACCATATCAATAATCAATTTGATTACAGTCAGGTATTTTGCCAAGAGGATCAAGAGCAGTACTTGCTGGATGCACATGATACCTTTTACAATTCCAAACCTCACTATGAAGATTGCATTCCTTATACTTATAGTTTATGTCGTTCCCTGAAGTTTTTTGAAGAAATAGGGTTAGCTGATACAGTCGCATTTTTAAGTCCTGTGATTAATATTCAAAGCGAATGGTTAAAGAATTAACTTTTAAACATTGCAATGAGGTTTCAACGCGATTTGGTTTTTTAATGAAACACAAATAAAGAGTAACTGAGATGACTTATAGACAAGATGATGATTTTGCAAGATCTTATAGCTATTATTCACAAGAATATAAAAATAGCTATTATTCAAAACAACTTACCGATTACAAAACAAAATATACGAAGCTTAAAAAGGAAGTTGCTGCTGCCAAGGAAGAAGCAGAAAGGCAAAATGAAAATAAAAAAAATATCCTACGAATAAAAGAAAAAATAAAACTTGATAAAATCTCGTCTATAAATGAAATAATAAATGGTTTTTTTAAGCTTGAATCCTATCGCGAAGCGTTTGCTCATGTTGATAACATGAATAAAGACAGAGATTTATATCTAGCACAATTAGCTTGTGAAATGGAAGAGCAAATCAATGAAGATTTATCATTAAAAATTCAAGATAAAAATGGTGAATTCTATATTGTTTTATTAGAGGTATACCAAGCATTAAAACCGGAAAGTTCAGATTTATATTTGACGAGATGTACTACTGCAATTAATGCAATAAGTGAAGCAATTGAAGAAGCAACAGATGAAGATGTTATTAATGAGTTGAAAGAACAAAGATTATGTTTTTATATTAAATTGCATCTTCACTATCGCCATCTGCCAGAATCCATTATCGATGAAAATGAATTGGTAAATGAATTGGTAATAGTCAAACTCCTAACCAGTTCTGATGAAATCGGATTGCCTTTAGAGCATGGTATCAGCTTCGAGCAGACTGTAGCAAGATTGGCTATCGATTATAGCCGCAATCAAAAAATGAATAAAAATCGTCCGAATAAAAACGAATTAATTCAGGATTTTGATCAGTTAATTGCTTTAGAGAATGACGAAAATAAAAAAAGAGAAATCCCGAAAAAATTAAAACTTCTATCCGATGCTATTGATCGAATCGAAAATGAAAAACAGGCTTTAACCGAAGAAAACAAAAAATTAAAATCACAAAATGTATCTTTTCATGATTCATTAAATAAAAAAACTGGAAAAAAAATCCTATTAAAAAATTCTTTAAGAATAATGGAAAACGAGCTAGCGATTATGGAAAGTAATCTGCACAACTCTTATCAAGAGAATATTAATCTTGATATGAAATACGATAACATTACGGACGAAAATAAAAAATTAAATGAGGTTTGTGCAAAGTTGAACGAAACAAAAGTTCAATTATCCAGCCAAATTAGCAAGTTGGAAATTGAGGTCAATCAAAAAAATAAGTCGATTGAAAAGTTGCAGACCGACTTGAAACTAATGCAAAGTGAAATTGTAACTAAAACAATAAGGATACTCCGTGAGATCCAAGTTAATATTTATACGCATCCGTGGCATACGGGTATGTTTGGCGGCAAAACAGTTTTCAAAATAGGCGAAATGGAAAAAGACGTTCTGGTAACGGAAACGGCTAAAAAGATTTTAGATATCATGCAAGCTTTTTGGGACGCTAAGAAAAAACAAAACGTACAGCACGTTGATCTGGATGTGGAAGCTAAAAAGTGTCTAAACGAAATCTATACTGTTGCCGATCGCGGCAGAAAACGTAATGTATTCTATCGCTTTTTCTTCAGGCAAAGTGCTTCCTCAAGAACGCAATATGAAGAATATCAAAAGAAAGTATTAGAAATTTAACAACTAAGGAGGGTTGCCAAATATCATATCGATTTGGGGTATTTCAGTTAGACTTGCAAACGGCGATGGCAGAAATTGAGTACGATTTGGTTAATTGAGAAATTTAAGCTTTGTTTACAGAGGTGTGTTTTATGCAGATGAGGCATCTTGCTACTCCAAGTAAGATATTAGAGATAGCGTCGCAAAACGCTCATCTTTTTAATGCCATTCGAAAAGGCAACTTGTCGGCAGTAAAGACATTGCTTGAACAGGGTGCGGATCCACATCAGCTAGATGAAAATAAGCAAACACCCTTATCTTTAGCCATATCAATAGCAAACACAAATGAACAACATCTCATTGTTGCAGAATTATTAAAGAAACCTCTTACTGTCAATATTGGCGCTGCACTTTTAGTAACGATTTCACAAAAACAAATAAAAGAAACCCGGGTGTTACTTGAAAAAGCCGGCAAAGATCTTGCGATAAAAGTATTAAATCATTTCCATGATCAACATGGAAAAACACCTTTCAAAATAGCATTAGAAGATAATGATCCAGCTATAGTATCTATATTAAAAAATTATACACTCGAATCTGCTCAAACAAATAACTATCCTGCATCTTTTATTAGTGATGAAGAATTATTTATTCTTTATAAACAGGTAAAAACGTCTTTAATAAATCGAGGTGAATGTATACAAAGTTTGGAGGCGCTTTCTGAGCGGGCCATTCAAGTTATCAATCAACTGAATAGTAAAGATGTTTACTTAATCTATGCTCTTATCTTCAAATCTGGGTTAGAAAATGAAGAATTTTTAAACCCTTTGTTACTTGCACTCCATATCCCTATCCAAAATCAATGGAATCAATTTAATATAGACAGAAAAAAAATCACTTACTTAGGTCGCTCATACGCATTTCGTCCGGGAAATATCCAGAGAAAAAACGCATTTATTAATCATGTTATTACATCACCAAATGATTTTAATCTTGAGGAAGCAAAACAATTAGGTGCGGTTGATTTATTTAATCCCGCTAATTATTTTGAGCGATCACAAGAATGCGAACAGTATGCAACTGAATTTTTACGGGGATTTTGGGGAAACACAGATTATTTTAATGCAACAATTGCTGTACATCACACTAAATACCAAAACAAATCAATTGGCATCGCAGAAGCACTTGCACCAAGCTGCATTTCATTTGTAGCTGTGACGAGAGGCGAAAAGAAACTTTGCTTGGTACATATCAGTAGCGAAACTAAGATCAGTTCAGATATTCAAGAAAAACTTAAGACGTACATCGCTGATTACAACAAAAACCAAGCTGTCGTTTTTTCTTTTACTCGCGAAAGAAATATATATGCCTTTAATCAGACCATTAAATGCTTGACACGTGATCCTGGTGCAATGAAAAATTGTGCTGAAAAATTTTATTTTAAGGAGTTAATTGAATTACTGTTGACGGAAGGTGATCAATTGCACATTACCGGTGCAGTCAATTGCCATTTCTATCCTTATCAACAAAGCAAAAAATATGGCATGGATGATACCTCTATAGATCGTTATGTTCTACCTAAATTAAACGTATACGGTAGTAAGCAAGTTGAAATCAGCGATCATTTACTGGTTAATTTTATTCCTTGCTGTTCACAATGTAGGGACAACAAACCTGTCATGTTGGCCATGTTAATGGCGGCACGTAGAGAAGGCATAAAATTATCAACGGGCTTTTCGTTATTGCCGCAACAGTCACTGCTTGCACAAAAAGAACAGCGGACTGGAAAGCAAGAGCAGGATAAATCTCTGTCTTCTCCTACTTTTCTAAAGACAAGCTATCGAAACTAGGTCTGTTCGTTTATATGAGTGTTTTGGTAAACGAGATTGATATGATTATCCAGTCAACTCACCACTTCCGTCTTTGAAATCACTTCAGCATCTGGGACAGGATGTTGCAAAAAATTTCCCATAGCAACATCTGAAAGTGGTTGCGTAAGATAATATCCTTGAATTTCCGTACAGCCTTCTTGAGCAAGAAAATCATATTGTTCTCGGGTTTCCACGCCTTCAGCAATGGTCACAATTCCGAGTTTATTCACCATCGCAATAATCGCTCGAGTAATAGTAGCAGAAGTTTCGTCCACTATAATCTGCTTAATAAAAGATTTATCTATTTTAATTTTATCGACCGAGAGGCGTCTTAAATTATTTAATGACCAATAGCCCGTACCAAAATCATCGATGACGATTTGTATCCCTAAATCTTTCAATGCATAGAGTACGCGTAATGTATTTTCTGGTTCTTGCATAATAATACTTTCAGTAATTTCAATTTCCAGCGATGGTGGTGGTAAACTCACTTGTGAAATTAAATCGAGAATATCATCGACAAAAGTGGTCTGTTTAAACTGACGGCCAGAACAATTAATAGCAATGGTTAACGAGCTTAATCCAGAATTATGCCAAACTTTTAGTTGTTGACAAGCAGTTTTCATCACCCAATTACTCACGGGAACAATTAAGCCGGTTTCTTCTGCGAGCAAAATAATTTCATCTGGTGTAATCGTGTTGTATTCTTGATTTTTCCAACGTAGTAATGCTTCAATACCAGTAATACGTCGTGTTTTAATTTCCATCTTTGGCTGGTAAGCGAGAGTAAATTCATTTTTCACTAATGCATGGCCTAAAGCATTTTGTAACGCCATTTTTTCTTGTGCTTTGTTCGTCATTCCTGAGGTATAAAATTGATAATTATTACGTCCATGTTCTTTTGATCGATATAAAGCTAGATCAGCATTTTTCATTAACGTTTGAATATTATGTCCATCATAAGGATACATACTAATGCCGATACTAGTAGTAAGATATATTTCTTTACTCTGAACAATAATAACTTGTAATACATTTTCAAGAATAGTCTTGGCAATTAATGCTACGCCTTCTGTTTTTTTAACATCAGTAACTACTAATACAAATTCATCGCCGCCTAAACGAGCAACCATATCAGTGCTGCGTACCGTACTACGTAAACGTTCCGCAATAATTTGTAAGATAAGATCGCCAGCTTCATGTCCAATCGTATCATTAATATTTTTAAAACGATCTAAATCTAAAAATAACAATGCAAATCCATATTTATGTCGACGAGAAGTGGCTAAAACATGATTAATAAATTGTTCTAGCTTATTACGATTAGCAAGCCCAGTTAATGGATCATGGTATGCCATATGGTGTAAGCGATCTTCTGCTTGTTTTTGTTGTGTAATGTTATGTACTTGAACAATAAAATATAGTGGCTTATCGTTTTCATCTCTAATCAGAGACATAGTCGATGTTACCCATACTATTTCACCATTTTTTCGAAAACATTGTTGTTCTGAATAATACATTTTAATTTGTTTATCGATTAATTGTTGAATATTCATTTGCTGATTATTAAGATCATTCGGATGAATTAAATAATAATAATTCATTGTTAACATATCTGCTTCACCATAACCAAGTAATTCAGTCAGCGAAGCATTCACACGGAGAAATCGACCATCAAGATTTAATAAAGCAATACCAATACCAGATGTATTAAAAATTGTTTCAAAAAGATGTTGTTGTTCGTATAATTTAATTTTTGCATCATGTACTGTACTGCCAAGATTCAGTAATTTTTTCTTTTTATTGAAAAGTTGTTGTAGTAATATTAAAACGCATATTAAAAAAATAAAGCTCGCAGTAAGCGATATTGAGAATTCCAAGGTAGGAGAGAATAAAGAATTAATTGTAAACGAATAGATGAATGCAAATAAACCAATAATTGCCAGCCCGATACTCACTCCTAACATGACAGCTAGCAACAACTTGTTCATACCAAATCCTTTGGATAAATGGATAAACAATCACATTCATTATTTTACCATAATCCTAGCTTGTTGGCATTGCGCTAAGCTGAGATATTAATAGGTCGTACCTTGTAAATAAGCGATTATTGCACCTAAAAATCGTGCCGCTTCTCCACCTGTTACTGCTCGATGATCAAATGTTAAGGAAAGCGGGACAATATGTCTGATTATCATTTTCCCATCCATTGCAACCACCGCATCGCGACTACGTCCACAACCTAAAATAGCTACCATAGGCGGTACAATAATAGGGGTAGCATATCGGCCTGCAATCATACCAAAATTTGACAGAGTAAACGTTGCTCCTTGCATATCGCTTGCCGTTATCGTTCGATCTTGTACAGATCGTTTGTAGACATCCACTTTTTTTCGCAATTCTTCCACCGAATATTTTTCTACCTGTTTAATAACAGGAACAAATAATCCTTCGGCGGTATCCACAGCAAGACCAATATCAACATGATCGAATAATTGACGCTTCAATGTTTTTCCATCAAACCATGCATTGAGTGAGGGTGCAATTTTAACAGCCGCAACAATTGCTTTAAGTAAATGAATCGTAATATTCACCTGCTTAGATAAAGTAGTCGTATCCGCATCGTCAATGATCGTAACCGGTACTATTTCTTGATGTGATTGCATCATTATATTTGCCATCACACGCCGAACACCATGAAGTGATTCGCCTTGATCAACAACAGGAATCCGAGTTGACTGATCAATATATCTTTTGACATCATCAGGTGTGATTAAACCTTGAGGTCCGGTTGGGTTAACGATGCTCAAGTCAATTTTCATTTGTTGAGCAAGTACTCTTGCTGCTGGCATGGCCTTGATAGCCGGCGATTTTGTTTTTACTGCTCCAATAATGACATCGCCTTCATCCCATTTTTTGGAGCTTTCTTCAAGTGAGCCAACGACACTTCCTTTTGATTGCTCAATTGTACCTTCATCTAACTCAAAGCTAATAAAAGGTGAACCCGTTTGAATTACATCATTCACCTTTCCATATAATTTAATAATTTTTCCAGTATAAGGTGATGGCACATCGACAACTGCTTTTGCAGTTTCCATCGAAGCTAACGGTTGATCCACCGCAACTCTATCGCCTTCTTTGACATACCAGTCTCGAATTTCAGCTTCTGCTAAGCCTTCGCCTAAATCAGGTAAATGAAAAATTTTCATGTAAACTCCATCGTCCGATGTACTGCATCAATAATCCGTTTTTCACTAGGAATATAATACTTTTCTAATCTAGAATAAGGCACAATGGTATCAAAACCAGTGACTCTTACGGGTGGAGCCTTTAATAAAAACAATGCTTTTTCAGCAATTTGTGCCGCAATTTCTGCACCAACTCCACCCGTGAGTGGTGCCTCATGAATAATCACACAACGTCCGGTTTTTTCAACAGATAATAAAATAGTTTCCATATCCAGTGGTTTAATGGTAGCAACATCGATGACTTCTGCTTGAATACCTGCTTCAATTAAACGATCGCACGCACTCAAGGTCTCTTTTACCATTGCTCCCCATGTGACTAATGTCACATCATCACCTGTTCGCAAAGTAAAACAAGTATCTAGTGGTAATGCTTGGCCATTGTCTTTTACTTCTTGTTTAGCAAAACGATAAAGACGAGAAGGTTCAAGAAAAATCACTGGATCGGGATCGCGAATCGCTGCTAATAATAAACCATAAGCACGAGCAGGCGAAGATGGAATAACGACACGTAAGCCTGGCACATGCGCAAATAGTGCTTCGGTACTTTCTGAATGATGTTCAGGTGCATGGATACCTGCCCCATAAGGAGTACGAAATACGACAGGACAACTCAAACGACCTCGTGTTCGATTACGAATGCGCGCCGCATGATTAATGATTTGATCAATTGCCGGATAAATAAAACCCATAAATTGAAATTCAGCTACTGGTTTCAATCCTTGTACCGCCATACCGACTGCTAATCCACCAATCATGGATTCTGCAAGTGGCGTATCCAGCACACGTTCAGGCCCAAATTTATCTAATAATCCAACTGTCGCCCGAAATACTCCTCCATCTTTTGCTACATCTTCGCCTAACACGATGACATCAGTATCTTTTTGCATTTCGTGAGCCAGAGCTTGCGTAATCGCTTCAACCAGTGTTATTTCAGCCATGATCAACCATCTCCATCTGTTTAAGAATGTCGCGTTGCTCTGCATAAGCAGAAGGTAAGGTGGCGTACAGATAATCAAACATTGATACCAGTGATTGCGCTTTGAGATCAAAATAATCTTTTACTTCTTGATCAACTTTTTTAGCACAGTCTGCTAATAAAGCCGCTTCTTTTGCTTCATTCCAGATGCCTAATTTTTCGAGATAAACTCGCAACCGTGCAATAGGTTCTTTTTTCCATTCAACTTCTCGTAAATCTTTTGGTTCATAACGACTAGCATCGTCTGCTGTGGTGTGATCATGTTGTCGATAACATACCATTTCCAACAAACGTGGTTGATAATTTTCTCGAGCAACTTTTAATGCTTCTGCCGTTCGATGTTGCACTGCAATAATATCGTTACCATCAATTTGTTCGCCTACTATTCCCGCTGCAATTGCTTTTTGCGCTAAGGTATGGGCGGCGGTTTGTACTTGTCGTGAGACAGAGATTGCCCATTGATTATTACAAACTACAAATACGACGGGTAATTGCCATGCTCCCGCAACATTAAGAGCTTCGTAAAAATCACCCTGTGAGGTGGCTCCATCGCCACAGGTAACCATCACCGCTCGTTGCTGATGACGATATTTGATAGCATAACCCACTCCAACAGCATGCAATGGTTGACTGCCAACTGGTACACTATGCGGAAAATCCTCGCTCTCAGGGTTAAAAAAATTTCCACGTTCATCACCACCCCAATATTGCAAAATTTGCGAAAATGTTACGCCACGTTGCAATAATGACCCTACATCTCGATAGTAAGGTATATAAACATCTTTTTTGGCAAGCGCATGCCCAATTCCAACAAACACAGCTTCTTGTCCACGCGTCGAGGGATAAGTTCCCAATTTGCCCGTTCGTTGCAATGCAATTGCCTTCGCATCTAACATACGAACTAGTACCATTAATTGATACAAAACGGGAAGAACTTGCTTATTTTCAGCAATTAAGGGGAATTCATCTGCTATTTGGCTATTTTCGTTCAAAAATTGATAATATGGGATTTCAAATCGTTCAATGATTTTCACAAAAATCTTCCTTACGTTATAATCAACTAATATTGAACTTCGATAGCTTGCTGTCCAATAAGTTTCAGTCGAATTGTTTATCTCGATAAAATTTTTACTGAAATGTTTGTCTTTCTTCCCAAGTTTTGAAAATGTGTCACAAGATTAGCGATCCCGCAAAACAGAGTCAAGACAGGAGGGTAAAATAAAATGATGGAAAAAAGAATTGCTGTTGTGACTGGTGGTATGGGTGGAATCGGCGAAGCAATTTGTCAAGAACTGTTCAAGCATGGCGTCAAAATTATCGCTACTTATAATCGTGGCGGTAACCATGAATCAGCTCGTACTTGGCAACATCATCAAAAAAACGCAGGTTATCAATTTGATATTGCTTTTGTTGATGTAACGGATTTTGCTTCCTGCGAATCGATGATTAATCAAATTATTGCTGATGTTGGAGCGATTGATATTTTAGTTAATAATGCAGGACTTTCTCGTGATCATACTTGTTGTAAGATGAGTAAAGAAGAATGGGATCTTGTGATTAATACCGATTTAAATAGCGTATTTTATATTACACATGCCGTAATTAATAAAATGAAAGAAAAAAACTTCGGTCGAATTATCAATATATCTTCAATTAATGGGCAAAAAGGTCAATTTGGTCAAGTAAATTATTCGGCAGCTAAAGCCGGCATGCATGGATTTACTAAAGCCCTTGCTTTAGAAGTAGCAAAAAATGGCATCACAGTGAATACTATTTCGCCTGGTTATGTCGAAACCAAAATGATTCAAACATTGTCTGAAAAAATACGTAACAAACTATTAGATGAAATTCCAATGGGTCGATTTGCGACACCAGATGAAGTCGCCTATGTTGTTGCGTTTCTTGCTAGCGAAAAAAGTAATTATATTACCGGTGCAAATATTGCAATTAATGGCGGTCATTACATGCTCTAAGAGATGTTAGTATGCGACTAATAAAGCAATTAGCATTGCAACTGATTTATTATTGTTTGTTATAGTTAATTGATACTTTTTTTATACAGGAATTTGACATTTTCTGTTAAATATCCTAAATTTAAATATAAAGAATGTTGTAGTGCACAAATCAATGGAGGTTGAATATGTTTAATGAAAATTTCGATCAATGGTACAAAACCAAAAATCCATTCACTTCATCTAATGAATGGAGTAAACAAATCACTGAAATCTGTCATATTTGCCAACATATGACACAAAAAAATTTCGAATTGGCTAATGAAAATGTTTTTCGCCTCTCTGATCAATTTAAACGTCTCACTGAAGTCAAAAAGCCTGAAGAATTATTACATTTGCAGCGAGATTTTATTAATGAAAATATGAATGCTTGTATGCAAGGCATGCAAACCTTTATAACCTCATGCACTGAGTGTATAGATGAAGGTATGAAAATGTCTAAGCCTCTCTATACTGCAACGGGTGTTTTTGGCGCTGCACGCGGTGAGACGAATCCATCTCGATCCTATGAAAAACATGAGAAATCGAGTAAATAATTGCTCTTCGTAGGTACAATCTTCTCATCTGTTCAATCCATCATTCATCGTGGATTGAACAGAATATCCATGTAGTGTAGCGTCACTCCCGAGCTAGTAAAGGAACTAGCAGGAAGTTCTCATGAATGAGTACTCCATGCGAGGGATAAATGGACCATCCACATGAAGTCAACTACTACGATACGTTAGATCGCTCACTACAAGTTGCTATTAGCCGTCTTAGTCATGGAATTTCGCCAGCAGCGCTGCTATTAGCTTTCTTCGATTGGTATTTACATATTTCCATTCATCCCGCTAAGCAGATGCAATTACTTGAACTCTTTCAAGAAAATCTGTGGCATTTAATCTATCAATACGTAGGGCAGATCACCGGAGATCCACGCGGTGAATACTGTACGTTAACATCACCGCAAGATAAACGTTTCGTCAACAGCAAGTGGCAGCAATTTCCTTACAATTATACTTTCGAATCATTTCTGATGATCCAACAATGGTGGCATACTGCTGCAATCGAAGTAAGGGGTGTCAGTCGCCATCATGAAGAAGTGGTTGATTTCAGCTTGCGCCAAATTCTTGATATGTTATCTCCTTCAAATTCACCGCTTACTAATCCTGAAGTGCAAGATGCAATTTTTCAACAACAAGGGGAAAATTTGACGCGAGGTTTTAATAATTTTCTTGAGGATCTCAGCCGTATTCATGCGAACAAACCTCCCATCGGAGCAGAAAATTTTATTATTGGAAAAAATATTGCTGTGACGCCTGGAAAAGTTATTTATCGAAATCGCTTAATCGAGCTTATCCAATACGCACCATTAACAAAAAAAGTCTATGCTGAACCTGTTTTAATTACATCAGCGTGGATTATGAAATATTATATATTGGATCTTACGCCAAAGCATTCCTTGGTAAAATATCTTCTAAAAAAAGGGCACACTGTTTTTTGTATCTCTTGGAAAAATCCCAAAAAGAAAGATCATGATTTAAACATGAATGATTACTTCGACTTAGGCATAAAATCAGCTCTCGATGTTATTTCAACAGTCGTACCTCGACAAAAAATTCATCTGCTTGGGTATTGTCTAGGCGGTACACTAGCTGCTATTGCCGCTGCAACCATGGCAAGAGATAACGATGAACGTCTAGCTAGTTTAACTTTATTAGCTGCTCAAACTGACTTTACTGAGCCGGGCGAATTAGGTTTATTTATTGATGAAAGCCAAATTGTTTTCTTAGAAAATATGATGAGAGAAAAAGGCTACTTAGATACCAATCAAATGGCAGGAGCATTTCAATTATTACGTTCTAACGATTTAATCTGGTCACGTCTAATACATGATTATTTATTAGGACAGCGCAAACCCATGACTGATTTAATGGCATGGAATGCTGATGCAACCCGATTACCTTATCAAATGCATTCTGAATATCTACGAAATTTATTTTTAGACAATCAATTGGCAGAAGGAAAATACTTGGTAAACAAACTACCGATATCATTAACTGATATCAGTATTCCTATTTTCGTTGTCGCAACCGAAAGAGATCATGTCTCACCATGGCATTCCGTATTTAAGATCAATATGCTAACCTCGAGTGATGTTACTTTTACGCTGACTAGTGGTGGACATAATGTGGGAATTGTCAGCATGCCAGTAAAAAAAACCAAACGTTATTATCGAATTTCAACTTTAAAAGACTCGGATCGTTACATTGATGCAGAGAGTTGGTATAAAAATACTCGCCCAAATAATGGGTCGTGGTGGCCGGCTTGGGAAAAATGGCTAAGCAAGCATTCAGGTAAGATGGATAAACTACCCCCTAAAATGGGTTGTGAGAAAAAAGGGTATCTTCCTCTTGAAGATGCGCCAGGAACGTATGTTTTACAAAAATAAAACTGCAGTTTTTTAATTCTTGAAAAAGGTCAAATGTAAAAAACGTTGTGAAATTTTTTCCATATACAGATAAATCACTGGCGTAATGTAAAGTGTCAATAATTGAGATACTAACAAACCACCTACTACAGCAATACCTAAAGGTCGACGGGTTTCACTGCCAGCACCAAATGAGAAAGCGATCGGTAACACACCCACTAACGCTGCCATGGTCGTCATCATAATCGGCCGAAACCGTAATAAACAAGCTTCGAAAATAGCATCTGCAGGCGTCTTAGCTGAATAGCGTTGTGCATCTAGCGCAAAATCGATCATCATAATAGCATTCTTCTTAACAATCCCAACCAACATAATAATACCGATGAATGAATAAAGATTCAGATCAATCCCGATAATCATTAAAGCTAATAATGCTCCTACTCCTGCAGCTGGCAATCCAGATAAAATGGTTAATGGGTGTATAAAACTCTCATATAAAATTCCTAATACAATATACACAGTCAATATAGCTACCATTAATAGTATGCCTAAGCCAGCAATAGATGATTGAAATACTTGTGCTGTACCATAAAAATCAGTGGTGAGAGTTTCCGGTGGTTGCATATCTTGTTTTATTTTATTAATAGCAGAAACTGCTGTGCTCAACGACATACCTGGATCTAAATTAAATGAAATAGTCACCACCGGTAATTGACCTAAGTGATTTAATGTCATTAAGCCTTTGGTTAAACCAATTGAAGCAATAGCTTGTAATGGAACCATGGCGCCATGGCTTGAATGAAGATAAAGTTGCGACAACATAGATGGATTGTCTTGGTATGCTGGTTCTAGCTCAATCAATACTTTATACGTATCTTCGGTACCATAAATAGTAGAAATCTGTTCTGCTCCACCATATGCATGCGCCAGCGTATTTTCAATTTGAGCGGCTGAAATTCCTAAAGCCGCCATTTTGTCTCGTAATAAACGAATATCAACTTGCGGACCAGTGTATTGTAAGCTGCTTGTGACATCATGAAATCCTGGAACATTGTTCATTTTATCCGTAAAAAGTGCAGACCATTTATAAAGCTCGGATAATTGATTGGATTGCAGGGTATATTGATAAGTGCTTTTAGTCGTCGTCCCTATTACAATACTGGGGACATTTTGTATGTAAGCGGAAATTCCAGGAATCGCCGCTACTTTTTCACGTAATTGCTGACTGATTTGATCAGCAGATAATTTTCTCTCACTACGAGGTTTAAGTCGCAGAAAAAAACGACCAGCATTCGATGAGGCAGTCGCTCCACCTACACCGGCTGTTGACACAATGCTATCAATATCAGGATGTTCGCTGATAATTTTTTCAATCGCTTGTTGTCGTTCAATCATTGTGGCAAATGAAACAGCAGGATCTGCTTCTGTATAAGCAAATAATTGACCGGTATCCTCATTTGGTAAAAATCCTTTCGGGATAACATAAAATAAAAAAACTGACAATAATAACGTGAAAAGAAAAATTCCAAGCATCAAACCCTGGTGAACTAAGGTCCATTGCAACGTTCGCTGATACAATGAAACCATCCGCTGATAACAGGCTTCAATTTTACGTTGCCAACTATATTTTTCTTCGTGTAGCGCTCCACGAATGAAACGACTAGCCAGCATAGGAGTTAATGTCAATGAAATAACGCCGGATACTAATATAGCAATAGTAATGGTGACACCAAATTCGTAAAACAATCTACCGATCAATCCTTGCATAAATACAACAGGGATGAAAACCGCTACTAATGATAAAGTCATTGATAAAATCGTGAAACTGATTTGTTTGGATCCATTTAAAGCAGCTTGTAGTGGTGTTTGACCTAATTCAAGATAGCGAAATATATTTTCCAGCATGACAATCGCATCATCGACTACATATCCAACTGATAATGTTAATGCTAACAACGAAAGATTATCCAAACTAAAATGAAAAAGATACATAAAGGCAAATGTACCGATTACTGATAATGGTAAGGCTAAAGTTGGAATCAGCGTTGCAGTAATATTTCGTAAAAATATAAAAATTATCATGACCACTAATACGCCAGCTAATACTAATGTCCATTGCACATCTGTGATTGATTGCCGAATAGATTCGGAACGATCATAAACAATAGATAACTTAATATTAGCTGGTAATGTTTTTTCAAATGTTGGAATAATTTTTTTTATCCCATCAATCACAGCAACTGTATTGGATCCCGGTTGTCTTTGTACGGCTAAAATAATAGCTCGTTTACCGTTATGCCAACTAGCTACTTTGTTGTTTTCGACACTATCTATTGCTGTGCCAATATCTTGTAATCGTAGTGGCGCCCCACTCACATAGGTGATGGGTAAAGAAAGATAAGATTCAGCATTATTAAGTTGCCCATCGACACTGATGAGATAAGATTGTTTAGTACCATCCATATTACCTGTTGGTAAATTCACATTATTTTTTTTTATTGTGCTAGTTACTTCATCAATTCCTATATTGTGATAAAAAAGTTTATTTGGATTGACTTGAATCCTCACTGCATATTTTTGTGATCCATACACATTGACTTGCGCGACACCACTGACCATAGAAATTCGTTGCGCAAGAATAGTTTCTGCATAGTGATTCACTTTTGAAAGAGGATACGTATCTGAACTCAACGCGAGATATAGAATTGGCGATGCTGATGGATTAATTTTACGAAACGTTGGAGGATTGGGGATATCTTTTGGTAATTTGCCTGCAGCAGCAGAAATGGCTGATTGCACATCTAATGCTGCACCATCGATATTCTTTTCTAAGTTAAACTGCAAGGTAATTTGGGTGGTACCTAAACTACTCGCTGAACTCATGCTATCAAGACCCGCAATAGTTGAGAATTGCCGTTCAAGAGGAGTGGCCACCGCGCTCGCCATGGTTTCCGGACTCGCGCCTGGTAAATTAGCTGTTACTTGAATAGTAGGAAAATCAACATCAGGAAGATTACTGACTGGTAAAGCGCGATAGGCAAATATTCCAGCGCAGAATAATGCCATCATTAATAATGTTGTCATGACGGGGCGATGAATAAAAAGTTTACTAATATTCACAAATTGTTATTCCACCGTCTTTACTTTCATACCATGTTTTAATTTTAATTGTCCCGAGATAATCACTTTTTCTCCAAAATGTAACCCTTTAATAATAATAATTTGACCATGCACTGTATCGCCTGGTGTCACCTCTCGCACTTGAACCATTGATTTATCATCAACTACATAGACATAAAAGCCATTTTGACCCGTTAACACTGCTAATGAGGGAATCAATAATGCTTGTTTAACATCTTCTACCGGTAATTCAATATTGACATATTGACCAGGCCATAATTTATTTTGTTTATTGGCAAAAGTTGCCTTCAGTTGTACCGTACCCGTTGCTGTATTGATGGTGTTATCAATAAATGTTACTTCGCCTGTTTCTATTTCTTTATCGCGGATAGTGACTTTGACTGGAATACTTTGTTTGGAATTGTAACGTTCTAAGATCGAGAATAATCTATTTTGTGGTAATGAAAACACAACGTAAATTGGATTGATCTGATTAATCGTCACTAACAATGCATCGTTGGCTTTAATGATTGTGCCTGTTTGATAGACTACATTTCCTGTTTTACCTGCTATAGGAGCTCGAATAGTGGTATAGCTCAATTGCAATGTGGCATTTTCAACAGCTGCTTCAGCTGCTTGTACGGCTGCAGCAGCAGATTTATGATTAGCAACTAATGAATCATAAACTTGTGCGGCAACATATCCTTTTTTCAAAAGGGAAGTATTCCGTTTCACTTGCAATTCAAAATCAGCTACAATCGCTTGGTTACGTAATAGATCCGCTTTGGCTTGATTGAATGCTGCAATAAATGGACGTTGATCAATTAAAAATAATTCTTGATTGTTGCTAACCATATCACCTTCTTTAAATCCTTCACTGATGATTTGGCCTGTTACCATGGATCTCACATCAACTGATGAATAGGCTTGAACAGTTCCGATGGTTTGCATACTAATCATGACATCTTTTTTTACCACTGGGCTAACAGAAACAGCGGCAACATGATGCGGATGTTTATCGCCTGAGAGTAAAACTCTAATGATAAGAAAGAGAATCACCACTCCAATAAATATGTAAAGATATAGATGATATTTACGTTTTGTCATACTGACTATGATAGTGTAACCACTTGAGATTGACTACCTGAATCCTACAGATTAGCTTCCGAATACCACTACTTTCGTACCACGATAATTATTAGAACCTCTCGGTGGATCAACAAAGTCATAACGCAACCATTCAGCATCATCCACAAATAAGCGTACGCATCCATGACTTTCATTCCCCCTGATCACGCCGCCTGGTGACCCATGTAATGCTTGTCCGCCATTAAAAAAAATGCAATATGGCATGGGTGCGCCGCCATCTGGAATAGGAAATTTACTGGATACACAATTACTACTACCTAATGAATAAATACGAAAGATTCCAGCTTTGGTTCGACACGAACGATCGATATCGGAACACCAGTCTTTACCACCTGTTGCTGGGCCCCAACGTATTAAGCTACCATCCGCTTCATAAGCACCCCATGCATGTTTTTTTAGATCGACTACCACTACTTTTTCTTCTGGCGGTTCAATAAAAACCGGAAAAGGAGAATGATCCAATAGATTGGAACTCTCAAGATTAGTTGGAACACGTATCGTCATACCAGGGTACAATCGTCCATTGGTATGGTTAATGCGCATCACCAACCCGCGTTCGCTTTCATCAGGAAATAAGGATTGCCATGATTGTCCCCGCTTGATCTTGATACAAGTATATCCCGCATCATTACACCAACTCGATGGGTGAGATTTGGCAACAGCGCTCGGCAGAAAAACCCAAGCAAAAATTAGTGTGGCCATCATAAAAGCAGCTAATCGCATTCCCTCGCTCCTCATTCTTATACTTCTTAATTAAGTTTACTCTATAAACTCGTTTTTTTTATTCTGATGGTTTATCTTAACAAGATGCAGATGAAATTATAGATTATATATGTACAAAAAAAATTTTTATGATCAAAAAATTTCTACTTAGAATTAAGGGTATAATTTGACTATTTTGATATTTTTTGTTCTATTATTTATCTTTTCAATGATTGCCGGGCTTTTAGGAGCGCTAACTGGATTAGGTGGTGGTATCGTCGTCATTCCTGTTCTTGTCTTGATATTTCATACTAACATTCACTATGCCATGGGAGCATCGCTCATCTCTGTCATTGCAACATCCTCAGGGACAGCTGCGGCCTATTTACGCGAAGGATATACCAATGTACGAATTGGTATGTTTTTAGAAACAGCGGCTGTCGTCGGCGCTTTTGTAGGTGCTTTGTTGATTGTATACGTACCCATCAATTTCCTTGCCATTTTGTTTAGTTTAGTACTCTTCTTTTCGGCATACTTGACTATGCGACGCAAAGAAGAACATGAACTATATTCAAGCTCGCATCCTTGGGCTATTGCTTTAAATTTGGATGGTCAGTATCCTTCAGCAAATCAATTTAAATCCTACCATGTGCAAAACGTTCCCAGTGCGCTAACTATTATGGGAGTAGCCGGATTGCTTGCTGGATTATTGGGCATTGGCTCAGGCGCACTAAAAGTTTTAGCTATGGATCAAGCATTGCGTTTACCCTATAAAGTTGCCACGACGACGAGCAATTTTATGATTGGCATAACAGCAGCAGTCAGCGCAGGAATTTATTTTTCTCATGGATTTATCAATCCACTCATTTGTTTTCCTGTCATGATTGGTGTTGTGTTAGGATCATTCTTTGGAGCAAAGATATTAACAAAAACCCAAAATCGTAGCTTGCGTATTATATTTAGCACTGCCATTTGCTTAATAGGATTACAAATGTTTTACAATGCATTAACCGGCCACATTTAAATGTTAGCCAATAAAAATATGCAAGAATCCATTGGGTTTATTCTATTCATTGGAACATTTGTTTCAGTTTGCATCGCTATGGTTGGTGGTAGTCTCTATTTAATTCAACATGGAAATGAAACCTTATCCACACAAATATTGCAATCCGATTCATATCATCTTAGCATCTTTGCCATCTGGCAAAGTGCAAAATCCTTATCCTCTGTAGGAATGATTGAATTAGGATTACTTACTTTAGTGATGACGCAAATTGTTCGCGTTGCCACCTTGGTATGGTTTTATTTAAAAACACATGATTACGTGTTTACCGGGATCAGTTTATTTATTTTATTAACTCTTATATATAGTCTTTTGTGGCGACATTAATCATGAATTATCTAAACCCTATTATCCAATCAAAAAATTTTAAAAAATATGTTGTGATTGCTTTTTTTGTTGCCAGTGGTTTTGCCTGGTTAGGCATAAAAATTTATTCAAATTATTATCTCAGTACCGATAATGCTTATGTCAATGCAAATGTTGTGCAAATCGCTCCTCGGATTACAGGCCAAGTCATCAACGTTTTCATCACCAATAATCAATATGTTCACCAAGGTGATACTCTTTTTGAAATTGATCCTCAACCTTTTCAACTTGCTGTGAACTCAGCTAAAGCCGAGTTAGATTTGGCACAAGCTGAATTAGAAAATGCTGCGATCACCGAAGAACGCGTCATCAATCTTGCTAAGAGAAAATATTTACCTCCACAAGAAAAAGACAATTCCATTGCCCATTTTAAAATTGCACTTGCAAAAGTTGAAGATGCTAAAGCCAATTTCGAACAAATCAAACTTTCTTTGGCATATACCAAGATTTTTGCACCCACCAATGGTTTACTTGCAAATGTTTCTTTGCGTACGGGTGATATTGTATTAGCAAATCAACCACTTTTTGCGTTAATCAGTGATCAAGAATTTTGGGTGGATGCAAATTTTAAAGAAACTGAACTTGAAAAAATTAAAGTGGGACAGACTGCTACAATCACAGTGGATATGTATCCGAATCATCCTTTTCAAGGAATTGTTGAAAGTATTAGTGGTGGTGCTGGTACAGCTTTTTCATTACTTCCTCCACAAAATGCAACCGGTAATTGGGTGAAAGTGACCCAGCGGATTCCTGTTCGAATTCGCATCTTAAATCCTAATTCTCATTTTCCCTTACGTATTGCTACTACAGCATCAGTAATCATTAATTTACATAGCAAAACATGACAAGTGAATTATATAAAAAAATTTCCACCATTGACCGATGGTTAATTACTATCGTGGTCATGTCTGCTACCCTGATGCAAGTAATCGATAGCACCATTGTCAATGTTGCTTTGCCACATATGCAAGGAGAGCTTTCTGCATCACCCAGTGAAATTACCTGGACACTCACCAGTTATTTGGTTGCCTCAGCAATATTTATGCCACTGACTGGCTATTTTTCTGATCGATTTGGTCGTAAAAATTATCTTATTATATCCATCGCAGGATTTACTTTTGTTTCAGCATTATGTGGTGCTTCAATTTCTCTAAATGAAATCATCATTTTTCGTTTACTGCAAGGCGTGCTGGGAGCCAGTTTAGTACCCTTATCACAAGCCATTTTAGCTGATATTTTTCCCCCAGAAGAACGTGGCAAAGCCATGGCTATTTGGGGGATTGGAATAATGGTTGGCCCTATTCTTGGCCCAACCTTGGGTGGCTATTTAACGGATGTCGCTTCTTGGCGTTGGACATTTTACATTAATGTACCAATTGGTTTTTTCACTTTGCTATTAGCCAATATTATTCCTGATACGCCTAAACATCCTAGAAACATGGATTGGTTAGGATTAGGACTCCTAACACTTGCGATTGGTGGTACCCAATACGTACTGGATCGTGGCAATCAAAACGATTGGTTTAGCTCCACTTCAATTTGTTTGATGACTTATCTCGCCATCACAGGATTGCTCGGTTTCATCTTACACAGTACACAAAAGAAAACTCAATCTGTGTTTAGTTTAGAAATTTTTAAAGATGAAAATTTTGTTATTGCGAGTATCTTAATGATTTTTTTTATTGTAGCCATGTACGGCGTTCTAGTAATATTACCGCTCATGATGGAAGGACTGTTAAATTACCCTGCCTTTACCACTGGGTTAATTATTGCACCACGCGGTGTGAGTGGCATGATTAGCATGTTTATTGTCGGAAAACTGATTACCCGTATTGATCCGCGTTGGTTTATTATCACCGGCTGTATTATTAGTGCTGCTGGTATGTGGATATGTGTCTATTATTCATTGAATATCAGTCCATCATGGCTAATTTGGCCTATGATTTTGCAAGGATTCGGAATAGGTATGATTATCGTACCATTGTCTACTGTGGCATTTTCAACTTTACAGAATAAGTTACGAACAGATGGCGCTGGATTTTTTAGTCTCGTGCGAACCATGGGCGGTTCTATTGGTATTTCAATTGCTATTACTATATTTGTCCGTCGTACACAAGTTTTTTGGCATGAATTAGGTGGTAATGTCGATCCCTATCATTTAGCCGTGTATCAATATCTCGCGCCACTTCATCTTCTACCCACACAAGTGGTGGGTACAGCGCTACTCACCAATGAACTCTATCAACAAGCAGCCATGCTTTCATACACAAATGTTTTTGTATGGATGATGTGGTGTTTTCTGATTATGATTCCTCTTGCGTTTTTTTTGAAACAAGGGAAAAAAACTACTCCACCACTTGAAATTAAAAAATGAGTTTAATATCCCTTTGCATTCACATCAAACGTTCCAATATACTGTGGGGCTCGTTCTACGGCTGTTTTTAAGCAACCATTTGCATGCAGTTCAATCCAACGATAGCCCGGTGGAATTTTCTCTAAGGCAAATGATACTTGCTTTGGTTTAAATTGAAAACAGGTAGAGGGTGCAGAATAACAGGGAATATTTCCTATTGTTTGTGCAAACTCTTGATGGACATGCCCAAAAAAAACACCTTTTATTTGTGGATAAGGGGCTATCATCTCCCAAAATTCCGTTGCATTCTGCAGACCTATTGGTTCTAACCAGCCACAGCCAACTGATACCGGATGATGATGAAAAAAAATAATAGTATGATGGTTAGGATAGGAATGCAAACATTGTCGAAGATATTGCAATTCTGATGCAGTGAGATAACCTTCTACTGCTTTCGGTTTTTGTGAGTTTAATAAAATGATTTGCCATTTTTTTAAAATAATTTGCTTTTGATTGGTCATTGATTCGCGAGGATATACTTGCTTCATCATATCCATATCATCATGATTGCCTGCAATCCAATAAATTGGTATGCCAAATGATTTGAGCTCATCGGCTAGATATTCATACGCCATGATGGAGCCATCTTGTGATAAATCTCCAGAAAGAACCATTAAATCTATTTTATTAATTTTCTTTTTCAAAGAATTAATAGTAGCTTGAAAACTTTCTTGTGTTTTTACGCCTAGCAATAATTTTTCTTGATTTCCAAATAAATGGATATCACTGATCTGTATCATGCGTATGACTTCAGCCATGTTCATTCCTTTGAAGATATAAACTAAATTTAATTAAACTCCATGCAATACCAATTGCTATAATAATTAGATTGGCTAGCGAATTAACCGTACCATTATAAAATATACTTGCCATGCCACTGCCTAACACCCCAAAACCAGTTATAAAAGATGTAAATAATGCAACACGTATACTCATAGGTGCATCACTTGCATCAATGATTGTACGATTAAGTGGCGCAAAACATAGTGCTGTGCCAAACGAAAATAAAATCATCCCAATTAAAAAAGTATATATTGAATCAATTGAAAATACATCGAAGATGAATAGGATAATGCCACCAATTAATGAAATCCTTAACCCGAGTTGAATCAATGCTTTTGTTCCCATAGTATCGATCCAATATTTAACTTGGCGATTACCTAAAATATATGCCGCAAACACTAGTGCTTGAATGATTCCAAAATCCACTGCACTATAATGAAAACTGACAATGACCAGTAACGGGCCAGCGGTAATCCAAACAATAAATCCAGAAAAAATAAACCCTAATCCAAACATTTGCAAAATAAATCGCTTATTCCTGAGCACATACCAATATTGCTGAAAAAGCCGCTTAAAATGCAATGAGTGACGCTGTTCTCGTGTTAATGTTTCTGGCATGCAATAAGATAACATGGCAATAACAAATAACACCCATATTGCAATTATCCAAAAAATCCAACGCCAATCGGAAAAAAGTAATACGACACTGCCTAATAATGGTCCAAATGCGGGAGCCAAAATGGATATACTGCCCATTAAGGCGAGTATTTTTATCGCTTCTTTTTCTTTATATAACTCATGAATCACTGCGTACCCAGGGACCAACATGGATGCCATCATGCCACCTTGAATAAAACGCCCTATTAATAAAATGGATAATGTGGTGGTCATCGCACACATTGCTGTAGATAACATATAGATGACGCCGCCCAGCAATAATGTTAATTTTCTACCAAATCGATCGGCAATGGCACCCATGACCAAGGGAGTACTAGCTGCACCAATAAACCAGGTAGTTAGGGTTAATTGTGCTTCGCTAGAAGTCAATTTTAAATCACGCATCATGGCGGGTAATGCAGGCAAATACATATCATTCGAAAGATAGCTAGCAATCTCATACAATACAAGCAATAGGGGAAAAACGAGCGATTTTGAATTTTTTATCATCGTATTATCATCTTAGAATATCAGCAGTTAAAATTTACTGAATCTAAGATGATAACCTTCTTGGGTATCATCACGATAGAGAATTTGATACAAAAGACAACTATTTTTTGAGTTTACTTGGCTGATGTTCTGATTTATTTTCTGCCTCTTTGCTTTCATCTTTAGTAGATGCTTCAATCCTCTGCAAGTAATCCTCATAAGGCGATTTGGAATCTGATGATGCTAACGGATTGTTATCCGATGATTGACTTCGATCACTAAGATTAACATGTAAATCTGGGTAATTCGATTCTGGACTACTCTTCAATGATTTGTTATTATCTGGCAATTTTGATTGCTCCTGAATACGATTCGTATATGAATCAGGATGGCTTTTTCCAAATAGTTTAAGAACACTTTCCAACCTTTCTGCAATTCTGTTTTTGTTTTTCTGTTGCGTTGCGCTCCTTTCTAAACTCTTGTTGCTCGCATCAAAAGAAAGAGGAGGAGCAGAGGGGAGTGCTGATTGAGTAACTGAAACCATTGATTGTCGAATACTCAACGCTGGAGCGGATGGAGTAATAGTTAATAGCGGTGCTGAAGGAATACAATTAATAGCTTGATTAACGAAATCAATTGCGCCATGGATAATGTTTTTTTGATTAATCTCTTTGATTTTTGTATTTAATATAAATTGCTGTTTAGGTAAATCTGGTAAATCTGCCAATTTATTAGTTTTTTTAATTTGCTTATTTACAAAAACATTTTTTGCATACAAATCATTTCCAATTTTTTCCGAATAAAAATCAATATATTTTTTATCAAATTGTTCGGATGGATTAAAAAAATATTTTTCTTTTAAACAGTTTTTAATAAGATTTTTAAACTTTATTTGATCACTTTGATTCACTTCATAATCATCTGTCTTCTTTTTATCATAAACTCCTTCTATCGCACCCTTCATACTTTCTTCAGCAATTTTTTCAGCATACATCATCATTTCAATTCGCTTGGTTGCATTTTTCGCATAAGGTGACTGAGGCTCAGCTTCAATCACTTGTTTATAGAAATCAATAGAAGAATCGAATTCATTTATTTCTTCATACATACGCGCTTGCAGCCAAATAGCTTTAGTATATGTAGGGAATTTCTTGACTAACTCCTTACATGCAAGCATTCCTTCTGTAAAATCTTTTTCATCTCCACTCACTATTAGCAATAAAACATCCATATACGCCTGTTCCTGAGCAGTAGGAATTAATTCCTGGTCTCGCATATATTCAATAACATTTTTTGCATCTATTTTCTGTCGCTCCTGAATAGTAGGAGAACGATTATACATCCTCATAAAGTTAATCACTTCATCTGACCGTGGTAAATATGACTGAATATGTTGAACAACCTTATCCTTATCTGATTTTTTTAAATCGATAAAAAAGTCATATATTGAGTCAACAGGAACACCAAACATCAGTGCTAATTTTAAATCATAACCAAATATTCTTTCTACAATAGGTTGAATTTTTTCTTTTTTATACTGATCAAATGTGTATTCAGAAGAATGACTATATCCTTGTGAATCTTGCTCTCTCCAATCGTTTTCTACCTTAATTTTTGCTGTAGCTTGCTTCAATTGCTGATCTATAGTGTAAAAATATTTCTTAAATTGCTCTAAAAACTCATAACGTTTCCTAAAAATTTTCTCTTCTTTTTCATTAAAATCAATATCTTTTAATTTCATTATTATTCACCTCATTTCATACTTTTTAAGTATAGTCAAAATTCTAGAGTTTTATCTGGCTTAACAAAATACTTTTTTTATAGTACTTTCAAATCGATATGTTTTGCGATGGATGTTTTTTTGATATGCTGTTAACGATATGCACTACATGGATATTAATCTTTATAGAAAAGGGATTGTTAAATGAAAAAATTATTATTCATTTTATTAATGAGCATGAGCATGATCGTTATTTCTAATCATGCATTTGCTACTCTTCAAGATGAAACTGCCCCTGTGTCTGGTTTTGCACGTTCATTTGTATTAGGTACGCCACTTGCAGATGCAACCATTACTATTTTAGAAACCGGTTTGAAAATGAAGACTGATAGTAAAGGT
>Ga0155582_108_pt2 | contig 28734 bp, 28 predicted proteins | sample RifCSPhighO2_12_FD_107239 | JGI IMG/M metagenome (GOLD analysis project Ga0155582, IMG submission 107239) | Gammaproteobacteria bacterium RIFCSPHIGHO2_12_FULL_37_14
TTCAATTGGCCAAATTTACTGACATTGACTCGCATTTCAGTTGTTCCTCTCTTAGTGGTTTTTTATTATTTGCCCTATTGGTGGTCGCATCTGGCAGCAGCAATCATTTTTATGATTGCCTCTATTACGGATTGGTTAGATGGTTATTTAGCGAGATACTTAAAGCAATCTACTAAGTTAGGTGCTTTTTTAGATCCAGTAGCTGATAAATTAATGGTCTCAATTGCATTAATATTAATTGTTGCTGAGCCAACATTTCAATTTGTGAGTGTGCCATCAGTGGTCATTACGATACCTGCTTTAGCCATTACTATTCCGGCTGCTGTGATCGTTGCTCGCGAAATAATTGTATCTGCTTTACGAGAATGGATGGCTGAAATTGGTCAACGTACCAGTGTCGCTGTCACCAGTCTAGGTAAGGTTAAGACAGCAGTACAAATGATTGCTTTAGTGGTATTACTTTATTGCGATAGTAGTACACCGGCATTTTTTGTTTTTACAGGATATCTTTTTTTATATGTTGCGGCTGTGCTAACCATCTGGTCTATGTTGATTTATCTCAAAGCGGCATGGATTCAGCTTCTCTCTACTGATACTAACTAAAATAGTTAAAATGAGACATTCTGATTAATTTCTTGCTGAAAACCGCTTGACATACTTGGTCGCAGAGATAGAATGACTCGTCGTGATCAGTAGGTTATTTTTAATATTTGCTATCGCAGTCACGTTTCCTTTTAAGAAGGCGACAGCTGATTTTAAGGCCATGGCAAATGGTACGAATGGAAATTTTGCGGGAATAGCTCAGTTGGTAGAGCACAACCTTGCCAAGGTTGGGGTCGCGAGTTCGAGTCTCGTTTCCCGCTCCATATAATTAGTTATAAGTATCAATGGCTGGGTGGCAGAGTGGTTATGCAGCGGCCTGCAAAGCCGTGGACGCCGGTTCGATTCCGACTCCAGCCTCAATATCAGCATATTAGATGCCCGGGTGGCGGAACTGGTAGACGCAAGGGACTTAAAATCCCTCGGGACCAAATCCCGTGCCGGTTCGATTCCGGCCTCGGGCATGTTCTATAAATAGCCAGGGATTAACGTAGATTACTGCATATAGATTACATATAATTTAGTTTCCGCAATTTACTGCAGGAACGTTAGCTATGGGGGTTGCCTAAGGGTATGACATTCGTAGTTACTGAAAAATGTATTCGTTGCAAATATACTGATTGCGTTGAAGTTTGTCCCGTAGATTGTTTTTATGAGGGGCCAAACTTCCTTGTTATCAATCCGGATGAGTGCATTGATTGTGCCTTGTGTGAACCGGAATGCCCAGTCGATGCAATTTATTCTGAAGACGACTTACCTCAACAATACCAACCATTTTTACAGTTAAATGCTGAACTAGCCGAACAATGGCCAGTCATCACTCGAAAAATTGATGCGCCTCCAGATGCCGATGAATGGGCTAAGATTGATCAAAAAATGACATATCTTGAAAAAGAATGGCCAAAAAAGTAAAATTTTGCAACATGCCTTACTTCAGGATAGAGAATGTTTGGAAAGAGTAGCAGTGAAAATTATAGCCTTTGATACTTCCTCCATTGCTTGCTCAGTTGCTTTGCTCAATGGCGAGGATATTCTATCTATTAATAAAATAAGCCCAAAGCAACAAACAAAATTCATTTTACCAATGATAAAAGAACTTCTTGATGCTTCATCCATTACGCTTACTCAATTAGATGCTATCGCTTATGGTTGTGGTCCAGGGAGTTTCACAGGAATTCGTATTGCAAGCAGCGTTGCGCAAGGTTTGGGATTGGCAGCAGGTTTGCCGATTATCCCCGTATCTTCATTGGCGGCACTAGCACAAACTGCTTATTTGAATGATCGATGGGGAAATTTGCTGGTGGCCGTTGATGCGAGAGGTAATCAGATTTATTTTGCGGTCTATCAAGTAAACTCCGTAGGTTTGGTTGAGTTAGTCGGAAAAGAAAAAATTCTAACATTTGATGAGGAATGGATACCTGCTGAAGGCAATTGGTATGGTGTAGGGGATGGATGGTGTCGGTATGAAAATACACTATCAGTCGAACGTAAATTACAATTAACAGCAATTAATTCATCACTTTACTCAAGTGCTCATGCTATATTGAAACTTGCTGAAAATAAATTTGCTCAAAGATTATGGGTTGAAGCTTCACAAGCTAGCCCGTACTATTTACGTTAATGCTTGATGCTCAACGTGGTGACAGGCCAGGCAAAGAAAATGAACTGGTGCAAGTAAATACTAGCATTTAGACGAACAAAGCGAGAGTCAATATGACAGATACTAATAATAGTGAATGCCAAAATATCATTAACCAGCTTTGTGATTATATAAAAAATCACGAGTCACATAAGAAAGCAGACTTGCTTGAAACCTTTGCTCAACGATATTTTTTATCTTCATCAGTAGAAGATTTGAAAGAACGTTCCATTGAAGAACTATATGCCATCCTTCTTTCTCATTGGAAACTCATCAATCAGCGCTTAGCGGGTGAAGCAAAAATTTGTGTATTCAATCCATCTTTAACAAAAGACGGCTGGGAATCAGCGCATACCATCGTACAAATTTCACATGATGATTTACCTTTTTTGGTTGATTCGACTCGCATGGTAATCAACCGATATGGTTATCAAATCCATTTTATTCTTCATTTTGGTGGTTTGAAGGTTAGACGAAATCATCATCATATTAGTCAATTTTTACCACCCAATTCAACGGAAAAAGATGTTTTATCGGAAGCACCTATTTATATTGAAATTGATCGTTTAATTGATGAAGAATCGATGCATGCTTTGAAGGAGGATATCGAGCGTGTGCTTGGCGATGTCAGATTAGCTGTGGTTGATTGGCGTAAGATGGTGGATAGGGTTGAAGAATGTTTAGATGATCTAGAACATCGACCCCCAGCTCTTGATCCTGCAGAAATTGTCGAATCGCGTGATTTTTTACATTGGCTAATAAATAATAATTTTACTTTTTTAGGTTCGCGTGATTACAAATTAATTGGTGACGGTGTGAATCGTGCGCTACAAATCGTTCCAGGATCAGGTTTGGGAGTATTACGCGATGAAACCTATACAGCATCTTCTAAAAGTTATTCAGAATTACCTCCGCAAGCGCGAAAGATGGCACTTTCCAAAAACATCTTGATTATTGCGAAAACGAATACTATCTCTACTGTACATCGAGATGCCTATACCGATTATATAGGAGTCAAACGATTTAACGAGAAAAGTGAATTGATAGGTGAGCGTCGATTTATAGGTTTATACACATCAGTTGCTTATCATTCTAGTCCTAGGCAAATTCCATTTTTAAGACATAAAGTAGATAAAGTATTGCAACGTTTGGGTTTCCCGCCAGATAGTCATGATGGTAAAGAAGCGGTGCATATTCTTGAAACATTACCACGTGATGATTTGTTTCAAGCTAGTTATGAGGAATTGTTCGATTTAACTCTAGGTATTATACAATTAAAAGAACGTAAGCGCGTTCGATTGCTTATTCGACGCGATGCTTTTTATCGTTACTTTTCCTGTTTGGTATTTGTTCCTCGGGAAGTTTTCACCACGGATTTAGCTAATGACATGATGGATGTCTTAATGGAAGCATTTAAAGGCATGGAAAGTTCTTTTACTACTTATTTCTCTGATTCAGCATTGGCGCGCATTCATTTTCTTGTGCGAGTTAATCCAAAAATTTCGATTGATTATAATGTTTCTCAAATTGAAAAAAAATTAGCAGCCATCGCTCGTTCTTGGTCAGATGAATTAAAAGAACAATTAATTAATTTTTATGGCGAAGCAAATGGATTGAAATATTATGTTAAATATAAGAAGGCTTTTCCTGCAAGCTATACAGAGCACACTTCTCCTCGAGAAGCGCTCGATGACATTGAAGTAATTGAAACGCTGAATCAAGAAAATCAATTAGGCATGCTGCTTAACCGATTGAATGACAGTAATGTTTTAAGTTTAAAACTTTTTCATGCGGAACAAACCATCATCTTGTCAGATGTATTACCAATTTTAGAAAATATGGGATTACGAATTATCGGTGAAAGGCAACATGAAATAAAATTAAAAGATAAGCAATTGATCTGGATTAATGATTTTGACATGACTTATGCAGTAAATAAAGACATTAATATCAATGACATCAAAGATATTTTTCAAGAAGCATTTAGTAAGCTTTGGTTTGGAGAGGCAGAAAATGACGGTTTTAATCGCTTAGTTCTCAAATCTAAACTCACTTGGCAAGAAACAGCCATGTTGCGTGCTTATACTAAATATTTAAAACAGACGGGCTTTACTTTTAGTCAAAGTTATATTGAAGAAGCTTTAGTGAATAATTCTGATATTACTCAATCGTTAGTAAAACTATTTAAGTATCGTTTTGATCCTGAGCATCAACGTGTCGATTCATCAGCGCTGATTGCTGAAATCGAACAGTTATTAGATACCGTTGTCAGTCTTGATGAAGATAAAATTTTACGACGTTTGTTAGAAGTTATTCAGGCGACGATACGAACTAACTATTTTCAAAAATCTTCTTCAGATAAAGCAAAATCCTATTTCTCATTTAAGCTTGATCCGGCATTGATCTCAGATTTGCCCTTACCTAGACCTAAATATGAAATTTTTGTTTATTCTCCGCGTGTAGAAGGCGTGCATCTTCGTGCTGGTAAAGTAGCGCGAGGAGGATTGCGTTGGTCGGATCGTCGAGAAGATTTTCGTACCGAAGTATTAGGTTTGATGAAAGCCCAACAGGTGAAAAATACGGTGATCGTTCCTGAAGGTGCAAAGGGAGGCTTTGTTGTCAAGCAGACACAAACCTTAGAAATGAGTCGTGATGAGTATATGAAAGAGGTTATCAATTGTTACTCAACGTTTGTCAGTGGTTTGTTAGATGTAACGGACAATCTTAAAGATGGTGTCATCATTCCACCCAAAGATGTTGTTCGCTATGACGAGGATGATCCTTATCTAGTGGTGGCTGCTGACAAAGGAACAGCAACTTTCTCAGATATTGCGAACAGTATCGCAGAACAATATGATTTTTGGTTAGATGATGCTTTTGCTTCAGGTGGTTCTACTGGTTACGACCATAAAAAAATTGGTATTACGTCACGCGGAGTATGGGTTTCTGTCAAACGTCATTTTCGGGAACTTGGTATCGACCCTGAAAAAAATAATTTTACCGTCGTGGGTATTGGTGACATGGCTGGCGATGTATTTGGTAATGGCATGTTACTTTCTAAACATATTCAGTTGCTAGCAGCTTTTAATCATGTCCATATTTTCTTAGATCCAGATCCGGATCCAGAGAAAAGTTATGCTGAACGAGAAAGATTATTTAACTTACCTCGTTCGACATGGATGGATTATAACCCAGATTTAATTTCAGCTGGTGGCGGTGTTTTTAATCGCTCTGCAAAAGCAATTAAACTTTCTCCAGAACTCAAACAATTTTTAAATTTGAAGAAAGATACAATCGTTCCTAATGAACTTATCCGTGCCATCTTAAAAGCGCCTGTTGATTTAATTTGGAATGGCGGCATTGGAACGTTTGTCAAAGCTACTGATGAATCGCAAGCTGATGCTGGGGATAGAACGAATGACAATATTCGTGTTGATGCTACTGAGTTGGGTGCAAGAGTGGTTGCTGAAGGTGGGAATTTAGGCATGACTCAGCTCGCTCGCATTGAATATTCTCTGCAAGGGGGTATTGTCAATACAGATTTTATTGATAATTCTGCTGGTGTGGATTGTTCCGATCATGAGGTTAACATCAAAATTTTACTAAATAGTTTAGTGACCAAAGGTGAAATGACGAAAGATCAGCGGAATAAACTATTAGAAAGAATGACTAACGAAGTTGCAGAATTGGTACTACTCGATAATTATGAACAAACGCAAATGCTGAGCTTGGAAACATCTGTGGCACAACAAACAACAGATCTTTTGCGTTATTATATTAATGATTTAGAAAAATCAGGGCGCCTTGATAGAAAACTTGCTTGTTTACCCGATGATAAAATGCTCATTGAGAGAAAAACAAATAACAAACCTTTAACACGCCCAGAAATTGCTATGTTGATGGCTTATTGTGAAATGTATTTGAAGCAAGATATTTTATTGACTGATGTACCTGAAGATTCTTATTTTGAGCAATATTTACTTGCAGCTTTTCCTAAGCCGCTACGAGTTAAGTATTCTTCATTAATGAGAGAGCATAGTTTGCGTCGAGAAATTGTGGCGACACAATTATGTAAAGGCATTACTGATCGGATGGGAATTAATTTTGTTGATCGATTACAACGAGAAACGGGTGCTTCACTGGCATTTATTATTCGTTGCTTTGCTGTTTCTCAACATGTTTTTTCTATGGAAGATCTTTGGCAACAGATTACAGCTTTAGATTATAAAGTGGATGCTAATGTACAATATCAGATGACGTTACAAATTTATTACCTGATTCGTCGAGCAACACGTTGGTTTTTGCGTAATCGAAAATCATCCATTGAAATTCAAGAGACTATCGATAATTTTTTACCTTCTGTAACGGAATTAGTTAAAGATTTACCTGATTTATTAGATGATCCAGATAAAGAAGTATTTAATGTGGCCGTAGAGTATTTAACCGAACAACGTGTTCCGATAAAATTGGCTAAACATATTGTCATTTATAATACTTTATTTACTTCGCTTGATATTATAGAAGCTGCAAAAAAATATGGATTTGATTTGAAAGATGTTGCTAGAACTTATTATATTTTAGGCAATCGTCTTGAATTAAATTGGTTGAGAGGATTGATGAATTCCTATAATGTTGAAAATCAATGGGATGAATTAGCCCGAGCAGGTTTTCGCGATGACCTTGATCGAGCGCAGCATAAATTAAGTATTAGAGTGTTAAGCATGAAGGGAAAAAATGCAAAAGAAATGAGTATTGAGCAACGCATTGATATTTGGATTAATCGCTATCAGTTTTTGATAGAACGTTGGCAAAAATTGCTTGCTGATATCAAAAGCAGTGATACAGTTGCTTTTGTAACTTATTCAGTCGTGTTGAGGGAGTTATTTGATTTTGCGCAAGCAGCATAAGCAAGGAATGAGTATGTCTACGACTAAACATTCAGAAATAAATAGGGCTACGTCTAAATTCATCGAGATTGATGGATCGAAAATGCACTATACGGAAGCAGGGCAAGGGGATCCTATTTTATTTCTCCATGGCGTGCCAACATCATCTTATTTATGGCGAAATATTGTTACGTATCTTGTTCCACTTGGTCGTTGCATTGCTCCTGATTTAATTGGTTTTGGTTTATCAGATAAGCCTGATATTCACTATTCTATCACCGATCATATTTATTATATTGAAAGCTTTATTAAGTTAATGAAGCTTAAAAAAATTATTTTAGTGATGCATGGATGGGGATCAGTGATAGGCTTACATTATGCTACCCATAATGAAAGTAATTGCAGAGGGTTAGTTCTATATGAGGCTTTTCTACGGGCTTTAGATAATCAAGATATGTCTTTACCATTAGGTGAACAACTATCTGAGTTTGCCGAACAGGAAAGTGAAATCGATTTAATGGGAAGTGGAATTTCTTTTGTGGATAAAATTATGCCGCAAATTATTATGCAACCATTAGCAACAGAAACGATGAATTATTACCGTCAGCCATTTATACAAACTGGAACGGCAAAACCGATTGTGCAATATTTCCGAGAATTATCTGATCAGGACAATACAAGCAAAATTAATAAATTAATATCGAGTTATTCTAAAAAATTAACTCATTCACAGGTGCCTAAACTTTTGCTTTATTCGCTGCCTGGTTTTATTACTACAGTAGCAACAGTCATGTGGGCCAAAGAGCATTTACCTCATATAGAAGTCGTTGAGCTTGGAGAAGAATTACATCTTGCTCAAGAAACATCGCCACAATTAATGGGCGAGGCCATTAGTGTTTGGATGCAAGGCATAGAAAAGGGAATGCAGTGATGTCTACCTATTCTGTTGCTATCGTTGGTGCGACTGGTCTGGTGGGAGGAGCATTACTGGCATTACTTGAAGAGAGAAAATTTCCGATTAAAAATTTATATTTAGTTGCCAGTCAACAATCAGTTGGTAAATTGCTTGAATATCGTCAGCAATCTTTAGCAGTTTGTGATTTGGCGACTTTTGACTTTCATCAAGCGGATATTGCTTTTTTTTGTGTTGGCAATGACTTAGCTGCAGCATATATACCAAAAGCGACAGCAGCGGGTTGTATTGTGATTGATAAAAGTTATTTTTATCGAAATCATCCAGATGTACCATTGATTATTCCAGAAGTTAATCTTCATGCATTAGCTGATTACCGTAAATTGAAGATTATTGCTAGCCCGAATTGTAATACCATTCCGATTGCCGTAGGGATAAAAGCTATTTATGATGCTGTTGGAATTGAGCGAATGAATATTGCCACTTATCAATCAGTTTCGGGAACAGGTAAAGATGCAATCCTGGAGTTGACTGATCAAACTAAGCAATGGCTTGCTAATGAAGTCATTCAACATAAAGTATATTCACAGCAAATTGCTTTCAATGTGTTGCCTCACATCGATGATTTTCAAGAAAACGGTTATACCCGAGAAGAAATGAAAATGGTATGGGAAATTCGTAAAATTTATAATGATGATAAGTTAGCAATTAATCCGACTGCTGTGAGAGTTCCAGTATTTTGTGGTCATGCTGCCTCCGTTCATCTTGAAACAAAATCTAAAATTACGACGGAGCAGGCTATACAATTACTATCACATGCGGAAGGTGTGAAAGTCATGACAGGGGAATATCCCTATCCTACGCCTGTCAATGATGCTGCTGGAAATGATTTGGTATATGTTGGCCGGGTACGCGAAGATATTTCACATCAACGAGGGTTAAACCTTTGGATTGTAGCTGATAATCTGCGTAAAGGCGCTGCTTTGAATGCGATTCAAGTAGCCGAGTATTTAATTAAGGATTATTTGCAGGGAAAAGTCGATAAGGTTAAGACAGGCCAGTAACTTTTTAGATGAGGTAAACGTGATTTTATTATTTATTAAAAGTTATTTATACATTTTCACTGTCGTTGGATTGAGTGCAATCATTATCTTCCTGATTGGGTTATTTATAATAGTTAAGATATTTCGATCACCTCATCAACATACTATCAGTCAAGCTAGCAATCAGAAAATTCAGCATAGTAAAATTCAAATTACTTCCAGTGATATTCGTGCTATTGCAGGTGGTGATACTATAGCAACTCAGCTTGATTTGGCACGTGCCTATATTGAAGTAGGAAAAAAACAATTAGCAAAAAAAATGTTGGATCATATTATTCAAAAGGGAAATGGTACGCAACAACAACAAGCAAAAAATCTTTTAGGTCTATTAATATAAAAATATGCGTATTGCTCTAGGTATTGAATATAACGGCCATGATTTTTTTGGTTGGCAAGTACAACGTGATGTTGTGACTATTCAGGGTAGTTTGCAAGATGCTTTATCAAAAGTGGCAAATGAACCCATCTATCTTTTTTGTGCAGGACGAACGGATGCGAATGTTCATGCAAAAGGACAAGTAGTTCATTTTGATACCAAAGCTAAACGCCATGTAGATGCTTGGATTTGGGGAACAAATTCCTATTTGCCATCAGCCATTGTTGTGAAATGGGCAAGACAAGTTGATTATAGTTTTCATGCGCGATTTTCTGCTCTCACCCGTCGTTATCGTTATATTATTTTTAATCATCCGGTACGACCAGCTATTTTATCACATCAAGTGGTGTGGCATTATTATCCCCTTGATATTTTGCGTATGCAGCAAGCAGCCGCTTATCTTATTGGTGAACAGAATTTTACTTCTTTTCGATCTTCGCAATGTAGTGCCAAATCACCCATGCGAAATATTATTGAATTTACTATTCAGCGTCATCATGATTTTGTTGTTTTTGAAATTGAAGCGAATGCATTTTTGCATCATATGGTGCGAAATATAGCTGGGGTCCTGATGAAAATTGGTGCAGGATTTAAAAATCCTGAATGGATGCAAGAGGTATTATTTGCAAAAAATCGTCGCGCAGCTGCAGAAACTGCACCGCCCGAAGGATTGTATCTTTCTCTGGTACGCTATCCTAACCCCTATATTTTTCCTCTTCCAGACCCTTTATTTCTGATATAATACTTTACATTAGCATCGAAGGTTAACATTATGAACTGGTTTAAAAAATTATTACCATCCAGAATTCGGACAGGGGCAAGTTCTAAAAAAGGTGTTCCTGAAGGATTATGGTCTAAGTGTGATAATTGTAATTCAGTCCTCTATCGCTCGGAGCTGGAACGAAATTTAGAAGTTTGCCCGAAGTGTGATCATCACATGAGGTTGACGGCGCGCAAACGTTTAGCTTACTTTTTGGATGAAAATTCGTATACCGAGATTGCAGCTGAAGTTGGGCCTGAAGACAGACTTAAATTTCGAGATTTAAAAAAATATCGAGATCGCTTATCGGTCGCTCAAAAAGAAACTGGTGAAAAAGAAGCGCTCATTGTTATGCAAGGTGAATTATGTGGCTTAGTGGTGGTAGTCGCTGCATTTGAATATAATTTTATTGGTGGTTCAATGGGGGCGGCGGTAGGCGAACGTTTTGTTCGTGCAGTGAATATATGTATTCAACAGCGTGTTCCTTTCGTTTGTTTTTCTGCAAGTGGTGGCGCTAGAATGCAAGAAGCATTGATATCGCTGTTGCAAATGGCTAAAGTGAGTGCGGCACTTGCACGACTTGCTGAACATAGGATACCGTATATTTCAGTATTAACAGATCCAACAATGGGAGGCGTATCAGCTAGCCTGGCTATGTTAGGTGATATTATTATTGCTGAACCCAATGCATTAATAGGTTTTGCAGGACCTCGTGTCATAGAACAAACTATACGTGAAAAACTGCCTGAAGAGTTTCAACGTAGTGAGTTTTTATTAAAACACGGTGCTATCGATATGATATTACATCGTAGTGAAATTCGTATTGGGATAGCTCGTCTTTTAGCTAAATTGACAAAGCAGCAAATGAACGTAACATAATTAATTATGTCATGCTTAATAATCCTGCTTTTCGATGTATGATAAATTCGAAAATTAAAAAGGTACTTTTATGGAAAAAAAATCTAAGTATAGAATACTAGGAATTTTAATTGTAATGGGTTTAGTAGTTATTGCTTTACCATTATTTCAGAGTGAAAAAGAAGAACCATCTGATCTTGCTTTAATGAAAGCACCACCATTTCCTGACCCCATTGTACAAGTTACCGAATCAACAACAAAGCAGCCAGCAATGGATCAGCAGCTGGCAACAGTTGAATCACAATCGACACCAGAGAAACAGCAAGTTGAAAAACAAGCTATCGATACTCATGATTTTCAATCGGATAGGTCACTTTCAGGTGTCACTTTATCGCCACTAACAATCAATAAGCAAGCTTCTGATTCTGCTGTTACCCTATCAACCAATGAAGTTTTATCATTGATCGATAAAAATACGGTACCAATTAAAAAAAGCAAACCATTCATAGCTAATAACAGGCCATCTATTACAAAAGCAGTCATGATCAAGCACGGTTCTACAACAAAAAAAACAACTGTTAAATTAACAAAATCATCACTTACAAAAATTCCTTTAGATAATAATGGACTTATCCATTTTAAACAGGCCGTTTGGGTCATTCAATTAGGTAGTTTTAAAGATAAATCAGCCGCATTGCGGTTAACGAATCAATTACGATCAAGCGGTTATCGAGCTTTCATGCAACAAGTATCGACTTCATTTGGTAATAGTACACGAGTATTTGTTGGCCCTGAATATCGACAAGATATGGCTTTTGCTTTAGCTGAACAATTACAAAATCATCTGCACATGCGTGGAGTGGTGATGAGCTATAAGCCGCTTACAATCTGAATCTCTCTGCCAATTTTATAGCTCGCTATATACCCGGAGTATAAAAATGCATCTTAGAGAGGACGATAGCCTGCCTGTTGAAATATTACTTTATATTTTATCTTTTCTTCCACCAGAAGAATTCAAAAAAATAGATATTTGGATAGTTAGTAAATCATTCTCTCAATTGCTTCAAAACGAATATTTATGGAAGCATTTTTATATACAATGGTTTGGGGAAGAAAAACCAGTGACTGATTCCTATTCGCCCCGCTTATTTTTTGAAAGTGAAAAAAAATTAATATTAGAAGCCAAGCTAGCTTTGAGTAATATTATCGCAACACTCAATAGTGAGAATAGTTATGATGATGAAAATTTTACTTTTTGTGGATTTGCATTTGTAATAAAAAACGAAAAACTACTATGTGATTTTAATTACGATATTCAAGAATTAGAGATTGCTACTGTCCTTCGGCCAGATATTCCTCTCCCTCTTAATTATATTGGTTATCTAGAAACATTAATCAAGGGTATTTCTCCAACCTATTTAGCAAAAGCACTCTACCAAATGATTCAAGAAAATAACAATTATTTATTACTACGTGGGGCAGGATCTTCCTATAGTCTGTTAGATATTTTTACTCTCATCTATAACAAAGAAAACAAACCAATTTTGGAAATGTTACTAGATCGATGTATACCTTCACATCCTGAACTTATTATGTATAGTCATGCATCTCATAGTACTTTTCGTTATGATAATAATGATTCATGTGCGGGGACTTATGGGATCCCTATTTGGGCCGTACCATTTACCGTGTGGTATCATGGAAATCAATCTTGGCAAATATTAAAAGTGTTTATTGAAAAAGGAGCAAATATCGATACTGTTATTGGTTTGAATATTGTGAATGATGATAATGATCCTGATAAAATTTTTAGCCGTCCATTTTATACCTTACCAAAATTAATTTTGAACTGTCCTGAAACCAATACTAAAAAATTAATTGATGTTCTTAACCATTTAGAACCAGACAATTTAGAAGTAATAAAAATGGCTTATCAACACACCAATATACAAAAAGATTGGGACATTTTTATTAAAAAACTAGTTTATATTTTATTTAAATCAAACTTGTCTAGTGAGATTAAATATGAAAAATATTTTAATGTATTAGATATTATTTATCCTGACCCAAATAGTATTCACCGACCCCATCTACAAAAAATACTGAGCACCATTCCAATAAATATTACACACTCAGATGAACCCGCACCAAAAAGACGTTGTCTTTAAGTAGGGCTAAAATTTGTGGTTCCCCCCTTTGAAGAAGGGGTTAGAGTTTGGTTCCCCCCCTTTGAAAAAGGGGGGTTAGGGGGGATTTTCTCCCCCCAAGTAAGAAACATAATATTTCCCACTATCATCATAAACCAACACACTTCCGCGATGATGCCAGGCTGCTAGTACCACACGAGTAGCAGGTAATTCATTAACAATGAGGTGATGAATATGAGGACGATGAGTGTGACCATGAATAAGAATTTGTACTTTATATTTTTGCATCACTCTAATCACTTCTTCAGGCGAGACATCCATGATGTTTGAAGAAGCCGATTGCGTGTATTGCGCACTTTTTAAGCGCATTTTATTAGCAAAACGCCGGCGTATCGACAAAGGTAAAATCAAAAAAAAGAGCGTATGTAAAATAGGGTTTCGAGCTTTTTTCCGCCATTTTAAATAAGCAATATCTTTTGTACATAAGGTATCGCCGTGCATTAACAAAATTCGTTCGCCATACAGTAAAATTTCTTTCTCATTAGATAAGAGCTGACATCCTGTTGCGCGCAAGAATTTTTTTCCAATTAAAAAATCTCGATTGCCACGCATAAAATACACCGGTATTCCTTTTTTTGTAACGAAGGTTAAGGAGTCAATAATGGTTTGGTGAAAAGGTGTATTGTCATCGTCACCTATCCATGCTTCAAAAAGGTCACCGAGAATGTAAATGGCATCGATCGATGAATCACAATTCTTCATTAACTGAATAAATTGTTGACTAATATCAGGATGGATTTCCTCTAAATGCAAATCAGATAGAAATAATGTTTTTCGTTGAGGGTGCATAGGATGCTTTTTGGATTAATATTTTGTGCTTATTTTACACCAAGTTATAGAAAAATACCACCCTGTTTTTATTGACTAACTATCTTATAATGTAAATAGGACGTATTTATATTAATGAGGTGTCGCTATGGATTTATTAACTAGCACCACGTCGTTAGTTTTATGGCAGGAAGTTGTAAAACATGCTGAGAATCGTTGCTGTATTACACTAAAACGTGAATTAGAAACTTATCTGATTTCTCTACTCATGCGTTATACCAATCAACCAGATGTTGCTAAGCAAATTGCGGCCACTGCCTTTTTAAATGCTTTACATTTGTCTGAAACTGAGCGACATGTTTCATTGCAACGTGTGGGCGATCAATGCTTGATTTTTACGGGATTGTTCCCGCGTCTTGCTGAAAAAAGATTGGTAAAAATTAATTACTTTGTTGATTTAGGTCGATCAGCTTATTCTGCCATTTCTCATAAAACAAATGATTTATATGGATCGTTAGCTCTACAATTTGTAGTGCTGATGGATGTTCTTCAATCTATTCGCCCACATTCTGATTTGCTTCCTTTCGAGGCATATGAGCAATGGAATGAATTGGGTAGTCAGCGCGCATTGCAAGCGCTTAAAAAATATACTGCAGGCATGCCTATAAAAAAAAGGATGTGATTCATTCGAGCTAATATTGTCATTAATCCTCTGTACGCGGACACCAAAAATTACATTAGGCTAATGAATAGCAATCTTTCCGTTTGATAAGAGATCAGTCTTGCATTTTCTTTAAACTTGAATTATCGAGTATAAAAATTAAAATATGCTTTACGTAAAGCATAAAAAAATACTACAATCATCTCATGATTAAGTCATTTAAAAATAAAGCTACTCAAGACTTTTACCAAGGGAAAAGGATTAAACAGTGGCAGGCTTTTCAAAAACAGGCTGAGCGAAGGTTGCTAATTCTTGATGAATCATCTTGCTTAGATGATTTAAGAAATTTGCTAAGCAATCATTTTGAAGTATTGCACGGTAATAGAAAAGGACAATTTAGCATACGGATTAATCTTCAATGGCGTGTATGTTTTAAATGGAGAAATGAGGAGCCATATGACGTTGAGATAGTTGATGATCATTAGGAGTAACCAAATGAATAAAATGCGCCCTATCCATCCAGGAGAAATCCTAAAAGATGAGCTGAAAGAGCTGGAATTGTCTGCAAATAAATTTGCGGAAAAGCTTCATGTACCTACAAACCGAGTGACTGAAATATTGAATGGTCGACGGTCAATAACAGCTGATACAGCATTGAGACTATCAGCATTTTTTGGAACCAGTGCTGAATTTTGGTTGAAATTACAAAACGCTTATGACTTGAAAGTTACAGCAATAAAATTAGGGAAAAAAATCAAGATGGAAGTTGAACACAAAGATGCAGCATGACAGTACAGTGCTTGCCAATTTACCAGTCCCCCCCCGAAATGACTTCTTACAATAGGGCACTTTAACTTTTCCCAAGACTTGTCCAATACTATGCTTAACTTTTCAGGAGATAATAGGTTAGTTAATAATACGAAACAATACTATCGGATGAATGATATAAATTGCCAAAGCTTTAACAAAAAACGGTATGATAGTTCATCTAGTAAAATAATCATTTGACGTTCATGATTTTTCCCCTCTAGAATAACACTTGTTTTATTAACAGGAGTTCTTATTTCATGCGTTTAATTTTGCTTGGTTGTCCTGGAGCGGGTAAGGGTACTCAAGCTAAACTCATCACCGAAAAATATCACATTCCACAAATTTCGACAGGTGATATATTACGTGCCGCTATTCAACAAAGTACACCATTAGGTAAAAGTGTAAAAGAAATTGTTGAAAGTGGTCGTTTGGTTCCAGATGAAATAGTCATTGAATTGGTAAAAAATAGATTGCAACAAACGGATTGCCAGCCAGGTTTTTTGCTGGATGGTTTTCCAAGAACAGTAGCGCAAGCACAAGCATTACATCATTATACAGAAATTGATTATGTCATCGATATAGATGTTCCAGAAACTGAACTAATTAAACGATTAAGTGGGAGACGTGTGCATTCAGCATCCGGTCGCATTTATCATATCCTTTATCAACCTCCCAAGATAAAAGATAAAGATGATGTGACGGGAGAATCTTTAGTACAACGACCAGATGATCAAGAAGATACTGTAAAAAAAAGATTAACAGTTTATCAGCTAGAAACACGCCCACTTCGAGAGTATTATCAAAATTTTAAAGGAAACTTTGGAAGAAAAAATCCGAAATATATTAAGGTAAATGGCGATGCTGCAGTTGAAGAAATCAGTCGCAGAATAATGAAGGAAATTTCAAAATGAAAAAATTCATCATGCAATACTCAATAATTTATTTTAGCTACAGAATGTTAATATTTTTATTACTATTTTTTGCGAATGTGGTTTATGCAGGTAATCAAATTGAAGATTCTCCAATTGGCTATTGGAAAACGATAGATGATGTGACGGGTAAACCAAAAGCAATTGTGCAAATTTTAGAAGGACAGGATAAATTATTATCAGGTCGTATTATAAAAATTTTTCCTCAACCTGGATACGATCAATATGCTCTCTGCACTGCATGCCATGGAGAGCGACATAATCAACGTATCGTGGGAATGATCTTTTTGAAAAATCTTAAAAAAAGTCAGGGTATGAAAAATTTATGGGCAAATGGAGAAATTTTGGATCCCAAAAATGGTAAATTATATCGCTCTACTATTCGCCTGTTAAATAATGGTCAAAAACTCAATGTTCGTGGATATATTGGATTGCCACTTTTTGGTCGTACGCAAACCTGGATTAAAGAATCTGGCTCATAAAATATTAAAATATGTAAAAAAAATTAAATTTTGTTCAATTTCTCTCAGGAAATCTCTAACTTTAATAAAATAAGCAATAATCGTGGTTATACTTTTATTGTGTATCTCTAAAGGAGAGATGTTATGAAGATCATGGTTATAGATGCAACCACAAAACGACCTCTTGTTAATACTAAGCTTCAGTTACAGATAAGGGGTAAGGAAAGTGGTTTTGTCACTGTAACAACAGATCAAAGTGGCGCTGTTCAATTAGATGATAAATACAGAGGTCATCAGGTCTGCGCATTATTTAATGGCACACAAGGTGCTTGGGTGGCTGCTAATGAGGGAACGACACTTAGCCTAACAGCTAAGACGACAGCACAAGGAAGTAAGGAGAAAAATAAAGAAGAGAAAAATAAAGAAACATGGAAGTAAAATGAAGTAAAATTATCGCACCCTTTTCTAAAAATTTTTGGAAAAGGGTGTTATTTTTTGAAGAATGATTTATTTGTAGATTCTGGGGCGGGTTCTTGTTTTGGTTGTTCCATTACTGCAATTGCTAGTTTACGAGCATCATCCTTTAATCGATCGACTCTTTCTGAATTTTCCACGTGGTGTATATATTCCATCTTTTTGACGATATTTTCAATTTGTTGAATAAATGTCGATTTATTTACATCCGTGAAGAGATTTTTCTTAGCCTGAGTAATTTGGTTGTCTAATTCATCTAGTAATTGTTTTTTATCTCCAGTTAATGCATTTAATGAATTTTTCTTTTCTTGTTGTTTGACCTCTGGGCAAAGTGCAAGAAGTTTTTTACAAGCACCTATTAATTTTGGATCCGATGGAGGATGTGTAAACTGATTGGATATGGTTGCATCACTACCATGGACGTGACCGTGTTCACCATGTTTAGGCTCTGACTTTGGTTTGTTGAGGATGGTTTGAACATTTTCCGAGGTGAGGCGGGATAATTTATTATTGAGTTTAATACGATCATAAATTTCACTGGCTGATTTTTCTCTAAAAGGATCAAATAATGGCTTATTCCGAATTTTTTGACTGATGAAATTTGCAAATCGCATCCCATTTCTAATAGGATCGAGCAGGCCATAAACAGCAGTGGAGAATAATATTACGATACCAGCAGGGGGGAAAACAAATAATAGGCCAGCACCCAGTAGGGCGACGCCACTTTGGGCTAATGCATGGGAGCTATTTGCTATTTTTTCATTATATTTTGTTTGCTTATTAACTAATTCAGTCAGCTCTTGAAGATCTTTTGCTGATTGGAGAGCAATAGTTGTCGATAATTTAGTATTTGCGTCTGGCGCCATATTTTGCCAAGTTTTGATGCGTTGCTCTAATCGATGAATTGCTGAATTTAAATCCTCGTTTTTTTCATCTCTTTTTTCTTTCTTAACGTAGCGATCATATAAATGTTTGCTTAGTCTTAGACCATTTTCAATAAGCGATTTTGCAGCGGAAGCAGTAAATAAAATGGGGGCTGCAATATAAACAAGCCCGGCAGCTACAACAGCAGCAGTTGTGGCTAAAATAATACTCCCAATGGTTTGGCCAATGTTGACACCTCTCTGCAATTTATCTTCGGAAGTGGCAGTAGCATTTCTGATGATACTGTAAATACCAATGGGTAATAGTGCGACACTTAAAACCAATCCAATCCATCCTAGGTTGCCGGAAATACGTAGAAAATCAATTTTTTCTCGAATGGCATATGCCCACCATGGAGCGAGGCTTTCTTTGAGTGCTAATGTAGCTGCTCTTTCGATTTTCCAATAAAGCATTTCTATCCACTCAAACAACCTTGTCGCTCGATGTTTATTTTCTTTGTTTTCTGCCATATTAAAGGATCCAAAATAAGTGAGTATTCTTATACAGTATAATAGCGAGAAATCAAAATGGATGATTATTGTCAAAATAAACATAGGAAGCAGAGGGAACAAAATTAATCTATATATTTGATTTTTATGATAAATTTTTAAAAACTATCAAACGATAAAGAGATAAAAAGCGTGATAGTGAAAAGTCATCATACGGGATCTACATTGCAAGAATATGTATTTCAAGAGATACTGATAAAATTGTTGATATAAATCGAAAAATATATATATGCCTATTGAAGAAGTCGTCACGTATAACCCTGATACTCGGCAATTAATTTGCCAAGGCGATTGGGATCTTGCCCATTTTCCACATTTAAAAAAATCATTAGCTGCTCTCTCTTGGCCTGAGTCAGGAAAAATAGTAGTGGATGGTAAAGCCATTCAAAAAATGGATAGTTCAGGCGCCTGGTTGTTGGTTGCTCGACAAACAGAACTAAAAAAGAATGGTGTTGAAATTCAATTGCAAAATTTTTCAGAAGGTCAACAAACATTACTGAGCATGATTCAAAAACGATCGAAGGGTAAATTCACTCTTCCCAAATTACCAACATTATCTTCATTAGCCACTCTTGGTAAAGATACTGTCCAACGATTAAATGATTTTTATGCTTATTTAAATTTTATTGGTAGTTTATGTGTCGAATCGCTACGTTTAATTCGTCATCCTATTCATTGGCGTTTGGAATCAATCGCAAGTGTTATTTACAGAAATGGTTACCAAGCTTTACCCATCATTGCATTATTATCATTTATGATTGGTGTGGTGATTACTTATCAGTTGGGATTGCAATTACGCAATTACGGCGCAAATATTTATATTATCGATTTGTTAGGTCTTTCTATACTACGCGAGTTTTCTCCTTTGCTGACAGCGATTATGGTTGCAGGTCGTACGGGATCATCATTTACTGCTCAATTAGGTATGATGACAATCAATCAAGAAATCGATGCGCTTAACACAATGGGCGTGACACCTGCTGAATTATTAATTTTACCAAGAATAATCGGCCTTTTTATTTCTCTACCTTTACTGACTATGTGGGGAGATATTTTTGGTGTAATGGGTGGGATGGTGATGGCAAACAGCATGCTCGATATTACTTGGCATGATTTTTTGACGCGTTTCCCTAATGTTATTCCTTTGAGATCATTTATTATTGGTATTGGGAAGGCACCGGTATTTGCACTGATCATCGCAAGTATTGGTTGTTTTCAAGGTGTTTCTGTTGAAAGAAATGCAGACAGCGTTGGAAAAAATACAACTCGTAGCGTCGTATTAGCTATATTTTTTATTATTGTGGTGGATGCAATTTTCTCAATTATTTTTAGTAAATTAAAATTATGACAAAATCAGCTTCCATTATAGAGATTAAAAATTTGAGCACCTACCTCGGCGGTAACTACGTGCACAAAAATCTCAATCTATCGATTAAACGTGGTGAAATTTTAGGAATAGTAGGTGGTAGTGGCTCAGGAAAAACAACTTTATTATACGAAATATTAGGATTAATCAAACCTGTATCAGGTACAATAAATATTTTTAATCATGAATTAACCTCAGCTTCGCCTGAAGACTTATTAGCAATACAAAAACGATGGGGCGTTTTGTTTCAACAAAATGCCTTATTTAGTTCATTCACATTATTAGAAAATGTTGCTTTTCCATTAGTGGAACATACTAAATTAGATGCTACTAGCATCCAAAATTTGGCATTACTAAAAATTTTAATGGCAGGTTTGCCTGTAGAGTCTGCCATTAAATACCCAGCTGAATTAAGTGGCGGTATGCAAAAAAGAGCAGGATTTGCTCGAGCAATCGTGCTGGATCCGGAATTAATTTTTCTCGATGAACCAACAGCAGGCCTTGATCCGGCTACAGCTTCTGGATTTGATGAGATGATATTAAATTTTCAAAAAGCGATGGGTTTAACAATTGTTATGATTACTCATGATTTAGACAGTTTATGGCGAATAACGAATCGCGTTGCATTTTTAGGTGAAGGAACAGTGTTGTGTGTAGATACCATGCAAAATTTGGTAAAAAATCCACATGAACTAATTCATGACTTCTTTTTAGGACCTCGAGGAAGGAATATTCAAGATCATTATGAAAAACATTAACATAAGATATTCAATGATTGGTGGTGCGGTTATCGCATTATTTGCGCTTGTTGTTATGGGAATTATTTTGATATCTTCTGGTTCAAATTTTGAAAGTTATTCAACTTATTTAGTTTACATGCAAGAATCAGTAACCGGTATTAATATTGATTCAATGGTGGAATTTAATGGTGTTGAAGTGGGTAGAGTGAAAGACATACAACTGAATCATCAAAATCCTAAACTTGTTAAATTGTTGTTAAGTATAAAAAGCAATACGCCCATTACCAGAGGTACGGTAGCGATGCTTGCTAGCAGAGGTATCACGGGAATTTCATATGTTGCCCTCAAAGACAGAAGCGATGATATGCAAGCTTTGAAAGTAGAACCAGGTCAGAAATATCCGATTATCAAGACGGCGCCATCCATTTTTTTGCGACTTGATGCTGCATTAAATTTATTAACGAATAATTTTCGGCAAATTAATGAATCTATCCAATCCCTGTTAGATAAAGAAAATCTACACTCGATTAAAGTTACTTTATATAATCTTGATCAGATTACTACTAACCTTGCGAGAAATAGTCAACGTGTCAATTTAATTATAGAAAACACATCTGAAGCCAGTAAGCGATTTGCACCTTTATTACAATCTGGTGTTGGAACGATGAAACTTCTTGAAACACAAACCTTGCCTGAAGCCTATCGATTATTGCTTAACATGGATGACATGACTCGCTCACTTGCTGAATTATCGTACGAAATAAAGCAAAATCCATCCATACTGATACGGGGTGTGGATAGAGTTACTTTAGGTCCTGGCGAAGTAAAATAAGTGAAATGATATAATGATGATCCATACGCAAGACCTATGTATGATGGATAAGACTAAATGTTAATTGGTAGACCAAATTATATTTGGATATCAGTATTCTTCCATCTGGTATTATTTTTATTATTTTTTTTTCTTGAGTTTCATCCTACTTCACCGATTGTCGTTCAAAAAGAAGAAAGTTATTATTACTATGTTCCAGCTTACACTGCATCGATGATGACTCCGCCTGCAAAATCAAGTCACACACAAGAAAATGATAAAGTAAAATCGATTGATAAAATATATGATTTGTCACTTATTAAAACATCCTACCAAAATCATTATCAAGCAGTAGACCTTCATCAGCTCAATCAATCAACATCAACAAATTTGCAACAAAAGTATCAGGAAGCAATCCATTTAGTTGGCGATAAATTTTTAGATGATCCGCTACGTAAATTATTGGGTAGAGCCATCACACCGCATATTTTTTATCCTGATGTTGCTAGAGAGTTATATATGCGAGGAGTGGTATCGATTGAACTAGTTTTACATCCTGATGGCAATATTACTCATGCTCATATTGTAAAATCTAGCAGAGAGCGTATACTCGACGCCGCTGCTATCAGAGCGATTAATGATTCTTCGCCAATCAATGGTGTGGATTTATATATAAAAGAACCGCGGCACTTAGTGATTAATATTATTTTTTGAAACAACAATAATTTTTTTGGAGAATTTTTTATGAAACCACCAAGATCCGCTTGGATTCCTAGATTTGGAAATAAATCTTCTGAATAATCATATATAGCTTATGATAGAATGGAGGTATGAATAGGAAGGTAATGCATGAGCAACCTTTATGAGACATTAGGTATTCTTGCAGGGATTTTAGCATTAGTAGGTTATATTCCGTATATTTACACCACTATCCGCGGTAAAACCCGTCCAAATAAAGCAACCTGGATAATCTGGACTGTTATTGGCGGTTTGATTGCTTTCTCCTATCTATTTGAAGGAGATAAAAATACTATTTGGTTACCTCTAGGTTACTTTATTGGCCCTTTAGTTGTTGCCATCCTTTCATTTCGGTATGGCTATTCAGAATGGAGTAAACTTGATATCGCTTGTTTGGTGGTGGGTGCTATTAGTATTATTCCGTGGATAATTTCTGATAATGCTATTTTTACTTTATTGATTAATGTATTTATTGATGCGACAGGCGCCATTCCAACGGTAGTCAAAACATATCGTGAACCTGAAACCGAAGATTTTTCTGCATGGACAATATTTTTTATTGCCAACACATTGGAGTTGTTGGCTATTGAGCAATGGAATCTTGCTGCTATTTATCCTATCTATTTATTCATATTAGCGGCTTCAATTGTTTTATTTATTGTAAAAGGTAAGTTAAAAAAACAGTTATAATTCCCTGTGATTTATCAGATTGATTCATCTATTGTTTACACTTACAATATTTAAACTCAATAAAATTAAGATTTAATAAAAGGAATGTTTATGAAGCTTTATTACTCAAAAGGTGCTTGCTCACTTGCCGTTCGAATTGTTGTTAATGAACTGGGTATAGCTTGTGAGTATGAATCGGTTGATTTGAAATCGAAAAAAACTGAAACTGGAAAGAATTTTTTAGATATTAACTTAAAGGGAGCGGTGCCGACGATACAAACGGATGAAGGCGAAATTCTTACAGAAAATGCTGTTATTCAGCAATATTTGGCAGACAAATATCAATCTGCTACCTTGCTGGCTCCAGTAAATGATTTTAGACGCTATCGAATTTTAGAATGGTTAAACTATATAAGCGTTGATTTGCATAAAACAGTTGGAGCATTATTTAATGAAAAATTAACACAAGAAATGAAAGATATAATTTTTCTTCCTACCATTAAAACTCGAATAAATTATGTTGAACATCAATTAACAGGACAATATTTAATGGGTAATGATTTTACTTTGCCGGATGCTTATTTGTATGTCATTTTAAATTGGATGATATACTTTAAATTCGATTTAGCGGAATGGCCGAATGTGCAAAAATATTTTATCAGGCTTAAAGCTCGACCATCTATTCAAAAATCACTACAAGAAGAAGGCATGCATTAGGAATATTAGCAAACCATGTAATTTATTCTTGTTCATTAGAAATTTGCTTTTTCTTGGCAGATTTTGCTCGCTCAAGTAACTCGACGTCAATGTAGCGATCAGTGATGGCACCCGAGCTATGGCCAGCATCATCGCGTACATGTTCTCTTGGTCGTACTTTTACATCTTCTGAAATTCCGGTGTGTCTTAACCAATGTACCGTTGCTTCACGTAAGGAATCAGCTTCTAGTTGATCACCTGCAGTTTCTAATTGATGTGCTGCTTGATCAAAATAGGTTTGAATTAATTGTCGAATGGGTCTTTCACTAGTAATTGGACGATTAATATTTTTAGCATGGGCAATGAGTGGAGTTTTTTCGTTAATTGCAGGGTAGGGTGGAAGATTGAGATAATTTTCTCGATAATATTTTAATGCATTTAACATGGCATTACTGACGGCAATTTGTCGAGCTTTATTACCTTTTCCAATTGTTCTGAACCACCAGTTACCTTCTGAATCTTTAAAAAAATCACCCATGCTTGGATTCCAGCGTTGGCTGGATACAAGTTCAGAAATTCGTAAATACATGCCATATAAGCAGGAAAGAATAAAAACGGTACGTTCGTGTTGGCGATCATTTTTGGCGTGTTCTTTGGCAAGTGCAATAACGGTTTGCCATTGTTTATCAGAAAGACGACGAATAGTTTGTATGCTTGCATCTCTGCGAATAAATTTACTTTTTTGTCGAATGAGCAAAATGGGGTTGATGTCAGTGACTTCCTCCTGCAATAAATAATTATAAAAGCTACTTAAAATTCCAAACATGACTTTTAATGCTTGTTGTGAGAATTGATAATTTTCTTTGAGAGGCCGAATTCCAATTTTATGATCTTTTTTACTAACATGTACGTCGAAAGGTTTCCAGATAGGATTAGGCTTTTTTTTGCCATTTACGAATTTAAATCGCGCAACTGTTTTTAAACCAATCCAGCGCTTAGGTGGTTTCAAGCAGAATTCAATAAATGCCTCAATGTCGTCGCGTTTATGCGTAGATAATGATTGATCACGGACAAACCAACTCCATTGCAATAATCGCTCTAGATCTCGACGATAAGCACCAAACGTATCATTGCTGCCACGATAGCTGTACAAAAAATTGAGTACTAATTGGTAATCTTTAACAGCGTATGGTCGCAGAATAATTTTTGTGTCGCTAAAACAATGGTTTAACCATTGTTGAATAACTGCATGTGGATTACTATCAGCATAAATTAATTTATATTGATCGATCACTTCATGCATGGTATCAAAAACAGGTATAGGTATATATTTACTTATCATTCATTTATATCCCTAAGATTATCATTTTAATCATTCGTTTTGGCGTTCTAGGAAACTTCAAGCGCGATCTAACCGATATTGTATACAGTTAAGAAATCGTTTAAAATAAACTATGAACAAAATAATTATTTTGCTTTTTATGTTTATTATTGCTGCATGTACTGTGCAACAGACCAGCACATTGCCTCCATCTGCTCAGAATATTTCAGATAAACAACAAATTCTAAACACTCTTACCGTAGCAGTAAAAAAACAACACCATGTTGATGTTGTATTTACTGTCAATTATTTAAAAATGCGTGATCATTGGGCTTATATTGAAACAACAGGAGGCGGTGATCCTGGCATTAAAGCCGTCTTACGCAAGATTAATAATAAATGGATAATAGCCAAACCGACTTATCCTTGTTTGCCAGGCTGCTATGACGGCAATACCGCTTGCGCTGATGGTGAATTGACATGCAAAAATACACTACATCAACAATTTCCTAAGGCACCTATTAGTATTTTCCCTTCACCTGATGCCAAACGCATGGTTTTTATCACCAATGATTGATTAGCACTTTTAAACAAGATACTCTTTATACCTATATTATCGACTCATACAATACATCACATCATAAGAAAATAAGGAAGCGCGATGCATTCAAATATCGATGCTAATCAATTTTTGACAATTGAAGAAATTACTCGTAGTAAATTAGTAGGATTAACATTAAAGCATTTTTTTCCGTTTTCAATTAGCGAGGTAAAAATATTATTCGAAACAACTCAAGAGATGCTTAAAAGTTTAAATGAAAATGAGCAATATTTTGAGAAAAAATTTAGTCAAATTATTTTTGGTACAATGGTCATTTCATTTGTTATTGAAAATGTAAAATATGGAATGAACTATTATCCTCACCCAACTATTCAGCGTTATGATGTGATAAACGTTTTAAATAACTTGCATGATCGTCAAGCAATAAGAAAATTTATCCTTGAGATTGGCACTAAAGTACTAAATAAAGAATTGCCATTTAGCTATGATTATATCGATGAATTTTTTCCTACATTAAGTACCAACGTTCCTTTTATTAAATTATTGTGTGAGAAATATCTTTGCTCAGCTACCAAAGAAGGCGCTAACATTGGTGTAGTAGCTAGGTTTACTCAAGATAAAGAGCGGAGCTTGCATGCTCCTGTCAATGATCAGGCTGTTTATGAGGATTTGTTACAGAATTGTAATATTATAAATAATCAATTTGAAACGGATATTAATACTCAACTATTATCTATTTCTATTCGACAGTTGCCACTTAGCTTTAAGGCGGTGTATTTAGGCAATCTTGCAGTAATAAAACAATTACATAACGATGGAGCAAATATCTTTTATTTAATTCATTGTCATAATATGGCGATCGATATTGTCTCTTTTGCGGCATATGTAGGTAAAAATGATATCGTAGAATATTTTTTGCCTCTCGTTGAACAACTGCCACGATATGAAAATTTTTGTCGAATTTCTCCGTTATTATGGGCTATTTTAGGCGATCATCCCAATACAGTTAACATTGTTCTTGATTATTATAAAAAAAACAAAATTGATATTCGTGAAGAATTAAATTACGAAGTGAAAATAAAAATTAGCAACGGTATATATGAAATACATAAAATTTTGGATTTTGCAATTCAAAGAAACGTTAATGATATCATTGTGAGTATTTTGCCTTTCGTTAAAAATTATACAGTTGAAACAGTCAAACATGCATTGAGATCACAAAATACAGTTTATGTGGATTGCGCAATTAACAGTAGACAGCACTCGGTTAAGAAATGGTTGGCACTTATTTTCAATCCAAAATATTTTCAATGTAACGATTTTACTTTTAATACTCTTGCTAAAATTTTGTTTAATGATGATTTTCAAAACGATGAATCTAAATTAAAATGGAAAATTAATAATTATTTTTATACGAAGAAAAAATTATTAATTTATTTATTGGAAAAGGTTGGTATAAATAGTTCTGGCTTAGAGCTATTAATGGGTGCAATTAATCGATTAAAAAAGGAATCATCACTACAAGAAAAGATATTTTTGTTAAAAGTATTTCTTGATTGTGAAAAAGTCGAACTAGGAAAAGAATTAATTCATTCAATTAACATTGCTATCGAGAAAACGGTTGTTCAGGAGAATCGTGGACAATATCAAGCGTGTTTGTTTGAAATATTGCTTTCGAAGTATGAAGAAAAGCTAGAGAAAGTATATATTTTGGATGAGCTGATGTTATTTGTTAAGAGCGAGCTTGAAAAAATTGTTTCCATCGATTTTAAAAACAAATTAGAAATATTAATTCACTCAATGAATGAATTTTTGGAGGAAAATGTTAAAAATAATAAAATTGAAAAATTTAATTATTTGCTTGATTTACTAAAACAATTCAATCGGTCTGATCAAATTCGCGTCCTGGTTAAACTTTATATTACATGTGGTGTCTGTCATGATTATACTTTTATTATGTATTTAGAAAGAATGTTATCTGATTACCAAGCATTCAATACCAATCACTGTCTCAAAGCCTTTGCGCAAGCACGCAGCAGGCTGGATAGTCATCTGCCAATCGAATTGTGTGATTATTTTTTTAATAAAATCCCAAGATCCGAAATATTTAACCAGCCGAATATAGCCGAAAGTGAATATCCTATTTATGAAAATTATAATATAGAATCTATTTTAACTTCCTTGCTTTATTCAATACGTAATATTATTGATAATACCGAGTTAGTTGAAAAATATAAAGCGACGATTGTAGCAATCATGGAATTATCAGCGGATAACTTTTATAAACTTTCATCTTCAGAGCAAGAAAAATTATCAATCATCTTGGGGGATGTACAAATGAAAAAGTTGTTAGATCAATCAATTGATTCAAGTGTTTTAGAGAAAATTTATATGACGAATAGCCAAAAAAGGGGAGAGCAATTTGTATTTTTTAAAAGCAATAGCAGTTTAAGTTTACCGCCATCAGCTGAGCGAAAAACATTTTTTTTGTATAACTCCTGATGGTTTGAATCGGATTTTGCAACAGATTTCACAATTTTCCCAAAACACAACACGGCAATTTTTGGATAGCTCTTATTAACAATCGTGTTATTGGCACAATAGCATTAGCTGATATTGGTAATCATCAATAGGACCTACGTATTGACAGCCTGATATTTTTCGAGCTTTGCGATCAAATTTGGATTTTCTCTCCAGTTTAGCCCTTTTTCTGACATTATATCTTGCCATTTAAGTTTCTCTTAAGGCATATCTGTCAAAATTTAGATCATACTCATTATAACAAATAATAAGCAACGAGAGGGGTGCCGAGTGGAATCAAGAAATCAAAATAATCCATTAGAATTCTTAGACAAGAATATTAAACGATACTTGTGCACTTTTTTAGATGCAAATGGTCTTTTTGCTATGAAGCAAACATCAAGAGAATGGAAGCATATTATTACCGAGGACA
>Ga0155582_123_pt1 | contig 27701 bp, 29 predicted proteins | sample RifCSPhighO2_12_FD_107239 | JGI IMG/M metagenome (GOLD analysis project Ga0155582, IMG submission 107239) | Gammaproteobacteria bacterium RIFCSPHIGHO2_12_FULL_37_14
ATCTGCTACTGTACATTGGCTAAGGCACACTGGTATTTCTGATGATATCAATAAACGTGGCCGCCCTATTTCTCATGTGCGAGATGACGCTGGTCATAGTTCAAGTGCTATTACAGTCCGATACAACGATATTGAATTAAAAGAAAGATATAAATCAGCAAAAAATAAAAAACTGATAAATAAAAATTTGGTTTAATGCCCAAATTAAACTAAAGTTTAAAAACGTTTTCCTAATAAAAAACCTTTTTGAAATCCAAATTTCTCTTGTTTCGATTGTGTGTAAACATGATTTTTTTTATTAAAAAAAAGATGTGATGATTTAATAGAACTCTTTGTGTTACTTTTGACAAAATTTTTGGCTAGCAATTGTAAGTTAAAACTCTTAATAAAAATTATTTGCTCATCATTATAAAATGTATTTTTACTTTTAAGTTTAGCAATGCTAGGGTTTTCTCCAGACGAATAACTCATAAGACGCTCTCTTTCACCACATAAATCATCATCAATACCATTTCTTTGATATTTTCTATCTATTCCATGAAGAAAAATGAGTATACCTCCTAAACTATTACAGTCACCTTCTTTGTTTGTAATCTGAGGAGAACTCAAACCAAATAATTTTTCTATTCGTGGTAAATGATAGGCGCTAGAGATAATAGCTAAATTATTACAAGAAAAGTTTTTCTCTTTAGATAAAAAATTAATGAGAGATATAACTTGTCCGCGTGTATTATCTTCTTCGATACTGCGGATAATAAACAAATGTTTTGGATAACGATATTGAGGAAGAATTAAAACAGGGTTTAATAATTCATTTTTCAACTCGGCATTTTGGATAGCTGTGCCATTATAAAAGATGGGAATAGTACACTCTCCTGGAGTTAAATCTTCTACTTTTTTATTAGCTCTCAAGGCACTTATTTTTCTAGCTATTTTTATTCCTTTTATTAACCTTTTTATTGTGTCTTCATTATCAATCGGCCGAATATCAAAATGAGGCGAAATATTTTTCTGGTTTAAGCTTGTTCTACCTGTTAAAACCATAACCATCTCTATATCAGAAAATATAGAAGGGTTATGAGTAAAATGAATTTCTCGTTGCTCATTCGTTAGATTTTCAATTCTAACTTGCATAGTTATCTCAAATTTATTGAATTAAACAATACATTTTTCTAATCAGCCAATATGTATTGATTGTAATTTTTTCACAATATTTTTTCGTAGCCAAGTATAGTTAGGCTCTACATTATACAAATTGATTACCGATTTGTCATCGTACATAAATAATAGTTTTCTTGTGATACGTAAGGAGCATCACCAGCACCATATTTTTTCGTCAAATCAGCGCATCTTGGATTATCAGTAACTATGAAATCTAAACGTTCAGCTAGTTCTTTACGTATATCTGTATACCCAGTAATCATCGGTGCTTTTATTTTTTTAAGCAATTTTTTGACTTAAAGATTGCAAATAAGTTGTTTTTCCAACACCAGCTAGTCCGGAACCAATAATTAACGTTCTACCACTTATCATACGGTATTTTCCTAAATAATCTTCAGATTGGTACTCACATTGGCTGCAAAACTAGTTAAAAAATATTTCAAAATTAATGGTAGACAAGATTACTCACTAAAGCTATGCTCCACAATATTTTATTAGTCGTCAAGGAGATGAAGAATATCAAAAATAAAAAAATTGCACGTGTGACCAATTATTATAGTATGCAAGATTGGCTAAATCAGGTAAAAAATTAATGAAACAAGATTTAAAAATCTTACGTTTAAAAGGTCAGGATACCATACCGTTTATTCCTGAACTAGCGAAATTAAGAATTGATATCTTTAAATCATATCCTTATTTATATGATGGTAATTTAGACTATGAATATAATTATCTTAATACTTATGTGAAATGCTCAGAAAGCATCATCGTCATAGTACTTGATCATGATAACGTGGTTGGCGCTTCTTCAGCCATTCCCCTTGAATCTGAAACAATTGAATTTCAAAAACCGTTTTTGGAAAATCATATCAATATTCGAGATGTTTTTTATTTTGGAGAATCTGTGCTGCAACCTAAATATCGTGGGCATGGCATTTACCGGCATTTTTTCGCAGAACGTGAAACGGCAGCTAAAGAATATGGTTCTAAATTGGTTGCATTTGCAGCCATTGAAAGACCCCTCGATGACACAAAAAAACCTAAAGATTATGTTCCATTAGATTCAGTTTGGAAACATTTTGGTTATGAAAAGCATCCCGAATTATGTATGTACTATGAGTGGAAAGAAATTGGCAAAGCGTTCCAAACTCCAAAACCGCTTATTTTTTGGTTAAAAAAATTATGATTAGAATTGCATGTTGCCAATACCAAATTGAAGAATTGCCTGCTTGGGAAAGTTATGTGGTTAAAACTGAACAATTGGTTATTGATGCCAAAAAAGAGGGAGCCACAATTCTGCTTATGCCTGAATATGCTGGTATAGAGATCGCATGCAAAAAATTTAATACAAATGGTGAATTATTTGCAACTTTACAGCCTCTCATTCCCAAATACATCGAATTTTATCAGAAATTGGCACAAACTAATCAAATTTACATTCAAGCAGGAACGATTATTGAAAAAATTCAATCAGGTAAATTTATCAATCGAGCTTATATGTTTAGTCCGAATGGTTCGTATGAATACCAAGATAAATTACAACTGACAGAATATGAAAAAAGCATAAACTTATTGCAGCATGGAGATCAGCAGAAAATTTTTGAAACATCATTAGGAAAAATTGGCATTGCAGTTTGTTATGACAGCGAATTTCCAGAAATTATTCGACGGCTTGTGCAACATGGTGCATCGATCATTTTAGTGCCAAGCTATTCGACCACTCTTGCGAGTTATAATAGGGTTTTTCTTTCTTGTCGTGCTAGAGCTATTGAAAATCAATGTTATATCGCTATTTCTTACGTTATAAACAAAGTTGATTTGAGTGGAGAACTTGATGATACATATGGACAGGCAGCAATTCTTGGGCCTGCGGATATAGGATTTCCTGATGATGGTATTATTACCCAGGGACAAATGAACCAACCTATGCTTATCACTGGAAAATTATCTTTAGAAGCCATTGCTTTGGTACGTAAAGAAGGGCAAGTACACAATTTCGAAGATTCAGTGCGGTTTACTCAAATTAATAAAGAGGAGATGAGATTTGTCCCCTTTTGACCAGGATAGGGGCCGAACCCTGACCAAATTCTTAGTCTTTCCTTAAATTCCCTAGTACATTTATCCATTCTGGTTGTTTGGAGTGTGACAATGAGTTTCCTGCTCTTGATGAGATGATTGAGATGATTGAGATGATTGAAAAAAATTTGAGCTAGATTGAGAATGAGCGCCATTACCTTCTGCATGGCGAGAGAATGCTTGTCCTCTTTCAAGTTTTGTAATCCTTTCTTCAAAACGTTTTTCTTGCTCTTTCATTTGCTCGTTAAACCATTTTTCAAAATTTTCTCCTTCTCTTCTTGTCTCTTTATATTCCTTAGCAATATCACTTAAATCTGTCGATGTGAATTGAGAATAGGCTTGACTATCTTTAATATCTTTAAATTTCTGGAGTTGCTGATAGACCTCTTGCAACTGTTGAAAAATTTCCTTGGCTTTCTCGGGAGACACATCATGCTTTTTATCTGGATGACAGTATTTTGCTTTTTTCTTATAAGCCTTTCGAATCATAGACCAATAAATTGCTTGCTCGGGATCTAATCCTAGTTGTTTGCATGCTTTTCTATCTTCCTCTGTCAATTGTAAAATCGGTTCGACTACTGGCAGCGTCAGTTCCGCTCGAGAAGCATTCGCTTCGTTAGATCTTAAGTCTTCAATCAATGTGTAATAGCTGTTTATTAAATTACGTAATGTTTTTGCATAAGATGCATCTGTAGGATCATCTAAATGGATCGGTGCACTCATTAATCCTAATTGATTAATGCGCGTTTGTAATGCTTCAAGTGTGTCATGAATAGTTTGACTAATATTTAATAATTGCTCTTTTGCATCTACATAACGATTATTGAGTCTACCAAAATGCTCGTCAATTTCTCGGGATTCCTTTTGATATTCTCTCCATATTGGAATTAAAATGCGTAAACGATTTTCGGCTTGAATCGGGATAGGAATATCATTCTGATCCTGACCCTTCTTATTACTATCATTTAATAAATCACGTAAGTTAATTGCTATCTTTTTTAGCCACTCCGTCAAATCATTATTAGGTTTGGTTATTCCATCATCATTTAATTGAATCAAATCACGCACACATTTTCGGTATATGTTCCAAACTTCTTTATCCACTTTCTCGCCATTTTGCTTTGCGCCAAGCATTAACCCTTCACTCAACAATTGACTCAATTCATTCCAACTACTTGACTCAAATATTTTATTTGTAACCAACTTTTCCAAGTATAATTTTAATGATTGATAATAGACTAAACGTCTGTGTTTCGTATATTCAGGATCTTTGGTTTGATTAAATCGTCCTAACCAACCTGGAAATGCTTTGTAGGCCTTATCATTCAGGGTGGTTATCGCTAATTTCTCTCGAAATGCTTGACAGGCTGGCTCCGATATTAGTTCGAGTCGTTGAGCAAGTGCTGCATGAGTTTCCGTTTTGAAAATAGAAACCTTCTCTTTTCCATGCTGATCTAAATAAGAGAGTATCTTTCTAAAGATACTCCGAATCGCGCTCCCTAAGGTAATAAAATTATGACGAGCAACTGAACTTTCCATAGGCTTCATCCTCTTGATGTGCGCTACGACTTGTTTTTGTATGGTACTTAATTGCCAACGGCGTATGGATATAAAACTCAGCGTTTTTTGAAGCTTATGTAATGCCTGTGCTATATTTGTCAGTTGCTGTTTATTCCATTTCTTATTAGCCTCACAGGCTAATGCTAACTCTTGATGAGCATGTATTCGTTTTAAACGAGTAATGGGCTGAGTCAACCAAGCCCATAGTCGTTTATACCAAACCTTTTGCGCATACTCTCTTAAAAACTGTTCGAGAATATTAGGCCCTGCTACTTCCTCTGTAGCACGCCCTTTGTCATACTGGCTCATCCATGTATTAACCCACACCTGACGACTAGCATAACCCCAAGCCGGTTGATCATATAAATAAGCCTCATTCCAAATGATAGTTTTCCTTAATTTCCCTAGTACATTTTTCCATTCTGGTTGTCTGGAGTGTGGCAATGAGTTTCCCCCTCTTTACCTCCCTGCTTTTGATGAGCAGATTGAGATGATTGAAAAAAATTTGAGCTAGATTGAGAATGAGAGCTATTACCTTCTGCATGACGAGAGAATGCTTGTCCTCTTTCAAGTTGTGCAATCCTTTCTTCAAAACGTTTTTCTTGCTCTTTCATTTCTTCTTTTATTCGCTTTTCTCGCTCTCGCATTTCCTCTCTCAACAATTCATTTTCTTTCCTTAATATATCACTCGGATCGACAAGCTTGTGATAATCTATATTTTTATTAATTTGATTTAGGAATTTTTCTATCATATTATGCAGTTTACTTCCATTTATCGCACCTCGATTACTATTTCTTAGAATTTTTTTCATGTCGTCATAAAAATTTAAAGGTTTTCCTTTTAATGCTTCGTCCGTTATTTCTAAATATAGCTTGCTTTCTTTTTTACGTTCTCTAAAATCTTCTTCAATTTTAAATAGATTGAGAAAAAATAAACGAATATTATACTTCCACAAGTGCCGCCGTGATTCGTATTCTTTGTCCCGTATTTCCCATGATTCCATGTATCGTAGTAGTTTAATCCGCATGTCTATCAGTAATTCATATACGCTAGAGCTATCGTCAATAGTTTTTATCATTTGACGAGCAGAATTAACCGTTTGAGGATCTCTATGAAGAGTCGCTTCTTCATAAAGACTAGCATATCGACCAATATGATCTTTGATTTGACAGTTTATTTCTCGTCTATTTTTAAAAAATAAGTAAATATCTTTATTTTGATACCATATAGCAAGCAACGTTAAATTACGTCCTTCTTCATCTTCATAATCAGTTTCAATGCTGCCAGCCATCGTTTTTAAATGTTCCTTCGTTAGTTGTTTCCGATATTTTATCGGTAATCCTACCATATCAATTTTATTTTTTGTCGCTGATATACGATTAATTAGATTATCGCGATAAGCATTTTTCTTTTCCACTAATTCAGCTTTTTTGATTTTATAGGTTGCATGATCAATATAATGCACATATATGGCCCGTGCACGTGGAATCAGCTCCGCATAAGAATTAATTTTATTATCTATACTCTGCAAAAACTTAGGAATATCATTCACGTGTTGAATATTAAAAAAACTTTCTTCTAAATGATCGCGTGTTTCTGGCCAAAATTTTCTAATGAGACCAATTACGGCGAGTGATTCAACATGTTTATTTTGTTTACTTACTAGATATTTACTGATTTCTTCTTCAAGATTTCTCGTCATGGAAGCGGATCTTGTTTGAAATTTATTTAAAAAATATGTTTTGAACTCATCTGCATCTTCACTGGTTTGTTCCTCTTTATATCCTTCTATTATTTCTTTTGCAATTATAAGTAATTTTTGAGCTATAGTAAATGCGAGTATTGACCGTTGTTGCTCCTGTAACTGATGGCTATTATTAATTTTTACGAGATTGAATACTGCTTGTTCTTCTACTGCAAACTCAGAATCATAATTTACCAGTAATTTTACTAAATCAAAATATTTGGAATCTCCGGCTTTTATACCTTCTAAAAGAACATCAATAGCATATTGTTGAATTTCTTTACGAGTATTAGGAAATGCTTGTGGTATTGTTTCTTGAAGACTCACTTCTTTTTGTTGAAGCGATTCTGATAAATTTAACCGACCAGACAATTGAATATACATCTCTTCTAAAGCTGAAAGATCTGAGGTGTAATGAAATTCAGGTGATTCACTTGCAAATTGCTTAACAAAAGATTGAATGATTATTTCTGAATTTTCGCTATTCGTTTCATAATCAGATTCTTCTTCTATCAATACGTGCCATTTTTTCGCTGTATTACCTTTAGGAGACTCAGGAGATAGTAGATCATCTAGTAGAACATCCTCAAATCTACTTTCCACCTTAGATTGCATTTCAACATTTACATCATTTTTAGGTTTATTAAAAGTTGATTTCATCGTTAACCTCTCATATAAAATATTTCATCTATGAATCATTGTCATTTATTGGCTTGATTAAATGTAATCAAGAAAAATTTCAGTTCTTGATTCGCCTGTCTTTTCCTTAAGAGGTTAACTCGAGGTATGCTATCCCATTCCTGCTGGAGTATAGGACGAATAGTTTATATTTCTAAAAAGAATGGCATTGTCTTCGTTCTTTTTGAGTAGGAATATAGATAAAAGATGTAATTGGTGTGAGATATTTGCTTATAGTTTTGATTAAAAATTAATCTAATATATGCGTATGAAAACCTCGTGGCTTTTTAGCCACGAGTCACTCACACGATTAGGTATTATCTTTACTACTCTTGCGACACAGCATCAGTCAGTTCACTACATAACTTCGCATTTTTCGATTTAGTTGCAATATCACCTAGTGAAATGACACCGGTCATACGTTTATCCTCATTGAGGACAACAAGACGACGAATCTGTAATTTTTCCATTTGTTGAACTATTTTTTCGAGACTATCTTTTTCAAAACAATAATGAATACCTTTAGACATCACATCCCGCAATGTGGTTTTATTAGGATCTTTTCCTTCTGATACCGCTTTAATCGTAATATCGCGATCAGTCACTGCACCAATTAAACGATCACTCTCGCCAACTGGAATAAAACCATAATCATGTGTTCGCATTTGATCTGCTGCTTGCTTTAAAGTAGCAGTCGGTGGAAGAAATTCAGGTTTTTTGGACATAATATCTTTTGCCAACATAATTACCTCCTTGCTTACTAAAAGCAATTAAATTAACTCATCCCGCAGCATTCACCACGGGAATAAATTTACTAATCATTTTTAATATAGCATAGAAATTCAATGAATTTGTTATGATGAAGGTATTAGATCGGCCAGATTCTAATCAGTCAATTTTTTATATTTAATTTTATGTGGTTGTTTTGCTGATTCTCCTAATCGTTTTAGGCGATCTTCTTCATAATCTGAATAATTCCCTTCAAAAAATATTACTCGGCTATCGCCTTCAAATGCCAAGATATGCGTTGCGATTCTATCTAAAAACCAACGATCATGTGAAACAACCATTGCACAGCCAGGAAAACACAATATAGCTTCTTCTAAAGCTCGTAATGTTTCTACATCTAAATCATTTGTTGGTTCATCCAATAATAATACATTACCACCACTACTCAATAATTTCGCCAAATGCACACGATTTCGTTCACCACCTGAAAGATCTTTAATAAATTTTTGTTGTTCAGTACCTTTAAAATTAAATCGTCCTACATAGGATCTACTAGGCATTTGATACGTACCAACCATCATGGTTTCTTGCTCATTAGCAATTTCTTGCCATACCGTTTTTTGTCCGTTTAGTGAATCACGACTTTGATCCACATAAGCTAATTTTACTGATTCTCCAAAACGGATTTCACCACCATCCGGATTTTCTTGGCCCATCAAAATTTTAAAGAGTGTTGATTTACCTGCACCATTTGGTCCAATCATTCCAACAACTGCACCTTTTGGAATATTAAAATTTAAATTCTCAAATAATAATCTATCGCCAAAACGTTTATTAAGATTGCTTGCTTCAATCACCAGCTCACCCAGACGTGGGCCTGGTGGAATATAAAGTTCTTGTGTCTCACTACGCTTTTGAAATTCACGTGAATTCAATTCTTCAAAACGTGCTAGACGTGCTTTATTTTTAGCTTGACGACCTTTAGGATTCGTACGTATCCATTCTAATTCTGCCTTTAAAGCTCTTTGATGAGATTGTTGCTGACGTTCTTCCTGTGCTAGACGTTTTTCTTTTTGTTCTAACCATGCTGAGTAATTTCCTTCATACGGAATGCCTGCACCTCTATCTAATTCTAAAATCCAACCTGCAACATTATCAAGAAAATAACGATCATGTGTAACTGCAACCACTGTGCCTGGATAATCATGTAAAAAATGTTCTAACCATGCCACACTTTCCGCATCAAGATGATTAGTCGGTTCATCGAGTAATAGCATATCGGGATTTGATAATAGTAAGCGACACAAAGCAACTCGTCTTCTCTCGCCGCCAGATAGTTTAGTAACATCTGCCTCCCATGGTGGCAAACGTAAAGCATCTGCAGCTATTTCAAGTTTTCTATCTAATTCCCAAAGTCCAGCCACATCAATAGCATGTTGAAGTTCACCCTGCTCTTCTAATAATTTATTCATCTCAGCATCACTCATCGGTTCAGAAAATTTCATGCTGATTTCATTAAATCGTGAGAGCATTGCCATCGCCTCACCCATACCATCTTCTACGTTTCCTCTCACATTTTTACTCGAATCAAGCATCGGTTCTTGCGACAAATAACCAATTTTTATATTAGCATCTGGGCGCGCTTCACCAAGAAACTCTTTATCGATTCCAGCCATAATTTTTAATAAAGTTGATTTACCAGAACCATTTAAACCAAGTACCCCAATTTTGGCACCTGGATAAAAAGATAACCAAATATTTTTTAATATTTCGCGTTTTGGTGGAACGACTCTACTCACGCCCTGCATGGTAAATATGTATTGTGCCATAAGATCTCTTTTTGCTTAGAATATTAAACAAATAATTAAAAAAATTTTTTACCTGCTGATACGGTTGGGATAAAATGACGACCCAGCGATAAGTTGCTGTATTCAAGCAAAAAATCATGGTATTTGTCAATTACTACTTAGCGACTCATGATTTTGTCCGCAAATCAATGCCATTTTGCAGCATATATTTCCTAATGATATGATTATTAAAATTATTATCTGGATTACTACAGCTTCCCTTTTTTAATCCTTTTTTGTATAATAGTCGTCTAATATAACTATTATTATACACAAAACGAGACTATGAAATCCTATCAATCATCCTCAAATATCGTTAAGCAAAACTGGCATCTTTTACTTGACCAGATCGAAACGAATACTTGTGATCCCATTCTAGATTTAAGCAATCTGATGTTAAATGATCCACGTCTGGGTGCAAATGATCCACGTATTCGTGAATTAGTATCTGCTCTTAAAAAAAATACCACTTTAAACATATTGGATCTAAGCCAGAATGCTATTCATGGGGAAGCATTAACTCAGATCCTAAACGCAATTCAGCGTAAATCTTTGGTCTCTTTGCGTTTAAACGCTAATGGTATCAGTGATCTAGATACGCCAATACTTGCTAAGTTTATACAAAACAATCCGCCTTTAAAAATAATTGACTTATCTATGAATTGGCTGTGTAGTGGGTATGGACTGATATCTGAATTTGCTACTGCCCTAGAAAAAAATACAAATATGATTGAGATATCATTTTCTGTTGCTCCTTACTATCAGAATAATCCATCCGATCTCAATAAATTAGTGACCTTATTACGTCGGAATATACAACATCATCTACAGCATGAAAAAAATTCCAATCAACTCGAACAGGATAGATTAACTACCTTATCCTTATTAAAAGAAACTCTCGAAAAGGATATGAAAAAACGAAAAAAAACAAGTCCGGCAATACATGCCAAATTAAATCCTTTGATGACAGCAAGCAATAATAATCAGTCTAGTCATATAAAAAATAAAGAGAATGAAGAATCGTTAGAGATAAATGCTCTTCAAAAGCAAATAAGCGAATTACAATCTAAGTTGGCATCGTTAGAACCTATTTATCAAGAATTTCAAAAAAAGCAAACAATCAAAAACACGCCTGATGAATTAAAGGAATGCCCTAATCAATTAGCATTTTATGAATCGGCCTATAGTAATTTGACTAGTATGTTTCGTGCTATTCAAGTGCTAAGCTCGGGGTTAGTACAGAGTGAGCCCCATACTACCGAAGACAAAATAAAAAAGGTTTTAAAACGATCTGTTAATGTGATACCACTCGTCGGCAATGCTGTTCGTTTGGGAGACGCTTGCGCCAAATTGACTGAAGTTATTCATATAGGACATTTTTGTGAAACATTATTACCAGATCCTGTCCATCATGCCATCACGAAGCTAACTAAAGAATTATTTGGATCAACTCAAACTGAAAAACTTAAACACGCCGCAAAGAATCTCAATATCAGCATTAAAAGCATAGCAGGAGAAATTTCTAGAAAATTACTTCGTCGTTATCGTGATCAAATCAGTGAATTAACTACGGACGAAGCTGCTTCTTTGGGAGAGATAGCAACTTTTCATATTTTAAATAGTATTTATGATGAAAATAGTATTGATAATGGGACGCCTAATAATCATTATTCTTTTGTAGATCAATGTGTAGACGCAGTACATCTATATGCTAGTGCAAAACAAAATTTGCTTTTGAATAACGATGTTTCTTTTAAAACAACTCGCCCAGAAAAAAATCAACGATGGACAGCGAATGGTATTCTAGGTTTATCAGGTGTTAAATATCATGATCAACACGAGCCTTATTATTACGCTAATACCTATATGAATCCTGAGAAATATGGATATCGTTATTTAGAAACAGTTGAAGAATTAAATTATTATTATGAGAATGATAATGATAAACAGGAATCTGATATTAGCTGTTTTTCAGTTGTAAACTCCTTGGCTATTTTTTTTAGAAAAAGCCCTCCGAAAAATGAAGAAACTAAATTAATTTCACCATCTAAAACTCATGATAAAAGATTATAAGGAAGTCTACTCAAGAAAAGCGCGTCAGTGGTCGCTAAATCGCGAGGTACGTAGCATAGAGCAAGTTGAAACTCCGATCCAAGAGCACTCATACGAGCGACATTGTCATTTTACATGGGAAACTATTCACTAGAAGGCGCTCAAAGAATCTTGTATTGCATATGAGGTTTTTATTTTTTAATTTTTTTTTGCATATGAAAAATAAGAGAGCCCATGAGAATGAATAAAAATCCTAAGCTAATTAAAATTAACGGCCATCCAGCCTCACCAAAAAAAGGAGTCAATCGCCTGGATAAATCCACTAAAAAAAGTACTAAAAATATTGCCCCGAAATAAAGAAAAGATTTGCTCTGTAGCGGAACAGATAATATAAAACTTAATAAAATAATGACTCCCACAATCATTTTCCATAGAGTTGAATCAAAGCTCAAAATACCACTTAAAAAATACGAACCCGATAAAATAAAAAGAACACCAAAAAAATAGAGCGAGCCTGTTAAGTTGTATTTTTTGATCAAATCAAAATAATAACCCAACAAAATATAACTCGAACCCAACACAACAAGTTGATAAGCAATTAAATCATCAAAAAAATAATTGAGTTTGGTTGTGATAAGCTCCATTACTGCAAAAAACAATAATGATGCAAAAATAATAGTAAATAAAAGCAAAATTATTCTACCAAAATAGAAAAAAATTAAAAGAAAAGCAACCAGTGAGATACTAAAAGAAACAACTGATAAATTATTTATACCTGTTATCAATTCAGTTAATTTGAATGCAATAAAAATACCCACTGGTAGAATGAGACCAGCAATCATTAAAAATACTGAACCCACTTCATCATATTCTTTATTCAAATAAAGCAGCGCACCTACAATATAAGCTGCTAATGCGACACCTAAGGTAGAAAAAATTTTAAAAAAATCATTTAAACTTAACCAATTAGAATAAACAAAATAGGTTACCCCAAAAAATATTAATGTGCCGCCAATATAATTGATAATTTTCTGCAAGGAAAATGATTTACTGTGACTCATGTTTCATTTCTCCATCACTGCGATTAAGCCTTTACCCAAGCTACAAATTGAAAGTAATAATAACCACCAGCTCCTCCATGGGGAACTTTAATATTTAATTTTTTTTGATAATTGTTTTTAGTCAGACAAACAAAATTGTCATCTCGACTTTCCATAGCCAAATCAAAAATTGTAAAACGAGGATTGGTTGTACACCACTGTTGTATCCAAAAATGGTCGGAATCCAAGGTATTTGAAAAATTTAGTTTTTTTGCTCGCTCAAAACTAATTTTCCTACTAACATTTTTACTAAAATCATAAAGATATAAATCTACTGGTGAACAAGGCGTAGTTCGATTCAAAATTGGATTAATTTGATAGTTTGGAATAAATTGAGCTTTGATTCTATCTAAACAAACTTGATTTGGATCTTTAGAAAGGTAATATAAAAAATTCTCTTTTGGGTTCATTTCTACACGATAATAACTTATTCCTAATCCAGTAATGAGAATCATAAAAAGAGGAATTAAAATAGCCAGATAGAGAAGCCATGATTTTTTCATTATTCATCATCTCATTTATAAAAAATAATGTTGAACTCAGCAAAAATTATAACGGTATTATCAAAATAACATCAAAATTTTTATGAGTCTAGACTAATGCAATGTTTCGTTTTTTGTAACTCCCCAGGGTTGATGACTCCAGAAATCATTGCGTTACGCAAAGCAGCCAATATTACCTCTGTGTAATATACCCTTGACGTAATATATCTTTTATGTAATACTTCAAACACCCCCTATTCATCCGGCATCAATGGTTCAGAGTACACTCATATGCGAGAACTAAGGATACAACATGCAGGTGAACCATATCGCATATTGTATGCCTTCGATCCAAGACGCACCGCCATCTTGTTAATTGGTGGCAACAAAACAGGTGATGATCGTTGGTATGATAAATATATTCCTGTTGCCGACAAGTTATATGGACAACATATTGCTACCCTGAAAAAGGAGGGCCTGATCGATGAGTAAGCCATTTAACACATTACAAAAAAAAATGTCGCCAGCAGCACAAAAAGCTGCAGCAGCAAAAACACAACAGATGCTAAAAGAAATGCCACTGCAAGAATTACGACAAGCTCATCAAATGAGCCAAGAACGCTTAGCAGAACTTCTATCTACCAAACAGGCTAACGTCTCGCGCATAGAACGCCGCACAGACATGTATATTTCAACGCTACGTAGCTACATTGAGGCAATGGGTGGCGAACTAGACATCGTTGCACGGTTTCCTGATGGCGAAGTACATATTAATCAGTTTGAAGATATTGAAGGCAGGCACACCCTCTGAAAAATCGTCAATCAAGATATAGCTATTACCTATAATAGCCATTAGTTCTATATATTATACAAATACCACTCGGCTCACTATACTTCTAAGCATCATAAACCTATTTGTTTATTTGAGGTACTTAGTATGCTGAATGACGAAATCGATCCAACACAAGTAACCGAGAAAATCATCGTTTTACTGCGTAAACATCATCGCATGCCAACGAGTAGCTTGAAATGCCGCCATTTAGAGGATAAACATTGTTTCGGCCATCAATACAATAACATAAATGAACTTGTACTAAAGGGTCAGCCTATTACATTTATTCTGCCTGCATTTCCTGCAAAATCGCCGAATTTTGAGAAAACAGCAGGGAATTTACCAGATCTTGGCGAACGACTATCACTTTGTCTATTAAATAAAATCTGCAAGGAAATTAGCAAATTCTATTCCCCGTATTTTAACTCGCAAACCAAATAACGAATTGAGCTATGGATTTGGTGGGCATTATTGCATTGGTGCAAAACTCGCACGCCTTGAAATGCTAAACTGCTTTACACAACTATTAATGCACACCAAAAATTTGCGGCTATCTCAAACAGAGCAACCAAAGCGGAAACATCACAGCCTTTCATTTTCAGGTTTTGAACGATTACCAATCAAATTTGACTTGCCATGAATTCCCTTAATCGTACTAACAATTTCTTGAATGGCTTGTACCCCTCGATTTTCGTTTCTATAAATTAAACAGACTTCATCAGAATACACAGGTGCCTTCTTAATACGTATCAGTTTATCAGGATACATTGCTTGTGCTATCCGAGCAGGCAATATACCAATGCCACAACCTGAAGCTGTTAAATTTGCCACCACTTCTAAGCTATCCATTGTAATAATACGCTCTGAAGCCAACCCAATTTTTTTACTCATTTTTAACAGTGATTGTGTTTGGGTAAAAACTGGATCACACAAAATAACAGATTTATTAGATTTAATATCTTGTATACTTCGATTGCCATGGCCTACCCAAAAAGTGACCTCATCATCAAATAATTTTCGAATAATAAGATCCGGGTGCTTGAATGGGTTGACTACTATCCCAATATCAATCGATAAATTGATAACTTGTTCCGTTATTTTGCGTGAAATATCGTGCTTTAAATGTATCTCAAGATGAGGGTAGCGCTCTAATAAATCAGGAAGAAATCGTGAAACTAAATATATGGCAATGGCTGAATGACAACCCAATGTAAAATAACCTCGCACTTCTTGCTGCGAAGCTAACGCTTCTGATTTTGTTTTTTCCCAATATTGTAATAGCTGGCGCGCGTGCAACACCAACTGCTTACCCGCTTGAGTTAGCGAAACACCGTGCTTGTGTCGAACAAAAAGCGCCACCCCCACCGACTCTTCTAATCGCTTTACTGCAAGACTAAGGGATGGCTGACTAATTCCCAATCTTTCAGAGGCTCTAGATAAATTTAATGAATTCGCTACTTCAAGAAAATACTCCAATTCGGCGGCAGAAGGAAGCATAAATAATACCTATAATAACAATAGATAACATATATTTTACATATGGATTACAGCAAGGTAAAGTTGATTCATCAAACAACCAATATAGCGTTTACTTAGCATGAGGGCTTCGCCATGAAAATCAGAACGGTTCCAATTATTTCCTTATTAATGATAGCATTAAATAATTCCGCCATCGCAGGTGATGCACCCCCATCTTCTGACCTTATTGCAGAACGCGAGCAAGTTATTCACCAATATGTTTTAGATTTAGGAAAAGCAGATTATCAAGATATTACTTCTCTTTTCGAAAAAGGCGGCACAGTTATCTCAACCTCTCGCGGCAATGTCGATGCTAAAGAATTTTTTTACTCATTCCTACCTGATGTTCAGTCTGCTACCACCAAATTTAATCAAGAATTTATTAGCAGAACAGATAAAGATCGCTATACAGCAAGATTTCATTTCACCTTTAAATTAAAAGACGGTGAAACCGGTGATGGCGAATATGTTGATGAGTTTTTGTTTGGAAGTAAGTCAGCCAAATTAACCAGTGTCTATATGTTTGAGAACCTTAAGTTTAATGTAAAAAATTAACTTCTACACTCAGGAGACCGTATCATGAAAATAGCATTAATTTGGCGCCACAGGTTATGTTGGATCATCTATTTTAATAGAAGCATTAGACCGCGGACATGAAGTAACAGCCATTGTTCGCCATCCAAAAAAAATATCACCGCATAAGAACCTGACTATAAAAAAAGGAGACGTGTTTAACGATAAGGAACTAATCCAAATTATAACCGGTCACGATGCTGTTATTAACGCATTCAATCCGTTTCAACAAGGCATTGCAACTGCGGATGGTTACCAGGCTCAAATCAATGGCACAGAATCTCTTATCGGTACCATTAAAAAAGCAGGAGTAAAACGACTTCTTATGGTGGGCGGAGCTGGCAGCTTAGAAGTAGCGCCTGGAGCATTATTGGTAGATGCACCTGAATTTCCAACAGAGTGGAAAGACATGGCGCTTGCCATGGGAATAGTATTGAGTATTTTGAAAAATTAAACCGAATGAAGTTGGACTTTCTTAAGTCCCTCCGCATTACTACAACCGGGCACTTGCACAGGAAAATTCAAGCTTGGAAAAGATCAGCTTATTTCCAATGAAAACGGCGAAAGCAAAATATCAACACAAGATTATGCTGTCGCAATGATTGACGAATTAGAAGATCCAAAACATACAAACCAACGATTTACTGTTGGATACTAATATAAAATAAAATCAGACAACGAGGAGCATAACGATGGACAAAATAAATCAAATTAAATGGCACAATCCACGTGAAAAAATTTGGGGATTTCATGTCCATCAAGAATTGCCTATTGAAGACTTTTCAAAAGCATTAGTCGTTCAGAATGATTGTGCTGAATTTTTAAAAAGGCACAATATTCCGATTGATGCGAGTGATGTAATCACACCAGGCTATGGCCCACATTTAGATTACATGTGGGAATTACGGGTGGAAAGCGCTTCCAAGAACAATGTACTTGAAAAGTTGGGAATATCTATTTCTTATATGGCTATTAATCGCTTTGGACTCAGCGCTTATATACATCCTTTGATGCAAGACCCCGCTTTACCTGAAGAGATGGCACTTGCAGCGGAAGGCAGAGACAACCAAGCAAACGCTCTTTGGTTCAGCTATAGGGTTCCTCAAAAACAAGATTTTTTCTTTAACCCACCTAAAGATGATAACAATAATATTATCGACACACGCACATCGCGTGTAATGCCAACTCAGGAAAGAAATGAACTTATCAATATAGGGAAAAGCAAGTTACAAGGTCAAATGTTCCAAGACCCATCAAAAATAATCATTCATGGATTTCATATTCATTTAGATTATCTTGCAGACCAAGAAGATTTAGCGTTAACTATTTTTGATAAATTTCTCGTTTATCTACTAAGCGAAAATCTTCGACCCACCAGCACCCGATTATACGGCCCACGCGAAAATGGCCCTCATGTCCAAAGAGGTTGGGAAATTAAGTTTGAAATACAAGATAGAGCTATTTTAGAGCGCATCGGAATTGCTATCGCTTGGCTAATGTGTAACCGTCAAGGATTCTCTATTTTCATGCATCCCGTCACTTGGCACGAAGGAGATTATCGTGAAGAACTTAAAGCACACGAAGAGTATTCTTTTTTCCTAGGCGATTTGCCTGAGCTAGAACTCAGCTTTTTTTCCGATAAAATTATTGATGATTCCGTATGAAAAAATTACTCTCAAGCATACTCATGGTAACAGGCACTACTATCGGCGGCGGTATGGTCCTGCTACCTGCTGTTATTGGTGTTTACAGTTATTATTCAGCTATTGGAATACTAATAGCTGTTTGGCTTGTAAATACAATGATAGCTCTTATCTTCCTGGAAGCTAATTGCTATTTACCTGCAAAAACAAGTTTAATCTCAATGTCTAGGCGTTTACTTGGACGCTATGGAGAATGGACTGCTTGGATTGTTTGTCTCGTTTTTCTTTACACAATAATGTGCGCTTACACTACAGGAATGACTGAAATTATCAGCGGCTTCTTAGAAAAAAACCTATTGCATGTCCCATCTTCTTACTTATCTATATTATCTGTCATCACAATCAGCTTGCCTATTTACTTTGGAATGACACACATTAATGTATTTAACCGATTTATCGTGATTAGCATGTTCACAGCTTTTTTTGCACTAACTTTTTTCATAACTCCTCACATTGAAATAAGCAATTTATTAGCAGCACCCATTCACCTCCCTACCATGGCACTTCCAATTGTATTTACCTCTTTTGGATTTTTAATCATTATCCCTAGCCTAAGAGGCTACCTGAACGATAATGTCAAACATCTTAAAATTTCAATTATTGTCGGTAGTTTTATTCCATTGATTATCTACATGCTGTGGGTCACAGTAGTTATAGGTGCCATCCCTGCGCTTGGCAAAGATAGCTTACAAACCATATTAGCTCAATCAGAGCCAGTAAAAAACATGGCGAATGTATTAATTTCTCATACTGGAAATCTGCAGATTTCATTTTTTATCCAAATATTCATTTTATTTGCGATAGCAAGCTCTTTTATAGGAACCTCTTTAGGATTATATGATTTTCTTGCGGATGGATTAAATATTTCAAAAAGTCCAATCGGAAAAATAAAATTACTAGTTTTAACCTTTATACCACCACTTATTATTGCACTCACCCAGAATCATTTATTCATTACAGCTCTTGGCTTTGCTGGGTTAATGTCAACAATATTATTTGGTCTCTACCCTGTTATGCTAGCCTGGTCCGGAAGATACATTCATAAATTGGATACACATTACCGTGTATCAGCCAATCGTTCGATTTTTTTATTAATTGTTATTTTTTCATTCGCCGTTATAGGCATTGAGCTTTTATCTTTAAAAGTGAACTTTTTCCAATAAGAGGTTATACACAATGAAATTAATTATGTTTGCTGCATCCTTACGTAAGGATTCATGCAATAGAAAACTAATAAATGTTTCTTCTCAGATTGCACAAGATCACGGAGCTATTGTTGACCTTGTGGATTTTTCGGAATTTTCAGCACCTCTGTATAATGCAGACATACAAACAAGCGTTGGATTTCCTTCTGAAATTACCCATTTCACCAAACGCCTTCAAGAAGCAGATGGACTAGTTATCTCATCTTGGGCAACTAAAAGATAAGAGTTTATTTGATCGTTTGAGTCAAAATATTATTGAATTTATTTCCTATGCTTCTATGGTAAGAAATTTAAAAAAGGGTAACAGTACGTCTTAAGATATTAACTTTCACTCCGAGGAGAACAAGCATGTCAGATACTACAATTAATTTAACATCAACCGTTTACTCTTACCTAAAAAATAATTCTCTTAGAGAGCCGGAAGTATTAAAACAATTACGCAATGAAACGAATAAAAAATTCCAAGCTAGAATGCAGATATCGCCTGAACAAGGGCAATTCATGCGCTTATTAGTAGAAATTTTAAATGCAAAAAAGTCGTTAGATATTGGGACTTTTACAGGATACAGCGCGCTCGCAGTGGCATTATCATTGCCAGACAACGGCAAGGTAATTGCCTGCGACACTAGCGTAGAGTGGACTAATCTGGCTAAGCATTTTTGGGAAATAGGAAATGTCGCTCATAAAATAGATTTGAAACTGGCACCTGCATTACAAACATTAGATAAGTTATTAACAGATGGTGAAGTGAATACTTTTGATTTTGTTTTTATTGACGCAGACAAACAAAATTATATTGCTTATTATGAAAAGTCATTAGCTTTATTAAGAACAGGTGGATTGATTGCTATTGATAATGTTTTGTGGGGTGGAAGAGTAGCAGACCCAACTATACATGATACGGATACCGTCATTATTCGTCAGCTGAATTCTAAAATTCTAACAGATGAGCGGGTAACTATTAGTATGTTGCCGATTGGGGATGGGTTGACATTGGCACGGAAAAAATAATAGAAAAAAAGGGGGCAGGAAGTGACGCTGCATCTAATTTCACCCCCAATAGTAAAGAGAAATCAACCAAAGTAATTTCCTATTGGTAGCCATAAATCACTCCAAAAGATAGCACTACAGTAGCACTGAAAGATTGGTGGATCGCGGGGGTATTCGTAACTACTCGATTAATATATGGGCCGTGTTGGGATCGAACCAACGACCCGCTGATTAAGAGTCAGCTGCTCTACCAACTGAGCTAACGGCCCTTTCATGTCAACTTTATGCATCCGCGAGCAGCTATAGGCTGCGTGGAAATCAAGAAGAGTTAAATTACGTTACTCTACGGATAACGATACAAACTTAAATGGGGTGAGCGATGGGGATCGAACCCACGACAACCGGAATCACAATCCGGGGCTCTACCGACTGAGCTACGCCCACCATTGAAATTTGCTGCATTGCTGTACATCAATAAAAACTCGCGCCCGGCAGGATTCGAACCTGCCACCCTCGGCTTAGAAGGCCGATGCTCTATCCAACTGAGCTACGGGCGCCTTCTAACACAAAACTAGCTATCTTTTACTCGGGGTAGAGGGATTTGAACCCCCGACATCCTGCTCCCAAAGCAGGCGCGCTACCAGACTGCGCTATACCCCGGTCTCATCTACAACAAACAGAGTTGCGATCATACTAAAGCGAAAGTAGAATCGTCAATGATCTCAGCTGTTTATTTCAGGGTTGCCCCATTAAACACAATTTAACATGACCACATCACTTGCCGGTCATCAAGTAACAATAATTACAGAGAACACACATGACTGCAAAGCTCATTGATGGAAAAGCGTTATCCGCAAGCCTTAAAAGAAAGATTCAAGAAGAAATTAAAGCGAAAATGGCACAAAATATACAGCCACCAGGGCTTGCTGTCATTTTGGTGGGCGAAGACCCTGCCTCAATGATTTATGTACGCAATAAACGCATTGCCTGTGAAGAAGTGGGCATTCGATCGTTTTATCATGGCTTGCCAGCAAATACATCAGAAGAAGAACTCATCAAGCTGATTCAAAATCTCAATGAAGATAAAAACGTACATGGCATTTTATTACAATCTCCTCTTCCAAAACACATTGATGCAGATAAGCTTTTTGAATGTATTCACCCAAATAAAGATGTCGATGGATTCCATCCTTATAATCTTGGCAGGCTTGCACAGAGACGTCCTCTCTTACGACCTTGCACACCTTATGGTGTTATGATGTTACTGGATCACATTAAACAACAATATAAAGGCTCTCATGCGGTCGTTGTTGGTGCATCTAATATTGTTGGCCGTCCTATGGCTTTAGAATTACTGATTGCTGGTGCAACGGTTACCATTTGTCATCGTTTCACAGCAGATCTTGCCCCCTATGTACGGGAAGCTGATATTCTTGTTTCTGCGGTGGGTAAAGCAGGTCTCATTAAAGGAGAATGGATTAAACCCAATGCAACCGTGATCGATGTAGGGCAAATTCGCTTGCCAAATGGCACGCTCACAGGTGATGTAACATTCGAAAGCGCAAAAGAAAAAGCTGCCTGGATTACCCCTGTCCCGGGTGGAGTAGGACCTATGACAGTTGCTGTTTTATTGCAAAATACCTTAGTCGCTGCGAACAATTTTAAAAAATAAGACCTAGTATTTCTACTGGCTTTAAAAAGGGTTATTCATGATTGCCCTCAGCCTTAAGCCCTCAGTATACTCAAAGTCAGCATTTGAAGATGGAAGGAGACTAGTGTGGCACAAAGTGCAAAATGTTTTGCAGAACGATTAAATAATTGCCTTGATGAAACCAATGCTCCGTTTCAAATGCGTGAACGTGCAGCTATTTTAAGTAAATTATTTGATATCCCAAAATCCACTGCATGGAATTTGTTAGAAGGTCATCAACTCCCAGAACCTGATTTATTGCAAAAAATCGCTAAAGAGTTCGATGTGGAATCGAATTGGTTATCAGGCGAAAAATAATTCTAAAATTACCCCTGCGTTTCAATAACAAGTGTTTTATTTTTTTTATGAAAATACTGTTGAATATCTTCAAGCGACTTCATTTTGGTTTCAGGCAAGTAGAAATAAACAACAATAAAATATACAAATGAAAGCCCAGCAAATAACCAATAGGTTTCAGTCATACCCAGCATTTTTGAAAGCGGTAAAAAGAATGTTGCAAGCAAGGTTGAGGCAAGAGAATTTAAAAACAAACAAAATGACATACCCTGCCCACGAATGTGGGTAGGAAATAGTTCAGCAAGGGTGAGCCATACAACAACGCCAGGACCAATGGCGAAAAATATAATAAATGCAAATAACCCAATAAGTGATAACACCCCACTCATCAAAGTATGCGCAAATAAATATTGAGTAAGGCCTAAATAAATTTCAGCACCAAAAACCCCTAAAACACCAATTAATAAAAGTGGCCGTCTGCCAATGCGGTCAATTAAAATCATTGCAACCATCGTACAAATAAAATTTAATATCCCAATACCAAATGATCCAAGCATGGTCACAAAATTAGAACCAAGCCCTGCATTTTTTAAAACAAGCGGCGCGTATTGTAAAAAAGCATTAATCCCTGTTAATTGATTAAACACAGCAACAAATACGGCGATAGCTGTTTGTTGATACTGATGATTTTTAAATAGTTCCAGCCATGATTTTTTAGTTCGACAAAAATTATTTTTAATAATTTCTATATCATCATCTATAGTTGAAGTGGGATGAATACGCAGCAAAATTTCGCGGGCTTTTTGATCACGTTGATGGGCAATCAGCCAACGCGGTGTTTCTGGTAGAAAAAGCATACCGATAAACAATAATAAAGCAGGAATTAAAACAATAGCAAACATTGCACGCCAATTTCCAGAAGGCGTAAAAATGAGATCCATAAAATATGCCAACACAATGCCAAAAGTTAATAATAATTGAAAAAATGTGACATATTTGCCACGACTTTTTGCAGGTACAATTTCAGCAACATAAAGTGGCACGGCCACTGACACAATCCCAACGCCGATACCTAACAATAAACGTGCATATAAAAGCATAAGAAATGAATGTGCATACAAAATAAATATGACGCCCACAATGAAAACAAAACTTGATAAGATGATAAGAGATTTTCTACCGTAACGATCCCCAATAGGGCCTGCTGTAAATGTTCCAATTAAACTCCCTGCTAATACAGCGCCAACAATAATGCCAACCTGCATATCTGTCATCGGAATTGTATTTTTGATAAAAAGTAGAGCGCCTGAAATAACGCCGATATCATACCCGTACAGGATGCCACCTACACTGACAAGACAAGCAATCCACATATAAAAATATTGTTGTTTCACAAAATGTTCCTTATTAAGTTGACAGTATTCTCACTTTCGATTGACGTAAGTATTAAATTTTTATCTTTTGACCGCAAAAAATTCATCCATTTCAGTTTTTGCTCAAATAAACTCCTGTCTATTTGTCAAAAGATAAAAATTTAATACTTACGTCAATCGAAAGTGAGAATACCTGTTAATTTGATAAAGCAGCTTGAAAAACATGATTTATTTTTTCAATCGCTTCATCAATTTGATTTTCAGTAATCACAAGAGGCGGTGCAAAACGAATCACCGTCTGATGTGTTTCTTTTGTTAAAATACCTTCCGCTAATAAATCAAGACATAATTGATGTGCTGAATATTTTTCTTGAACTTCAACGCCTATCAATAAACCTTTTCCTCTCACAGCTTTAATTAAGGGTGACCCAAGTGATTTCAATTTAGCTTGAAAATATTCGCCCAACTCGAATGCGCGATCAATTAAGTTTTCTTCCTGTAATATTTTCATCGCCAAAAGTGCAACCGTTGCCGACAATGGATTTCCGCCAAAAGTACTACCATGATCGCCTGGCGTAAAAACATCCATCACTTCTTTGCGGCTCAAAAATAATGATACAGGAAGTAACCCTCCACCGAGGGCCTTCCCTAACAATATGGCATCGGGTTGTATTTCTTCATATTGATAAGCAAAAAGTTTTCCTGTCCGCCCAAGACCCGTTTGAATTTCATCACAAATAAAAAGCACATTATTTTTTTTACAAATTGAGGCGCAGGTTTTGAGATATCCATTTTTAGGCACAATGATCCCACCTTCACCTTGTATAGGCTCAACCAAAAACGCTGCTGTATGGGGCGTAATTGCTTTTTCAAGTGCACTTTCATCATCATAAGGAATAATCTTGAAACCTGGTGTAAAAGGCCCAAAACCATTGCGATATTGTGCCTCACTTGACATGCTAATAATTGAAATGGTCCGTCCATGAAAATTGCCGGCACATACAATAATTTCAGCTTGGTTTTCAGGCACATTTTTAACCGTATACGCCCATTTCCGGGCCGCTTTTAATGCAGTTTCAACTGCTTCTGCGCCTGTATTCATAGGAAGTGCTTTATCAAAGCCGCTGAATTGACAAGCGTAAGCAAGAAATGAACTTAATTTATCGGTATAAAAGGCTCTTGATACGATATTTAATTGGCTCGCTTGAGATTGCAATGCTTGGACTAACTTGGGGTGACAATGACCATGACTAACGGCTGAATAAGCCCCCATCATGTCCATATATTGCTTGCCTTGATCGTCCCAAACATACACTCCTTTACCCTTCACCAACACGACAGGCATAGGCTCATAATTATGAGCCCCATATAAATGCTCAGTTGTCATACTTAAATTAGGCATAAAAAAAGTACTCCCGTGGAAGTCTCAAAAACCGGCTTTGATTAAGGCGGAAACCTCTGTGGTATTTTAGGCTCCCTTTTAACGTACATCAAAGGTCTGCACACCACACCACAATCGCGTTTCCTATTTTGTATGACTAAACGGTTTCGGACTGCTCCTCGGAAGCACTTTTTTTATCGTTCCCATATTAAGTATAGGCAAGAAACCTTTCTTTTCCACATCCCCTTCCCTAAACTTAAAAAATGTGCCTCTTTTAGTCTTTGTTTTTTTTCATGAATTCGATATAGTCTCATTTAAATCATCTATCCCTTAATATAATACTTCCATTTCCATTTTCAACTATATGAATAAAAATGTAAAACTTGACAAAATAGAAAAAAGCGCGGTAGCCAAAATCCATTCCTTTAGTCATGATGGACGCGGTATTGCAACCATCAACAATAAAACAACATTCATTCCGGAAGCTTTGCCAGATGAGACAGTTTCACTGCAAATCACAAAACATCACAGACATTACGATGAAGCAATGTTGTTATCAATCATTGAAAGCTCGTCCCACCGTACAGCTCCACCATGCCAACACTTTGGTGTTTGCGGCGGTTGCAGCTTGCAACATATGGATATTGAATCACAAATAATATTCAAACAACAAACAGTCATCGATCAATTAAATAAACTCGGCCATGTTACCCCAGCAGCCATACTCAATCCGCTTCATGCAAATTCCATTGCTTACCGGCATAAAGCACGTTTAGGCGTGAAATTTGTCATTAAAAAAAATAAGGTGTTGGTAGGTTTTAGGGAAAAGTCGAGCCGATATCTTGCTGATCTTGAACGTTGCGTTGTTTTACATCCGAAAATTGGTGAAAACCTTAATGCTCTGCGCGATCTTATCGCATCACTCCATGCTTATCAACATATTCCTCAAATTGAAGTTGCGCGTGGCGATGAGGACACTGCGCTTGTCTTTCGTCACCTGATCCCACTTAACGAAGAAGATCAAATGAAGTTAATTGAGTTTGGCAAAAAAATGCAATTTCATATTTATTTGCAACCGAATGCACCTTTACCCGTCTCTTTGCTGTGGCCCACGGATTCAACAGATAAACTAAGCTATACTTTGCCTGATTTTCAACTGACTTTTCACTTTCATCCACTCGATTTCACGCAAGTTAATTTAGCCATGAATCGGTTGATGGTCAAACAAGCCATAACGTTACTAGAACTTAAAAACAATGAAAAGGTACTTGACCTTTTTTGTGGAATAGGTAATTTTACTCTCCCTATTGCTCGGTTTGCACATCATGTTGTAGGTATAGAGGGATCTCAAGAAATGGTATTAAGGGCAAAAGATAATGCAAAAATCAATCATATCAAAAATGCAGACTTTTTTACTGCAAACTTAGATGAACCAGATGACAATGCACCTTGGTTAAAATCTCACTACGATAAACTGCTTCTTGACCCCGCGCGCGTTGGCGCAATCAATATTTTACCTGCTCTGCAGCGTATTCAAGCAAAAAAAATTGTTTATGTTTCTTGTAATCCTGCAACGCTTGCTCGTGATGCCAACGAAATTGTTCATCAATATGGCTACAAATTGAGCAAAATAGGAATAATCAATATGTTCCCACACACAAGCCATATTGAAGCAATGGCTGTTTTTGATAAGGATGAATCATGATGGATATTTCTCTGCAAGATTTACCTGTCATCGATTGGAATCAAAGTCTTAAGTTGGTTGGACATCAGCAGGCGATCGCCGAAGAGTTGCTGGGGTTGTTAGTTAAAAATTTACCTAACGACATGTCGGCCATACAACATGCCTATTCCACTCACGATCTACTTGATCTACAAAAAAAAGTACACAAACTTCATGGCGCTATTTCTTATTGCGGTGTTCCCAGATTAAAAAAAATAATTGTTCACCTTGAAACAAATTTAAAAAACAATATAATTGAAGACCTTCCTGCCATTCTTCATCAATTAAACGATGAAGCGCGTTTAGTTGTCACGCATCAAGATTCATCTAACCACAAATAAGTAAAGGATATGTCCCATACTATGGAGACCAAACATCAATGAATCAACTTGTTAAAAAATCTTTCTATCAAAAATATCAAGATGTGATGCCTCAAGGGGCTGGCGCTCTTTTTTTAATCCAAATATTTTCAACCCTTGGATTCAGTGTTTTATATTCCACGCTCATCTTATATGCAACACAAGGTTTGCATATGAATGATACCCTAGCAACAAGCATTACGGGTGCATTTGTTGCATTACACTATTTTCTCCATCTTTTAGGCGGCTATATTGGTGGACGCTACTTAAGTTATCGCAGCTTATTTAGTATTGGGATGCTGTTACAAGTCTGTGGTTGCATACTCATTTCCGTACCTGAAACTTCTTATTTACTGTGGGGACTCGCTGCTTTTTTAGGAGGAAGCGGCCTTAATGTCACTTGTATTAATTGCATGGTGACACAATTATTTGAACCCGACGACAAACGCCGTGAAGCTGCATTTTTATGGAATTACAGCGGGATGAATATTGGATTTTTCGTTGGATTTACGATGGGTGGCTACTTTCACTTACATCATGCTTATCATGAATTATTTTTATTAAGCGCATTCGGCAATCTTGTTGCACTATTACTAACAATTTACAATTGGAAAATTTTAAAAGACC
>Ga0155582_126_pt1 | contig 27463 bp, 22 predicted proteins | sample RifCSPhighO2_12_FD_107239 | JGI IMG/M metagenome (GOLD analysis project Ga0155582, IMG submission 107239) | Gammaproteobacteria bacterium RIFCSPHIGHO2_12_FULL_37_14
CGTTATCTTCTAACTTTTTATAAATGCGAACAAAAAATTCAGCTTCTAACAGTAGCCGTTTTTCTCTTGATAGTTTTTTGGGATCAATGCCTGCAAGCAGGCACAGTGGTGCCATGGCTGACATATCTGTATCCTTACTGGTTGAGGTTGAATATTTAGCTCATTTGTTCCTTTTTTCTCTATACTAATTAATCGTTCATGATCAAGAATCTACGTTAAACAATCATGCAGAAAAGCCGCTTTACTTGACCCAGTCTCTTCGTGAAAGCAAAATATCGGCTGGTCTTTTATCTGTAGCTTGAATTTAGGCTTACAAGCAAACATACTAATATTTTTCGTCTAGCTGCTATTAACAGGATTGATCATAATTTATCCATTATATTCTATAAGTCCATGTTTTAACTTAATAACTAATAAATGCCTCATTAATATTTTCATAACAAAACCAATCAAAAATGTGTAATATTAATATGAACGATATAATAATATACGCGTTTTTAATATATATCAATAATTTTTATGCGCGATTTTAGTGTTTTTATGGAACCATTGATGATCAAAGTAATTGACCCAATTACATGTGGCTATCGTGTCAAAAAGGCGCGTTTACTTGCGGGTCTATCCAGACGAGCGCTTGAGGAGAGATTTAATATAAGTGCTAGTACAATCCAGTCCTGGGAAATTGCTCGTAATCCACTTACATTGAAAGGGGCAAAACGACTAATTGAAGTATTTAAAGAAGTAGGATTATTTTGTACTGTTGAATGGCTTATAAACGGGGAAGGAATATCTCCACGTCCCTATTCAGAAGTTCATCAAGAGAGACCACTTCGCAATGAAGCTATCATTGATTTTGGAGATGAAGAATCAATAAGAAAAGAGATTCTTTTTTTTCAAGAAAACAACTTCGATTCTATTGTGTTAAATATTATTGATGATGCCATGTCACCTCAATATTCAATTGGCGATTATGCTGGAGGAAAACGCCGATATAATGATAAAATATTTGACGCTATTGGAATGAATTGCATCGTGCAATTAAATGTTAATGAATACTTATTAAGAAAAATTTCAGCAATATCGCCTGAATTAAAGCTTACTCTTTCTTCTACCAACCCCGGCACAACAGTATCGTATCCGATTCTTTACAACCAAACAACTTTAAGTGTTGCGCCTATTATCTGGCACAGAAAAAAAAATATTGATTAAATCCATTAAATTATTTCCGTGGATTGAGAAATCTTCCTAAGCATTAACAAGTATTTCTTTAATTCCATAAAATAATTTTTATTTAAATTTAAAGATAAATCATAATTCTTAAGCATCTCAGGCGATTATTTTTTGAGAGCAACACATGAACTCAATTTTTAATATGCGACGTGTTGCACGGAATTTTTCGCCAAATAAATCAGTGCCTTTTTTTCTCATCATCATGGCTTTATTATTAAAATAATTGTTTAAATTTTCTTCGGAATCTAAAATATATTGGACGATTAAAGCTCTTTCATCGCTTGTCTCGTCGCTTGTTTCTGATAGAATTTTGGCATCAATAAAGCCATCATATGATAGCATTTCAGTTGCATGCTCATTTAACCAGATCTTAAATTCATGATAAATATGTTTATCGATAAACAAACTAACCTCATATAGAATCATATTCAAACCTCTTCTGAAAAAGATAAGTTTTATTATTATTTAAAAATAATAATAGTGCAAAACTAGAAAAAAATATAATATACATCGCGGGAGCAATCTTCAACCCTGTCATTTCTATTAACCAAAACACAATCAGCGGGGACAGTCCCCCAAAAATTGCTGATGAAGTGTTATAAACTAACGATATAGCGCTAATTCTAAATTCTACCCCGTACAAATCACATAAAAATGCAGGAATAGGTGCAATATATGCTGCACATGAAGATACAAATATGGCCTCAACTAAATGTACTAAATAATTCGATTTATGAGAGAGAAAGTAATAAAAAGGTATTATTAACAATATCACCATAAATAAACCGATTCGCATTACTAATATCTTTCCATATTTGTCTGCGATGCAACCAAATATCGGGAGGGAAATCATATAAACAACAATATTTATAATTGTGATACAATTTATCTCATATCCATTTAAAAATACAATTCTAGAAAGATAAGCTGGCATGACTATAAAACACGAGAGAATTTTTACCACTTTACAAAACATCATAAACCCAATCATTCACTAAGTTGGAAATTACATGAACAGAGTCCTTGGAAAAAAAACTATTGTCGTCGGTGGAACATCAGGCATTGGGAGAGCAATTGTCAAAAAATTTTCTCAAGAAGGTTCAGCTGTTGCTTTTTGTGGTCGTTCTAAAGAGAATGGTCAGAAAATTCAAAGCGAATGCCAAAACTCCAAATATATGTATTGTGATGTGACAGATAAAGCAAGCATCAATGATTTTTTTAGTTCAGCACTGGAATTTCTCAATGGCTTAGATATTGCTATTAATAATTCAGGTACAAGTGGTGATATCTGTCCTTTCCATGAAACTGATGATCAGTTACTTGATAAAGTAATGAACACCAATTTTTATGGCACATGGAACTGTATGCAACATGAAGTAAACTGGTTTGTTAAAAATAATTTACCGGGATGTATTTTAAATATTGCATCCACATCTGGACTGATTGGAAATGCATTGGGTTTAACGCCTTATTCGGCTAGCAAACACGCTATAGTTGGTTTAACAAAATCAACAGCTTTAGAATATGCGAAGCATCTTGTTAGAATAAATGCATTATGCCCGGGATTTGTAGATACTCCAATGATAGAGAAAGCTGGAGAGGAATCACGACTGCTAAAAAGAAAAATTCCGATGATGCAACCTATTGGCAGAGTAGCCACAACTGAAGAAATAGCTAGTGCTGCATTATATGTTTGTTCTGATGAGGCCTCATTCACGACTGGTAGTTGCATGATAATTGATGGTGGTCTTACTACTTAGCAGGCAGAAGTCAGGCATGAAGATTATTTTTAAACTTTCCGGGAAGGCAAAACCTCGCATTTCTAGAGGTGCCTTAATAACAAGTCTTCAGCTAGCAAAACTAACTATTTTAGATGACAAATCGTCATCCTCAATGCTGGTGGACTAGACAATCTATTTTTATATTTTTCTGCGAAATGAATAATGGCAGATATTCTTGATGATAGCTCATGTTGATCGTTGAGAGCAGTAACTAGTTCTTGGTAGCCAGTAAATTGTGAGTTTACTGTTACTTCTTCCATTCCTTTACCATATGAGATTTTAATCGCAGCAATAATATTTTTCGAAGAAATACGTTGTGGCCCGTATGGGAATATTTCAGACACATCCACCGTACTATCTAATAATTTACCTGTAGCCTGAAAACGCGGTTCTTTAAAATCAGTTGGATAGTTGCTTTTTATTTCATGACAAAACTGACTAAAATCAATATGTCCATCAGGAAGTAAAATAATATATCGCCAAAACGTCTCTTCTCTTTTTGCTCGATAAGGGCAAGCTTTTTCAAAAACTTTTGACAGAGCCAATGAACTCCAATTACTCACATAGATATCATCTATTTTATTTTGACCAAAGCAGCCTCCGGGCGAATTGCCAGACTGATTAGGAAAATAACTGTTGATACACCGTAATGCATTTAAACAAAAACAGGGTAGGAAACATGGTAACAGCATCATTCCGATACAAATATTTATTCCAATTGTTTCTCGATCAAAATGATTCGAACAGGTTTTAGACGTACAACAATATGAAGGTCTGTCTTTGGTGTAGGCTGAAAATCCTTTGGAAAATATTTCTGTTGGTGGGCGAGGATCACCGCGATAAGCAATCATTGCTTCTCTTGAGATACACTCATCATTTTCAATAGCAAATTGAAATCGACGCGCAATACCCGATTGAAAAAAATAACTTATTGGACGTGGTGCTTCAGCAAAACACTCAATATTTTTTTCAATACAATCAATTTTCTCTTTTGGATTTTCATTTAACAATGGCTCATTTTCTCTCATTTAGTCATTCTCCCCAATGCCTATTTGAGTGGAATTATACTCAAGCTATTACTCATTACTAGGCATTTGTTGAGTATTTTTTCTGTAGATAACTAAATAAAGCGCGTATCACCATTGCCTCGCCACCTTGTGGTCGACCTGGACGGGTACGTAAATTCCAAGCCATCATATCAAGATGCAACCAAGGAATATTATCTGGTACAAATTCTTTTAAAAAAAGAGCTGCTGTTATTGCACCACCGTAAGGCTCAAATGAATGATTGTTGATATCCGCAATGGAACTATTAATATATTCTCGATACAAAGTAAATAAAGGTAATCGCCACATTGGATCATTCGACTCTTCGCCTTGTTGAATAACAGCATGGGCTAACTGATCGTGATTAGAAAATACACCTGGTAATTCTGTTCCTAATGCCACGCGAGCAGCACCCGTTAGCGTTGTGATATCAATTAATAATGCTGGTTGCTCACTGACTGCTTCTGCTAATGCATCTGCAAGAATAACACGCCCTTCTGCATCCGTATCGCCAATTTCTATTGTTATGCCTTGACGGCTTTTGATAATATCGCCTGGTCGATAAGCATTACCCGAAATGACATTTTCAACTACTGGAATCAGCACGCGCAGACAAATTGGCAATTTTACTTGCATAATCATGCGCGCCAATCCCAACACATGCGCACCACCTGCCATATCTTTCTTCATTAATTGCATATAAGCGAATGGCTTAATATCTAAGCCTCCGCTATCAAAACAAACACCCTTCCCGACTAAAGTCACTTTTGGATGATTTAAATTTCCCCAACGCAAATCAAGTAATCGTGGAGGATCATCACTTGCTCTGCCGACAGTATAAATCGATGCATAATTTTGCTTGAGTAAATCTTCACCGATAATTTGTTTAAATTTAGCTCCGTATTGTTTAGCAAGATCTTCAGCAACAGCAGCAAATTCACTGGGACCCATATCATCCGTTGGTGTATTAATCCAATTGCGTACCAAATAAATTGATTCCACAATAGAATGGACTGATGTCGAGAATGTTGATGGCAAATACAATTGCGCTGCTTGTTTGGTGGGTTTTTTGTACCGGTTAAATTGATAACTTCCCAATCCCCAAGCAATCGCGTAATTGACATATCGTTTATCCTCTACCGAAAACTCATAAACACCTTCTGGTAACGCGAATGGTAAATGACCAACTTCCCATAAATTATTCGGCTGGGTAATACAACAAATCACTTGATTGATTCGACCTATAGCATCAGGAATGATACTCAACATACCTTTTTCTGCTTTGAATTGGGTAGTTGCTAACCATGTTCTTACTAATTCTGGTTGTCTCGCTAGCCAAGCTGGAAATTCATTGAGCATGATCAGCGTAATCGGTATATTGTTTGGTTGTGCAGTTGAAATAAAACAATTTAACATTTTATCCACCTTGAAAAAATTGCAAAAAAATTATCCGCTTGTATCTGTTAAGAATACACCTTAAGATAGCAAAAATACATGGATGTCAAATAGGTAAATATGACAAATTACTTGCTAGAAACAGATGTTCTAACACCGGATGAAATGTCTCTTTTAAATTCTAGTCATTTTTTAAATGTGATTACACCTAGTCAAAATAGTTTTGTCGATAATTATTTTTTTATTGCCATATTATGTAATTTAATCGATATCGCAAAAAAATTTGAACGCTATATCAATAAAATGGAAGATGTCATTAATCGTCCGATACCACTAGGCACTATTGTTAAAGGCACCATTTTGTATGGTGCTGCTTTTTGGGGTGCAAATAGCGCAACACTTGACTATTTACTTCGACTAGGAGCGAATCCTAATATTGTAGATATTGCCGGCCAAACTCCTTTACATATTGCCATTACGCGATTGAATACAGAAATATCACCCTCTGATGAGGATAAACAATTATCAGAGCAAGAAAATTTTAATAAAATTAAAATTCTCATCAATGCAACTAATCTTACAATAGCCGATAAATTTGGTAATACTCCTTTACATTACATCATGTATAAAAAAAATTGCGACATGTTTATTCCTCATTTACTTGCGAATGGCAGCAAGTCGAGTCAAAAAAATAAGGCTGGAAAATCTGCTATTCATTTCCATGAGCTCTCCGATAAAATGAGAAAGAAAATTAAATTATGGCTTGATTTAGCCGACTCAATTGATGCCATAGAAAATTATGGTTTACAACTGAAAAATGAAGAACCTGATTTTCAAAACGAAACCCTTACCAGAAAAAAAAGCCGCGCCATGATCGATCTTGCACAATCCTTACGAAAAAAAATGGCAACCCTTGAAATCAATAAGCCAGATTCCAATAATAATAAGAGTTTTGTTGAGCTTCTACATAGTCAAGATAATTTGCTCGGCGCACCTCGAGGCTGGAAAACAATTATTGCGAATGTTGGATTATGCCTCGCTGGTCTCGGCATTATTTATTTGACTGCAGGATTCATTCATTTGGCTGCTACACGAGGCCAGCATTTTCTCTTTTTTTCCAATACCGCATCACAAAATAAACAGCGCCATGTTGACCACTGTATAGAAAAATTAACAGCAAAAATGTGAAAATTGGTTGATCATTTTAGACGATTTTGTCGCACTTCTTATAGCGAACCTCTTTAGTTTTTCAGCGCGCTTTGCCCTGCTTTTTCCTTTTTCGAGACACTTTGTGTCGTTCTAATTCTTGTTCCACGGGTTTGGGAAGAGGATTAACCGTAAAAAACGTCGCAGGATTATTGGACAAAGATGGAGTGGTATTCGTCATCATAGAGGGTGTGTCATTGCGAGGGCTCGCAATGACGTCTTCAGGGAGAATCGAGATGAGTTTCTTGATCTCATCCATTCGTTTTCGCAGTGAACGCAGTTGCTTCACTGAAATCCTAGAATTTTTCAAATATTTTTCTGTCTTTTTCAATACCTTATAGTTAGTTTGGGTGGCGATGATAGATTGCATGGGGGGCGTGACACGTGTACTCGTACTACTCAATAAAACAACTTTCAAAAAATTGGCTCTCTTTTTTATGGGTAGACTATCAAGATAGGGCTGTAAAATGTCTTTTGTAGCCTCCCAGAATTTAGATAGAACAAGTTTATTAATATGGGCTGTGCACATAACCCTAAAAATGGAAAATAATTTTTCCGCACCGATTTGCGATAAATGCTTTTCTATGTCCGCTACCCCCATGAGTTTATGAATAGCGCTGGCCCTATGGGTAGAAGCCACAGCATGTTCTAACAGGGCGGCAGCGCTTTCAGGTTGTAGCTTCTTATCCTTAATTACCTCAAATATTTTTTCCCGATGCTTTTGAAATTCTGTCCCTGTCGCAATGCGCGCAATCCCAACCTCTGTTAATTCACGACATACGACAATCAATCTCCCTTGTTTATTGACAGAAGAATTTTCAGCAAGCTCCATGGGCAATGATTCAGGTGGTGCCCGGAATTGATTTGGATCGAAAGAATTTTCAGCAAGCTCTATGGGCAATGATTCAGGTGGTGCCGGGAATTGATTTGGATCGAAAGAATGTTCAGCAAGCTCCATGGGCAATGATTCAAGTGGTGCCTGAAATTGATTTGGATCGAAATCAAGAGACGGCCACATCGTCATCTGATCATAATCATCCTGATTGCCCATGGGCAGTGTACTTATAATCTCATTTGGGAGGTCCAAAGATGTGAGGGAAGAAGCCGAAGTACTATCCTCCGGATATAGAGTGAAGATTGATTCTGGAGTAGTGTTTACCAAAGAGGGCGGTTGAGTATTATTTTGGATGAGCACAAGAAGCTCATCCATTCGTTGTTGCAGTAAACCCAGTGGCCCAACTACAAAAAGCTTGAGATTTTCCTGCAAATATTGTCGTTTGGTTAGCTCTAATACCTCATAGTCAGTTTGGATGGCAATGATAGATTGCATGGGGAGCGTGACATATCCTCCAGTACTCGATAAAACAACGACCAAAAAATTAGCCATTTCTTCTCTAGATAGGCTATCAAGATAGGGCTGTAAAATGTGTTTTGTAGCCTCCCAGAACTTATTTATAGCAAGCTGATTAATATGGGCCGTGCACATACTCTGAAAAATATAAAATAATGTTTCCGCATCGATCTGCGGTAAGTATTGTTCTATATCCGCTACGGCCATAAGCATCTTAAGAGATGTGCACCTAGAGGAGGAAGCTGCAGCATGTTCTAACAGGGCGGCAGCGCTTTCAGCAGATAGCTTACCATCCCTGATTTTCACCGAAATTTTTTTCCAATGCTCTTGAAATTCTGTCCCTGTTGCAATATATACGATTCCGTCCTCTGTTAATTCATGACATATGACCATCATTTTCTGTCTGGGGGGCTTCTTTTTTTTATTTGGAATCTCACTCGATACTAGATAATTTAGCGTATCTCTCTCTATACCAATTTCAAGTGGAATTTCATCCGGAACATCGTCACCTGTGTATTGAAGAGACACCATTCGTTGTCGCAGTAAATCCAGTTGCTCCACTAAAAGCTCGTGATTTTCCTCCATGCATTGTCTCGTCAAGCCCAATACCTCATAGTCAGTTTGGGCGGCGATGATAGATCGCATGGGGAGCGTGACATGATTTGCCGCATTACTCAATAAAATAAGTTTCAAAAAATCAACCCTCTGTTCGATGAGTAGACTATCAAAACAGGACTGTAAAATGTGTTGTGTAGCCTCCCAGAATTTATATAGGACAAACTGATTAATATAGCCCATGCACATAACCTGAAAAATATAAAATAATTTTTCCGCACCGATCTGCGGTAAATGATTTTCTATACCCTCTACGCTCATAAGCAAACGAAGGGGTTTGATCTTGTGGGTAGAAGCTGCAGCATATTCTAACAGAGCGGCAGCGCTTTCAGCCCTTAGATTCCCAGTCTCAATTACCTCAAATATTTGTTTCCGATGCTTTTCAAATTCTGCCCCTGTCTCAATGCGCATAATCCCGACCTCTGTTAATTCAGGGCATACGGCAGATGTTTTCTTTTTTTTATTTCCAGAAGAATTTTCAGCTAGTGAGGAACGTGATCGCTTAAGAGTGTTCGAATAATTATTTTCATTGCCCATGTCGATGAACGTTAGTTGTGGCGACTCTGAAAATTCCATGGGCAATGTATTTAGAATCTCACTCGATACTGGATGATTTAGCGTATCTCTCTCTATACCAATTTCAAATAGAAATTCATCCGGAACATCGTCACTTGTGTATTGAAGAGGCTCTATTCGTTGTCGCAGTAAATCCAGTTTCTCCACTAAAAGCTCGTGATTTTCCTCCATGTATTGTTTCGTTAAGTCCAATACCTTATAGTCAGTTTGGGCGGCGATGATAGATTGCATGGGGAACGTGACACGTTTTGCCTTGTTACTCAATAATACGAGTTTCAAAAAATCAACTCTCTGTTCGATGGGCAGACTATCAAGATAGGGCTGTAAAATATGTTGTGTAGCCTTCCAGAATTGATATAGGACAAACTGATTAATATGGGCCGCGCACATACTCTTAAAAATATAAAATAATTTTTCCGCACCGATCTGCGGTAAATGATTTACTATACCTTCTACGCTCATAAGCAAACGAAGGGGTTTGAGCTTGTGGGTAGAAGCTGCAGCATATTCTAACAGGGCGGCAGCGTTTTCAGCTCTTAGATTCCTAGCCTTAATTACACCAAATATTTGTTTCCTATGCTTTTCAAATTCTGCCCCTGTCGCAATGCGCGCAATCCCGACCTCTGTTAATTCAGGGCATACGGCAGGCGTCCTCCCAGGCGGATTATTACGATTATCCATGGAATCCTCATATTTGTGCTTATAGTATTAATGTGAATATATTAACCAATCACTCTTAAGTTTTTCTTAAAGAGGAGAAGGGCAGGTATTTTATTGTGATTTTCAGTTATTTTTTTATATTTTTCATATATATAGGATTGAATGGTGATAATCGTTTTTTCGATGCATTTCTTTTTGTGCCGCGCTTCTCTAATTAGTTTAGCGGCAGTTGTTAATTTTTCGTCAACAATATGAGGTGAATACATTTGAATTATTCGCCTCCTGATGGGTGTCTTCCCAGAATTTAGCGCTGTTTAGCGAGTGTTTTTTACGAGCTTAGCAGCGCTTAATGTCTGGGATCCATAGAGGTTTGACATGGATCCCAGACAAGCGTCTCGCAAAAACGCTCGACGCTTTCTGGGATGACAAAACCTTGCATTTCTAGAGGTGCCCTAAACCACTGGCAACTTTATCTTTGGTACTCATGCTTTTTGATCGCAAGATCTGGTGCGATTTTTCCAAGTCCTTTGATAACCCCTTTATCAGCATCATTCATTAGCTCATTAATTTTTTTTGATCCTCTTTCGAAACGTTCTGAATGCATTGTGATTCTCTCCAATAATTTTATCTAAAAAAAGATATTATTTATTGACATTATCTATTCCGTTTCATTATTTGCGGATGCTCATCTCACTTGGCCTTGACCACGTACGATATATTTAAACGTTGTCAGTTGTTCTAAACCTACTGGGCCGCGAGCATGTAATTTTCCGGTTGCGATACCAATTTCAGCACCCATGCCAAATTCTCCGCCATCAGCAAATTGCGTGGAAGTATTATGCATCACAATCGCACTATCCACTGCTTGCAAAAATTTTTCCGCAGCAAGTGTATCTTCCGTAATAATAGCATCCGTATGTTGCGTACCATATTCAGCAATATGTTGAATGGCTGCAGATAAATCATCCACAATTTTAATTGCGATAATCGGTGCTAAAAATTCAGTATGATAATCATTTTCCACTACTTGCTTTACTTGAGCATGTATTTTCTGAATGTTTTCATCCCCTCTTACTTCACAGCCAGCAATAATCAAATCGTTGATAATTGCTGGTAAATGCGAGTGAACAATATCACGATCAATTAATAATACTTCGGTTGCGCCACACACACCTGTTCGTCGCATTTTTGCATTCACGATTATTTTTCGCGACATCGTTAAATCAGCAGCATGATGAATATAGGTGTGGCACAAGCCTGCCAAATGTTTAAAAAGCGGGATACGACTTTCAGCGGAAAGTCGCTCGATGAGTTGTTGCCCTCCACGAGGAATAATCACATCAATGTATTTCTCTAATTTGAGCATTTCACTCACAGCAGCTCTATCTATCGTAGGAATCATTTGTATGACTGTTGGCGGTAAAATCGTTTGATTAATGCCTTCGTGTAACGCAGCCATAATGGCCGAAGATGAATGAAAACTTTCGCTACCCCCTCGCAAAATAACAGCATTTCCTGATTTGATACATAAACCAGCCGCATCAGAAGTAACATTAGGACGCGATTCATAAATCACACCGATGACACCAATTGGAACACTAAGACGTATAATGTCAAGTCCGTTAGGTCGTTTAATTTCGACAAGTTTTCTACCCACAGGATCTGGGAAATGGGCAATCGTTTCTAAAGCTGTCGCCATGGTTTCAAGACGTTGAGGATCCAATACAAGCCTGTCAATCAATGCTGCTGATAAACTTTTTTCTTTCGCCTGTGTAATATCAATTTTATTTGCTTGAAGAATAGTGGCTTCATGTTGTCGGATAGCAATGGCCATCGCAAATAATGCTTGGTTTTTTGTAATATCTTTTGTTAAAGCCAGTACGGAAGCCGCCTCTCGTGCTCGCTTACCTATTTCAATCATTTGATTACATAAATCAGTGCCACTACTCATATCAATACCAGATCATCTCGATGTATCATTTCTTCACTGCCTTTATAACCTAAAATAATTTCAAAATCCGCGCTACGTCGTCCCATAATTTTTCGTGCATCATGAGCATTATAATTAATTAATCCCCTCGCTATTTCAATTTTTTCTGAATTCAAAATACAAATCGCATCTCCTTTATGAAAATCACCATCGATTTCTGTCACGCCAACCGATAATAAACTTTTTCCATTACGCAAAGCATTGACAGCGCCATTATCGATAATCAGGCATCCCTTAGATTGCAAATGTTGCGCAATCCAATTTTTTCGCGCTTTTGTGGGCGTCGTTTCGGGAATAAACCAGGTGCACTCACCACGTTGATCGATTCTAGTGAATGGATGTAGATGTTTACCAGCAGCAATTACCATACGACAACCCGACGCTAAAGCAATTTTCGCTGCAGCTAATTTCGTCACCATACCGCCTGATCCATACTCCGTCACTGATTCACCTGCCATTGCTAGAATATCTGCTGTGAGCTGAGTAACTTCTGGAATGAATGTTGCTGTCGGATCCAGCTGTGGATTAGCGGTATACAAACCATCAATATCAGAAAACAATATTAATGTATCCGCACTGACCATTTGTGCAACACGCGCTGCTAACCTATCATTATCGCCAAAACGAATTTCTGCTGTAGCCACCGTATCATTTTCATTAATCACTGGAATAGCACGTAAATTTAATAATGATTCTAATGTATTTTTAGCATTTAAATAACGTCGTCGATTTTCACTATCATCAAGCGTCAATAGAATTTGTGCGGCAGTAATGCCTTGTTCCTCTAGCATTTCTTGGTAAGCATGCGCCAATTTAATTTGACCTACAGCAGCCGCAGCCTGTTTTTCTTCAAGTTGCAATGGACGATTTTTTAATTTTAAATGACGGCGACCCAATGGAATCGCCCCAGAAGAAACAATAATAATTTGTTGCCCACGTTGCCAAGCATTAACAATATCAGCAATCAAACTGGCTAACCATTCACGATGAATGGTACCTGTTGAATGATCAACAAGCAGTGAAGAACCAATTTTAATTACTAAGCGTTTTGCTTCGCTGAGATAGTTCATTGAATGATTTGTTCTGCAGGTGTGTAAGGTTGATGCAAAGCTTCGGCCACCGCTTGATAAGTAATCTTACCTTGACAGATATTTAATCCATGCAGCAAATGCACATTTTTTCGCATTGCATTTTTATAACCATCATTAGCGAGCTCTAAAGCAAATGGCAAGGTTGCATTATTTAATGCCACGGTAGAAGTACGTGGCACAGCTCCAGGCATATTGGTCACACAATAATGCACGACACCATCGATAATATAAGTTGGATTTTCATGCGTCGTTGGCTTACTGGTTTCAAAGCATCCCCCTTGATCAATAGAGACATCCACCATGACTGAACCAAGTCGCATCTGTTTTAACATGGCTTTTTTGACTAAGCGAGGCGCTGATGCACCAGGAATTAATACTGCACCAATGACTAGATCAGCATTTAACACATATTCTTCTATTGAATCCGTAGTGGAAAAAATGGTATTGATTTTAGAACCAAATTGAAGATCTAATTGATATAATCTATCAAGCGCTTTATCAATCACGACGACTCGCGCACCCATACCCATGGCAACTCGTACTGCATTCGTGCCGACTACCCCTCCACCTAAGACAACGACATTAGCAGGAACAACACCAGGTACACCACCTAACAACATGCCACGACCGCCATTTTTTATTTCTAAACTAGTCGCACCGGCTTGAATTGCCATTCGTCCAGCCACTTCACTCATTGGTGCCAGTAGAGGTAACCCACCCAATTTACTGGTTACTGTTTCGTAAGCAATCGCAACGCAACCAGATGCTTGCAATAGTTTGGCTTGTTCAGGATCTGGAGCAAGATGTAAATAAGCAAAAAGGATTTGATTTTCACGCAACATGCGGCATTCTTGTGGCTGTGGTTCTTTCACTTTAATGATCATATCACTCTGCTGAAAAATGTCTGCTGCTTGTGCTGCAATTTTCGCACCTACTTGTTGATAGGCTTGATCATCAAAACCAATTTTCTCTCCAGCACTTTTTTCAACGATAACTTGATGACCATGAGATATTAATTCTCTGACGCTACTCGGTATGAGTCCAACGCGGTATTCAAAACTTTTAATTTCCTTTGGAACGCCAATTAACATAAAATTACCTCACAGCACGACACTGACAAAAAAATAACAGGCAATAATTGTCCGTCGCCTATGCTCTCAGGTCAAGGATAAAAATTCATCTGCCAGTTATCCGAGGCTAGTGTAGCGGGTGACGTTTTCATCCAATTTGCAATCGTCTCATCTTTGGCTCTATATCACTCTTATAAAAATCTTCATTTTCTAAAGTTTTTAAAGCATCTTCTAATTCAAGCTCATTTGGATTGCTAAATAAAACGCAATCAATTTTATTTTTTTCTGTCTCCAATTGCATTTCTTCGTTTAATAAATGATGTATTTCATCACTCAATTGTTTTCGTTTGGAATTTGAAAAAAACACACTCCATGCTGTAAGCTGTCTATTTATCATACCAAGCTGATCATCTATTTGTTTCATCGAATGTGATAATGCAAGCGATCTCTTTTCCAATGGATCAAAGAAAAATTTTCGATAACGGCCTGAAACATATTGCTCGAACAAATCCGTGAATTTCTTAGTGGAGATATTAGGTGGCGCTAAATAACTAACAATATGCAGCCAAAGTTCGGGCAACAAGGTAGCTTGTTTAATTAATGCATGACAACATAAAAACCGCTCTCGAAGTGAAATATGTTCTTGAAAGATATAGGCTTGATGGAAAGTAAGCTGATAGTTTTTCATCCAGTACTGTATCTGGTTTGCGCTGAAGATATTCGCTAACAATTGATAGAAAGAGAGTGGCATCATTACATCATTTGGCAATATCGAAAATTGCTTAGCGTATTCACTTTGCGGATCTTGTAGCATACGCCAATAACTAATCCCTTTGTTTACAGCAAGATCAGAATCAAGTAAAAACCATAATTGCTTGTCACTGGAATCTCCCTCTGTGCCAACGCCAATAACCGTCGCCATTCCTAGTGGGGTATTAACGCGATCCAAAAATTCAACACCATAATATTCAAGAGATGCAGCATCGATAAGTAAATCTACGGGAGGACCCTTCTTGCGTGCTGCTATCTTTATTTCTTGTGCTTCTATTGAAACTACAAATTCTCGCATTTTCTGGTAGGTAGTAGGATAATCAAGCATGAAAAATCTCTGATTAGATATGATTAGACGACAAATATAGCGCAAAAAATTAAAAAATTGTCGACAATTTTTACACTAAGATCCTATTCTTTCCATCCATAATTTATTCATCCGCTGTACGAAACCTGCCGGATCCGGGAGAGTGCTGCCTTCAGCCAGCAATGCCTGCTCATACAAAATATGTACCCATTCATCTAACCATGTCTCACCTAATTCCTGATTTAATTTACGGACAATAGGATGTTCGGGATTGAGTTCAAGAATCGGTTTAACCTCCGTTACTTCCTGACCAACTGCTTTTAATAAACGTTCCATTTGCGCACCCATTGCATTTTCATCTCTTACCAAACATACAGGTGAAGATGTCAAACGATGAGATAACCTAACTTCTTTAATTTGTTTATCCAGAATAGTCTGGATTTTTTTTAGCAAAGGATCGTAAGCTTGTTGCTGAATTTGATCTTTTCTTTCTTCAGCTTTTCTTTCTTCTACATTTTCATCGACAATTTCATCTAATTTTAAATCGCCTTTAGCAACCGATTGTAATGATTTGCCTTCATATTCAGATAAATGACTCACTACCCATTCATCAATTCTATCGGTCATTAATAATACTTCAATATTATTTTTACGGAAAATTTCCAAATGCGGACTAGATTTTGCAGCTAATAAACTATCTGCCGTTAAATAATAAATCTTCTTTTGTTTTGGCTTCATACGTTTTATGTAATCATCAAATGATACCGTTTGCTCAACACCATCATCTTGAGAACTAGAAAACCGTAATAATTTTGCCACTCGGGTACGATTAGCGAAATCTTCGGCTGGTCCTTCTTTCAAGACATTCCCAAATTCTTTCCAAAAAAGAGTATATTTAGCTGGGTCATCTTGTGCCAATCGATCTAAGAGATCTAATGTATGTCTAACCAAGGCACTGCGGAGCTTTGGAATAGAGGCATGGTCTTGTAATATTTCTCGAGAAATGTTTAATGGTAATGCAGTAGTATCAATAATACCGCGCACAAAACGTAAATAATTCGGCACAAATTGTTCCACTTGATCCATGATAAAAACGCGCTGCACATATAATTTCAAACCATAATGTTTATCTCTTTGCCATAAATCGAGGGGGGCACGTTGTGGTAAATAGATTAGGCAAGTATAATCAATATTTCCGCCTTCAATTTTATGATGGGTCCAAGTCAATGGATCTTCAAAATCATGCGATATATGCTTATAAAATTCTTTATATTGTTCATCGGTCACGTCGCTCTTAGGTAATGCCCATAATGCAGTGACGCGATTAACCGTTTCCCATTCTTCAGTCGGCTTTTCATCTTCCGTTCGTTTTAACATTTGAATAGGAATATTCAAATGATCCGAATATTTTTTTACTATACTACGTAAGCGCCAATCATTTAAAAATTCATCTTCATCTTTTTTAAGATGTAAAATAACATCTGTACCTCTCGATGCTTTTTCGAGATTCTCAATAATATATTCGCCATCTCCACTAGATTCCCAGCGCACACCATGCTCTACACTTAATCCAGCGCGACGGCTGATAACCGTTACTTTGTCCGCAATAATAAATGCTGAATAAAATCCAACACCAAATTGACCAATCAGATGCGCATCCTTTTTTTGATCGCCACTTAAACGTGTTAAAAATTCACGTGTACCAGATTTAGCAATCGTTCCTAAATTACTAACAACTTCATCACGATTCATACCGATACCGTTATCACTAATCGTGATAGTTCTTGCTTCTTTATCAAAATTTATTTTTATTAATAAGTTTGAGTCAGATTCATAAAGCGCAGGATCAGATAGCGCTTCGAAACGTAACTTATCAATCGCATCAGAAGAATTGGAAATCAGTTCGCGTAAAAAAATTTCTTTATTGCTATAAAGTGAGTGAACGACGATATCTAATAATTGTTTAACTTCAGCTTGAAAGCTTAACTTTTCTTGGCGCGCATTAACAGTCATGGTCAATCTCCACAAAATATAACTTATTACAGCTATATAGGAACGAAAATGAAATATTCAAGTCCAATACCTACCCGTCGCGGAAAATAGCATAAGAAAACAATCTAAATCAAGGGTTAACGCCGCAGTAATTTATTGGATAAAAATAGGCTAGCTAAGGTAAATATAAAGAGTGGGAGGAGTGCCGCTAAAAACGCCGGCAATTGGTAAACAACGCACAGTTGACCCAAAAAAGCATTGCCAATAAAAAAAATAAATCCTACTAAAATACCTATCATTAAGCGCCAACCCAAGGTTGCGGTGTTTAATGTTCCTAAAACAAAAGGGATCGCAAGAAAAACCATTACCAGCGACATGAGTGGTTGGAAAATTCGCTGCCAAAATTCATATTGGTATACCCTGGCTTGTAAGCCATTTTTTTCTAAATAGCGAGCAAATTTATCGAGTTTAGTCAATGACATTTCATCAGCATCAATTAATCCGACATTGAGTAGGTTAGGATTAAATTGTAAATTCCAAGGAACATGTAAATAAGAGTGGCTTTTCGTTTGATTGTCATAAAAAGTAGTTTTTACCACATCGTTCATTTGCCATTGCTCATCTTTTAAAGACAAGCTCTTAGCAAAATAGGCCGCTTCTAAACGATGTTTATCATCAAACTGGTAACGGGTGACTCCTTCTAATAATTCCCGACTAGCGATGCGCTGTATATGAATAAAATTATTATCCACATGAAACCAAATACCCGCTGCCGTGACGACTGCTTGGCCAGCATTGCGTGCATTTTCTTTGAGCATCACTGCTCGATAATTTAATCGAGGCGCAAATAACTCACCTACTGTACTGATAAATAAAATTAATAACAAAGCTGCGCTCAACACACTATAGATAACACGCATAACAGAAAATCCGGACGTGCGCATAATTGACAATTCACGATAAGACGATAAAATGCTCAGCCCCACAATACTTCCTAATAAAATTAGAATAGGTGAAAAATGATAGAGTTCATTGGGTAAACGCAATAAAACAAAAGAGATGGCTTCACTGATCTCGTAATCCCCTGATCCGATATTTTTTAATTCTTGCAATAACATAATCAGCAACATCACACTCGCAACAATGAGTGTAATGATAGTTGTCGCCAGCATAATCACTTTTGAAATATAACGATCAAGTATATTAATCATCGTCTAAGCATTCGCCATTTCATGACACCCAACAAAACTAACGCAATTAAAATGACTACCATACCATGAACCCACCACATTCCTACTGCAACGGATATCACACCTTCCTCCATCCAACGCCTAGCAGCAAATAGTAAATTAATGTAGACAATATAAACCAAAATAGCTGGTAATAAGGATAAATATCTAGCTTGTCGTGGTTGTAATGAAATGAGAGGTATAGCGAGCATGGCTAATAAAAATGTTGAGATAGCAATCGAAAATCGCCACTGTAACTCGGCTGCACGTTTTGGATTAGCATAATCTTGCCATAATTGTGAGGTTGATAGTGATTCATCTTCTTGATGTGCAACATGCACATTGCCAGTTGGCATTCGCACCGTATATTTGCCATATTGGGTAATCGTATAATCATTTTGTCCCGGCGTACCTTCATAACGATAGCCTTGCGTCGTAACAAAAAATTGTTCTTGTGAGGTGTTTTTAGTTTGATAACCTTGTTTAGCAAAAACTAATTTCCATGCATTCTGTTGCTGCATCCCACTGGCTTCTTTACCTTCAGCTAAAAATACATTTTCAGCACGTTGCCTATCGCGAGATAGTTTTTCAACATACATGACGCGATTTCCATCTGGGCTAACCTGGAACCGACCAGGTATCAACGTTTCGATTAAATGGAGAGTCGCTTCATTGCTCTCCATCATCTGTTGTCGTTTAGCGGAAATAAAAGGATTCACCCATAGCATGAGTGCTAACACTATCATCGATACGATGAATGCTATCCAAACAGTTAAATACATCAAGCGCTGATTACTAAAACCACACATTTGTAAAATTGACATTTCACATTGCGTAGCTAATTTACCGTAGGCTAGCAAAATACCGAGATATAATCCCAATGGCAATAAAAGAGCAAGCAAATAAGGAACTTCAAAACTAACCAGTTGAAATAATACATTCGTTGGAATTTTACCTACTGCGGCGTAATTCATATACCGAACAATTTGCTGGCAAAGAAAAGCCAGCAACAAAATGCTTGTTATCAACACTAATGCATTCAATACTTCTCGCGTTAAATATCGGGTAATAATCACTCAATGCCTCGCCGCCACCTTAACTGCCATTTCTAGGATTATATCGATTTCCTAGTAGCAAATCATTCGGTTTGAATTGATAATATAGAACTAGAAATTCTTGACGGAGCAATTATGAAATTTAGTATTAAAGTGACACATGCTGAAAAACAACAAAAAACTTGCCTTATTCTTGGGGTATACGAAGAAGGAAAACTCACCCCCACTGGAATAGAAGTTAATAAACAATGTGATGGCGCTATCGCTAAACTGCTAAAAGAAGGTATTTTTCAAGGAAAAATGGGGCAAACCTTACCTCTTTTTCAATGTTCACCTTTTGCATGTATTCTATTAGTCGGTTGTGGTAAAGAAGCTGCGCTGACTCCAACACTATTCAAAAAAATCGCCGTGTCAAGTATACGAGCCGCTCTTGCGTATAAAGTAAAAGAAGCTATTTGCTATCTTGGTGAAATCAACTTAAAACAGCGATCATTGTCTTGGAAAGTAAAACAACTGGTAGAAGCAAGCGGCGAAGCTTCCTACCGCTTCGATACCTTCAAAACTGAAAAAGAACCTGCGCCAACATTAAAAGAACTGATCATTGATATCCCCAACATAAAAGATCAAAAATCATGCGAACTGGGATTAAAACAAGGCCAAGCCATTGCAGAAGGAGTAGCCTATACCAAGAATTTAGCTAATCTACCCAGCAATATTTGTACGCCTAGCTACCTAGCAAAACAAGCCCAAGCCTTGGCTAAACATTATCCATCCATCCGCGTAAAAATTATCGAAGAAAAAGAGATGAAGAAATTAGGGATGGGCGCCATATTAGCTGTTTCGCAAGGTAGTGCACAAGCTGCCAAATTAATTTGTCTTGAATACAAAGGCTCGAGCAAAAAGAAACCCATTGCTTTAGTAGGAAAAGGAATTACTTTTGATACCGGTGGTAATTCTTTGAAAACGCCCGATAACATGGTTGGAATGAAATATGACATGTGTGGCGCAGCTACTGTACTCGGCGTGATAAAAGCAACCGCCATATTAAAATTGCCTATTCATTTAATTGGTATTATTCCCACCGCTGAAAATATGCCTGGTGGCACAGCCTACAAACCCGAAGATATTCTTACGAGCTTATCAGGACAGACCATTGAAGTGATTAGCACGGATGCCGAAGGACGCTTAATTCTCGCCGATGCCCTAACCTATTGTGAACGCTATCAACCCGAAAGTGTAATTGATATTGCTACCTTAACGGGTGCTGTCGTCATTAGTCTAGGTTTTCATGCCACCGGGTTATTATCTAACCATCAACCACTCGCCACCACACTCTTAGCCGCTGGTGAAGAAAGCAACGATAGAGTGTGGCAACTCCCTTTGTGGGATGAGTATCAAGAGCAAATTAAGAGTCCTTTTGCTGATATGACTAATTCCGGAGGCCGAACAGCCGGTACTATTACTGCAGCTTGTTTTCTGTCACGATTCACCAAAAAATATCACTGGGCTCATCTGGATATTGCCGGCACGGGAGCCATGATGATGGGAACAGCTGAGCGCATGGCAACCGGCCGACCTGTCCCCATGTTGATGAGCTATCTAATGGGACAATCCGATAAATGAAAGTTGATTTTTATATATTTGAACAAGCCAGCGAAGAAAAAACTCGGCGTTTTGCCTGCCAATGTATTGAAACAGCCTACCACGAGCAAAAACAAATTTTTTTGTATGTTGATAACCATGAAGAAGCTGAGCGGATGGATAAATTATTATGGATTTTCCGAGATGATAGTTTTTTACCTCATCAACTCTATCATGCATCGGATCATTCGCGCGCACCGATACTCATTGGCTATGACAAATCCATTGTCGCCCATCATGATGTCGTCGTGAATCTGAGCAAAAAAATACCGCCCTATGAACAGTTCGATCATGTCATCGAAATTATATTTTCTGATATAATCGTGCAACAATTAGCACGAGAGCGTTATCGCTTTTACCGTGACCATAATTGTATAATAAATGTTCAGAAAATAAATTAAGAATCCAAACACTCAACGAGGAAAAAATGATGTCGCCCAATCTACCTAAATTTTATATGAACGAGAAGTATTGCACAGAATTAAGCACCTGGTTAAAAAGCTTACCTTTAGATGCCATTATCGTCTTGCTTAAAAGTACTCACCTTATTACAAAAAAACCCTTTTACCCATATTCTTTTACGTTGGCGGTGATAACAGCCTTTTGTCGAGATGGTTATAATGGAACACCACCTAATGATATGTTCTTCGGATATACTGCCACGGGTCTTAAAAATAACCATGAACAACATGGAATCAAGTGGAACCTAATCACTAAAAAGATCGGCATATGGTTTGTAGAGGTACTCGCTCTTATTTTAAATAAATCACCTCAAGATCCGAAAGGAAGAAGAGTGAAAAAATTAACCGCCATGCATCCAAATCATGAACCTTTCAAACACAAATTTCACTATTCGAAAACAGATGTAGCAGAGCTAAAAAAAGAGAGCGTGGTTGCGCCTATTTCTCAAATAAGCAGAAACGGCGGTATACCTAAATATACAGTCGATGTAGCGGCCTGCGATAATTTAATTACATCATTGTGTGCGCTCAATCACCGAGCACCTTATCCAGAAATAATGACTTGGATGAACATCGAACCTACCTATTTTCATCAGTCTGTTCAAGATTCTAATCCGTCGAAAAAAAATTATGGTATGACATTCATTGAATTAAAAAAATGGAAGCATGTAAATATCGAATTTAATGCTGCGCTAAATCGGCAAGAGCCTTCTTCCTGGATAAAGCCTTGGATGAACATCGAGCCTGGACGTTTTCATCCGCCTACTCAAGATTCCAATCAGTCGAAAAGAAGTAGCATAACATTCATTGATGCAAATTCAACCACCCCAAAAAAACAGAAGCATGCAAATCATGATTATATAACTATCGAATCTGATGATGATGCTATGAATGATATAGATGTTGTGGATGCGGTGGATGCTCGTGTGATTAAACATGAAAATTCGTCCACTGAAACTACTATTACTCCCATCTCCCCTCTTAATCAACCATCTGTTCTATCACTTTTTAATAGCAATAGCTTTTTTAACAATAACATCAATAACAATAATCACTGTAACGAAACTCATTCTCCACATATGCTACCTCAGGTTAGGATGGATAGTTCTACCGAAGAGCAATTAAAAGAAGAAATCATTCGATTACAGCGTGTCACCGCTCTACAACAAGAAACCATAGACAAACAGCAGCGAGAGATTCAGATGATGAAGGATATAAATTATGCATTAAATACGCAATGTTTAGAGTCGCAGCTAAATTTAAATGAATTGCAGGAACAGTTAAAGAACCATGAGCCCGTACGATCTACGAGACGACAATGAAATAAGAGTAAGCCAACATGATAGCTATTGATAAAACATTTAATCCACTATCCATTGAACAACATTGGTATCAAATCTGGGAAAAAAATAACTATTTTATACCCACAGGGAAAGGTAATCCTTATTGCATCATGTTACCTCCACCCAATGTCACTGGCAGTTTGCATATGGGTCATGGTTTTGGTTTTACCCTAATGGATGTGCTCATTCGTTATCATCGCATGTGTGGGGATAATACGCTTTGGCAGACGGGTACCGATCATGCAGGAATTGCCACACAAATGGTGGTGGAACGTCAATTCAATCAACAAGGAAAAACACGTCATGATGTTGGACGTGAGCATTTTGTTGAAAAAATATGGGCATGGAAGGAAGAATCTGGCGGTCGTATCACACAACAATTGCGTCGCTTAGGCGCATCCATGGATTGGCAGCGTGAACGATTTACCATGGATCCTGAACTTTCTTATGCAGTACGTGAAGTTTTTATTCGATTGTATGAAGAAGGTTTAATTTATCGTGGTAAACGTTTAGTTAATTGGGATCCCATATTACTCACAGCCATTTCGGATTTAGAAGTTGTCAATGAAGAAGAAGAGGGAAAACTGTGGCATATTCGCTATCCATTAATTGATTCAAAAAATAGTTTAATCGTTGCCACCACACGACCAGAAACGATGTTTGGTGATGTCGCGATAGCCGTTCATCCTGATGATGAACGTTATCAATCCTTCATAGGCAAACAAGTCAAACTACCGCTGACACAACGCCTGATTCCCATCATTGCTGATACTTATGTTGATCCGCTATTTGGAACAGGCTGCGTTAAAATTACACCTGCTCATGATTTCAATGATTATGCGATTGGATTGCGTCACCGTTTAACGCCATTCAACATATTCACACCTACCGCACAGCTGAATGAAAATGTACCGCCCTCCTATCAAGGATTAGATCGCTTCAAAGCTCGTGAACAAGTTATTCGGGATTTACAAACACAAGACTTACTAGAAAAAATTGATCCGCACAAATTAAAAGTGCCACGAGGTGATCGCTCCGGTACTGTCATTGAGCCTTATCTCACCTATCAATGGTACGTCAAATCTAAAATTCTTGCGGAACCTGCTATGGCAGCTGTCGAAAAAGGTGAGATTCGTTTCATTCCAGATAATTGGAGTAAAACCTATTTTCAATGGATGCATAACATAGAAGATTGGTGTATTAGCCGACAACTCTGGTGGGGACATCGTATTCCTGTGTGGTATGACAACGAAGGTAACACCTATGTTGGTCATGATGAGCAAGATACTCGTCAACGTCATCATTTACCGCGCGATCTAACACTCAAGCAAGATGAAGATGTCTTAGATACTTGGTTTTCATCTGCATTATGGCCATTTTCATCCTTAGGTTGGCCACAAGAAACACTGGAACTAAAAACATTTTTTCCAACTAATGTACTCGTGACGGGTTTTGATATTATTTTTTTCTGGGTAGCCAGAATGATTATGTTGAGTCTTAAATTTACTAAGCAAGTTCCATTTCGTGAAGTCTATATTACTGGACTCATTCGCGATGCCGAAGGGCACAAGATGTCAAAATCAAAAGGAAATGTATTAGATCCGATTGATTTGATCGATGGCATTAACGTAGAAGATCTCATTCAAAAACGAATTTACGGATTAATGCAGCCAGGAATGGCACAAAAAATAGAAAAAGCTACTCACAAAGAATTCCCGAATGGTATCCCTAGTTATGGTACCGATGCATTGCGCTTTACTTTTTGTTCAGTTGCCTCTTATACACGCGACATTCGTTTTGATGTGAATCGTCTTGCCGGTTATCGTAATTTTTGTAATAAATTATGGAACGCAGCTCGTTATGTATTAATGAATATCGAAGGACAAGATACTAACATCGAAAATAAAGCATTCACGCTCTCACTGCCTGATCGCTGGATAATCTCTCGTCTACAAAAAACGATCGCGCTTGCGCACACTACGCTTGCACAATATCGTTTCGACTTATTCTCGCAAGCATTATACGATTTTACGTGGAATGAATTTTGTGATTGGTATTTGGAATTATCTAAACCTATTCTCACTGCACCAAACAGCACTGCAGAACAATTGCGTGGTACGCGACACACCTTGGTAAACGTACTGGAAACTTTGTTACGTTTACTCCATCCTATTACCCCTTTCATTACCGAGGAAATCTGGCAAAACGTTGCGCCATTTGTCGGTAAAAGTGAAAACAGTATTATGCTTGCTGCTTATCCTCTAAGCGATAGCAACTTAATAAATGAAGCAGCTGAACAAGAATTAACTTGGTTGCAAAATATTATTATTGCCATTCGCACTATTCGCAGCGAAATGAATATTTCACCCAGTAAACTTTTAGAAGTATATTTTCGTAAAGGCACAAATGTTGATAAAAAAAATAGCGAACAATATCACCACTTACTCATGACATTAGCAAAATTAGAATCAATGACCTGGCTTGCACCAGAAACATCGCTACCTCCCGCTGCAACCGCTTTTATCGGTGAGTTAGAAATATACATTTCCATGTCTGGTTTGATCAACAAAAAAGAGGAAAGTAATCGTCTAAATAAAGAAATTGCTAAATTACAAAAAGAACTTGCGTTTATTGAAAAGAAACTCCAAAATCCTCAATTCATTGATAAAGCACCAACTGAAGTAGTTGCTAAAGAACAAGTAAAATTAGTGGAAATAAAAACCACATTACTTAAATTAAAAAAACAATTTGAACAAATTAATATGGGCTAGAAACGTGAGCCTCATCAAATGGTGGAAGTTAGAGGAGTTAACGATGAAAAAACAATTTTTATTAAAAATATCTACGCTGTTAATCATTGGTTTATTTACTTTGCCTGTTTATGCTTTTTGTACGTATCAGGAATTTGATATTAATGGCGGTTATATTCAAAGCGCTATCAATGGACGCACGCTTGATTTGTTTGGTGATAAATACAATACTCATTTTCAACGTTCTTATCATAAACAATGCTGGCAAGGAAAATCTTTAAATCAAGTGGTCGTTGAGCTAACAGGTAGTAATACTCCTACTGTTTTCCTTGCTTGGTATTATACTATTTCTTCTCATGGATGGTTGGTAGTTCAAACATCCACGATTCATCCTGGTGAGTGGAATGTAAACATTACAAATTACAGAAATGATGGCAGCATAAAAGACACGGCCAATCGCCACTGTCTTTTAAAAGGTAAAAATAAAAATAATTACATTTCTTGTGACTGAGGAAAATCCCCCCCTAGCCCCCCTTTTTCAAAGGGGGGAACTAGCTGAAAATGCATATCCACTCTAAGTACGCCACGCTGGTGATTGACATTTTCCGCCACTTATAAAAACCCATATCTGGCGGGATAATGAGTCTAGCCCAAAAAAGCACACTTAGAACGGCATTAATTGACTCGTTCTAGCCCCCTAACCCCTTGAAAAATGGATAATTAACTATTTTAAATAAAATACATCCACTAATATCGCATTTTTAAGTCTAGCTTAAGCTCATTGTCGTACAATTTTAATTCGAATTAAAAATGAGGAGTAGTTTCATGCACCCAGATTTTGTTAAGAGCACAATTAATCAAGCTTTTACTCAAATAGACGATTCACCGCTACCCAGGAAGGAACAGAATGCACTGAAGCTAAACTTCATTGTAATGTTAAAACATTGGAGCAATCCGCATTGGTGCACGGATAACTCAATTACTCGAGTAATCCTAACCTATCCAGCATTACTCAAAACAATCTCACCCCTCCGTGAGGCAATTCAACAGGCCATACAAGACGACAACAAAACAGAACTAGAAGAAATTCGTCGACAAATAAATCAAACTGTTGAAGACATTATTCAAGCACATGGTTTAACTCAACTCTTTAATAGCTATATTAACAAATGTGTTTGGGCCCAAAACGCAGCCGAACAAGAAAAGCTACAAAAAAAATGGTGGGAAGGACAATTACAAAACCAAAAAGAAATTGCGAATAAATACGATAACCTTGCAAAGGATCAAAAAAAATTCCTCAGAAACCAATTTACGCCTGATCGAGTCACAAAAAAGCATGTCTCTCTCCAGGCTGCTTCACATACATATTCAGAGAGTCCTCTTCCAAACTATATCGATTATTTCTGGATGACACACTATTCTCCCGAGTTGCAATCTTTTGCTACTAGGCGCGCAAATAATAACGGACATCTCGATAGTGATCTCTTGACTATCGTACCAATGGTCTCCACAGCAGGTGTCATAGCTTTTAGTGTGGTTGGTGCAATCGTCCAAGGCGCACTGGGTGCAACCGTCGGTATTGCCGGCATCATCGGTTCAGGAGCAATCGGCGGATTGTATGCGCTTAAAAAAGCCTTTAATTCCGTGACCAATCTCGTGACTGACAATAAAAGATGGCGTAGTCTTTTTCGTCTTGCTGGAATAGCAGGCGGTGGCTATGGTGGTTTTGTTTTAGGTGGTATGGCTGGTGCAGCGTTAGGTTCTATCGTGCCAGGTATTGGTACTGTCATCGGTGCGACTCTCGGTATGATATTTGGTGCTGGCTTTGGTGCTGGCTTAGGTGCATCAGTGACCAAATATACTGCCAGACTTATTTCATACTTATATTACAAAAATGATAAA
>Ga0155582_155_pt1 | contig 23844 bp, 20 predicted proteins | sample RifCSPhighO2_12_FD_107239 | JGI IMG/M metagenome (GOLD analysis project Ga0155582, IMG submission 107239) | Gammaproteobacteria bacterium RIFCSPHIGHO2_12_FULL_37_14
GTATGAGGAAATTTGCTAGACATCAGAAATTTGATGGAGATCCTTCGTCGCAAAAAGCGCTCCTCAGGATGACCTGGGGAGTTACTTAATTTGTTTGAGTAGTTGGCCGCTTCAGTAAGATATTGACTGGTTGTTCATTTGGCAAAAATTCCTTTATCTCACATAAAATACGTAACAGACGGTGAACAGGGCGTTCCTTAATGGAATTTTTGATTGGTTGAGAGATAGAGTCCAATCATTTCTTTAAAGCTGCAAGCCTAGCAATTGCATATGCAAACACTTTGTTATTGATTGGTTTAGCCATATGTTTTTGAAAGCCTGCTGCAATAGTACGCGTTATGTCATGATGTGCCACATAAGCAGTGAGCGCCATCGCAGGAACGTTCCCACCTTGCTCGGGAGAGAGCGCGCGAATCTTGCGAATAAAGACATAACCATCTTCTAAAGGCATAGCAATATTACTCACGACTACATCGGGTCGGAATTTTTCAAAAGCAATCATTGCATCATGAACGGAGCTGCATGGAATGGGCTCCCCACTAAATAATTTTACAATCTCCGCTGATACTTCTAAAGCAACAGATTCATCATCGAGTAAAAGAATTTTTAACCCAGAAAGATCTGGCAGCGGTAGTTGAGCAATTTGTTTGGTTTCTTTTGAGGAAATTCCTGTTCGCTGCTTTTTTTTGCGAAGTAAAGGAAATAGCAAAGTAAACGTCGCGCCTTGTTCAAGCCCCTTGCTTTCTGCCATGATGCTTCCATCTTGAGCTTTTACTAAATAATGTACAAGAGCTAACCCAATCCCAAGCCCATTATGAATGCGGATGCTAGAACTGTCTTGTTGGCTGAATTGATCGAAAAGATAGGGTAGGTAAGCGGGATCAATACCTTTACCATGATCAACGACACGAATAGCAATATACGTATGATTATGCTCCTGAACTTTCTCAATATAGACTCCGATTTTGCTACCTGGTGGTGAGAATTTGATTGAATTCGTTAATAGATTCCATATTATTTGCTGTAACCGATCGATATCACCATAAATCATGCCCGTACTAATACTGCAAAACATCTCAATATTGATTTCCTTTTCTTTAGCTAAGGGACGAATCGATTCGATAGCGTTTTGCACTGCATCAAGCACTTTAATTTCGGTTAACGTCAGTGAAAGTTTTCCGGAGTGAATTCTTGATATATCTAATAAGTCGTTAATCAGTTGGGCTTGGGTATGTGCGCTTAGCTCGATAATCTCAAGTCCGCGCTTTAGCATGTCTGAATCATTTTTGTGAGATTCGAGAAGCTGCGTCCAACCACTGATCGCATTCAGGGGACTGCGTAGCTCATGCGATAAAGTCGCCAGAAAAATGTCTTTGGCTTCGTTTGCATGCTCAGCTTCTAAGCGCGCTTGCTTTTCTTGTTCTGACAGTTTCTTGCGCTCTGTGCTATCGCGAAAAACTTTTGAAAAACCAGTCAGTTTTCCATTGGAATCCCGCATAGCTGTCATGAGGATATTCGCCCAGTACACTGTACCATCTTTACGAACTCTATAACCCTCGTCTTCAGCCCGACCCATCTTGATTGCAGTTTGCAACATCGTTTCGGGCTTACCTGCTTTGATGTCATCTTTCGTATAGAATCGGGAAAAATGAGTGCCAATCACTTCTGTGGTATTATAACCTTCAATACGCTCTGCACCCTCATTCCAAGATGCCACGTTTCCCTGAGGATCAAGCATGAAGATAGCATAATCTTTGATGCCATCAACCATGATATGAAATCGTTCCTGATAAATTTGAAGCTCACGCTCAACTATTCTATTGTCAGTGATATCATCAATCGATAAGAGTACGGCTTTTGGCAATTCATCTTGCCACTTAATCCGCTGAGCATTTAGGAGCATGATTCGTGGTCCCATGTTTGGGAAATCATATTCAATTTCAAAATCCTTGAGTGCTCGATGTTTGGTGATCACCTCAATTAAGCGTTGACGTAGATGCGGGAAAATCCATCCTTTGATGTTAATAATAGACATCAGATCTAATCCAATTTTATTTCGTGGAATCATCCCAAATTTCTGGAGAAAACTTTGGTTTGCTGATAAAAAACACTGTTGCTCATCAAGCACCACCAATGGAAGCGGCAGTGTGCTTGCAATTGAGGTCGCATAATTTAGTGCAATTTGACTATCTTTCAGGTGCGTTTTAAGAAGCGTTATATCGACAAAAGAAATGACTGCACCGTTAATTCTATTATCTATTGTCTTGTAAGGACGCACTTGAAGTCTAAAGTAGCGATTATCATCACCATTGATCTCTTGCTCTTTAATGGCGATTGTTTCTATCACTTCCGCAATAAGCGCTTGCAAATTAAGGCCATCAAAATTTTGCTTGATGTTCCCGATCAGACGTCCTATATCGCTAGGAATCAGATTCAATAGCTTACCTGCCGCAGGAGTGAAATGCCGGATTTGACCATCAACCCCCACCATGATAATGGGAAAATCGATTGTTTCTAAGAGATTAATAAGATCGCTATTGGCATTCGTTAATTCGTTGTTGATACTTTGCAATTCGTCGTTGAGTGTGGTCAATTCTTCATTGGCCGATTGCAGCTCTTCTTTCGCTGTTTCCAATTCTTCATTCGCACTCTGGAATTCTTCGTTGGTGCTTTGAAGTTCTTCATTAGCAGAAGTGACTTCCTCCTGAGTCGCTTCGTAATCTTCTACCAGTGACCGCTGATATCTTTTAGTTTCAGTTAGCTGTTTATTGAGATTTTTAATTTGAAGGTCTTTCAGCGCAATAATTTTTTTTGTGGGCTTTTTCGTTTTCGCACCTATGTCTGAAAACTTAGGAGAGTCAAGTTGTGTTAGTTTTGAGATAGGCTCAAAGAGTATCAAAAAAGAACGTTCTCTATTTTTCGGTTTCATACAGAATGGAATCACATTGATATTTAAGAAGAGTGGATGATTATTTCCATCAGAAATACTAATGTTTTCCTTTTTGATACGCGCATTTTGTTTTTTTGCTGCCAGAATCATCATACGCAGATCTGAAACAATCTCTTGCCTGACCATCTTAAAAAGATTAAGGCTGAGCCGACCTGGCGGTAGTTTAAGGTAAGGCGCAGTATTTCCACTGACCAAGACGATCTCCATATTGTTATTGATCACGACTCCTGGTGGCGCATATTCTGCTATGAGCAATTGTTCGGTTTCATGTTGAAGATCGAACGATTTTGGTATTTCTCGTGATGGCTTCTCTACAGTAGAAATCTGTTTTTCGGGTACGTAGGTATCATCTGTTATTCCGAACTGCAATGGAGGTAAGGTTGGCGAGGTGCCACGCGAGTAAAGTCTCTTAGACTTATTGACGACTCGGAATTGCGTTGTCAGAGTGCTTATTGATTCTGAATGGCCAAGACAAAGAAAGCCTCCAGCATTCAGAGCATAATGCAGGATAGGAAGCACATGCTTTTGCAAAGTGGAATCAAAATAAATAAAAAGATTACGGCAGCAAATAAGGTCGAGCTTTGCAAAGGGAGGATCACTCGTCACATCATGTCTTGAAAAAAGGCACATATCTCGGATAAATTTGGCAATTTTATAGTGCTTCCCTGTTTTTACAAAAAATCGCTTTAATCGTTCTCTAGAAACATTTTTTTCAATACTCTCAGGATAGACGCCTCCGCGTGCTTTTTGTAGAGCTATTTCACTGATATCAGTCGCAAAAATCTGTATCATTTTCTTCTTAGCTGTATCTCCAAGAAATTCGAGTAAGAGGATAGCGATAGAATAAGCTTCTTCTCCCGTAGCACAACCTACTATCCATATCCGAATGGGCGAATTAGCTTGTTTGTCTTGCATCATTTTTGGAAAAATTTGTTTTTTTATAGTAATAAAAATATCGGGATCACGAAAGAATTCTGTCACATTAATTAGAAAATCAGCAAATAAAGCGTGTAATTCCTCCGAGTTCAATTGAAGATAGTCTAAATAATTTCTCAGTGTATTCTTTTTACAAAGGATCATTCGCTGTTTGATACGCCGTTTGAGTGTTGTGTGTTTATAATGGGTAAAATCAACATGATCTTGATTTCGTAGTAACGCAAAGATTTTAGTAAGGCTATCCGTGTCTGTCTTTCCTTGATATAGCAAGAGTGGGTAATGTGCAAAACGAGTGAGTTCTTTCGCTATTTGCTGAGGCGTTAAAATCAAATCTACGTAGCTGGAGGCGATAGCGCTCCTGGGCATGCCATCATATTTAGCAGACATAGGATCTTGTGCAATAGTTAGGCCACCTTCCATTTTGATCGCCTCACATCCTTTAGTACCATCTGAAGCAGTACCCGACAGTATCACACCTATCGTTTTGTTCCTTTGATCTAAAGCAAGGGATTGAAAAAAGAAATCAATCGTCATGTGTTGACCCCGCCTTTGACCAAGCGGCATGAGTTTCAATACGCCATGAAAAATCAGCAAATTGTGGTTAGGTGGAATGATGTATACATGGTTAGCTTGCACCTGCATATCATTCTTAATTTCCTCCACTAGCAGGCACGTTTTTCTCGAGAGAATTTCAGTCGTCAGGCTTTCGTGTGTGGGGTCTAGGTGCTGAACAACAATAAAAGCCATACCAGTGTCAGGTGGAAGCTGGCTTAGCAGCTGAGTAAGCGCTTCAAGTCCGCCCGCAGATGCCCCTATTCCTACAATTGGAAACGGATTTTCCTGTGTTGATCGCGTGCGTATGCGGGAGATGTTCGACAATTTACTCGTAGATGTATATTTTTTATGAGCCAGTGATTTTGCTTTCGATTTTAATAACTGTTTTCTATTAGCCATATAGCTATCCCTGCTGATCATTCAGCTTACTATATTATCAAAATTGTCAATACCATTCTGCAAAATTTACTCTACTCAAGCAATGGGATCTAATCATTAATTGTTTTCCGCAAAATTATTTTGTGGCTAATGTATTCCAAATGCGAGGATCTTCATTTCCTAGACTAAAAACCGAAACACCACGTAATTTGTATTGTTTAGCTAATTGAATTTTAGCTTTGAAGGATTGTGAATCTTCAACAAAGAGATATTCATTTAACCAGTTATGTAAATAAATCGCGTAATTAATTTTATTATTCTTATCCCAAGTTAATTTGATATCACGTTTTTTGATTAAAGAATTAACTTGTTCATAATTCATATCAGCTAAGTTTAGTGTAATTCGTTTAGTAGAACTTCCAGAATTATTTCCTGTATACCAGTAAGCCGAATAGACCGCTATGCCTAAAGAAACTTTTTGAGCGGGAACAAACTTCAAGGTATGTTTAATCGTCGCTTCTACCCAGGAAATACTTGCTGTGGGACCAGGTGCGGTGCCTTGTTCATGTTGATCATAAGACATGATGGTGATGAAATCGCTTTTATCACCTAACTTTTGCAAATCATAAACACCTCCCCAATTTTCATATTTTCGTTTGAGAAAGCTAGTTGCATAAGGTGCTTCGCCCACTAAAGGAATCACTGCGAAGCTTACATGGAAACCATGTTGATGGAGTATTTCTGTAGCACTTAAATAAAATTTAGTTAATGCGCGACTATCTTTGATACTGATTCCTTCAAAATCAAATTGCACACCGTAGTAATGATTTTGTTGGCATGCAGTCAGAATAGCTGCCATTGCTTTTTTTTGTGCTGCCGGATGAGTGAGAAAATAGTGCGCTTTGTCTTTGTCAAAGCCAACGTTCGTAATAAGCACCATCAATTTTAGTGAGTGTTGCTTTGCAAAAGCGAATACCTTGGGATCCACCCCGCCAGATACCTTGCCTTCTTTATCCACTCGATAAGCTTGTGAAATTAGAATATTAATTTTCTTAAAATGATGATTGAGACTATCAATCGCATTTTTGTTTGATGATATCTGCGATGGCGTATAGGTTCGTAAAATATAAAATGATTGCTCGATAGCCAGGGAGAGAGGCGAAAACGCGAGCAAAAGAATAGCGAGGAGGATTTTTATAGGAGTCATGATGTTTTCGGTCAATGTTAAGTGTGTACAAAATATTAACATTTTTTGGTAAAAGATTCAATATAAAACTTAATATTGGGAAAATTGCTTAAATCACCACACAAATTAAACCTGCTAAAATCAGACCCATAGCCGCGGCTGTAGGTAAATTAATGACTTCATGCATAAAAATGGCAGAAACGATTAAGCTAAAAACGGGGACAGTTAAAAAACCGAGTGAAACCACGATAGTGGGTAATTCTTTATTAATCACTAAGCCGCTCCAATAAGATAAACCGGTGACCAAGATACCTGTATAAACAAGGGATAAAATAAGGGAGGGATTCCAATCAATGCTGATAGCCGGTTCTTTAATCCAAGCAAATAAAAGAATTGGAATCGTACCGATTAATAATTGCCAGGGAATCAGTTCTAATGGCGATTTCGTCCAATGCATATAACGCGCACAGAGCATTGATATTGCCCAACACAGAGAAGCGAGCAATAACATCGCTGTACCAAATAAAATATGAGAATCAGACCAATTCATTTCCCATGGACTTAGCAACAAAGTAAGCCCACTAATGGCTAGAAAAAAACCTAACCAACGTAAGATACCGGCTTTTTCGTCAAAAAATAAAATGGCAGCAGGCATGATCCACAAGGGTGTCGTATAGGCTAACAAAGAAGAGCGACCCGCTGGTAAATAAGCAAGACCAATATTAGCTAGCAGTATATACACGCTAATTTGTAGCAAACCAATGATGATAATCAAGGGGAGATCTTTTCTTTTGGGCAGAGTAAATTTTTTAATGGCAATAATGACCGCCATCATGGTTAGCGTCCCAACGATCAAACGCGTCGCGGTGTACCAAAGCGGTGACATGTAGGCTAAGCCAATTTTATTAATGGGCCACGCCATACCCCATGTAATAATAATAAAAACAAATAAACTAATGATGCGGTAGTTTATTTTGGATGTTAGGGTATTCATTAAGTAAGGTACTCTGAGTTATATCAACAGATCATTATGGGAAAAGTATTTTTGCTTAGTTCGCGCTCTAACACAAGCATCTTAGATAAGAACTTGCTATAATACTTAATTTTATAGTCAAAACAACGAGATAGAAATGGAAATTATTCCTATTAAGCGAGCGCTTTTTTCCCTTTCTGATAAAACCAATGTCATTGACTTTGCTGATCATTTAAGCAAGCTTGGAATTGAAATTCTATCAACTGGTGGAACTAGCCGTTTATTAAAAGAGGCTGGCATTGCCCATACTTTAGTGGAGGATATTACTGGCTTACCCGAAATATTAGGCGGCCGAGTCAAAACCTTACACCCCAAAATTCATGGTGGAATTTTAGGTTGTCGCGATCAGCATGCTAAAGAGATGGCCAAGCATCATATTCCAGCTATTGATCTAGTCGTTGTCAATTTTTATCCTTTTTCCGAGATACTTGAAAAGAAGCGATTGGGTTGGGATAGTATCATCGAATACATTGATATTGGCGGCCCTACTATGGTACGTGCCGCAGCTAAAAATTTTGCTTGGGTGGGGGTGGTAGTTGATCCAAATGATTATTCCATTATTCTTAACAAAATACGAGATCAAGGTGGACTTGATTTTGAATGCCGAAAAAATTTGGCAGAAAAAGCATTTGCCTTAACTTCTGCTTACGATACGATGATACATCGGTATTTTCTGGATGAGCGACAAGTCAATATGCAACATACGGACCAACTTGATTATCTCGATTTACGATTGAAAAAACATGCAGAATTAAGATATGGAGAAAATCCACATCAACAAGCCAATGTTTATCAAGTTGAAATCAACTCAGCATTGGCTCAACAAAATCGAGAGCATCGTTGTGGCGTGTTGTCTGCGAAACAATATCAAGGAAAAATACTTTCTTTTAATAATTTTTTAGATGCCGATGCAGCATGGGCTTGTTTAAATGAATTTGATGATCCTACTTGTGTCATCGTTAAACATGCCAATCCATGCGGTGTTGCTACTGCAGCTGATATCGAATTAGCATTTATGCTGGCATATCAAGCAGATTCAGCATCGGCTTTTGGTGGCATTGTTGCTTTAAATCGAGCTTGTACCAAGCAATTAGCGGAAAGTATTACCAGTATATTTATGGAAGTAATATTAGCACCAAGTTATACCGATGAAGCATTAGCTATCTTAGCCAATAAATCAAATTTACGTGTATTAGAAATGCCGATACAAAAAAATTCTCCTTGGGAAATGAAATTTATCTCAGGTGGTATGTTGCTTCAAGAACGCGATACACAAAGTATCATGATAGATGATTTAAAAGTAGTCACCATTGCACAGCCAACTCAACAAGATTTAAAAACAATGATTTTTTCCTGGCGAGCATTAAAACATGTTAAATCAAACGCAATTTTAATCGCCAAAGATAATGTAACGATTGGAATCGGTGCAGGTCAAGTATCCCGAATTGATGCGGTTGACATTGCTATTCGTAAAGCGGGAGAGAAAATTAAAAATTCAGTTTTAGCGTCCGATGCTTTTTTCCCATTTCGTGATAGTATTGATCGCATTGCAAAGACAGGTATACACGCCATTATTCAGCCTGGTGGTTCAGTACGTGATGATGAAGTCATTGCTGCATGTAATGAATACGGTATGGCTATGGTATTCACTGGAAAGCGCTGCTTTAGACATTAAGAGAGATAGAGAGAGAGTATGTCAAACATTCTTGTTGCCATGATCATGGGATCAGCATCTGATTGGAGTGTCATGGAAGAAGCAAGTTTTATATTAGAAAAGTTCAAGGTGCCATATGAGGCGCGAGCATTATCTGCGCATCGAACACCCGATTCTGTATTTGAATACATCATTTCCGCCGAAGCACGTGAGGTGGAAATATTTATTGCTGCGGCAGGGGGTGCGGCACATCTACCGGGGATAATAGCAGCAAAAACCTTACGACCTGTATTAGGTGTTCCTATACCATCCAGTGTTTTTTCGAATGGATTGGATGCATTATTATCGATTGTGCAAATGCCAGGGGGTATTCCTGTCGGTACTTTGGCGGTCGGTAAAGCAGGTGCTACTAATGCGGCACTATTAGCTATTAGTATTCTCGGAAATAAAGATCCACACTATCGCGATGCATTAAAAGAATTCCGAGAAAATCAAGCACAAATCGTACTACAAAATTCGAAATTAAAATAATTGGTTTGAACAAAAATATTTGAGGTGCAAGATGTTACCATCCACATCACTACAAGATTTTGATCCAGCAATATGGCAAGCCATTCAAGATGAAAAACAGCGCCAAGAAGATCATCTCGAATTGATTGCTTCAGAAAATTATGTTAGCGCTGCTGTTTTAGAAGCACAAGGATCCGTGCTGACGAATAAATATGCCGAAGGGTATCCTGATAAACGTTATTACGGTGGCTGTGAATACGTTGATATTGCAGAAAAATTAGCAATTGAACGTGCAAAAAAATTATTTAATGCAGCATACGTTAATGTGCAGCCACATTCAGGTTCGCAAGCAAATGCGGCGGCCTATGCAGCGATGATTCAACCAGGTGATGTTATTTTAGGAATGAATCTTGCGCACGGTGGTCATCTAACCCATGGGTCACCAGTTAATTTTTCTGGCAAACTTTACAAGGTTTATGCTTATGGATTGCATCCTCATACAGGCGAAATTGATTATGATGAAGCAGCCCGTCTAGCAAAAGAGCATCAACCCAAATTAATTGTCACTGGTTTTTCTGCTTATTCACGTGTAGTGGATTGGCAACGTTTTCGAGAAATTGCCGATTCAGTGGGTGCCTACATGATGGCAGATATTGCTCATGTGGCAGGATTAATTGCAATGGGATTCTATCCTTCACCAGTTAACATCGCAGATGTCACCACGACGACCACTCATAAAACGTTGCGTGGTCCACGCGGCGGGATGATTTTAGCGAAATCTAATCCAGATCTTGAAAAAAAATTAAATTCCGCTGTATTCCCTGGTGGGCAAGGCGGACCGCTTATGCATATTATTGCTGCAAAAGCAGTTGCTCTAAAAGAAGCATTACAACCTGAATTTAAAATTTATCAACAACAGATTCTTAACAATGCACGCATCATGGCAAAAACTATTATGCAGCGTGGTTATAAAATTGTCAGTGGCGGTACCGATAATCATCTCATGCTAATTGATTTAATCGATAAAAAAATGACTGGTAAGGAAGCTGAAGCAGCGCTAGGCCAGGCAAATATTACAGTGAATAAAAATGCTGTTCCTAATGATCCGCAATCACCATTTATTACGAGTGGTTTGCGTATTGGTTCTCCTGCAGTGACAACACGTGGTTTTAAAGAGCCACAATGCGAACAAATTGCACATTGGATAGGTGATATTTTAGATGATATATCCAATCAAACCAAACGCTCGCAAATAAAATCAGCAGTGTTATCGTTATGTAAAAACTATCCAGTCTATACAGGCACGGCAGCTTAAAAATACAAATTTTGATCAATGAGCATATTGTACTGAAGGCTCATGAATTTCTCTTGAGATCCAGCGCATTGTCAGTATAATTTCTGTTGCAAGGAATCACAGTAAGTTTCTAACTTACCAGCTAACTTCAGGACGAAAACACATCAATTAAATTTTTACAAGGAGAAGCTTATGAAGAAAATTTATCTTTGTTTGATTACAGTAATAAGTTTAGTTTTCGCATCTGTTACTTTTGCAAGTGCAGCAGCAAATGGATATTACACTAGCAAGCATCCGCTAACATCAAACATCAATGCTAAAGTAAAATCAGCCTTAGCGCCTGCAACCTATATTACCATTATTAATAAAACCTCTGATTATTTTTATGTGACTGTTCCAGGCACATCCATTTTTGATAAATTGTATCAATTGGAAAATGATTATCTTATTAGTAACACCTATTCTGGTAGTACGTATGTTGCTTTAAAAGATCCTTACTATTCCACATTCTTTCAAAATTATCTTTGCCGCTACGCTTTTGTAAATGTTTATGGTGTGCCAGGTAATTATCGTATTGATGTCGATAGCACGATTTGCTAATTGCAGAAATTAATTCAGAGAGGAAGAATGACCATTCTTCCTCAACTGTTTACGTATCCTGACAAATTGCTGGTTCAAGATGAGCTAAACGTAATGTCTATTCTTTTACTAGCAGCGGGGATCTAGAAAAACGTTTACATAAAATTGTAATTTCATGAGGGGGAGGTATCACTATGACACTGATAACTAAAATAACGATGTTAGCATTAGGGATTATTTTAATGGCAGCATGTGTGGATGATTCGAGAACCTATCAAACACCAGGTCATTATTATAGTGCTCAGAGTCACAATACCTACCAAGGTCCATCTTATCAAGATCATTATCCTGCTGATAGCCGTTATTATTCTTCACAAAATCGAGTAAGAAGTAATTACGCACCTGTACCAAATAATAATGGCTATTCGACTAATCATTCGCGAATTTCATCAACAGTATCGCGCGATGCCGATGATGATTATTCAAATTCGCAAATTACTAGTTCAACCGGTAGCTCGCGTTAGATTTGGTGGAAGGGATTTTATTGTATGATTCGCTTTCCATCGATTACTCAATCAAAGGATAAATCAAATGAAAAGATCAGAATTTTTAGATTTATTAAAAAAAAATAACCAACAGAAACTTCTGGAAGTAGTGGACATAGCCTTGGAAAAAAATGAGGATTTAAATCATTATGAAGATGTAACAGAATTTACTCATACTCCTTTATTAGATTCTGTGACAGAAGGTAATGAGTTCGCAGTGAGTTCCTTGCTTGCAACTCAAAAAGTGTTAGTTGATGGTAATGGATGGGGTTATTCACCGTTGATGATTGCCAGTGCTAAAGGTTTTATAAATATCATACAAAAATTATTAGCTTACCAGGCAAATTTAAATTACGAAGTTGAGTGGAGCCAAAACAGCGCAAGAGCAATTCAAATTATTCGCACTAATAGGACACATATCAGAACTAGTCTTTTTAATATGTTAAAGGAAAATCGTCATTGCGCGACAGATACTGCTGAAACATTAGCAGTAAGACATGGACATCTTGATGTCTTAAAATTAATTTCTGGATTGAAAGCAGGTGAATTAGACCTTGAAGACAATGCATTAGTATGTTTGGCCGCACAAGAAAATCAACTTCCCATTCTAATCTATTTTGAATCGTTGGGTTATAAGCTAAATAAACCTAATGCAAAAAATGAAATGCCCATTCTTTTGGCAGCAAGATATGCTGCTTTTGAGACAGTTCAATATCTATTAACGCGTGAGATATCTCAACAAAATATTCATGACGCTTTAAAAGAAGCACTCAACCAAAGAGACGATGTAACAAAATATTTAGAAATTATTGAATTATTAATAGCTGCAGATAAAAATATTAACGAACCATTTATTGAAAAAGATGAAGATGGGCGATATGAACCTAGTACAAAATCTTTAATGGACTATGCAGCAGAACGTTTGGAAGTTCCTGATACATTAGGCGGTTTTACTTCAAATTCATTTTCATTCTTAGTGCCTGACAATGAAACAATTAGTGTAATATATTTGTTATTGGAAGCAGGTGTTGCTCGTCTTTCAAGCCCCATCTCAGTTTTTTCAGATGGGGCTAGGTTCAAAAACATAGTCGATGCATATCAGGCATTAAAGGATAAAGGTCTAAATGCAAAAGAAATCGCAGCACAAATTTTTGAAAAATTTTCTGATATCAATGTTAAAGATGAGCCCTCTTCAGAACTTAACACTATGACACCAGAAGAAAGAATGGAGGCTCTTGTAAATGCAGTAAAACCTGCAGACATTCAAAGAAATTCATTTCTGACGGTTGTCGTTCCTCTGGTTTCATTTTTTGAATCGAAATCTGCAATGAAAGATTATCGTAAAGAAAAAGCATCTAAATCCTCCGCAATACCGCAAACGCTATTTCTACGTACATTAAAAGATGGTTTGCTGTACTCAAAACCAGAAAAAGATTTGGTCGTGGAGGAGAGCCCAAAAGAAAGATCCGCTGCCAATTTTAAAATGTAGAATTTTTGGCTAAATCCCATTTAAGCGTGACCTCTTTTTTAAAAAAGAGGTCACTGCTGAAGACAGCTGAATATTATTATTTATAGGACGTGAACGCTTGTCATTAGTCTGGAGGGGATTTACGAAATCCTTTCACTACTTTACCATTTTTATTATCAATGATTTCGCCATTAAAATTCCCAAATTTACCTTGAGTTTTCACTAACATCCAATTATATAAATCATCTATGTTATTGCCACTTTCTTTGGCGACTTCGCCTTCATCAAAATAAATGGTAGCTGTATAACGAAAAGGCATACATTTCTCCTCGTTTTATCTTGTTCTATTATATTCAGAAACGAGCAGGATAATATTAACGCTACTACAAACTTTAACTATATATTTTATTTTTCATCGACTTGAGGTTTGATAATTTTTAACATTTGCCTAAGAATGACGGGATTTGCTGCCACCACATCGCCGGTTTTTAAATAACTTTCACCACCATTCAGGTCAGAGACAATACCGCCAGCTTCTTTTACCAAAAGAATGCCAGCTGCAATATCCCATATATTGAGACCAGACTCCCAGAAGCCATCGAGGCGACCACAGGCAACATAAGCAAGATCAAGCGTCGCTGCTCCGGCGCGACGGATGTCGCCACAAGCAGGTAACATGGCATGTAGAATTCTCGAGGGACTGCTATTGATTCGATCGGCATGTCTAAAAGTAAATCCCGATCCTAATAGGCATTCATTGAGATGAGTACGTGGGCTAACCCGCATGCGTTTATCATTTAATTGCGCACCTTTACCGCGGCTAGCAATGAATAATTCTTGACGAAGAGGATCGTAGATCACACCATGCTCGAGTTTGTTTTTATGAGCAACTGCGATAGAAATAGCAAAGTGGGGAAAGCCGTGAATAAAATTACGTGTTCCATCAATGGGGTCAATAATCCATTGATAATCATTATCTTCGCCTTTCAATTCGCCGCTTTCTTCGCCAAGAATGCTATGATGAGGATACGCTTTGCGAATAATATGGATTATTTCTTGCTCAACTCGTTTATCCACTTCAGTGACATAATCATTCGGTTTTTTTTCACTAACTTTGATAGTATCGAGTCTTTTAAAAGCTTTGATAATAATATTTTCTGCTGCTCGAGCAGCATCTACAGCTATATTGATTAATGGTTCACGCATAATATTTAAAGAGCCAGTTAGATTTGGCCCTAATGATAGAATGAATGGCCGAAAGAAGCTAGCCTAACAGCCTAAATAGCATCATTTAAAAGAGAATTACTTCATGTTAGACCATATTCGCATTGTTTTAATCAAAACGTCACATCCTGGGAACATCGGTTCAGTGGCGAGAGCAATGAAAACCATGGGTTTAAAGCGACTTTATTTGGTTTCACCTAACCAATTTCCACATGATAAAGCCAATGAAATGGCTTCGGGTGCGGGGGATATTTTGGATCAAACGATCGTTGTCACTTCCTTAGCAGAAGCGATAACAGATTGTTCTTTTGTAGTAGGTGCTAGCGCACGCATACGAACCATCCCTTGGCCATTTTGTGAACCAAGAGTCATGGCAAGCAAAATTAAACAGGAATATAAAAATAACCAAATCGCTATTCTATTCGGTTGCGAACAATCTGGATTAAGCAATGAGGAATTAGAATCTTGTCATCTACATGTGCAAATTCCAGCGGATGCCGCTTATAGTTCCTTGAATATTGCTGCTGCCGTACAGGTGATTGCCTATGAATTAAGATTGGCATCACTTGCGTCTATTCCATCGACAGAAAATACCGAATATTTAGCGACCATGGAAGAAATGGAAAATTTTTTTATTCATTTACAACAAGTCTTAGTCGAGATTGATTTTTTAAAAATACATGCACCGCGCAAATTGATGACACGATTGCGGCGATTTTTTCTTCGAGCTCAGCCCGACCAGATGGAAGTGAATATGTTACGTGGGATGCTAACAGCAATTCAGGAAACGAGAAATAAATCATAGCATCTATATTTTTAGACTTTCTTGGCAAATATGTTCAAAATTAGCCGAAAGTTTTCTTAAAACCAAAAATTAAGTAGAGTACTTAGCCTATAATAATAAGAGATATTTTATAAAGGGAGTGTGATATGAAAAAGGATGAAGTTTTAAAAAAAGCATTTGCCATGCCGCTTTATTGTCCTTCTTATCCACCTGGTCCTTATCGCTTTAATAACCGCGAATTTTTTATTATTACCTATGAAACCGATATGGATATCTTGAGAAAAGTTGTTCCTGAACCGTTAGAAGTAACCGAACCGCTGGTAAAATTCGAATTTATTTTAATGCCAGATTCAACTGGTTTCGGAAATTATGTTGAATCTGGGCAAGTGATACCAGTGAGATTTAAAGGTAAAAATGGTGGTTATTGTCATGCGATGTATCTTAACGATGATTCGCCTATCGTTGGTGGTCGGGAAATATGGGGATTTCCCAAAAAATTAGCTGATCCCAATCTTCGTGTCATCAAAGAAACATTAGTCGGTACATTAAATTATGAGCAGTGCCGAATAGCAACCGCCACGATGGGTTATAAACATCAAGAATTAGATATAAAGAAAATTCATCAAGCTTTTATGGCGCCGGGCTATTTATTAAAGATCATTCCACATGTGGATGGCACACCGCGTATTTGCGAGCTCGTTGAATATGTTTATCAAAAATTAGTCATAAAAGGCGCATGGACTGGGCCTGCGGCAATTGAATTATGCCCACATGCGATGGCACCTGTTGCAGATTTACCGGTACGCAAGGTAATATCTGCTATGCATGTGCAAAGTGATTTAATATTGCCCTATGGTCGTGTGATTTATGATTATACAAAAAATACGAAAAAGCGGCCATAAAAGAGCAAAAAACTGAAGTTAACCATGATGTCTAAGCCTATTTATTTTGATTATGCTGCCACCACTCCAGTCGATAAACGAGTGGCAGCAGTCATGCAACCTTTTTTAATGCAGGATGGCGTATTTGGTAATCCGGCTTCACGACATTTTTATGGCAAACAAGCGAATGAAGCAATTGAATATGCTCGCATGCAAGTCGCTCATTTATTACAAGTACAACCTTCTGAGATCATCTGGACATCCGGCGCGACGGAATCCAATAATCTTGCCTTGAAAGGCGCAGCTCGTCTTTATCAGCGTAAAGGCAAACATATTATTACTGTTAAAACAGAACATAAATCTGTATTGGATACTTGCCAACATTTAGCAAAAGAAGGTTATTCAATCACCACCTTGTCGCCGCGACCAGATGGCCAACTTGATGTCAATCAATTAGAACAAGCATTACGCAGCGATACGATTTTAGTTTCCGTGATGCACGTGAATAATGAAACCGGTGTGATACAAAATATTGATGCCATTGCTCAGTTGATTGCAGCTCGCGGAATTTTATTGCACGTTGATGCCGCACAAAGCGTTGGTAAAGTGTTTTTGAATGCCAACACGACACCCATTGATCTTATTTCTATTTCTGCTCACAAAGCGTATGGCCCAAAAGGCATTGGCGCATTATATTTACGAAAAAAACCACGTGTTCGAGTGGAACCACTGATTCATGGAGGTGGCCACGAATTTGGTATGCGTTCAGGAACACTTGCAACGCATCAAATTGTTGGTATGGGCGAGGCATTTCAAATTGCACATAATGAAATGAAACAAGATGAGATAAATATGATTCAATTGCGAGATCGATTTTTAAAAGGCTTACAAACAATAAAAAATTTTAAATTGAATAGTGATCTTGCTAGAACCGTACCAAATATTTTAAACGTGCGTTTTGAAAATATGTTTGCGGATGCTATTCTTGAAAAGCTGCCGAATATTGCGACATCAACTGCTTCAGCTTGCCAAGGTAAAGGGACAGAAGGTTCATACGTATTACGTGCGATGGGTTTAACTGAAGGCCAAGCAAAAAGCTCCATTCGATTTTCATTCGGTCGATTTACCACACTAGAAGAAATTGATTTAGCGATTAAATCAATTAATAGTATTTTTTAAAAATTCCTGACATCAACATAAGCTATCCTAAAAGTGCTACAATAAAGAAAAAAGGAGATAGTTTATGCCTGTCAAAAAACTCAAAGAATTTCTTGATAGTCAGCGAGTTAAGTACGTTTCCATGATCCATTCTCCTGCATTTACCTCGCAAGAAATCGCTGCTGCTGCACATGTATCTGGTAAGCAATTAGCTAAAACCGTCATTGTTAAAATGAATGGTCAATTTGCTATGGTAGTGATCCCAGCGAATGATCAAATTAATTTTGCAAAATTAAAAGCAGTGGCTGGAGCATCAGTCGATTTAGCTTCCGAATCTGAATTTAAAGATAAATTTGCAGGGTGTGAAGTGGGTGCCATGCCGCCTTTTGGTAATTTATACGATATGCCAGTATTTGTGTCAAATCAGCTAGGCTCACAAGAACATATTATATTTAATGCAGGCTCACATTCTGAATTAATACAACTTTCTTATGCTGACTTCGAAAAACTCGTCAAACCAACAGTAGTTGCATTATCTTAGCTAGAATATTTTTATGCATCTGAAGAGATTTATCCGGGATTAATCTCTTCTTAATTTTTCAGTGGTAGCTAAGGGAGTTGGATAACTCATCACGGTCCAATAGCAAGAGACAATAAAGGTGATAATAATGGCTGCTTCAGCCATATACGCTGCTACTGGTGTCAGAATTTTCGTTTCCAGCGACAGATAGATGACCAAAAGAGAAAATTCGCTCATTTGTCCTAAACGCACACCTATTTCCAAGCTGATTTTTTTTAATTCACCGGAGCGTTGTAACAGCCAATTAAAAGTAATAGGTTTTAAGATGAGAATTAAAGCCGCTAAGGTACACGCTGCAATCGCCACATCGGGAAAGTAGCTAAAGTTAAAACCTGCACCAATGGTGAAGAAAAACATGACGAGAAAAAAATCACGTAATGGTTTTAAACTTTCAGCAATATAAAAAGCGATTGGATTGGAGGCTAGCGTGATACCGGCAATAAAAGCGCCGATTTCTTCTGATAGCCCCATTGCGCGGCTGAGTTCAGCCATACATAAGCACCAGGCTATCGAGAGAATGAAAATATATTCATGAATTTTATCGAAGCGTTCTAATAAATAGTAGAGAACATAATTAGAAAAAACATAAGCAATTGATAACAAAATTGGAAAAGCAAAGAAAATGATTCCTATTTGAGTCATCGATAAAGAACGTCCACCTATAATTTCTAAGGCAAGAAGAGTGATAATAGCAATCATATCTTGTAGCAATAGAATACTGACGACTAATTCTCCAGTATGTTGATGATGTAAAATCGTGGTTGGCAATAATTTGATACCGATAATGGTGCTAGAAAACATGGAGGTCACACCAATGATAGCACTGGCTGATATCGAGTAACCAAATAGATAACTTGGTATAAAACCAATGACAAAAAAGATAAGTGAACTAATTAAGGTAATGACACTCATTTTTCGTAAAGAATGAAAAAGATTTTGTGGCTGTAAATGCAATCCGAGTAAAAACAGCAAAAAGATAATTCCAACATCACCGACTTGTTTCACGATCGCAGTATTGTCAATGAGTCTTAGTCCCCATGGTCCTAATATTGCTCCCAGTGCAATATAAGCGACTAATAGCGATTGCCGTGTGAATAGCGCTAATGTTGATAATATCGCTGTTCCGGCAAAAATAAGAAAAATGACATAGGTAATGTTATCTGGTTGTTGATACATCAACTATCCTCAATTAAAGAGACTAAATGTGCATTGCCGCCCACAGCAACGGTATTAATAGAGGTAGATCGTTCCACACATAATCGTGGTAAATAATGGGGACCACCTGCTTTAGGCCCAGTTCCTGATAAGCCTTCGCCGCCAAATGGTTGTACTCCAACCACTGCGCCAATCATATTACGATTAATATAAATATTGCCAATAGGCATGTTACGTACGATAGATTCTACCACTGAATCGATACGACTATGTACCCCTAATGTTAATCCATAACCAGTATCAATTATATTTTTTATTACATTATTTAATTCGTGAGCACGATATCGAATGATATGTAAGATGGGGCCAAATACTTCTCCTTCAAGGATAGATAAGCTATTTATTTCAAAAATACAGGGTGAAAAATAATAACCTGGCCCAGTCTTTGACAAGGGCGCTTGTGCAATGAACTTAGCTTGTTGATCCATTTTAGCAAAATGCTTTTTTAGCAGGTGCAACGCACTTTCATCAATCACCGGACCAATATCAGTGGCTAGTAAGCTGGGATCACCAATGGTCAATTCTGCCAAATAACCGGTTAACATGGTTAATAATTTTGGTGCAAATTCCTCTTGTACAAATAACACTCGTAAAGCAGAACATCGTTGTCCTGCGCTATTAAAAGCAGATTGCACAATGTCAATGACAGCTTGTTCAGGCAGTGCGGAAGAATCGACAATCATCGCATTTTGTCCACCTGTTTCAGCGATGAAAAGAGCAATGGGACCACTGCGATTGGCAAGTGATCGCTCAATACTTTTAGCTGTTTCTGTTGATCCTGTGAACATGACTCCTGCTACTCGCGGATCGCCGACTAGTTTTGCACCAATCGTACTGCCATTCCCTATTAATAATTGCAATACATTTTTTGGAATACCGGCGCGATGTAAAATTTGGATGGCGTGATAAGCAATGAAAGGTGTTTGTAAAGCAGGTTTAGCAATGACTACATTTCCCGTGACCAAAGCAGCAACGATTTGACCAGTAAAGATGGCTAATGGAAAATTCCAGGGACTAATACAAGTCATAATACCGCGAGGATGTAAAGATAACTGATTGTTTTCTCCTGTTGGGCCAGGTAGCGTAATCGGCGTTAGATCTAGGCGAGCACGATAAGCATAATAGCGACAATAATCGATAGTTTCACGTATTTCAGCAATACCATCAGGAATACATTTTCCTCCTTCTTTGCAAAGTAGTGTGATTAACATAGGCATGTCACGTTGAAAAGCTTCTGCTGCGTATTCTAAAATGTTGGCGCGTTCTATTGCGGGAACGGATGCCCATAAATGAGTAGCATTTGCTGCGATAGTGAGCGCAGTGTCGACATCGGTCTCGTTTGCTAAACTAACTTCACCCATGGGATGACCATCGTTTGGTGATAAAACAGGTTTATAATTTTTAACATTCAGCGATTTTTGATGAATCAGTGATTCTGCTCGCCAGGGGTTTTTTGCAGCTTCTTCCATTTGTTTTTTAAGGATTAGTAATTGTTGGGGGTGAGTTAAATCTAATCCTGAAGAATTTAACCAATCGTTGTAAATATTTTCAGGAAGAAGAATAGCAGGATGTGGTTTATTAGGTAACATTGCGATGCGATTCATCGGATTAAAAATTATTTTTTCGATAGGAATATTTTCATCGAATAACTGATTAATAAAGGATGTATTCGCTCCATTTTCTAATATTCGACGTACTAAATAACCTAATAAATCTTGATAGGTACCGACAGGTGCATAGATTCGGCAAGGTTGATTCCATGTAGATGGATTAATAAGGTGATCATAGAGTGGGCGACCCATGCCGTGTAAACATTGAAATTCGTATTTACCTAGCGCGTCAGGAAAGATTTTTATCAGCTCAAGCACAGCAGCAATGGAGTAGGCATTATGCGTGCCGAATTGTGAATAAAAATGATTGGATTGTGAAAGAAGTTTTTTAGCACAAGCAATATAAGAAATATCAGTTGAATTTTTGCGAGTAAATACAGGATAACTACTTAATCCGAGTACTTGACTAGTTTTAATTTCCGCATCCCAGTAAGCGCCTTTCACTAATCTTACAATGATGCGCTTTGTATGACGTTTTGCTAAGTCAGCAAGCCAGTCAATCACATAAAATGTTCGTTTTTGATACGCTTGGATAGCTAAACCTAATCCTTCCCAATTAGTTAATGAAGCATCGGCAAAAACTATTTCAAAAATATCAAGTGAAAGATCTAATCGATCAGCTTCTTCGGCATCAATAATGATTCGAATATTATTTTTTTTTGCTTTTTCAATCAGGATAAGTAATTTAGTAGGAAGTGTTTGCAACACACGTTCACGTTGAGAATATTCATAACGAGGATGTAAGGCGGATAGTTTGATGGATATGCCATGGTTTTTAGCAAGCTCATTGGAGTGAATATTGCCAATTACATCAATGGCGTGTGCATAGGCATCAAAATAATGTTGAGCATCTTCGGCAGTGCGAGCAGCTTCACCTAGCATATCAAATGAAAAACCATACCCCATTGTTTCAAGCTTCTTAGCATGAGTGAGTGCGGATTCGATGCTCTGGCCGATAATAAATTCCTCACCAAGTGATTTCATGATTTGTAAAATAATGGGTCGGATCATCGTGATACCCAGATGACTAGTTGCACGTTCAAGAGAAGCAAGTAACCCTTTTTTATCATCGTGCAGGGGTTTATAAATTTTACCAGTTAATAAAAGTGACCAAGTTGTAGCATGGATAAAAAACGAAGGAGCTGTTTTCAGATGATGTTTCCAATTAATAGTTGCAATTTTATCGGCAATAAATTTATCTCTGGTAGCGGTATCTGGAATACGTAGCAAGGCTTCTGCTAAGCACATTAAGGCAATCCCTTCATCTGTTGATAAGCTATATTCCTGAAGCAATACATTTAATTTGCTGAGTTTTTTGTATTTTCGTGCTTCTGAAACCAGATCTTTAGCAGTAGTGGCGATCTGCCCGAGCATGGATTCAGGTAAATTCGCTTGTTGAATGAGATGATCGATGCAAAGGGTTTCATCCATTCGGTAGGCATTTGTGATAACATCTCGCAAAGGATGAGCTTGGGTCAGGGTGGTTAGCATAATATTCCATATTCGTTAGTGGATAGTCGTATAGCTGAAATATATCAAAGTATTGAGTAGAGAAAAATGAATCGTCAGCATTTAATGAATTTATCACGCCGTTTCCGCGGTTTGTTGCCTATTGTTATAGATGTAGAAACATCAGGGTTGCATTCAGCTACAGATGCACTTCTTGAGATTGCTGCCGTGACGCTCATGTTGGATGAGGAGGGAAAACTATATCGTGATAAGACATTGGCTTATCATGTAGAACCTTTTCTTGGCGCGCGTTTAGAGAAAGAATCTTTGGAAATTACCGGTATTGATCCAACCCATCCATTTCGTTTTGCTATTCCTGAAGCGCAAGCATTGCAGCGTATTTTTGCTATGGTAAGAGCTCAGCTTGAAATAACGTCTTGTTATCGTGCTGTCTTGGTGGGTCATAATGCCTGGTTTGATTTGAGTTTTATTTTGGCAGCTGCGAAACGTTCCCATCTTCGTTATCTTCCTTTTCATACTTTTACAACTTTAGATACAGCTTCTCTAGCTGCCGTCGCACTAGGTGAAACTGTATTAGCGCGCGCAGCAAGGCGTGCACGCATTCCATTTGATCTACAGCAAGCGCATTCTGCGATTTATGATGTGGAGCGAACAGCAGAGTTGTTTTGTTATATAGCAAATCGTTTTTTGTATAAAAATCCTACTTAATCGAGAATCTTTATTGTGGCTTGTCTAGCGTTTATTCTTATGCGACTATGATAAATAAGCACATATAGATGGTAACGGGATAATCTGATGAAAATCTTTGGTTACTTATTGATAGTTGCTGGTTGTTGTCAGTGCTGTTTTGCTGCAAATGATGGCACCTCTATTCAACCACCACCCGCTACAGTGATGTATTTAGAAGCCACTAGCAATTCTCCGGTTGTTCAAAATGAAAAATATACTGATTTACCAGTATGTCCTAGTTCGATAACAAACTGCCCAGATGTCAATGGAAATGGAGGTAGTTCTACTCTTTTAGCTGATTGTCCAGATTATTGTAGGCGTACTAGAACGCCACCCATTTCACATGTACCAGGAACAGATGTGCCCCAAACGATTACAGATGCTATTTGTCCTTCTTCCTATAAAATGGTGGGTGTTTATGACATGGCTCCTGAAGTGGTCAATAAAGACCTTCCAGAGTTTGCTCCTAAAACTCAAGCTGAATTGCTGTATCTTCGACAAAGAGGGGTACCTTGTTATGGTGGTCCCGAGAAGAGTGACAAGATATCTACGGATGTTCTTATCATGATGGCGGAGTATCAAGATGTCGAAAATGTGTATCTGGTGACCAATTTACTGCCGAATTCATGCGAATGCTTTAAATTTAATGCTCTGGCTAGTAAATCTACCTGGGAATCTTGTTCCTGTACTGAAAGTGGCGCAAGTGTAATAGACTATAAAATATACTATAAAATTTTGATGTGCAATCCTCCTCTGGGTCAATATGTAGCAGAAAATTTTGCCCCTATCTCAATAGTTTGTGCCCGTATCAAAACGACATGGAAGAGTTTGCAATAGAATTAGTGAGGGCAAAATTGGCCAAACTCGAGTAAGGAATCGATCATACTATTCCTCGGCACTTGCTGGGGGATCGCTTTGTTGCTTCATATGCCATTGGCCTGCTGCGCCAGATGTCTTAAACAATCCGGCAACCTTGACGACTTAGCGCTGGTTGGTGCGCGGGATGTTGTTGATGCAATTCTTGGCCAAATTCCTGCATAGTAGTTTCCATTGCTGATTTTTTTGTTCGACATAATTTCTCAACGAACGCGCCACAGCAGTGTCC
>Ga0155582_153_pt1 | contig 23297 bp, 22 predicted proteins | sample RifCSPhighO2_12_FD_107239 | JGI IMG/M metagenome (GOLD analysis project Ga0155582, IMG submission 107239) | Gammaproteobacteria bacterium RIFCSPHIGHO2_12_FULL_37_14
AAAATAGATTCACATTACCTTCCAGTATAGATGCTGCAAACTTTAGAAGTTTTGGTTTATCTTCCTTGTCCGATAAAACCGATGGATCTAAAGTAAAAGAACATACTGATCAGCAATTCGATGCTAATTTAGGGTGGGATTCAATTACTTGGCTTCGCTCCATTACCAAACTTCCTATTATCTTGAAGGGGATATTAAATCCCGATGATGCTGTTGAGGCTATCAAGCAAAATGTATCTGCAATCATCATTTCAAATCACGGTGGCAGACAAATTGATAGTATCATTTCGCCTATTGATGCTTTACCAGATATTGTCAGAGTGGTAAACAATCAAATTCCTTTAATCATAGATGGCGGCATCAGAAGCGGTGAAGATGTATTCAAGGCTATAGCTCTTGGCGCTAATGCTGTTATGATCGCACGTCCCATTCTGTTGGCTCTCTCAATTGGTGGAGAAGAAGAACTAGTTTTTTTACTTAAAAGATTACAAAATGAACTAATTCTCACTATGCGATTAGCTGGCTGTAATGACTTGCAGATAGTTAGAGATCGCGGACTCTCCCTATTATCTGGAACAAGTGTAGCTGCCCTCAAATTTTTAGAATTAGTAAAAAAATTAGAAACAAACACTTCCACACAAAAAGAATCAGCAAGTACCATGTCAGCTATTAGGTTTTTTATGAATGGTTATCAATGAATCTAGTGGGCTCGCCAAGAATATTTGTGGGCTGGCTGGAATTATGCCGGCAAGCAGGCATAATGGTTCCATGGCTGACATAGGGTTTTTCCTAAAAATAATATAAATTCATATTAAGAGAAAATATTTAATTAATTCAGTAAAAATATCAGAACAATATAAAAATATTACCATGAATTACTCCCACCAACCTAATAGAGTGGTATGGTGTGAGTTTCGTGTTTCAACGCCGTAAAACAACTACGGCTCCGCACCTCGGCCAATTCCTGACCCGAGACCCAATTCAGGGCCCAATTCAATATTACCCGCGCTGCATTTTCATCGCGATCACAGCTTGCTCCACAATCACAATGATGCCAACGTTCGGATAATGTTTTCTTTATTTGAGATTGGCACCGATGACAAGTTTGACTTGGCTTGACTTCCCTTGTCGGAATTTCAATCCACATCGCCCCAGCTTCTTCCGCTTTGGACTTTAGCAGACTATGAAATTGTGTCGGCGCTGTACTCAATATTTCTCGATTTAACCCTTTCTTATTTGCACCACCTTTTGCTGTCATCGATTTAACTGATAATGCCTCTGTTGCAATAACACCGTTTTCTTTTACTATCTGGGATGATAACTCATGATGAAAATGACGACGACGACGCGCTATCTTTGCATGAAAGTTTGAAAGAACCTGTACTGCTTTTTTGCGATTACAACTCTCTTTTTTCTTGCGAGAAATGGATTGTTGTAATGCTTTAAGCTTAGGTAACAGCTTCTTAATAAATCGCGGATTTTCTATCGAATTCGTCTTTGCTTGACTATCATGACTAACAAGGAATTTTTCTAGTCCCCAATCCAAGCCTATCGCTTTATTGCCACAACATCGCTTTGGCTCGCATTCAACCGTCACAGAAACATACCATTTCCCTGCTTTGTGTAAAATTTCAGCCGTTTTAACTTCACCAGGCGTTCTGGCTTTTCCTCGTATTTGAATGTGACCTACACCCGATAACCGTAATTCGCCATGTTTCATGGTTTCATTACTGATGAGACGAAAGCCATCTCCATGTGTTTTATAGCCCCAGCCTGAAAAACGCTGTAATGATTTAAAACGCGGAAATCCAGGTTTTTCTCCCGCTTTCACTCGTCTAAAAAAAGCTTGAAATGCTAAATCCAAACGTTTAAGTGTTACCTGCAAAGATTGCGCATTCATTTCTTTAAGACCAAAATCCTTTTGGCGCCAGACGGTTAACGCTTTGCATTGATCTGCAAATGAAAGTGATTTTCCTTGTTCACGATAAACTCTTATTCTTTCTTCAAGAGCAGCATGATAGACACGTTGATGAAAACCAAGCAGTTCAAACAAGCGGGCCGTTTGTTGTTGATTTGGATACAATCGATATGTTATTTTTCGTTTCATCATGTCACGTATTTTACTTAGTTATTATGAGAAAACAAGAATTTAAATACTTATTTCACTGTGCTTTTAATCTTAACTATCATTTAGTTATCGTTACAAAATATAGGCGAAAATGCATCACGGCTCTCATGCTTGCTCGCTTAAAATCTATTTGTTTCGACCTCACTAAAAAATGGGAATGCGAGTTATTAGAATTTAATGGTGAAGCAGATCATCTTCATTTATTGCTTTCACTTAATCCTAAAGTTGCACCATCTGTCTTTGTGAATAACTTAAAAACAGTAACATCGCGATTAATTAGAAAGGAATTTAGAGCAGCATTAGAAAGGGTTTATCGAAAGCCAGTATTTTGGAGCAGAAGTTATTGTATCTTAACGTGTGGTGGTGCGCCACTTTCCATTATCAAACAATATATCGAACAACAAAAAGCACCAGAATAACAACTGCGCTTATGCGCAGTGCGCCGCCTCACCTCCATCTAAGCGCAGAGCTGGCATTGAACTCGCTATAGATGGAGCACTGCGGCACTTTTTGGTAGAAATACGGTGATTAGATAAAAAGATTAAACTTAGCTTTACTTATATTGTTTACACCATAGCGAACTTATGGACGCTATACCATGTGCTCTGTAAGATAAAGCAACATCTAAATCTCGTTCACTCAGCCCTCCCAGTGCATAAATCGGGATAGCTATAGACTGAGATAATTCATAAAACAGATTCCACCCTAAAGGTGTAGCATCGGGATGAGTATTTGTTCGGCAAACTGGAGATAATGTAACAATATCAACGCCTATTTTCTCAGCGTGCTTTAGTTGCTTTAAATTATGACATGCTGCAGCTATAATTTTTGTTTTAGTTAAAGGTCTTTTATTACATTTCATTAAAATCTTACTGCTTAAATGAACACCATCTGAATCCAATTTTTCTGCAATCTCTATATCAGAATTTAGAATTATCTTTGCATGATGTTTTCTTCCTATATCTATTACATATTTAGCTAACACAGTATACTCAATCTTATCTAATTCTTTTGCTCTTAATTGAATTAACGTTACTCCATTATTAATATGTAAAATTATTTTGTTTAAAAATTCCTCTCTATGCCGTGGATCGGATCCAGTAATCATTAACAATCTAGGAAATTCAGACGGCTGCATGTCCATCCTCAATATGAAAATCTTGAATATATCGTTCCACCAGACGACCGATTTTTTCTGACAATATTTCTTTAATAATTTTTTCAATCCTTTTTTATAATCATTCATTCCTGAACCAAGATCTGATACTAAGTAGTGTGCTAATGGAAACACCCAGTATTTTGGCCGCCTTGCCAATAGTTACTAATCTATTCATAAAGGAGTAGTTTTACACAGCTTTAGATAGACTTCAAAGTTAACTGTTATTAACCCTCTTTTTTAAAAGAGGGTCGGCGCGTTCTTTGCGCCGGGGAGATTTTCGCAAAATAGTATTCACGCCCGCCTGAATGTCATGCAATTGACTATTTTTCCATGGATATCATTTAATTGTTGAGTCATTTTTTTAAAATCACTTTTTTCTTCTTCAGTGGGACAATGATTCATTTCAACGCTTGCTCCCTCTTCTTGCAAAGATAATGAGCGATGTTCCATAATAGCATTTTTTAGATTTTCTCTATATTGAACAAGCAGAGTATCACATGAAGAATCGGTGGTATTCTTTCTTGTTTCCGCATGGTTATTAAAAAAATTTAGATGGGATTGAAGATTATCATTAAAAATAAAATAATGTAAATCAGGCTTGAAGGGTCTTTTAGGGTCTTTCATATGAAATCTCACTCTTCGAATTTATAATGAGGGCATTATCCCCAATGATCTCTAAAGTTACAAGATACTTTGTGCTTTTTTCCGAAATATGATAATTTTATACTCAATTACATCAAGCTTCGGATTAAGATGAAATTAAATATGAAGCAACATTCCGCATTCATGAATCTGCCCTCAGAACTGCAGCTGAAGATTTTAGGCTACTTGGAAAATCGACATCAACTCGCATCTGTTGCGGCAACCTGTTCAACTTTTTTTAATTTATCGAGAGATAAGCAACTTTTACAGACTATTCCCTTATCATTTGATTACGCATCCGTCGAATCAATCACGCCGATTGAATTTGATATCGCTAAGCTTCGTAAAATCAAAAAAAACCGTTTTAGTAAAATGGAAAATCGAGAACGTATTTCAGCAATGACCATGGCATTATCCTCTGATGGCACAATTTTAGCAGTCGCTACTGAAGCAAACCATGATCACCTCCATTTGTTTGAAACAAAATCAGGCAAACATTTATGTCATTTAAAAGGAAATGACATCAACATACATCGTTCTGGGTTAAATTTGGCATTTACTCAAGATACGCAATATTTAATTGCAAATTATGATTATAGTATTACAAGTAATAGTGACTGGACCACTGATGACAATTATCACTATAGTAAAATAGATATTTGGGAGGTCACTAGTGGTAAGAAGGTACATAGCTTTAAACTAGCTAATTCACAAAACTGCTGTGCGCACATTGGTTTGCTCACTCAACATCAATTTATCGTTGCTTATTATTCTGTTCAAGAGCCGTCATGGGACCCACCTTCTAACAATATACCTAGCTTGCCCACCCCTACATTTATCTGTGATATTGATACCCAAACATATCGGCCTTACGACGGTCATGGTAATAACCTATCTTTTTTTAATAACCGACCATCTTGTTTATTAAAAAAAGATCAATATTGTTTGACAATAAGATCTGATCAACATGATTCTGAAACTCAGATCATTATCAGTGAGAGCACAACGGGCAACAATATATATGTTGAAAAAATAAAATTTGATCCCTCACGAAATAGCATCCTCTCTAATTTTCCATCTAAAGATCAAGTCATTTGCAGCCCACATCAAGGAGATATTTATATATTGATTGGCGATGGCTGCATTTATAGATTACGTTTTCCTGTACTACAAAACCAACGACATGAAGAAAAAAAGAACCTGGTTAGCTCACGTTCACTTTCATCATAATATAGGGATTAATTTCAGTTTTGAAATTGAATTTTTGATAAAGTCCATGAGCATCTTCCGTCATTAAAAACCACCGGAAAATACCACGGAGTGGTGGATAATCAAAAACATATTTAAGCAAAGCTTGGCCAACCCCTTTACCTCTATGCGCTTCATCAATAAATACATCCCACAAAGAAGCAAATTCTGAACAATCGCTAATTACTCGAGAATAACCTATTTGTTTTTCTTGATAAAATACGCTAAAACAAAAAGAATTTTCAACCACTAAAGCAAAACGTTCGGGTGGTAATCCTGTTGAATAACGCGAAGGAATGCAGAGTAAATGATATAAATATTCTAAATCCAGCTTCTTTTTATCTGCAGTAAATACATATTCTTGATATTTTCCATCAGGATAAGAGGGTCTAAATGTCATGTTGGCTTCTCGTTTTCGTCGGTATAGAATAACTCACCGATTCAAAAGAATCACTAATTTAGAGGAGCGCTCATGAAATCTATAATCACTGGGTTGATTGTTTTAATCTGCACCAGTTTGGTCGGTTGTTCCAGTATGACTAACCAAGATGTTGGCACTATCACTGGTGGTGTGGCTGGTGGACTACTAGGTAGTACAGTAGGTCAAGGTAGTGGGAGAATGCTTGCCATTGCTGCTGGAACATTAGCAGGCGCTTATATTGGTGGCGCGATTGGAAAAAATATGGATGACAATGATAGAGCAAGAATGAATCAAGCTTTAGAAAATAATTCCGTTAATCAACCTGCTTATTGGCATAACACTAATACCGGTACGAATTACAAAGTAGTACCCACCAAAAATGTGTCGGTAGATGGCAATGAGTATTGTCGAGAATATCAAACCATCGCCACTATAAATGGTAAACAACAACGGATGTATGGTACTGCCTGCCGTCAACCTGATGGTTCTTGGCAAGCTGCAGGATGAATGTGCTGATGAAAAATTAGATCCTGAAAATATATCCATCCTGATGAACAATCCGAGAGAAGCATCCATTATTCTCTCGGATTGCATAACAATAGCGGAGAATTTTCCGTTTTTTCTTAAACTTCGGAAACAAACTTAACAGTGGTTTCCTCCTGATAAACTAAAAAGGCACTATGCAAATACGACGCCCTAAAGGAACAAATATAGAGCTAAATAATTTGCTTGATAGACTATTAAGCGAAAATCCCGATCGAGTTGAAGAAGGTATAAGCATTCGCATTCCACCAACCGCACCATTACAGCAATCTGCTTATAAGCATGCGATTAACAATTTATGCAATATTCTATCTATCGATCAGGCAGAGAGAGAGAAAGATAGTCTTGACATTCCAAATGCTTATCAACTTCTAAAAAAATATCTTATTCAAGTTCAAATCAATGGACTAATAGATAGAAAAAATCACCCTAAGCCACTGGAAAATAATTTGTTAGCAGCGGCAAAAGATCCTAATCAATTCGAACAAATTATCAATCATCTTCAAAACTATTTTTCATTTGGCATTTTAGAACCGCTCATTAATTTATCTTCTCTCGAAAACAAATTTGTCACTGAACTTAGCGAAAACATTTATCAACATCTATCAGACTTTTTATCTCCACTATATGGAAAAGAAAAGCAAGAAAAATTATCCATACTAGTAACTTGTCTTTTTGATTTAGCAGAGCTATTGAAAACGATTGAGAATGGCGATCAGTACATTAGCATTTGTAAAATCATACTGAATGATTTGTTAACTTTAATTCAGAATAATAATGAGTTCTATCTTCCCCTCGAAAATAAGGATACCTTGCAAGCCGCTCTTTGCTTAGCCATGAGCAATCACTTTGCTTCCTTTATCGAATCTAAAATAAAACCACTCTCTGAACCAGCTAATGCTATTCTATTAAATCTTATAAGATCGGGTAAAAAAGTAAGCATTAATAAAGTTGAAGCCACTGCTTTAGATGCTAGCTTTATCGCACAGAAACTGGCCCAACATACTAATATCTCTACTGATGAGGTTGAAGAACTAAGAGGACGAACCAGAGCCTCGCTGATTAAGCTTGATGACGCGATTCATGATCTTCAGATAACATTCGAGCGCCAAGATCCGGTAGGATATACCAGCGCTACAGTCTCGCAATGTCATGCACTTTTTAAAAAATTTAAAGCTATCAAAGAAAACATCCTACAAGAATGGTGTATCTATTTAACAACCAACAAAAGTCAAACGGGTGAATTTGGTTACATCAATCCTTTTTATTATTATTTTGATTTGGATAAAAATTTAATTTCAAAAGAAATTAAATTTTTGAAAGAATATTGCTACCAAGAACTTAAAAATGAACTGTTAGCAGCGCTAAGTAAAATTAAAAATGAACTTACTATCGCTAAAAAAAAGAATATCTTTAAATCTCCATTAACGATGCGGATCAAAGAAATACTCTTTGGAAATCAAAATAACAACGAAAATAGTGAGAATAAAATTTCAGGTAGCCGATTTGAAATTAAAAATGCACTAAACGCAATAACCCAAAGGAATCTTTCGCAAGAAAACTTTTTTCCGTTAGTGAATAAACTAATTTGCACCTACAACGAACAATTGTTTGGTCCAGCCGCTCTTGGAAACAAACTTGCGACATTAAAAAATTTTTATAGCAATCAAGTAGCAGCAATTCACTCTTTACTAAATCGCCATCATTCAATAATTGATTTTTTTTCAAGTACTCATAATTGTAAAAACGATCAAGATCCAACCTTACAAGAAGAACTTTTTCATATCATTTCTATCAAAAAAAATTATCAATTAGCGCAAAAAACCGAGAAGAAGTGCAACTCTCGATTGATACGTTTCCTGGAAGCCCTAGGATATCCGAATAAAAATTTTGAGCTAGGCGACATCCAAACCATTTTAACCTCCTTAAAAAGGACTCAACCACTTTCATCAGCCGATTATTTAGAAAAATTAAATCAATTATCAATCTCTATCGATCAATTACGTCAGACTAATAGTAGCTACATCGATCGCCTTCGTGCCAAAGCAATTGAAAATCTTTGTTATAATATGATTGAAACTCATTGTCTTAATCACAAAGGGCAATTATCGTTAAACTTCACTCATAATCAATTATCACATATCAGAAGAATTGTTTTTGCTATTAAAAAATCAAATAGTAATAAACGAGCTGCCAACCTATCGCAACAGCTTATGGATCGTATTCAAAATCTGCAAGACGCCCCCGCAAATAGTAGTCGATTATTACTAAGCGCAACTAAAAAAGACATCTTAGCACTTTCGGTTCCTCATGTTTCTTATTTATCAAAGGAATCTATAAAAATTGCAACATTTGAAAAAGCTTTTATCCACGCTATGACTTCTCAAACTATCGGTCAATATGCCATCAGTAGTGGCCAACTACAAACGATGCCAGGCGCAATTAGCAATATAAGCGCTTTGTTCGGATCTGTTGCTGTTCCCTTTGGAGCATGCGCAAATGGAGTAGCTTGGATGGTAGATCAACAGCAATCACATCAGATAGCTAAAAACACTGTACAGAATATGCTACCGCTCATTCAATGGATGGCATTAATCGAAGAGAAGTTCACGCCTTACTTCTCTAAATTTTTTCGTATGCAAATTATCAATATGAAGAACAAAACTGATATCGAACGTTTTGCTGAGTTTTGTCAAAAACGAATGTTTGCTGCGCTTAAACAAGGAGGAAAACAGGATTGGGCGCAAGGATTAACCATTGAACGATTTTTAATTGCTGCTGTGTTTAAAATGCAAAATAAATTATCTATCATTCCATTTAGAACAGACCACTATCATCAAGAGAATGATGCTTCGATGTTTGGAAATTCAAGCTTTCAAAAAATGATTGGTAGCGTGGCTTTTATCACTGATAAGCCACCAGCAGATATACAACTTCCTTCATTACCAACCATATCAGATTCAACTAGCGACATTTATATTGGTTCAAGACTGATGAAGCAATCCAAAAAAGTTTCAAAACCTCATCAAGCAATTAAAAAATCTATCAAAAAATATGGTGTTGTAGATTTAATTAATTCAACTGAGTTTTCAAGCAAATTGGCCGGCATCACTGCAAGAACAAATATATCATCTTATCCTCATTCTCTTAGTAAAGTATTTCATCATACCAATCAAACTTTAGGCGACTTTTTTAAGGAAAAGCGTGCTGAAATTCAATACCGAGCGCGTACTTAAATGATAGGAATATTATGTCAAAAGCAAAAACAATTTTTTGTTGTCAATCATGCGGTACTATTTATCCTAAATGGACTGGTCAGTGTAATGGCTGTAACCAATGGAATACTATTGTTGAAGAAATAACTGCGCCTACTTCTTCAAGATATCAAGGTTATGCTGGTACCGAATCTACTATTACTCGCATGCTAGATGTGAAATTACATGACGAAATTCGTCAATCTAGCGGCCTACAAGAATTAGATCGTGTATTAGGTGGCGGTATTATTATGGGTTCGGCCATTCTTATTGGTGGAGACCCAGGAATTGGTAAATCAACTATTCTGCTCCAAGCTATTGCTCATCTTAGTCAAACATTAAAAGTTATTTATGTTACTGGTGAAGAGTCTCCTCAACAAATTACCTTGCGTGCCCGCCGTTTAGGGTTACCAGAAAATTATTTATGGTTACTTGCTGATACACAAATTGAACGTATTCTCAATCATGTTCAAAAAGAAAAACCACGCGTCATTGTTATCGATTCTATACAAACTATGCATACCGCCATGTTATCGTCAGCGCCAGGTTCGGTCGGGCAAGTTCGAGAAAGTACTATGCAATTGGTTAAATACGTTAAGCAAACTGAAACCGCTCTATTTTTAGTAGGACATGTGACGAAAGAAGGAAGTTTAGCTGGCCCGCGGGTACTCGAGCACATGGTTGATACCGTGCTTTATTTCGAAGGCGAGCAAGATAATCGATATCGAATGATACGTGCCGTTAAAAATCGCTTTGGCGCAGTGAATGAGCTTGGTATTTTTGCCATGACAGAAAAAGGTTTGCGCGAAGTGAATCATCCTTCCGCTATTTTTCTTTCACGCTATTCGCAACCTGTTGCTGGTAGTATTATCACTGCCACCAAAGAAGGCTCCCGACCACTTTTAGTTGAAGTGCAAGCGCTGGTTGATCAAACTCATTTAGGAAATCCTCGGCGTCTCGCTGTCGGCTTGGAAACACAACGCTTATCCATGTTACTCGCCATTTTAAATCGTCATAGCGGGATTTCTACGCATAATTTAGATGTGTTTTTAAATGTAGTAGGAGGATTGCAAATTTTCGAAACCGCCGCTGATTTACCTATATTATTTGCAATTTTATCTAGCTTGCGTAACCGTCCTTTGCCATCCAATCTAATTGCATTTGGTGAGTTAGGTCTTGCCGGCGAAATTCGTCCCGTATCTGGTGGCCAGGAACGCCTAAAAGAAGCCACCAAACATGGCTTTAAAATAGCGATCATCCCACATGCAAATGTCGTTAAAAAAATTTCTGAAGATTTAAAAATCATCCCTGTGCAATCATTAAAAGAAGCAATCGATTGTCTTGAAAATTTATCCTCTCATTGACACTTCCCTCAAGAGCACTTGTCGATTAGAAATCAACATCAGTTCTGCTTATTCATTCCTTAGAGCCTGTTTAAAATCTTTTCCGACCTTGAATCGAGTTTAAGCATAAGTGACAGTAACATGTCCTGTATGATGTTTTTTCGAAGACGGCCTATCTTTAATTATAATTTCTATGTCTTGTTGAAGCTTATTGAGCATGTTTATTAGTTTTCCAATAGAAAAACCAGAAAAATGACCACGTTTTAATAATGAAATTTTTGGTTGTGTGATACCTAAAATTTCCGCAGATTTTTTTTGCGTCCATTTTTTCTTTTTAACGATTTCCATGATTCTGGAAACAAGTATTGCCTTTGCTTGCATTTCTTCTGCATCAGGAAACCCTAAATCTTTATAGATATTTCCGGAGCTGCGATGAATTTGAATATTGCTCATGTGCTTACCTCAGTATTAAATCTTATTTACTATGTTTCTTTATATCTTCTTTCGCGATAGCGAATCGCTGCTTAATTAAATCAATTTCTTTTTTTGGCGTTTCAATGCCATGTTTTGATTTCTTCTGGAACACATGCAACACATAAATATCGTCGCCCAATTTCACTGCATATACAGCACGGTATGTATTTTTATTATAATCGCTTACTATTTCTAATATTCCAGAACCTATGCCCTTTAAAGGCTTTGCGTTGAGTGGTGTTTTCCCCTCTTGTACTTGATGGAGCGAAAACCCTATTTCACGCTGAACACTTCCAGGTAGTTCTTTTAAATCATCTAACGATGAACCAAGCCAGGTGATTGGCCTTAAGTTTATATCATCCATTTTCTACTACTCAATTAAATTATAGCAATTATTTCATATTTATACCAATTTTGGTATAAATAATGGTAAGTATTTGAATTTAATTTATATCACTAGGCGAGTCATTGAATAGCGTAAAGCATGCCCTTTACAATATCCTCATGCGCTTTAAATTGCAGCAACCATTTCTTCCTTTTTCCCCTTTTAGGCGAACTAGTAATTTTTTTTCGACTAACTTTTTTAAGGATACTCTTGTCACTCCGATATTAGCTTTGATTTTAACGGCTAAAATATTCGGAAAGATGCCAACAATGAAAAAATACAGTTATTCTGAAAATGATATTATTTATGATGCATGCAAAAACGTGTATGTCAGTACCTAGATACTAGCTAGTAAAATTTCAAAAAAATAATGAATTATGGAACGGTGTTGGAGATTATCATCCGCAATATCAAATAAATACGGCTGCAAGACGAGCGACTATACCAATACAATCAAAGCCTAAATGAATAATATGCCTGAATTGCATTTTTCGTTCAACAAATATACAATACTACTGCTAAAAAAGGTTACTTAACCGAAATGACATTGAGCATTTAAATAAAGTAGAAAACCACAAAAAACAAACGAGGCATAAATATGGAATCTAGGCAACGAGCACAAATCTCTATCATTTGCGTTGGAGAAGCACATTGCGATCCTTCTGCAAAATTATCGATTTTATCTGCTATAAAAAAATTCCATGAAAAAAATATACCTGTTGTGTTTTGTGCTGAAAAACCACAAGAGAGTACCTTGATCGAACAATATGATATTTTAAATAAGGAAATAAGTGCATTTGAGAATGCAATTGAGGTCTATAATCTGGGAAAATATTTTTATAAAGAAAATGGTGAAGAATTGCCTTTTTTCAACCTAAATAATAGTAAAAATCTCAAATTTGAAATTAAGCAAAAATTAGAAGAGAAAAATCTTCCTTTACTCAATGAGATTTGTGAAGAATTAATCAAGTTACCTGCTAAGCAGGCAGCGAAGAAATTATTAGCTTATCTTATCGATAATAAGATCGAATACATTGCAATTGATAGAATCAAATCACTTTGGGATTCTTTCTGTCAATCAATCAGTAATACCGAAAATAATACAAAAAATTTTGATATTATTCTTAGTCACGAAAAGGATCGAATTGATACAATGGTGGATATGCTTTTTCATAAAGCAATTCTTCCTTTACAAAACATGGGTGGCATTATTATTTGTAATATTGGCGCAATGCATGCACACAGGTTAGCAGCTAACCTACAAGCAAAATATAAAATACCTTCAATAGCACTTTACTGTTATTCAGATCAGCAAGCTGAAAATATTAATAATCATCTGCGTAATCTAAGTATTTCTAAGTGTAGAGTTGATCCTATCGAGATAAAGAAATTATATGAACATGTTCCTTATCTGACACTGCATTTTGAGGTAGGTGATAACAATGAATTCTGCAATAAAAAATTTGACGAGATTATTACTTCTCATATAGATGTAAGAACAAGTCATAAAATAAAATTAAAGCAAGGATTAGTGTATGGCGGAGCCCTAGCTATAGTAGGACTATTTTGCTTTAAGTTGTTAACTCAAAACAATATTCAACCTTATATTAATCCGCTCTTCAACAGGAAATAGTATCTTGCTAGCTTGTTACATGCGAGATTTTGGCATCGCCTTCAATTACAATTAAAACATACCTAATTTATTTCTATCAAAACGAGGCAGTTAATGAATACAAGAAATATTACTACTGATTGTTACCAAGAAATAGAATCCAAGCCTGAGATATCTTCATTTAATGGTGATAATCCGTTCCTCCCAAAATTTGAAATTTTTGAAAAAGATCCAACAAAACAATTTCTAGAAATACTGGTAGATATAAAATTTGGAAAAGGCTACTTACCCAATCTAGAACAACGCATTGATCAAAAAAACCAAAAAGGCATCACTTGCTTTTATTATGCATTGAATACACTGCGCCCTCGATTCGGGAAATTTTTTAGTGAATCCCATCCTGGGCGTGATATTGAAAAAAAGATTTCAAATTATAGAAAAGCAGTCACAGATCTAGGTAATCTTCATGAATATCTTTTGAATTTAGCAAGCCTTATAACTCATGATAAAAATGAATTAAAACAATATCAAGAAAAATATTCCGAAGAAATTATTGAAAAGTTAGGAAAACCATTTTTTGAAGTGATACAGTTATTTATCGATTATGATAAATTTTCTCTAGAGGGAGTCGTTAATATCTATATTGCTTTTAAGATGATGGCCAATGCAGAAAATTTATTACATAGTTTGAATATAAATCCTGATAAAGCAGCAATAGATTACCAGAACAATTATTTCCCCAACTATTCAGATGAATTAAACACTGCTGACAAATGTAACATACTAATGGGTGCAACATATGAAATTATTGCAAATAAATATCATATTAATTATTCAAAATGGTGTCCGCAGCAAGGGTATATAGGCTTAGGTGAAGCGATAGAAAAAGAAGGTGCAATAGCTGTTTCGTGCAATTTTTCTGGGTTTTCAATTACAACTTCTAAATCATTACAGAAAAGATTTGGTAAATGGGATCTTTATGGTTGGGATCAAACAGATTTTGTAAAAATAGATAAGACAAAAAATGGTTTTAATATTGTTAATCGTCATCGAATTTTGATTGTTGGTTTACAACAATATGGCGAGGAGAAAAATGTCATTTATATGGATTCTAATTCACCTAACAATGCTAATGGACAAAATATAATTTTTAAAATACCATATGATTTTCTTGAATTATGTTTAACGAACGTGCATACGTTTAGCAAAGCGCACGAGCACGAGAAAGGAATAATTGGTCCATATGGCTATATCGCAGACCTTGAATATATGCATTCAATAATGAATGATATCGAAGAAAAAACGGTAAATAATAAAATATCAACATTAAAAAATACGTTTTAGTCTACCGAAAACTATGCTGTTGTTAATGCCTGGTACTTATGATAGGCAAGGTTGCCGACATGCCTCGAGACTAAGGCAGATAATTTACCACCGATTAAATCATGATATTCTAAAACAGGGATTGATTTTGCCTGATAAAAATGTCGAGGTAATGAAATGAATACATCCAGATCAGAACTTACTTCGGAACAAGCATTAATGGGTATAAAGAAATTATCAGCAGAAATTAGTGCATTTCCTAATGATGTTGAAATTGAAAAAAAACAACATCTGCTTGATATACTTGTAAATAAATTTTGGGATATTGTTGAAAATAATTCGGTTATTAACACTCGTATTCCGCCTGATGATAATAATGAAAGAGAAGTTACATTCGTATGTCGTGGTAATTCGAAATCTACTGAGAAGATTAACCTTTTCGGTGATTTTCTTAAACCCGGAAATATGCCTGTATTAGAAAAAATTCCCGGAACGAATATTTACGCATACAATAAAAATTTAGCTAATAATCTTAGAACTGAATTTATTCTTTTAAAAAGTGGTGATGACCTAGGCAAAAAATGGGAAGGTGATCGGTATGTCCTTAGTATGCCGAATGCTAGACCTCAACGTTATGTACCCGGGTATGACCTTGCTTTAATGTCATCTTTGCCTAACAAGGATGAAAATAAAGCAGAAAAGGATATCATTTATCTCGCTGATGATGGGCAATATGTTGTTCGCGACCCACAAGGATTAGTGAAAAAAGGCAAAGTAGATACGACAGTCGTTGATATTAGTAATATAGCAACAAGACTCAATGAGTCAACATTAAAATCGGCCATATTGAAAGAAACATCAAAAGCAGGTCACACTCATGTACCCAGTCGTGAATTAGCTAAATTAGAATTACAAAATATGGAGTCTGAAGGAAGATTTTTCAGACTTACTATTGATGAAGATGGACCATATAAAGGAAGAGAATATTGGGTGCATTTACCAGAAAATTACAATAATAAACAAAAGCCGCCGTATTCACTATTATTATGTCTTGATGGACAAGAATATCATTCACATATTCCAACTCCCTCAATCATGGATAGAATGATTGAGGATAACGCAATCAAACCAACAATAACTGTTCTCCTTGCAAATAAAGGTACTGAAGATCGATTTGAAGAATATAACTGCGATATGGAATTCACTGATTTTTTAGCAAAAAAATTTATACCAATAATTCAGGAACAATTTCACATTTCGCGCGATCCTAATGATGCGACTATTGCTGGTTCAAGTATGGGTGGTTTAGGCGCTATTTATACAGGTCTAACACACCCAAAAGTATTTGGTAATGTTATTTCTTTATCAGGTTCATTATGGAAGGCTGACGAAATAACTCCCTCTAAACAATATAAAACAACAACTGGCGAACGATTACAAACAGCTATAGATAATTTTCCAAGCAAAAATTGTAAACTTAAAATTGAAATGAAAGCTGGTACATCTGAAAATGATGATTGGGCACGACCCAAAAAAGTTGGAGAAGAGGAACCGTGTAGATCAATGTTAAAATCAAATCATGACTTCGCGGAGATAATGAATGCAAAAGGTATTCAAGCAGACTGTAAAGAATTCCCAGGTGGACATAATGATGCATGCTGGCAGGGGTTATTATCAGAAGGGTTAACACATAAGTCCTATCAAGAAGAAGCTCCTCAGAAAACAAATACAGATAATCTCAAACCAACGCATCGTTGTTAGCAGTGCCACAAATCCGCGCATAAACAGCGAACACTTCAGGCAAATTTAATGCGCGCAACCACATATGGTTTACGATAAAAGCTGTGAATCGTGGCAGATCAAATGCTGAGGCAAAAGATTTGTCCCCCTTTTGATACGAATGGAGCCTGGCCTCGTGATTGACAAACTGCACACAAGCAGGAAGAGCTATTAATTTTGTAACACCATCTCATTTATTTTATTTCTATATTTCAATAGCTTACTTTTGATTGGCCTCTAAAAAAAGTTGACCATTGATATCAATCTGATATAAATAATATATCTAATATAAATACATATATGACGAACAAAAAAACCTAAAACTCAAAGAAGAGAGAGGTATATGTTTTGATGATATTATTGCTGCGATAAGTGATGGGAAAATATTAGACATCATTCCACATCACAATAAAAAAGAGTATCCGAATCAATTGATATTGATTATAGAAATAAATGATTACGTTTATTTGGTTCCATATTTGGAAGAAGAAGATTTGCTAGTTTTAAAGACCGTGTTTCCTAGCAGGAAATTTACCAAATTGTACTTAGGAGGAAAAAAGCCATGAGTACGACTAAAAAACAAAAACTACATCCAACTTTGGATGAATACGAACAAGATATCGAAGATAATCTTGATATCAGTAAAGCTTTACCAGCTAAAGAAAAGGCACGTGAAATTGCTAAATTAAAAGCTGCTGCAAAAGAACATCTGAAAAAGAGAAACAAGGAAAAACGTATCAGTATTAAGGTATTTGCAAATGATTTAGAACGGCTTAAGCAAATTGCAGAAGAAGAAGGCTTACCTTATCAAACGCTTGTTACCAGTATTCTGCATAAATTTTCAACGGGACGGTTAGTGCCTAAAGAGCAGAAGAAACACGAATAATCTTTTCCTAAAATGACTTCCACAAATAATAAGGTGAGTAATTAAGCTACTTTTTCAATATCAAAATCAGGGAAGAGCAAAACGGATGGATGTACTTTCAGTGCATATGAAAAAGTAATTGCACTTTCACGACCCATCTGCTTAGTGTTATTTTCCAAAGCAGAAATATTCGACTGGCTAATACCCGTTTTCTTAGATAAATCGGATTGTGTTAATCCTTGTAACTCACGAAGCATCTTGAGAGCTTCCCCTGGCGTGAGGTTTGCATGCACTCTCGCCTTCACAAAATCTTTTTTATTAATTTTCATAGTTTACCTCATCAATATTTATGAGCATTAACATCTATAACATACACTTCTAATTGTTCTTTCTCAGCCTTATAAATAACACGCCATTGTAATGAAAGCCTTGAGGAGCGAAACCCTTTCCACTCTCCTTTCAAGGCTTCATCGTGATAACCTTTTATCAATCTCAATCCGTGTATACCTTCAAGCTCTACTATTCTTTTCCAAATTTCGTACTCTTTTCTAATACGCAAAGGAACGGCTCTGATTGATTTAAGTAATGATTTTTTCTCATATATTGTCCACATATATAATAGTATATATATATTATTGTATATAATCAAATAGTTTAGTTGTTGCTAAAATCAGTAGTGCGGGGCATATTCCTCTTAAGAAAGTATTTTGTTCAGAAAAGCCCCTAAACGATACCCCGCTAATGCTATTTCTCGTTCAGAAATTTTCCTTCCCGTTTCGAGATAGTCAGCACTTGGCGTTTGATCGGCAGGGGTAACATAGACATACGTTTTTGCATTTGTCATCCCTTCTTGCAACCAATGATTAAGATCAAGATCGCTTGCTTGTCTACCGAAATAGGTTTTAGGATAATGTTTTAAAATGATTGCTGTCAGAATTTCTGCATTTTCTTGAGTAGCGCTTTGATCAAACATGCCTAACCCACTATCCCAAAGACGATGTAATTTTATTCGTTCATTGTTATAACGAATAAAATACAAATTTCCACCTTGATCACCATTCGGATAAGCAACAGATATATAACTCACTGTGTGAAGTGGCTGATGAATGTCACCAACTATATGGATTAAAAAAGCAAGAAATCGTGCAAGTTCATAAGGATTAGTGTGATTGTATTTAATAATCGGTTCAATATTAATAATGGCCCATACAATATTATCTGTATCCATAATATTTTTAAGAGGTGAGCCATCCTGACTAAAAGGTATATCGATATAATGCCAATGAGTAAATGTTTCGATTTTTTGCGCATGCAGCGTATCTGGCCAATAAGCCATTTGCAAAAATGAAGCCATGCCTGGATATTCCAAACTAAAATAAGAAACTATATTATCAATTTTTTTTTGAACATTCGGTTCCAAATTTTGATAGGCAATATTAGCCACTACCATATGTCCTAAGGCATTCCAAGCGTGCGAAACAATAGGCAATAACCAGAGTTGAAAGATGACAAGCATTTGTACTGGATAGTATTTCATTCTTATTCCAGCACTTCAATTTTTGGTCGCGGAGTCATGCGCGTTAAAATTTCATAAGGAGTGGTGTGACAATGTTTTGCGATCCGTTCAACTGGCAAATTGCTTCCCCATAATATAACTGAATCCCCTAACCGAGCTTGCGGAAGCTTATCTAGATCGATGGTAAGCATATCCATGGATACTCTACCAACCAAAGGACACTCTACTCCTCTCACTAAAACTGGTGTACCATTTTCAGCAAATTGTGGGTATCCATCTCCATAACCTACTCCAACAACACCAATAGTCGTATCGTTTTGTGCCGTCCAAACACCCCCATAACCCACTCGACTTCCTTTTTTTACTGGATGAATTGCTATTAGTTTTGAATGTAAAGTCATGACTGTTTGCAAACCATGATGGCTACCAACTTGATTTGGAAAAGGTGACGCTCCATAAAGCATGATACCAGGACGCACGCAATCACCATGTGCCGCTTCCCAAGCAATAATACCTGCTGAATTAGCCAAACTTCGTGGACCTGGCAAATGAGCAGTGACGCGATTGAATATTTCAATTTGTTGTTGAGTCGTAGGACTATTGATATCATCTGCTTCAGCAAAATGCGTCATCAACCCAATAGGTTTTTTAACAGAAGTGGTTGCCAGTAAGCGCTGGTAAATAGAGGCTACTTGAGGAATATCAAATCCTAAACGATGCATACCCGTATTGATTTTAATCCATATCGATAAGGGAGTAATATCCGCGTTTTCTAGAATTTCAACATGTGGTAAGTGATGTACCACCAAGGTGAAATCATGATGCACCGCTTCCTTTAATTCTCCAGGATTAAATAATCCTTCAATTAGCACAATAGGATGAGTAATACCCGCTTCCCGCAATTTGATCCCTTCTTCTAGAGAAGCTACACCAAATGCATCTGTCGTCGATAATGCTTTTGCTACCCTTGCAATTCCATGGCCATAGGCATTTGCTTTCACCATGGCAATAACGGATCGACCTCGTGCCAATGCATGGACGCGCTCAAGATTATGTCTTAGCGCTGCGAGGTCAATCGTCATATAAGTGGGGCGACTCATAACGGTCTAGTAACCAGGCTGACGAACAAAGCTTTCAAAACAAGTATATTGCCCCATAAATGTTAAAATTATTTTCCCGATAGGGCCATTACGCTGTTTCGCAATAATAATTTCTGCCGTTCCTTTACTTGGACTATCTTCATGATAAACCTCATCGCGATAGATAAATGCAATCAGATCGGCATCTTGCTCAATCGCTCCTGATTCACGAAGATCTGACATGACCGGACGTTTATCTGCTCGTTGCTCTAAACCACGATTTAATTGAGAAATCGCAATGACTGGAACCTTTAATTCTTTAGCAAGACCCTTTAAAGAACGTGAAATTTCTGAAATTTCTGCAGTACGATTTTCATTATGTCCAGGTACTTGCATTAATTGTAAATAATCCACCACAATTAAACCCAATTGTCCTTGTTCTTTTGCTAAACGGCGAGCTCTTGCTCGCATTTCTACCGGACTAATCGCTGGCGTATCATCTATATAAAGTGGTGCATCTGATAACATACTGACGGTAGAACTAATTCGTGGCCAATCTTCATCAGCTAATTTGCCTGTACGAATACGTAACTGGTCAATACGACATAAAGATGATAGCAAGCGCATGACAATTGCTTCACCAGGCATTTCCATGCTGAAGATTAATACGGGTAAGCGACTTTTAATCACCACGTGTTCAGCAATATTCATTGCTAAAATAGTTTTACCCATCGACGGCCGACCTGCGATGATAACCAAATCCGCCGATTGCAATCCTGAAGTCATCGCATCTAAATCTTGGTAACCCGTGGGAATTCCAGTAATCGGATTATTTGAATGAAAAAGAGTATCAATTTTATCCATCGTCTTCGCGAGAAAATCTTTAATATTGACTGGTCCCGAACGCGATCCTTGATCAGAAATTGAAAATACACTACGTTCAGCTGTATCTAAAAGTTCAGTAATACTTCTACCTTGAGGATGAAATGCATTCTCTGCAATATCACTACCCACAGCAATTAATTGACGTTGTATTGAACGTTCACGCACGATATCAGCGTAAGCAACGATATTTGCTGCACTAGGCGTATTATTGGCTAATTCAAAAAGATACACTTCACCACCCACTTGATCGAGTTCATGCAGTTCCCGCAATGCTTCTGAAACAGTTAACACATCTAATGGTTTATTTTGTCCCACTAATCGCATCATAATGCGATAAATTAAGCGATGCTCATGGCGATAAAAATCGTTTTCTTGCAAACAATCAACTACTTGATCCCAAGCACGGTTATCTAACATCAATCCGCCTAATACAGATTGTTCGGCTTCGAGTGAATGTGGGGGAACTTTAGCTGGAAACGAAGTGACAGGTCGATTCATTACAGGACGTTTAGTGAGCAGAGTATCCGACATGTTCTTATACCATTTCCTAGGAATGTTTCGCTCATTGTCTAGGTTACTTACATGAAAATCAAGCAGACTATTTATTATTAACCACAGGCACACTCGGAAGAGGTAAGATTCGAACTTACGATACAGATAAACCGTATGTTGGTTTAGATAACCAATGCTTTAAACCACTCAGCCACCCTTCCGTCGCAAATTATATATATTTGAAAACATGGATGCAATTCGTTTTATCGTTAAATTGTCGCTCGCTTTGAAACAGATAACAAAATAACTAAACATAAAACCGCTGCCACTCCGAAAATTCCAGCAAGAATAAATATCTTTATTGATGGCCAATTTTCAATTAATGGAGCGACTAATAAAGGAGTCGCTGCTTGAGCAATAAGCACTGGTAACGCTAATTTGCCCAATAGTTTTGCATATCCTTTCGAACCAAATAAAATCATGGGTAAAATGCCCATGGTGATAGTGAGAACACCATTACTCATACCATAAGCTATAGCAAAAAGAGATGCTGCTGAAGGACCCACTAAAATGAGAATAAAAATGGAGACCGGTAATACAATAGTCCAAAAAATGGATGACTTAAGCGGGTCGAATTTACGTCCAACGTACATCTCTATTAATCGCCCCAGTATTTGCGATGGTCCAATAAAAGAAGCAATCATTGCAGCTGCGCTAACCGTCAGCCCTAATCCTCCCAGCATACTTAAAATATTCACGGACATCGTCGTACCGACAATTGAACGTAAAATAGCGTAAACTGCTAATAAATAAAAAACTAGTTTTACCTTTTCTGGTACAACAAGAAATTCCGAAGAAGATTCCTCTGTATGCTTAGGAACCCAACTTGGAATGCTGAAATAATATAAAGGGACCCATATAAAAATATGCGGTATAGCATACAAAATCACCATGGTGCGCCAACCAACCGATTGAATTAAGTACGTTGTGATTGGCCAAAATAAAGTAGCAAAACCTGAGATTAAAGTAATTCTTATAATAATCTTTTTTGATTCTTGACCCATTAGGCGACCAATAGTAGCAAAAGTCGCGTTAAATAATCCAAGAGCCATTCCCAATCCAATCATTGTCCACGCCATATACCACACAAATAACCCATTCGTTTGAGATAACAGAAGTAAGCCAAATCCCATTAATACGTTACCTAATGCAAGAGGATACTGTCCTCCTTTTAGGTCAATCCAAGCACCTATTTTAGGCGCACTTAAACCACCTATCAGAAGTGCCCAAGAAAAACCACCGATGACAGTTAAATAGCTTTGGTGTATCTCATTCGCTACGATTTCTCCTAGCGTCGCTGGGAGGTAATAAGTTGTTGCCCATGCATAAATTTGAGAAATTCCAATTAAAAATGTTAGAAAATGAATTCGGAATTGACTCATAGAGAAATAATCACACCTCTTACAAATGCACCATCATTTTTAATGAATGATTCAAGAAACGTTTGACATGGATATGGAATAAGATACTTAGCGGTACTGCTAATTAAATAACGCGATATAAAATCTATTCTATTTTGCTCTCCATATGTTTTTTCAACGTGTGAAATAAATTTTTTTGGCGTTGTATTGTAATCAACATCATAATTAATTTTAATCTTATGAATACCTAGCCAATTCGCGTAAGCCAGCACAGAAGACATGATTAATTTAAATTTCTTCTTACTAACAAGCATTCTTTCGGTTCCATCCACACAGTCTAACAGTAATACAGTATTATTTTCTGCATCTTTTGTTAAACATAAGTGAATTCGACCGACCCTAGCACCATTATTCCAGATATCTAATTTATTCAAATTTAAATCAGAAAGAAATCCTGGTGCGTTTCCAACATTATAATCACCTATAGTCGTACAAGAAAATAATTCATCTGATCGACCATAATCGCTCCATGGATCCCTTTCCCAAGTTTGAACAACCAATGTTGTTTTACTCAAAATATTTTTCAGAGGACGATGATTGCCAGAGACAAACTCCAGCATAGCAGATAACTCATCCTGGGTGGCTTCATCAACACAATAAGACAACAAAACCTTAATCATGTTGGATACTCGCTCATCGCTATATTCAGCATTCGATCTATCAAAAAT
>Ga0155582_136_pt1 | contig 23188 bp, 6 predicted proteins | sample RifCSPhighO2_12_FD_107239 | JGI IMG/M metagenome (GOLD analysis project Ga0155582, IMG submission 107239) | Gammaproteobacteria bacterium RIFCSPHIGHO2_12_FULL_37_14
AAAAATGCCATGTCCTTTAAACATCTTGTAAAAGTTGTCAATAAGATTTTTCATGCGTAGGCCCTGAACTTAAACCGATATTTATTGTATTTAATGTGAGTAGAGCGCCTAGTTTGATCATAAAATTTCAAAGGGTTCTAAATAATAAATGCAGAGCGTAATCCTAATTTTTTATGAGCAATCACAATAGCTAAAATTGGGCCAACACACATTACAAAAGCCGTTGCTATGGCGGTTCCAGTAATACCATAAAAATAAGTAGCTGGAATAACTAATACAAACATCAACACCAATTGTGTTGCCCTAATTAGCATCATTGTATGTTCAAAGTCACCATAAATTAGCAGCAGTGTAGCAATTTTTGCACATGCCGCTATACAGGCTCCTATGGTTAGGATGATTAGCGCTGGTTTTGCAGCAATATACGTTGGCCCAAAATAGGAAAGAAGTTCAGTTGAAAAATAGATAGCTAAAAAACCTAGTCCTATAACAAGTGAAATAACAATGGCATTGGTTTTATTAAGCAGTGTTTGTAACTCTGTCCGTCCCGACTCATTAGTTAATAAACTGGAAATTTTTGGCTTTATCCTCTGATAGAGAGTGGCTGGTAATAGCCAAATCAAATAGATAATTGTTAAAACAGCGGCATAATGAGCCACACTTAATGGATTTTTTCCAACTATATAAACAATTAATAAATCCAACACACAAATTAACTGAAAAATAATGGTGTTAGCAATCCACCGTGAAGACGCTTGAATCCATGTTGGATCCATTACTTCTGCATGGCGTACTCTTTTAAACCCGAAAATAACCATAGACCAAAGCTCTGTGTTAATGACCAGAGAAGTAACAGGAATAACAATCAAATAAGAGATTAATATGACTGAGGCAATGGTAAAGCTACCCAATGGATATATAACAAAAAGTGAAATTATACTGAATAAGGCAAGTTGCACAGAATATAGAACTATTTGTGACAGAATGGTTGGAGAATAAATATGTTGGCTACAAAGCAAGAAGCTCTGTAGTAACGTAGGAATCGCTGCCACTGGTACTATCAATAATATATACACAAGTAAATGATATTGCCTAATACCGTGAATACCCAAATAATGTAGAAAGAACATAACGCCAAGCAAAATAAGGGAAAAAATAAACATCATTGAAAAAGTGACGCTAACTAGTTTTATATTCCATGCGATATAATTAACCGTTGATTGCACGCTATGAAATTTTAAATACTTGGCTAGGAAGCGACTAGCGCCTACATTTGTTCCAAACAAGGTTAGCAATACTAAAATATCTAGTACTTTAATGGCAACACTGTATCTTCCATACATGCCTGTAGTTACGTGATGTGCCAAGAAAATATTTAACCCATATTTTGCCAAATAACCGACAATAGTCAAAATAAATAAAACATAAACCTCACTAGCTATTTGGCGCACAGATAATCCCATATATACTCCTTTGCAAATAGTCGGCCTACAAGTTCCTCGTCGTCCCGTGCGCTTGTCAGACGACGGCATTTGTAACGCTCAAAACTCATGGGTATCAAACTGATTATCATTATTTTCAACACTCAAGAACTTAGTAATCGAAAGAATACGCTGATGATAGTTATTCACCAATTGTTGGATCTCTTCAGTGCCAAAAACAGCTGAATTATAACGAAATTCACATTGCAACTGCCCATCTTGGATGAGTGCTTGCAAGAAAAGTAAATAATCGGGCTGATTGAGAGGGGAGGTTGTAGCCTTACTCCATTTATGTGTTGAACGGATGGCTCGAGATTTTGAATTCTCTTGAAATTGACCAAGGTAATTAAACTTCAATTTCGTATCTGTAATTAGCTTTACCCATTTAGGAACTGATCCCTGTCTTAAAGTTCGTAGTAGTCCAAACCCAATACCATTATTGGGTAATTCTCTGAGTTGTTGAATGATGGCTTGATAAATACTAAGAGGGTAGGCCTCATTTTCCTTTGCAATACTTAGATCAACTAAAACAGGGAAAATTGCAGTAAACCAACCAACGGTTCGGAATACATCCAATCCTTCAATACAGGCTTCTCTTCCATGTCCTTCCAAGTGAAGCAAGATTGCTTCTCCATCTCTCAAGTCTTTCAAAGAAAGCGCATACACAGCCAATAAAACCTCATGAATGTGTAATCCACTGCCCTCAGGTAAGCTCTTAATAAGCAAACGGGTGTCTGCTTGTGATAAGCCAAATGATAAAGGGACAATATCGTTATATGTTGTTAATTGAGCGGAAAGAGAAATTAACCGCTTACTTTGACAACGATCAGCAAGATTTTTCCAATACTGGTAGTCATTTGCAAACCAGGTACTCTGTACTGAGTTCACTAAAGCTTTAGCCCACATTTGATAACTGTCAGTTTTTTCGCCTAATTTAACATCTAATCCTTGCCCATAAGCACTGATTACTGCTTCTAGATCCTCCAATAAGATTCTCCATGAAAGACCATCAACGACTAAATGGTGAATGGCAATAAGAATATCCGTCTGCCCATTATGACAACGAAAGGCAACCGCAAGCAAGGGTCCTTTTCCCAAATTGAATTGACTTTGGCATCTCCCAAATGCTTCACGAAATTTGTCATCATCAAGATAAGAAAGATTTTCTATATGGAATAACTGTGCCAAATGCGAGAAATCATAAGACTGAACCCAAGTTCCAGATTCATTCTGCTTATATCGTAGTCTTAAACTATCATGATGCTCCACAAGCATTTTAAAAATGTTCTCCAATGCCTGCTGTTCAAAAAAACCATCTACTGATACAAAAAAAGCCTGGTTATAATATTCTGGGTGGAGTAAGTTTCTTTCAAAAAACCACTGCTGAATAGGCGTAAGAGGTACCTCACCCTCTGGGTGAACCTTCGTGCGTTTCACTACATTTGAAGTTTTAATTTTAGCAGCAATAGCAGCAATAGTTGGATTCTCGATAAAATCAATGAGCTGAATCCCCAACCCAACTGCGCGGCATTTTGAGATGAATTGAATGCAAAGGATCGAGTCCCCACCTAAAGTAAAAAAATCGTCTAATACGCCTACCGTTTCGACATGTAGCAGATCTTGCCAAATCTGAGCCAACTGCAGCTCCATCTCATTGCGAGGTTCTACATAGCTTGAGTCGCTGGCTTGCTGAGTAGCCACTGATCCTAGGCTCATTAGTCTGGCTCTATCTACCTTTCCATTATGGGTAATGGGTATTTCAGGAACAAATATAAAGTGCTGCGGGATCATATAATCCGGCAATTTTTTTGCCAGAGAAGCCTTGAGCGCTGCAATATCCTGATTCTGATATTGATAAGCGAACATGGGGCGGGTACTAAACTGATTGGATACAGGATTTTCTTTTCTATGATAATTAGATAGGGAGCTAAATTGGGTTGTGAGACCCTCTTTCACAAACACAAGGTCTAAGTAAGCCGCTGCATCCTGAAAGCCCATGGCCATATAAGGCTTAAAAACATAACCTTTTTGCCTAGCTAATTGGTAAATAGCGTCAAGTGTTACGGGAGCATCGTGAATATGGGTTTTTGCCACACGCCCCTCCATATACGCTGTAGTCCAATAATTCGACCACGACCGGGCATTCGGATAGCTTTGTATGCAAAAAGACGTTTCCCTCTTATCGAGATAAATGCCTAGATCCGTGCTTGGGTCGTATTGATAACATTTTACATTTCCATATTCCTGTTTATCCTGTTTTACTGAAGAAACCTTAAGGATAACATCATATCGCCATGTATTAAGTTCATTCGAGGAATGTCCTTGTTTAGCTAAAACATCTATGCTTACAATTTTTTTAATCTTTGTTCCTAAATCAACGAAGTACTCGGGATCAATTAACAGTTCTTTTTCTTGTACTTGTCTAGCATATTGATAATTACGTCTTCCTTCAAAATCTTGAAATGCATTGTTATGGTTGGCCAGAAATAGGCTGTCGTAATAAGCTTTTGCTAACCGATAGTCCCGAACATCGCCAATAATAATAACACCTGAATCAGCTATCTTATTTACACACCAAGTTAAAGCATTTTCTAAATAGTCCAAACAAGGAAAATACTGCACTACAGAGTTAAATATAATCGTATCGAATGTTTTGTCATGTAACAATGCAAGATGGTTTAACTCATGTGCTGGAGCACAAACGAGCTGTGCGTGACAAACAGAAAACTTCTGAATTTTCTTGTTCAAAATATCTATAGCCGTACTTGAAATATCAGTACCCAAATAAGTTGTATACGTATTTTGTAGTCCAAGTAATATCAATCCCGTACCACACCCAACTTCTAACACTCTCCCTGGCCCATGCTGGGAAATTCGACCTATAATAGCCTGTTGCCATTCCTTCATCTCGGCTTCGGGGATCTTTTCATGGTCATAAGCGCTCACCCAAGTGCCAGTTGTAAATGAGGCTAACTCCTCTCGATTCTCAAGACTATATAATTGATCATACATCTCAGTCCATGAGGACACAGCGGCAACATCCTGATCATTATTTTTATTTTCTCTAGATAAAAGGGCGGATTCGGGTGGTTCAATATAAGCTATTAATCGATCGCTACCTGATGAGGAGCCAATCAGGCATAATGCAACGTTTTTTGCTACCCCTAACTCAAGAATCGCATACTCAACTTCTTTGCTTTCAATCCGATGACCACGAATCTTTATTTGGGAATCTTTACGTGAGCATAGCCTCAAATTCCCATCTTCAAGCCAATAAGCCAAGTCTCCAGTTTTATAGAGTAGCTCACCTGGAAATGCTGGATGTTGAATAAATTTTTCAGCAGTTAGCTCAGGATGAGCTAGGTACCCCCTGGATATGCTATGGCCCCCAATAAGCAGTTCTCCCATTACCTCTATTGGCTGAAGATGCATATGTGGGTCAACTACAATAGCAAAAGCTCCTGTAATGGGCTTGCCAATGACAGGCATCGATTTAAACTGATTATATTGCTCAAAGTTAATCATGGTTGCGCAGCAGCCAACGGTTGTTTCAGTTGGCCCATAATGATTCATAAATTCGACAAACGGATAATGGCGGTGAAATTGATCTACATCTTCAACATCGAACGGTTCACCGCCCAAGATGATGAGCCGCAAGTGACTTAATGAAAATACATTGGTATCACAAAAACTAGACCGCACAATGGCGCGAAAAAAAGAAGGAGTAAGCTTGATATAAGTAATGTGGTTATTTTCTACTAAACTTAATATGGAAAATACGTCCTGCAAGGTGTTTTGAGATGGAATATGCAGGTGATTTCCAATAGCAAGAGCTGAAAAAAGATTGGTATAGGAGGCATCAAAAAAGTAAGGCAACATTAAAACAGAGATATCTTTTTCTACCAATTTGGCCGACGAAGAAAACCATTTTACATAATTAGTTAAATTTTTATGCTCAACCATAACCCCCTTAGGCTGACCTGTCGTACCCGAAGTATATATCACATAAGCTAATTGATTCGGTTGCGGCCGCGAAGTATTTGCATCAACAGTGGAGTTACTATTCACTACATGAGATGAGAAAATTTCATCTATATTTAGGATATAACACCCAAGTTCGCGGATATATGAATGCTGGCTTAAAGTAGATGTATTCGATAATATAATTTTCACACCAGCGTGACACAGCATGTACTCAATTCGACTCTTAGGGCAAGCGACGTCAATAGGAAGAAATGCTTTACCGCTTCGCCAAATTGCCAAAATACTGACAATTATCTCTGCACAACGTTCTAATAAGATAGCCACAATAGGCTCTTCTTGTTGAGGGGTCATCTTGTTAAGCGTTTTAGCAAGCGTAATACTCTTCTGATAAACAAATTGGGCTGTCATTTCAGTTCGCTCATCAGATAGAATCTTCTTGTTTGGGTTTGACTGAGTCAGTTTATCAAAATGATCCAGTACGGTTTTCAACTCAACTCTTGCAACACTTTCGTGGCCAGAAAACTGATAAAGTGTCTGTAGTTCCTCACCTTTAACAAGCTCTAACTCATCAAGAGATGCCAAGGGATTTCTTGATAAAAATAACAGCGTCGATTGATAATGATTCGCATATCGCTGAATCGTAGCAGGCGAAAATAAGTTGCTTTCATAATTAATATCAAAAGAAAAACAACCGTCTTCCTCTTGAGCTTCTAATGAAAAAGTATAATTTATATCAAAATGCTGATAAGCATACTTATTAACCCATAGCGCACCCAATACATTTTTTAATGTGTCATTCAAGGAATACTTTTTAAAATCAACAAACGTTTCAAATAGAGTTTCTCCTTGATGTGTCCCAGCCCAACGCTGTAACTTACTCAGTGGTATCGTAATAAATTGGGCTAAATTTTGATATTGTCGACGAATCTCTCCTAGAAAAGTCTCAACAGTCTGATTTTCTGTCGTCACTTTTATTGGTAATGTGTTAATAAATAAGCCCACGTGATTTTGCACAAGACTCTTAGGATAGGCACGAACAGCACCAAGTACTACTTCGGGGTTATTTAAATAACGTGAAAGGAGAAGACCCCACGCACCAAAAATGAAAGTGCTTGGGGTTAGATTCCAGCTTGCAGCCACATTCAGTAACTGAGTTGTTGCTGTTCGATCCAGTATAAAGCGGTAGACAGATTGTCTTTCTGTAAGCGGTTGACTTTCTGGTGTCCTTTTTCCTTGGTTCCCAGGTATACGACCGCTTGCCTCAGAGCCAGCAAAAAGTGCCTGCCAATACTGCCGTGCGGTATTTTCATTAGCCAGACTGACATCCTCGCTAATGCTTGGGATATAAAAATCTCCAGGAACATTCTTAAAAATAGGGCTGTTGCCTGATTTCAAAGCCTCATAGGCAACTATTACATCGGTGAGTACCTGTATAGTAGAAGGACCACCCATGAGCGCATGGTGATAACTCCAAATAAAATACGATAATGATTCGCTATAGATGAGACAGGTGAGTCTCATCAATGGGGCGGCTGATAATGCAATCCCTTTGCTAGCATCCTCCTGCAAGAACTCTTTCAAAGAATTCTCAACTTTGTTTGTATTATAAGTTTTGGATTTATAATCTACACTGACCAACTGAGCAGAACACGCATCTTGAACACATTGATGAGTATAATAACTCTCATGACTATCAAAATAAGATCGCAGGACAGCGTATCTCTCCAAGGCAATATTCCAAGCCTGCTCAAGCGCCTTTATGTTCACTGGCTCCATAAAGCAAATAACTTTCTGTACTAAATAAGTGCTTTTTCTTGCACTTGATAAAGTATGGTACAGCATCCCCTGTTGAAGATCACTGAGAGGATATTTTGCAGTAGATGGACTAGATACTGTCATAGCATTAGACAATTAAAAAGTAGTAATATTAAGATGTTATAATTAAATGCTAAGTATTAGCAATCTTTAAAAAGCTTCGTCCATCAGGTGTATACATTAAGGCTATTTGACCAATGATGACTGTAGATGAATTTTTGTGTGCTTTGAAAAAAGAACATATTCTTCTCACTGAACAAGACGGTAAGCTCATATGCCATGTAAAAAAGGGGGATGTTCTCAAAGATGAGCATCGTTTGTATCTTAAACAAAATAAAAGAGAGATTCTCAACAAGCTTCGGCGTAAGCCAGATGCTGATTCAATTAGAAAAATTTACGGTCTGACTCCTCTTCAAGAAGGATTGCTTTTTCATGGATTAGATAGTGCGGGTGATTTATCTCTTTATTGCCAGCAAAAATGCTGGGAAATTGAAAAAAATATCGACATTCATGCATTGAAAGAGTCATGGCAAATTTTGTTCGAACGGCATGAGGTATTGAGAACAAGATTTATTTGGCAACAGAAAGACAAGCCAAAGCAAGAAATCTTGGCTTATGTTGAATTGCCCTGGCTTGAGCTAGACATAAATAACACGCAAGATGATCTCGACGCTTTTCTGACCGGTGATTGGAAAAAAGGCTTTGACTTATCGCAGGCTCCATTGGTACGACTAACTTTGTTAAAAGTAGATGGCAACCCTAGTCGGTTTCTCTTTACTCATCATCATTTGATCTTGGATGGTTGGTCATCGGCTTTACTTATCCAAGAGCTTGAATGCCTATACTTAGAGAGAACTGCCGGAAAAATATTAGATATTCATATGGCAAGCCCGAGTCATTCTTTACTAGTAGAGTGGATCGAAAAACAGGATTCTCGTCCAGGCCTGCAATTTTGGAAGGAATATCTTAGCGGATTTGAAGGAGCAAGTTCCTTGCCGTTAATGATGAATAAAAATGTCAAAAATGGTAATCAATCTGAAAATAAAACAACAATTTTTGAATGCAGCATTGACCCTGTTTTTTCGAGAGCTTGTGTCGAGTTTGCTCGCAAATATGGCATTACGATTAATTCACTAATGCAATTTTCCTGGGGTCTCCTGCTAAGTATATACTCTGGTTCAAATGATGTTTTATTCGGGATGGTATCTTCAGGCAGAACGGCTGGCATTGACCATGCCGATAAGATTGTTGGCATGTGTATCAATACATTACCTTTTAGAGTCAAGATAAATTCATCATTATCGGTTATTGAGCATTTAAAACAAGTACATGCTGATATTCAAAAAGCGAATGTGTATGGGTTTCTCAAATTAGTAGACTTGCGCAAATATACTGAGCTTCAGCCTGGTACTGACTTTTTTTCTAGCCTATTTCTCTTTGAAAATTACCCAGGTAGGAATCGTGCCTTATCTGATTTTATTCCTTGGCACCATCGTACTATTCAAGAAAAAACAAATCTTCCCATCACCCTCCAAGTGTTCCAAGAACTTGATCAAAGCTTATGGCTAAAACTTCAATTGGCTCATGATGTTGCATTGCGTCTTAAGGGTCGCAGGTTACTGCAACATTATGAAGGTGTCCTAAAGTGGCTTATTTATCATAGTGATCAAAGTCCTTCTACCTGCGACTATGTTTCAGAAGAGGAGCGAATCAAAGTACTTCAATGGTCACGAGGTCCAGTCAAAAAGCGCGATGAAACCGTCTTGTCAATCTACTATTCTAACCCATGCTTCAATAGTGAAAAAATGCTATGTGAGCATCATGGACTGCCTTTGTCTTTTTGTCTCTTTGAAGCACTGACGAATAGGTGGGCTAACTTGTTGCAAAGTAAATATCATGTGACGCAGGGAAATGCGGTTGCTTTTTTAGTGTCAGAACCATCTGCCGCAGCGGTGCTTATCTTGAGTATTTTAAAACTTGGCGCTCACTACGTACCTTTACATCAAGATTGGCCTATCGCCAGGCAGCGCAAAGCGGTCACGGATGCGGGTGTTCGGGTTTGGGTAAGCAATACTGATGTCGCTGCTTATCAAGAGTCTTTTCAGTCATCAGAAATGCCTTCTGCAATGACAGTCATTTCCTATGAAGCAGAGGCGCAACATTTAGAGCATTATTCTGAAGAATTTAAATCTAATTTTGTTCCATCAAATGAATTGGTTTACACTATTTACACATCTGGTACGACGAGCGTGCCAAAAGGAGCTTCTGTTTATCATGCGTCTGTTAGCAACGTTATCCGCTGGTGTGAAGAAACTACACCGGTTGAACCTGATAGTAAATTTTTAATTGTATCCTCATTGAGCTTTGATCTAACTCAAAAAAATATTTTAGCGCCTATTTGCTTAGGCGCCGAGTTACATTTTTTGCCTCAAGGGTGTTTTGATGTTTGGGAGATTTTAAAAATTATTGAGAGTAAAAGGATTACTCATTTAACTTGCACCCCTAGTGTTTTCCGCCTCATTATCGATCAAGCTGAGGGTAACAATTTTCGAAGTCTTAGCAGTTTGAAACATGTGGTATTTGGTGGGGAAAAACTGCAAGTGCCGAAATTAGCGGCGTGGATGGCAAGTGGTTCCTATGCCGCAAGTTTACATAATAGCTATGGTCCTACTGAATGTACGGATATAGTAACCTGTTTTACTCTACCTCAACTGACCTCAAATAGTGAAACCCCAGAAGAGATATCGATTGGAACCCCGGTTCCTAATCTGAATGTTTATATCATCGGCAGAGAAAACTGTTTAGAAGGTATTGGAATTCCAGGAGAAATATGTATTGGAGGTCTGGGCGTTGGTTCTGGATATATTAGTGATGATGAATTAACCCTTAAACGATTTATAACGAACCCAATTAATGCTTCTGAACGAATTTACCTTACTGGGGATTGGGGAATGTGGTGTGAGGATGGGCTCATTCACTTTATTGGACGCAGGGATGCTCAAATTAAGTTTCACGGCCATCGTATTGATTTGTTGGAAATAGAAAAAATACTTAATAGCCAACAGGATATTAAGCAAAGTGCTGTTACGGTGCAAGCCGCTGAAGGCAAAGAGAAAATTATTGCCTATTTTGTTCCTCTCCATATCGATGAACCTATAAATAGAGAGTTATTGCGTTCCAGATTGCTGAAGGAATTACCTCAGTACATGGTTCCACATTTATTTATTGAACTGTCTGAGATTCCATTAACTCAGAATGGCAAACTTAATCGTGCTGCTTTACCCGATCTAGATAAAGCTTACCATTATGCGCTACAAGAAGATTTTGTGTCGCCTGAGACTCAGGAAGAACAGCAATTAGCCAAGATTTGGGCTGAGGTATTGAATCAACCGCGGATTGGGATCAATGATAATTTTTTTAGCCTTGGTGGTGATTCAATTCTGAGTATTCAAGTTGTGGCCAAAGCTCGCGCCTTAGGGCTCAGATTTGAGGCTCATAATCTATTTCAATATCCTACTATTTATGAGCTCTCTAAAATCACTCAGCAAGGTACTTCGCTCTCAGTCGATCAGGGATTGGCGAGTGGATCATTCCCTTTGTCTCCGCCGCAAGCATGGTTTATAAATCAGCAACTAGATAATCCATCACATTTTAATCAATCATTCTTATTTAATTTTAAAAAACCAGTTTCTGTGAAGTTATTAGAAGAAGCTCTAAAAGAATTGGTGAAACATCATGATGCATTGAGGTTACGGTTTCGAAAAGGATGCCAATCTTCGGATATGGTTTTCTATGATTTTCAAGAAAATACCTTTTCGCAGATACTTCACATTGAAAATTTATATCACCTGAATGATCAAGGTAGCCAAGCCATCGAAGTCATATGTAATTCCTATCAAGCTTCACTTGATATTGAACAAGGTCCAGTGATGGCTGCTGTCTATATTGAAGGACCTGATCTCGAAGGTAGGAGATTGTTCATTGCAATCCACCATTTAGTTGTTGATACGTATTCATGGCGAATTATTCTCGAAGATTTTCAATCTCTTGTTGGACAATTAGAACTGAATAAAGCCATCAGCTTACCTAGGAAAACATCCTCTTATCGTTCCTGGGTGGAAGGACTGCAAAAAGTTGCAAGCTTAACTTTGCAGAAACAATTACCCTATTGGGAAAAGTTACTGACTGGCTATCATCCGGTTCCTGTTGAGTTTAATCAGGATTATTTTCCTAGACGTGATGAAACTGAGCTTGTTCATATAAAGTGGACTAAAGAACAGACGCGAAATTTATTAACCCAAGCTCATGTTGCTTATAACACTCGAATGAATGACTTGTTGCTAGCTGCTTTGTCGCTCGCTTTTTGGCGATGGAAACATATAGAACAACTTTGGTTCAATCTGGAAGGGCATGGGCGGGAGCCAATTACTGACGGCGTAGATATTTCACGTACAGTGGGATGGTTTACCGCCTTCTTCCCGCAAAAATTAACTTTTGACCCAAATTTTTACGAAAATGGAAATAACTATAATTATGCTCGGATTATTAAATCAATTAAGGAACAGATTCATTCTATACCTAATCAAGGTGCTGGATTTGGGCCTTTGTGGTGTTATTTAAATGGATGCTCGTTTAATACTGCTGCAAATAATGTGAGCTTTAATTATTTAGGGCAACTTGATGGTACTTTCAATGAAGGAGGGTTGCTTTTACTGGCATCGGAGAATAAAGGGAGTGAGCGGTCACCAAAGCAACGATCACTTTTTCAACTCGATATGAACGCTGCAATATTAGATCACCAATTCACAATGCGATTTCGTTACAGTGATAAAAATTTCAATGCCAAATCAGTACAATATTTTTCTCAGTTGTTTAATGAGGCTTTATTCAATTTAGTAGATCATTGTCTTTCTCAACGTTCATGTACGAAAACACCCTCTGACTTTGATCAGATCGAAATTACCCAAGCTGATATTGACAAATTGTCAGAAAACGATGTGCTAGAGAGTGCCTTCCCTTTGACACCATTGCAAGAAGGGATGCTTTTTCATAGCTTGTCTTCTCCCGAGAGTGATATTTATTGCACACAAGTCTGTATGCAATTCTTGGCAGGTGATTTTAACCCATCTGACTTTAGGAGGGTTTGGGCGTCGATCATTGAAAAGTATGATGTTTTTCGCACTCGTTTTGTTTGGGAGGGTGTTGAGCGGCCTTTTCAAGTTGTTTATACAACTCACCGGTTAAAATGGCAAGAGTGGAATTGGCAGGAATGCAATAAGTTAAAAAAAGAAGAAATGCTTAAAGAATTTCTTTCTCAGGATAGGCAGCAGGGTTTCAATTTTAACCAGGATGGGTTGTACCGCTTATCCCTTATCCGACTTTCAGATAATGAGTTTGCATGTGTTTTCACACATCACCATCTACTTTTAGATGGATGGAGTATTTCACTTCTTCTCGATGAGGTTGTTAAAAAGTATATCAATAGTGATAACACTAAGAAAAATTTAGCTAAAATTGCAGGATACGAGGCTTTTGTAAGAACTTTTTATCAAACAAATAAAGATGAATGCAAGCAATTTTGGAATCATTATCTTCAAGGGTTTAAGAAAACAACCTCTTTGGGTTTTGCAAAGAATACATTGGATATTCACAAGCAAGTTAAGTCGGTTCTTCGATTGTCTGAAAAGATCGATCTTGAGCTTTCTGATAAATGTCGACAATTTGCCAAAGATGCTCGCGTTTCTTTAAGTACATTTATGGAATATGCTTGGGCAATATTGTTATATTTATATAATGGCGAAAAAGATATTGTACTAGGAGATGTTGTATCAAATCGCCATCTGGAGGGAATTGTAAATCCCGAATACATGGTAGGATTGTTTATAGCTACGTTACCAAAGCGGATTTCTCTAAAAATAGATAAACCCATAGACGAGCAACTCTATGACCTTAACCTAATGTCTCAAAAACTGGTTAAATACTCGAATATTTCATTAAATGAAATTCAACATGAAACAAATCTTGATCCTAAAACCTCGCTCTTTTCTAGCTTGTTTGCTTTTGAAAGCTACCCAGTAAACACAGCCTGGATGAAGCATGAGCGCTTTCATTTGCTAGGGAAGAAAATCTATGAAAAAAATAATTATCCATTTACCCTCTTTGTTATCCCTAGATCAGAAATTGAATTACGCTTTGTATGTGATTCTGATTGTTTTGATCGAGTATCAGTTGAAGGGGTGTCACATAGATACGAGCGTTTATTGCGTGTCTTGATTGAATCAGGTGGAGCAATATCACTCGATAAGATCACCCAAAAATTTTTTAAAGACGAGGGTATGGATTGCCATGTGCTGCCAAGCAGTTGCTTTCTCGATGCAACGCATAACGATATTGCGCTTTCTTATCATCAAGAAAGATTAAGGTTTATCGATCAATTTGAAACTGGTGCCGTTTATGATCTGGCCCCAAGTTACCATAATATACCCGTTATAATACGTTTTTTTTCAGCTTTTGATAAAGAAAAATTACTCTCGACTGTTTCTGATTTATTAAGACGCCATCCTGTTCTGCGCGGAAATTTCTTGGAAAAATTTGGGCAGAATTATTTTCATATTAGCGATATTAAAGAGACGATTCATCACATTAAATTCAATATTAATCAGACAACTCATTTAAGCATGAAAGAGGTTTTGTCCTGTGTTACTCAGGATGTCTGTAAGCCATTTAATTTAGATGAAAATCGTCTGAAGATAGATATTTACCTTCAGCAAGAGGATCAATTTGTTTTAGTTATAACAACACATCATAGTCTATGTGACTTTCAGTCTTCGCGTATCCTTGCTGATGAAATTGGTCGTTACTATATCAGTGGACCTGATGAAATGATCACCCCCAAAATACAATTTATGGATTTTTCTTTATGGCAACGCAATTTATCTCCGGAATGGATCGATCATCTCTTCTTTTATTGGCGCTCAAAACTGGCTCTTCCATTGCAACCGCTTCAATTACCAGAGGATCGTATGCGTCCGCCAGTTCATCGCTATACCCAGGCGCTTATCAGTGATGAGATTTCAATAGACGTTATTAAAGGCATTCAGCAGGTAGCATTAGATATTGGTGTTTCAGAAGAAGAGGTGTTTTTGGGGTGCCTCCAGGTCGTACTCGCTAAATATGCCAATACAAATGAGATAATTGTTGGGCGTGAGAATGACAACCGCGTTAGCCCTGAAATGAGTGATACGATTGGTCCATTAGGTAACTTGACAGTCATTCGCAGCATACTGGATATGCATGATGAACTACGAAAGCACTTGTCCAAATTAAAACAGACATGTGATTTGGCAACGCTTTATTCAGGCATGCCTTTTGATCTGCTTGTTAAAATGTTGAATCCTCCGAAGGACATGAGTCGCACAGCTCTTTTTGATGTTTTATTTAAATATATTCAATTAGATAGCGATAATTTGAATTCATATCTGACTTCTTACAAGCATATCGTTAATTATATTGGTTATGGTAAATATGATTACGTATTCTTTATTAAATCTGATTCTTTAGAGTCTACTATTGATATTATTTTCAATAGCGAAATTTATGATGAAGAATCGGCTCGTCAGCTTTTAAGACATTACATCACCGTGCTTCGCGATCTTCCTAAGCTACTTTTCGAACGCATGGAAGATATTGACTTCTTAAGTGAAAAGGAAAGATACGCCCAATTAGAAGTTTGGAATAGTTCAAATATCCATTTTTCTGAAACGTTAACGATAGTTGAGCGGTTTGAGGAAATGGTGCGGTCATACCCACATCATATAGCAGTCCGTTTCGGGCAAAAAGAAATGACTTATGCCGACCTTAACCGGATGGCAAACCAACTCGCACATTATTTGCAGCATCTTGGTATTGATGAAAATATTCTTGTTGGATTGATCATGCCTCGCTCATTGGACATGGTAGTTATCATATTAGGCGTGCTTAAAGCTGGCGCTGCTTATTTACCACTGGATCCTGATTCTCCAACCCGTCGTAATCAATATATTATCGATAATTCCAAAATTCAGTATCTCATTACTGGCATATCTGATTTAGAAAATTTGTTTCATGCTGAAAAATTAAAATATTTAGTTGATTGGAATTGCGCGAAGCATGAATTAGATGATTTTAGTGATGAAAATATTGGCTTAAATATTAGCAGCTCTGATGTTGCGTATTGTATTTATACCTCAGGCACGACAGGGGTGCCAAAGGGAGTTACTATCCGTCATCAAAATGTAATTAGACTTTTCTTGAATGATAAGATTTTATTTGATTTTTCTGCATCTGATCGTTGGTTGCAATTCCACTCTTATCATTTTGATTTTTCTGTTTGGGAGATTTTCGGTGGATTGTTATATGGTGGGTGTATTGTTATCGTTGCTAAGGAAGATACGCTTAATCCTTATCGAATTTTGGAATTATTAAGCACTGAGTCAATTACCATATTAAACCAAACGCCGACGGCATTTTTTAGTTTATGTCGTGAGGTTGTTTCGCAGCATTATCCGTTATTAGATGCTTTGCGTATGGTGATTTTTGGCGGTGAGAAGTTAGATCCGCGGTATTTATTAGAGTGGGTAACAAAATACCCACGCATGAAAATGATTAATATGTACGGTATTACAGAGACAACGGTTCATGTTTCTTATAAAGAAATTCAATTAGAAGATATTAATCTTAATCGAAGTAACATTGGTAAAGCTATTCCAACTACCCTTATGTACGTGATGGATCAGCATCAAAGTTTGCTTCCTCTAGGTGTGCAAGGCGAAATTTATGTAGGCGGCGCGGGGCTAGGTAATGGCTACCTCTATAACTCGCTGCTCACAGCTGAGCGGTTTGTCAACCATCCTTATCGTCTTGGGGAACGTCTTTATCGTTCTGGTGACCGAGGGAAATTATTACATAATGGTGATGTTATTTATCAAGGCAGAAATGATAATCAAGTCAATATACGCGGTTTTCGTATTGAACTAGGCGAGATAGAAACGTGTCTCGCAAAAATTCCAGGCATCGCCCATGCCGTCGTTTTGCCGGACTATACCATACTAATGACTCCCAAAATAATTGCATACTATGTGGCGGATAGAACACTGCGAAGTGATGATATTTACACCCAGTTGCGTGATTTCTTGCCAAATTACATGCTTCCCTCTTATGTTATTCAAGTACCAAAAATCCCGCTTACTCTTCAGGGAAAAGTAGATAAAGTGGCGTTGCCTTCTCCCACAGAGGTTAGAAATGATGAGCTTCATCATGTAGAACCACAGACAGAAATTGAAGTTGCCTTGGCACAGGTATGGAAAAATGTGTTGGACCGTGAGGATATTTATTTAGAGGATAATTTTTTTGATCTAGGTGGCGATTCTATCCTAATTATCGTTGCTATATCTAAAGCAAGAGAACAGGGAATTTATTTAACACCAAAAGATTTTTTTACAGCATCTACACTCAAAGAATTGGCGCATGAGGCATCGTTTAGTCATATTCCTGCTAAGGTTAGTCCAATTCTGCCAGGCCTATTACCCCTCAGTCCAATACAAAAATGGTTTTTTTCTAGGGATTTAAAACACCCGAACTATTTTAATCAATCTGTTTTGTTAAAGTCGAATGTACTGATCAATGCTGAGATTTTGCAAGAGGCACTTATTGATTTGGTCAGGTATCATGACGCTCTTCGCATTAAATTTGTCTGCGACAAAGACAGCGCATGGAAAGGAATGTATCAAAACCACGTTGCTACACATGACATTCCATTATCTATTTTAAAACCCAATCTTCTTTCCGGCGCCTGGGAAGAGGGTGAGCTATTGTCTGCTTTTTCTCACTTACAATCCGACTTAAATATACAAAATGGGCCTGTAATGCGTGCAGCGCTTGTGCCAAAGGGTGATGGCGACAATGACTTGTTGTTTCTTGTGATTCATCATCTTGTTGTTGATACGGTTTCTTGGCATATCATTATCAATGATTTGGAATTAATATATAAAGCAAAGATAGAGGGTTCAGCTGTTGACTTACCGCCTAAGACTTCTTCTTTTTATGACTGGGTGTCTGCGCTTGAAACTTATAAAAACTCGTGGGCCTGCAAGCTTCAAAAATATTTCTGGCAAAATATCATTCAATCAGATAAACCGACATCAGCCGTTCCTGCCAACTCGCCGTCATTGCGAGCGAAGCGCGGCAATACATCTAATTGCCCGGTAAGCTTTAGTCTGGAGGCTTCGCAAAGCCTGAGCAGTGCACTTGCTAAACGTTCTGATATTACAATTGATGATATTCTTTTTACAGCTGTTTATAATGCATGCCAGGCCACCTTAGATGATACATTTATTTGCTATAAGGAAGGTCATGGTCGTGTTAGTGATCTACTCGGCGTTGATCTGGCTAGGACAGTAGGTTGGTTTACGAGCTTATTCCCAGTCATGACCGGCGCTCCTATCTCAGACATCAACGAGTGTCGATCGAGGACTCTCAGTGATTTGCAGTTGTGGTTGAAACGCAGAGCACAAATTCCCGATGAAGGCATTGGCTATGGTTTGTTACGGTATGGTAGTCATGCTGAAGATATTGAGCCAACACAAAAGTATCGTGTCGGTATAAATTACTTAGGACGTCATGAATTTGCCACAAAGAATGCTTTGTTTTGTCGCTCAGATTTAGAGCGGGGCCCCGAGTCCTCTTGTCACAATAATCGATTTTTTGACATTAATATAATTGGGCGGCTAGAATCTAATAAGTTAGAGTTGAAAATATCTTATAATCATAACGCATTGAGCGATGACTATCTCACCCATTTTGTTGAGATATTGCGTAGCACTGTGCATGATCTAAGCCATACAATAGCGCAAATACCTTCTTATCATGATCCATCGAATCACGCTCTCCTAGGCGGCCTTCCCTCCTTTAAGCCAGTCCTATCGTGGCATGAAGATGCCACGAGTACACCGCTATTTTTATTCCCTCCATTATTAGGAGGAGCTGAAACCTATATAGATCTTGCAAAACATATATGTTCTGATCGCCCTGTCTATTCCCTAGAATCTTATAACTTGCATAGCGGGCATCCTTACATCTCCGATTTATCCGAGTTGGCCAAGTTTTACAGTACCGTCATTAGGGTTATTTTGGAAGAACATCCAACTAATCATAAGATTTGTCTTGGAGGATGGTCTATGGGTGGTTTACTCGCCTGGGAAGTAGCCTATCAATTATCAAAAAATTCGATAGCTATAGATAAATTATATTTAATTGATACACCTGTAAATTTAGATAATCTCTTCTTTAAGGTACCCGACATAGTCTTTGAGCGATATCTATCCCAGCTCATGGATATTTCTAAAATTAACGAACCCATCAAACAAAAACTTCATAAAATATATGAATCCGAGCGTACTGCTATTACTAAGTATCATATTAAACCTAACGATTGCGACGTTGTTTTGTTTGCTGCGGAAGAGAGCTATGGAGATTTATACCAAGGGTGGTCTAAGGTTGCTAGAAAAGTTGAATGCCATGATTTTGTTGGCTCACATTTTGATATCATGAAGATAGGTAACTTGAAGAAGATAGGCTCTGTGATGAACAGTAACGCTAAAACACAAGGGGTAGAAAATGGTCAAACTACAAAATAAAATTCGCACAAGTGAAGCAAAAAACTTAAAAAAATATTCCAAGGAATATTTAGCTGCAATCGAAAAGCGACAGGGACATGGAGAATCTTTAACGATGGAAGAAGCTTACCAATTATTCTCTAGTGTCCAGGCGACATTGATGATACCAGGTGTCATGGCCGAAGTGGGTGTCTATAAGGGAGGATCAGCTGCTATTCTATGTGAAGCAAAAGAAGATCGAGCGCTTTATCTTTTTGATACATTTACAGGGATGCCAATGAATGAAGTATCAGCTAATGCAGATACGTGGGCCAGAAAAACACATCAAGACACATCGGTGGAAAGTGTCCAAGCGTTCCTGTCAGAGTATTCCAATGTCGAAATTATTCCTGGAATATTTCCCATGAGCATTCCCGAAACACTCAAGTCCATGTCATTCTCTTTTGTAAATTTAGACGTTGACTTATATAAATCTACTTTGGAGGCGTTGAAATTCTTTTGGCCACGGATGTCTCCGGGTGGGCGTTTAATCTCTCATAATTACAATTCTGTATGTTACGACATTGATGATACGCCTGGTGTAAAAGAAGCATTTAAAGAGTATTTTAAAGACAGACTTTATCTTATTGTAGAGGTAGCTGAGACTCAATGTTTGGTGGTAAAGTGCAGCACTGATGGGTGAGTACAAACAATGGGTACGAGATACGTATGTCATTTTACACAAATTATTTGTTAGAACAAAATCTTATTGTCAAAAAGTCTATGCCCATCGCTGGGATAGTTTGTTCTAACCCTCGACGGGCTGAGCGCATTGTGTCCTCGCATCTTACCGACGCTAATTTATTGAAAGAATATCATTCTGCCTGGCAACTAGATATTTACATTGGTCATTATCAAGGGAAAATGATGTTTGTAGCTGCCATACCTGTAGGTGCTGCTGGAGCAGCATTTGCTATTCAGCAGTTTGCTGTAGCAGGAGCTCGCTATATTGTGCGCTACGGATCCAATGATGATCCTAGATTGACAGATAAGCGCATGGATGAAGTGATTATCGTTGATCGTGCCGATAATTTATATGGCTTAATGCAAGGCAGTGGCGCTCCGCCGGAGACATGGGGAAAGATATTGCATGCATCACCTATACTAATTAATTCATTATCTCAAAAAGCGCAAGAACTACAAATAGAGATTCAATTAGCGGTCTGTCATCATATAGAAGATTATGGCGCATATGCATTTCCCGCATTTGCTGGTAAGTATGGCGAAAATATTATGAAGTGTATTAGCGAATTAGAGGCGTCTGACAGCTCAAGATTGCATAGCCGTGATATGGAAACAGCCGCATTATTTTATAGAGCACTTTTGGACAATTTTCATGCTGCAACTGTGCTGCAAAATGTACCAAAGTTTTCTGGATTCCATCAAACGTATGACAACAAACAAGGCGAAATTGCCAAGAAAATTGAAAAAAAGTTTAGTGATCTTATTTTTTCTGCTTTAGCAACCTATATAAATTAATTTATAAAACTTGAGAGAACTAATGCCCGCTAAATTAGTGTCTTTTAGCTGTATCTGAACCACGGCCAAACGTACTTTTTGCTATTTCTTCGTCGCTAATATCAACCTCAACCCCTTCTTTTTTCTTTTCCTCTTTTGGCCTAGGAGAAAACAGTCCTAGGTTCGTATAGCAATGCCAATTTTTCACCTATACTACTGATGGTGTACATATTTATTTATTGCAGCCGTTTTTAAAAACAGTCTATTTTTTAGATATTTTCTATACTAAATCAAGGGGTTATTTTATGTCAGTGCCTAGATCGAACGATAAAAAAGAGCAGCCTATGGAAAATCAAATCAAAGACTTAAGTGGAGGCAATCCTTGTGGTTTGTGCAGAGCTTTTCGTGTGCCTCCTCCTTGCCGAGGGCATGGCGCTGGGGGCGGAGGAGGTGGCGAGGGTAAAGCAGAAAATAAAGAGAGTAAAGGCGTTACACCTAGTGAGGTAATGCCAGTGTCCATGGGTAAAAACACTTCTTCTGCCGATGCAGCGGATAAGCAAGATTTGGCGAAAGTGATCATGTCCACCAATAGAGCCTTGCATGTTAAGGTGGGGCTGATGTCGATTGAATGCATTAAACTACCGAATGGGCTGCTTATTTTCCGAGGTAACCCTGGGTTAACTGTGGAAGAAAAAGAACTCCTGAAACAATTTTTAGATGCCATAAAAGTTGAATTTAATGAGTTCAAACTTAAGCTGGAAGAGAGGGGGGGTTCAACTAAAGACTTTACTGCTGTTCTCAAAGAAAATGAATTAGCGATTCAGATTAATCACCCTACCTATTATGCTGAATTCATTCAGCAGTTGAGTAGGAAAAACTTATTGCCTGATTCTCGAGCAGCATGGCATGAAGTAAAGGAAGTGGAAGATACACGAAACCAAACTTCTCGTTTAAATCCATTTGATATTTCACAAGGGCCAAAGCCAAGAGGATGGGAGGATTAGGTTGGAGGAAATAGCATGTCAGTGCCAAGACGCGAAATGGCGAGTGTTGAATCCACAATGCTTCAAGGATTATTAGGCGCTGCCTCTGAGGCCTCAGCAGGGGTGCATAGTGATTCGTTTTGGGCGGCGGTCAGCTCACATGGAACACCACTGATAGAAACCATTGATGGTGATAATGAGCGTAGACAGGTGACATTTCTATGGCGGGGATCTCAAGCTCCTACTGATTCCCAGTCAGAGCAATCAGTGTATCTCGTTCTCGAGCCCAGGCGCTACTGTGATTTGACGGAAATTCCTATTAGCGAGAAGGAACGCTTAACAAATATTCCTGGAACTGACATCTACTCACTGACTCTTACTTTGCCTGCAGATATGTTATCTAATTATTCGTTTTATGTTCAGCCTGATGGTGTGAGTATGCGGGAAATGATTGAGCTAACCGAATATGGGCTTTCTAGAAATGCAGATCGTCAAGTCAAAAAGCACATAGCGAAAGGCATTAAAGATGAGGTGGAGAAAAACGGCAATTACCCCGATGAAAACAATCCCCAGCGTTTTTGTCATCCGAATCCTGATGAGCGTGAGCGTTATTCCATTCTGGCTATGCCTAATGCGCCTACAAGAGATCATATCCCTGCTACTGCAGAAGAAGCTAATGCGACATTAGCAGAATTGCAGCAGGGAAAAAGGTTCATAGAACGTAAAATTGATTTTTCCAGAGAAGACTCAGTAAATCCTCGACATCTTTATCAAGCAGAATCAGTGACGTATCTATTCTGTGATGACCACGATGAGATGGTTCGGGAGTTCGATAGCTGGGGAGCTCGTAACAAAGGCACGTACAATATTTTACTCATAAAAAATCGAGCCACTGGAGAGTGGGGCATCGGTCGTTCTGAACCAGGGCTGATCAGTGACGAGGGTTATTATGCAGGGCCCGTGGCAGCTTGTAATCGATGGACTAGAATGCAGGAGCCGCCTGTGCTTGTAGAAACCTTAAGTAATATTAATACCCCTGAAGAGTTTGAACAGCATCGATCTGCCATTGAGAGGGATGTTGCTACGCTTTTAAATGAACGCCAATACTATGTTTACTTGCCCACAGACTACGATCCACATCGCCAACCCCCTTATCCACTGATATTGCAGCTGGATGGCGGACAATATGTCGATCTCGCTATGCCAGCCATTCTTGACAAACTCATGGAAGCAGGAACAATTCCACCTGCGGTCGTTATTTTTTGTCCTGCAGCTGGAAATAGAACCGTCGAGTACAACTGTAATGATACCTTTACAGAGTTATTAGCAGATGAATTTATTTTACATCTACGAAGCCAATTCAATGTTGCAAATGATGCTGGACATACGATTATTACTGGCGCCAGTTGCGGTGGCGAAGCCGCTTTTTATGCAGCCTTACGCCACCCTGAGGTTTTTGGAAATGTGGCATCCCAAAGTGGGGGTTTACAGTTTAGTCGAGAAAAAATAGAAGAAGCTTTTGCACATTTTTTGCATGAGCATCATGATTCGCATTTTGTCATGGATGCAGGAAGCTATGAAACTGGGCTATTCGATGCAGGTGTTAGCTTAGTAGATGCAAATCGCGCCATGCAAGAAACAATGGAGGCCCATGCATATGGGGATGATCATTATAGGTATAGAGAATTTTCTGGTGGACATAGTTACTTATGTTGGCAAGCCTCTTGGCCTATCATGTTAGCGGAAATATTTAATAGCATTTTGAGAGAGGAAGCAC
>Ga0155582_160_pt2 | contig 22636 bp, 23 predicted proteins | sample RifCSPhighO2_12_FD_107239 | JGI IMG/M metagenome (GOLD analysis project Ga0155582, IMG submission 107239) | Gammaproteobacteria bacterium RIFCSPHIGHO2_12_FULL_37_14
GCTCTTGAGTAGCCGTATCGCGACTATCGGCAATAAAACGATAGGCTTGCAATAGTGCTGCTGGCCCCATGTATTTGTCTGGATTCCACCAAAAAGATGGGCACGAGGAGGTACAACAGGCACAAAGAATACATTCATACAACCCATCCAATTTGCTTCTCTCTTCAGGCGATTGTAAACGTTCAGTAGCAGGTGCTGGATCATTATTTTGCAAATAAGGCTTGGCTTTTTCATATTGTTGATAAAACTGACTCATATCTACTACTAAATCGCGAACAACAGGTAAACCAGGTAACGGTCGAATGACGATTGGTTCCTTTAAAGCAGAAAGATGCGTCGTACAAGCAAGTCGATTCTTGCCATTTATGTTCATACCATCCGAACCACAAACGCCTTCTCGGCAAGAACGTCTCAAGGTTAAGCTTTCATCGATTTTATTTTTAATCGTCAACAATACATCCAACACCATCACGCATTGATGTTCTTTTACATCAATATCAAAATCTTGCATATAAGGACTCTTATCTTTTTCAGGATTGTATCGATAGATAGAAAAACGCATATTGGAGTCCTCTTTATAAAATAACAAATATAAACCTAATGAACCTCTTCTCTCGCTCTTAAGGCAATCGGTTCAATGTCTTGTGGTTTCATGTTAATTGAACGAAATAACATTTGCCCGTTCTCAAAATATAAAGAATGTTTCAACCAATTCTTATCGTCACGTTCAGGATAATCATAACGTGCATGAGCACCGCGGCTTTCTGTACGCGTTTCTGCACAATGCGCAGTAGCGATAGCAGTCACCATGAGATTATCTAATTCAAGCGCCTCAATACGTGCGGTATTAAAACAATCACTTTTGTCTTTGATCGTTGCATAATTCAATCTATCTTTCAGCTCTTCTAATTTAATAAACCCTGCTTTCATATTCACTTCTGTACGAAACACGCCAAAATCATCTTGCATAACTTTCTGCAAAGCACTGCGAATTTCATCCACACTTTCACCATTTTGATTGCCATTCCAACGATACAGTCGAGATAATGCTTGTTCAATATCCGCAGAATTTGGCTCGCCAAGACTCAATCCTTGTTCAATCGTTTGTTTAACATGCTTCCCAGCTGCGCGGCCGAATACAACTAAATCTAATAATGAATTTGCTCCTAGACGATTGGCGCCATGTACTGAAACGCAGGCGCATTCTCCTGCAGCATATAATCCCAATACTGTTTGATCTCCACCTTTAGTATTCGTGATCACTTGTGCATGATAATTGGTAGGAATACCTCCCATCACATAGTGACAGGTAGGCACGACTGGAATCGGTTCTTTGATAGGATCGGTACCGGCAAATGTAATCGCTAATTCGCGTATACCAGGTAGACGGGTTTTAATAACTTCTGCACCCAAATGATCCGCTTTTAATAAAACATAATCCCCTTTCGGACCGCATCCTCGCCCTTCACGAATTTCAATCGCTACACAACGAGAAACAATATCACGACAGGAAAGATCTTTAAGATGCGGCGCATAACGTTCCATAAAACGTTCGCCATTTTTATTGATTAGATAACCACCTTCACCTCGAACACTTTCACTAATTAAAGAACCTGATCCATAAATACCCGTAGGATGAAATTGCCAAAATTCCATATCTTGGAGCGGATACCCAGCGCGCAATACCATCCCCATTCCATCGCCTGTATTAATATGAGCATTAGTAGTGGATTGATAAATACGTCCTGCCCCACCAGTCGCTAAAATAGTAGCCTTGGCATGGATAAAAACGACTTCACCAGTTTCTATACAAATGGCTGTTACCCCAACTACCCCACTTTGATTTTTTACTAAATCAATGGCAAACCATTCATTAAAAAAACGTGCTTTAGCCTGGAGATTTTTTTGGTAGAGCGTATGCAACATGGCGTGCCCAGTCCGATCCGCTGCACAACACGTTCGATGCGCTTGTTCTTTACCATATTCACGTGTTGCTCCACCAAAAGCCCGTTGATAAATTTTACCGTTTTCAATTCGTGAAAAAGGTAATCCCATATGTTCTAATTCATAAATAGATTGGGGAGCATTTTTACACATATATTCAATTGCGTCTTGATCACCTAAAAAATCAGAACCGACAACTGTATCGTACATATGCCAACGCCAATCATCTGGTTCTGCATTACCCAGAGCAGCATTAATACCACCTTGCGCCGATACAGTATGAGAACGCGTAGGAAACACTTTAGAAATGACCGCAACATTCAGGCCACCCTGGGAAAGCTCTATGGCGGCGCGCAATCCAGCCCCTCCTCCACCTACAATAACCGCATCAAATGTGTGGGTTGCAACTTTCATCAGTTAAACACTCCATAAAATCAACATGCCCCAGAGCAAGCATGTGATTAACATCATCAATACAAAAAAATTTAAAATGGCACGAATAACATAGGGTTTGACATAATCAGTTAAGACTGTCCATATCCCCACCCATGCATGAAAAGATAGACTAACCATAAAAAGCAGGGTGGCAATTTTCATCCAATCTCGAGAAAATAAATAATGCCATTCTGCATAAGAGAGATTAGGATTCATCACAAAATAAAACATCATGGAGATGATGTAAATCACCATTAACACAGCTGATATGCGTTGAATCACCCATTCACTTAATCCCTGATGATTCACTCCCAATACTGATTTCACCATATCCAAACACCTATTAAGAAGAGAAGAAAAATTGAAAGAATAAATGTCCAAAGTGCTAATTGCCTTCCAACAGCCAAAGATGTTCCAATGTGAATATCCATTAATAAATGCCGAATTCCTGCAATCAGGTGATAGCAGAATGGAATAAATAATATTAATAAAGTTAATTTAACAAAAAAAAGGTTTGCCCATTCCTGAAACATTTCAAAGCCATCACTGGTCAAAGAAAGCGCTAATCCCCACAGAATAAAAGGAATAAGAAAAAACAACACGACCCCTGAGATACGATGTAAAATAGAAACAATTGCAGGAAGAGGAAAATGGATAGTAAAAAGATTGAGATTTTTTAGTCTTGTATGATTCACGTGCCTTATCCTTCAACATAGGATAGTTGATTATATCTCGAGACTTTGATAAATCAAATGGTTAAGCGTATTCTGTGTACTTAGACGGGAGAATCCCTTATATGGCCGGCAAAAAAGCGAAATTATCGATCGATGATAAAACCATAGAATTTGATATTCTCTCCGGAACATTGGGACCAGATGTCATTGATATCAATTCGCTCTTCAAAAGTGGTTATTTTACTTACGATGTTGGGTTTAATTCTACTGCTGCCTGCGAATCAAAAATTACCTTTATTGATGGCGACAAAGGTGTGCTGCTTTACCGGGGTTACCCTATTGAGCAACTGGCTCGTCATTCAAACTTTCTCGAAGTTTGCTATTTGCTGCTAAATGGAGAACTGCCTTCATCCACTCAATACCTGGATTTTTGTAAAGACATCACTCATCACACGATGATGCATGAGCAAATTAGTAATTTTTATAATGGCTTTCGCCGAGATGCTCATCCTATGGCTATCATGGTCGGTGTGGTAGGCGCATTATCTGCTTTCTATCACGATACCTTAGATATCAATAATCCAGAACATCGAGTCATTTCAGCATTACGTTTAATTGGCAAAATGCCAACGATCGCCGCCATGTGTTACAAGTATTCAATTGGTCAGCCATTTATGCCGCCGCAAAATCATCTTTCCTATGCTGAAAATTTTTTACATATGATGTACGCCACGCCTTGTGAAGAATTAAAGATTAATCCTACCTTGGTGCGAGCTATTGATAGAATTTTTATCTTACATGCAGATCATGAACAAAATGCTTCAACTTCCACTGTTAGATTAGCTGGCTCGACTGGAGCCAATCCTTTTGCCTGTATTTCAGCTGGTATCGGTGCGCTTTGGGGTCCCGCTCATGGTGGAGCGAACGAAGCAGTTTTAAATATGTTGCATGAAATTGGCGACATCAGCCATATCAACAAATTTATTGCTCGCGCTAAAGATCCAAATGATAGCTTTCGTTTAATGGGTTTTGGACATCGTGTATATAAAAATTATGATCCACGTGCCAAAGTGATGCGTGAAACTTGTCATGAAGTATTAGAAGCTGTTGGGTTACATAATGCTCCCATGTTCAAACTCGCAATGGAATTAGAAAGAATTGCATTACAAGATGATTACTTTATAGAGAAAAAACTTTATCCCAATGTTGATTTCTATTCAGGCATCACCTTAAGCGCTATTGGTATCCCCTCCAATATGTTTACCGTTATTTTCGCATTAGCACGAACCGTCGGCTGGGTCGCTCAATGGAATGAAATGATTAGCAACCCCTATCGATTAGGTCGACCGCGACAACTTTATACTGGCTATAAAGAAAGAGATTATCAGGAAATAAAAAATCGCAACTAAATCCTAGAAAAATAAAAAGCTCATACCCGCATCCACAAAAATGTCATTTTTACCTCCGACAAATGTATAAAAGTCACGAGCATCGAATCGAAAAGCAATGGATGGATGAATAAAGATTTGCACGCCCCCACCCGCATTCATATTACCTTGATTATGAGCATCACTACCATTAGGGTTTAAGCCAAGTACGCCTACACCTGCTAACAGAAAGGGTTCAAGAATATTTTTATACGGCTTGAAATGATAAATAGTATCCATTGCCAATAAACTACCATTCACTTGCTGACCATTATCATCCGCTTGCCGTGACGGTGTGTTAAAAACACCGACTAAACCTTCTATTCCCCAATAATCCGTTAAGCTATATCCGAATGCCAGAAATGGGACGCCGGTGTTATCAATTTGACGATTTGAGGCAAAATAATAATATCCCTCGCCAAATGATATTGTCATTGCTCCAGCTCGATTTCCAGCATAAATGTCGCCAGAAATGACAGCGGCAATAATTGATGTGCATAATAGCAAAAAAAAATTGAATCTTTCCATGTCATGTATCCTTTCACTGACTGTTGCTAACTTCATAGCATGTCGATTTTAGCCCACTTTGCGCGCTTTTCGAAAGAAGTTTCCGCATTTTCTAACGGAAACTTCTTATTTAATATGATTACATAATTGAACAACCTTTGTGCTTCGGGACAATCGCCACATCATTTTGCTCGCTAGATTGTACTGAACTGAAGAAGGAACTTTTAAAGAATCCAGATGACGGTTCCTCACTTGCCTTTGCATGCCTCACAAATTCCTTAGCACCGGGTATAATAGCAACTTTTACCTTATTTACAGGAAGGTGCTGGACAGTATAGGCTGTCGATGCTAAAGAGCTTACTTTCCAATCTCTTAAAGAAGCCATGATGTCCTCATGTTTTATTAACTTTTGCATATAACGTGTATAAAATTCCGTAGGTTCCAGTAGCGTTTCGTTTGAAAGTTTAGATTTTTTAAATGATGAAAAAAGCGATTCTTTTTTAATCTTTTCTTGTTTAAGAAGCGCACAAACAGTTTTAGCCAATCTTGTGCTACATAAAAAGCCATTATTTAAACTACGAAAATATGGTACCCCAAAAGCTGCATCACCAACCAACATGTAGGTGATGTTATTATCTCGCTTGACGAAATCCTTACTAGCATAAACAGGTAAATTAGTGACTGATATGCGTTCACTATTTTCTTCGCGGATTTCACCGATCATCGTTTGGCGTGCATCCAACCACCCTGTCATACTCTTATATAACGATGAATCAATTTTATTTTTATCAGTTAAATGATATGGCGCTTTGAAAGTTGCCATTTTCATTGCATCATAGGTTTTTTCATCAATAAAAATACGAATGGCAACAGAAGTTTTACCCTCACTTTCCTTACCAATAAATTCAATGACAGGGTGTTTAGCGTATTGAAGCGCCAAGCTTCCTTCGCCTAATACAGGCATCGCTCGGGTACTACCCAATACGTCATATTTAACTTCAGCAATATATCGTAAGGTTTTTTTAAGTTGATATTCTTGGTTAAAAATTTGTTCATGAACTTTACTATGTGAGCCATCTGCACCAATAATAATTTCGGCGCTAGGATATTCATACTGCAACGCTCTGCAGTCATTTATTTCTTTGTATATAATATCAATACCTAATTTTCTTGCGTAATTTAATAATAAATCTTCTAACTCATTGGTACGAATTTTAGATGGCAAACGACTAATAAATTTTTGGAAATCTTCATTAGGATGCGAGCCCTTAAATGAACTGGACTCAATAAATAATGAGTGACTACGTTTATATTCAGCATGTTTCTCTATCATTAATAGCGGTAAATCAGGATAATATAATTTGGTTTGAATGGCCGTCATTAATCCTACTGGTCCAGCACCAACAAATATGACTCTTGGATGCATCGTCTTTTCCTCTTTTATAAGTTTTTACCTAAATAAGCTTGCATGTCTGCACTGAGTGTCGCGGGTTTATACTCCTGTCCACCCAAAAACATACGATCATTCCAAGACCATACTGCCATGCCCAAAAAATGAGAATCATGTCTAACATGATTAGCCTCGAGCATAGCAAAAACAAGTTGCACATAATCTAGTTGTTGATATCCCATTGGGAAATACAGGGAAAAGAAGATCTTATATTTTGAGCAATTTTAGCAAAATAGTGGGCTTTTGTATAGCAAGATTTCATTGCTATCTTAGCTAACTTGATATATGGTTCGTCACTTCCAACGTTATCCTTCCAAACGAAATGTTGGATATCATTATACAATAATTAATTGTTTATATTTAAACAGCGAGTGGAGTGTGGCATGCCTAAAAAAACTAAATTAAAATCCTCTGAATCTATAGAATTAAAATGCGTCACTTATATAGCTACCCTAACAAGGCTCAAAACCGAACTTCAAAATGAAATGAGCAAAGAATGCGATCCTCTATTAATAAAAAGTTTTGATTCTTATTCAACATGCGAAAAAAAAGTGGTTGATAATTTTTCTACCAAACTTGATACTTATCTTGAAGGCACCAATTTATCTCTGTATAACTCTTACCAAGAGTGTGTTAAATCCGAAACCAATAAAGAGAATTCTCATCCCATGCGAAATAAAATCTAGTTGGAGTCGAGGAGGATCGAACTCCCGACCTTCGCATTGCGAACGCGACGCTCTCCCAGCTGAGCTACGACCCCATGTATACAATGTTAATGTAGAGCATAAATTTCAAGTGTGGCAATATCTCTCACGTTGAAAGATGTTAAACAAAAGTATCTAGGGATTCAAGCTAAGTGAGCGTACAAATTAGAATACTAGGGGCTGTTGACAATTCAACTCACTGTCATCCTGACACCGAGTAAAACGAGGTGGAAGGATCTGGTTAAAATTTCCATGACAATGATAAATCATCCCAGCCTGGATTACTTTCTTCAATCAATGCAATTTTTTTGATACGCAACCATCCTTTCAGTTGTTTTTCTCTGTAAATAGCATCTCTTATATTGTTGGTTGTTTCATAATAAACGAGCTTTGTTAAATTATATCTTTTCGTAAAGCCGCTGATAAGCTTATTTTTGTGCTCATACATTCTACGCTCTAAATTATTGGTGACGCCTATATACAATGTTCTTGCTGTATTAGATAAAATATAAACACAATAATTTCGCATAGAAATTCTAATCAAAGTGGATTTAAACTTGATAGTGATCCTTCGCTGCGCTCAGGATGACAAGACATGGATGTTTTTTGGAAACATTTATTTTACATGGGTAACCATAAATATCCACACGCTAAGGCTAACATCGAGGTCGCCAGTATATTGAATGTCATTTGCTGAACGGATACTATTTATGCAATCTCTATCTATATAAACAAACGAAATAAATATTTATTCCTCAGTAAGTAACAACGAGAGAGCAGAGCGATTTTTATCTCTTATTTCGAGAAGCTTATCTATCAATACTTGTGCGACATCAGGTTTAACTTGTGTATACAAATCAACCACTCTCGCCCATAAGGTAATAGAAAATTGGTTATTAATGCCGCAAGCAGCATCATAAATGACATCAAAAGGAATGCGGGTATAGAATGCGATTCCCTCTAAGGTGTACTCTCCCGTTTCAACAATACCCTGAATAAGAAGCTGAATGATTTTACTGTCCATTGCATAACACTCCATTGAAGAATTATTTTGATTACACTGCATTTTGTTCTGTAATAGCTCGCAAAATAATCGGTGTAAGCGTCCTAATAAAAATGCCTTTAAAATTTTGCGTTCATTTTTTATAGAAAATTTCAAAATAAATGTAGGGATGATTTTTGGAGGAATAATTTCTTCGGTTGAAATATTACGACAATATAAAGTTGTTACTGAATTCATTACTACATCTCCTTTGACGCAGATAAATTCCATGCTGATATAAGAAAAAGCATCATATTCACCTCGCTATCCTGCGAGGACATAGCATCGCGCATATCGATGTAATACAATCGATTGCGAGGATAGTGTGTCCTCAATCTAAGTTTGTACCCAGAACCAGTCTGGTTGCCGCCAGATTGGTTCACCCTTATGTCCTTTACTATATTTCTTGTCTATTGTTGTTAAATTTTACGAGCAAGCCAAAAAATACATTTTCTGTATATTATTTACTTTAAATATTCATGTCAATAAAATATTGGATAGCATTCAAATTAATTTTATGCCAAAATTCGTGATTATGAAGAATACAAGAATTGGTCAAATTCTAAATCGCCTTATAGCGGATAAAAAAATTCGTGTAGCGGAATTAGCCAGGCGAATTAATTTGCCACAACCTACGGTTCATCGTATTGCCACGGGTGCGTGCGAACACCCACATTTATCGAGTTTAGAACCTATTGCGAGTTTTTTTTCAATTAATGTTGACCAATTAAAAGGGCATGAACCTATCCCATGGTTAGATCGTGCATCTAAAGTGCCGCTTTTAACATGGGATGAAGTTATATATTGGTCCGCTAAAAAAAGTGACGGGCAAAATAGTGAATTTATCTTAACGGATGCTACTGTTGGAAAAGCTGGGTTTGCTTTAAAAATTAAAGATGCTTCGATGGACCCTGTATTTCCAAAAAATACTGTTTTAATTGCTGATCCAGAAAAGCAAGCCAAGGATCGAAGCTTTGTCATTGCAAAACTTGTTAGTCATCCTGAAGCGATATTTAGACAATTATTGATGGATGCAGGGGATCATTATCTAAAACCTTTGAGTCCGGACTTCGAACAATATAAAATGACCCGCATAAATAATAATGACAAAATTTTGAGCGTAGTAGTACAGGCAAAAAGAGATTGTGAGGATTAAATTATAAAGGATCATAATAGGAAAAGTGTATGCGCTTTAAAAAAATTTCATTGATGTTTGAGTATACTGCTTGGTTTCTTAAACGATATGGTGATCAGCAGCAGATCCAACAGAATATTTACCGCGTTGTCGAAGTAAAACAATCATCCTTGGATCAGTATAAATTAGCCATTCAAATTATTGGCAAATCTACTGTTGTTGAATGTACTCCCCAAGAGATTGTTGCAAATGATCGAATGCTTGAAGGATTTTCGAAAAAAGATATTCGAGCCATTACTTATTTTGCATGTGAGCAAAGTAAAAAGCCAAAGTATAAAATTATTATGCAAGAATTTTGCGATACCTTTAATAAAATTTTATTTAAATTAAAAAAATATGATAGTGATGAGATTATTTTAAAAACAGCAGGCCAGATATCTTTAGATAAACATTTTATTAACAATTTAAGTCAAGAAGATGCGTGCAGCATTAGTTATGCTGCTGGGTATGAGCAGTCATCTCATGAAAAATGCGCAAATTCAATTGGAGAAAATAAGGCTCAAAATAATGAAGGCGGAACAAGTTTATAAGACACTGGCAAGCAAAAAAGTAGAAACGCAATTTAACTCTAAACAAGTAGCGTGTTTAATATTTTTTTCCATGCTTTATATGAGTGTAATGATCGCAAATGCTGTACTCACTAAAAAATGGATAAGCATCGGACCATACTTTGTGTTTGGTGGTGCTTTTGTTTCCCCATTTTTATTTATTTTTGGCGACATTATTGCTGAGTTATTTGGGTGTGATCTGATGAAAAAAATCATTTTGTTTGGATTTATTTGCCAGACAATCTTTGCCATTATCGTGCAATCTATGATTCAAACACCTGTTCCTGCAATTTGGCATGAGCAGTATTCGTTTTCTTTTGTCTTTGACTCAATTGTGCGTATCAATTTGAGCAGTTTTATAGCATATTTTGTCGCCAGTATAATGAATGTCGTTATCATTACACGATGGAAAGCTATGGTTCATGGAAAATATTTTTGGTTAAGAAGTATTGGTGCTTCAACTATCGCTGAGGCATGTTATTCAGCTATCGCGATTTTGATGATTGGTTTTGGGTCACTATCTTTTTCAACAATGCTAAGTGTAATAGCAATTTCTTATGCCATTAAACTTCTTTCATCGATTGTTTTTGCATATCCAGCTAACATTTTAATCAATTACATTAAATCGAATTATAAAATTGATGTATATGACTCAATAAATTATAACCCATTTTTAGCTCGTGCAGCAGTTTAAAATCCACGAAAATAATTAATATTGCATACAGATATTTTTCACTATTTCTACTGCGCGTACGACATCATGATAAGATATATCTAAATGCATCATAGCTCGCAATTTATTTTTTCCAACCTGAGAAAACCTAACACCGTTCTTAGTGCACTGATTAAGAAATTCTGTTGTTGATGTGTTTTTGGCTTTCCATTCAAAAAACACTATATTTGTTGCAGGTGGATTGTTAATCAGGTGGATTTTGGCAGGCAATTTGTCTATTTCCTTAGCAAATAAACCAGCATGTTTATGATCTGTTGCTAGTCGAGTAATATTATGTTGGAGTGCATAAATTCCTGCGGCTGCGAGAATACCTGATTGTCGCATTGCTCCACCCATTAGTTTTTTTAGACGTCGAACATTTTGGTAATGGATCCTATTGAAAAGCAGCAATGCGCCTATGGGGCATCCTAATCCTTTGCTAAGACAAATAGTTACCATATCAAATTCCTGAGCAATCTCCTGTGTTGATAGATTTGTTTTGATACTTGCATTAAATACACGTGATCCATCAAGATGAGTTTTTATTTTAAATTCTTTAGCGCATCCCATAACTGCACTTAATTCTTCTTTTGACCAAGCATATCCACCACCAAAATTTGTTGTATTCTCTATACTTAAAACGCTAACGGTAGGATGGTGTGTACCTCTTGCCCAGTAATTTTGTTGTTTGATGTCGTCCGGTGTAAAAATGCCTGTTGGTGTATGAATAGACCGACAGACAACTTGCGCATGTACAGCGGGGCCACCGCATTCCGCTAAAAATAAGTGACAGTTTTCTGCTCCTAAAAGCACCTCGCCTGGATTTGATAAGGTGCAAATCGCAATTTCATTTGCCATGGTAGCAGATGGAAGAAAAATTGCCGCCTCAAAATTAAACAATTTAGCTGCTATTTTTTCTAATTGTATTGTCGTAGGATCTTCGTCTTTTTGTTCATCACCAACTTCAGCATCAAACATGAATTTTTTCATCGCAAGTGATGGCTTTGTTGCTGTGTCGCTTGATAAATCTATGCCTTTGAACATAATTCATTTTTCTTTTCGAATTTAATCATTTCAGTTTAAGCAGCCTATGATAATGAAATTATTTTGTAATGGATAACTTTATTTCATTCCATCAGAAACCGCAACTGAGGAGGGGGAGTTACGTGGGAATGTCGTTTGCTGAACAGATACGCTCGGACAATATAAACGTTCGCGCCACTTCTAGGATTATTTGTGTTTTAGAAAATCTAGCTCTGCTTGCGTAGATTCGCGACCTAAGAGTGCATTGCGCTGTGGAAAGCGACCAAATTGCTTGATCACCCGAAAATGTGCGTAAGCATATGCAAGAAATAATTGATACACTTGTGTGGTTTCACTCATGGATAATGCAGTTAAATCTTGATATAAGCGAATAGATTTTTCTTGAGTTGCGTCATCTTCTGCGTGCACCAAAGGCATATAAAAAAATACACGCTCAACGAGTGTCAAGGATTTATCTGCCTTTAAATTCAATCCTTCAACACATAGTTGTTGCGTAATGGCATCAAAAGCAAATGCTTGAGAAGACTGTCGATAAATGTAACGAGGAAATTGATCCAGTAAAATAATTAATGCTAAACGTCCCCGCGGCGTATCAGCCCAATGATTCAAGTGACCTAAACTTGCTTCTTGAAATTCGTTTTCAAATGATTTTATGAATTGTAGTTTAAGAGGATCACTTTCTCCAAACCAAAGATTGGTTCTATCGCTTGTTGGTAAATCAGCAGACCCTAAATTGCCAAACCAAAAATTTAAAAATTCATGAACTTTATCAATCATGACCGCCTCGCAAACGTCACTCTCTTATTCTAGAATAGCGCATATTACCTGATTAAAACACGCGTTCCTATCGGAATTTGATCAAATAATTCGATAATATCTTTATTATGCATGCGAATGCATCCTTTTGAACCCGGTTGCCCCATTGCCACATCATCAGGGGATCCATGAATATAAATATACCGACGCATGGTATCTACTTTGCCTAAACGATTTTTGCCTACTTCTAATCCGCTTAGCCAAAAAATACGCGTTAAAATCCAATCTCGTTCTGGATAGCTTTGTCTTAAACTGGGATGATAAATTTCTCCTGTGGGGCGCCGACCAACAAACACGGTATTAGCAGCGTGACCTTTACCTATTTTAGCTCGCACAATATGCGCACCACGTGGTGTTTGCTCGCTGCCATGCGTTTCGCCAACACCTTTTTTTGCGGTTGAAATTAAATACGAATTGAAATATTTATTATTTTTAAAAATTAGAATTTTTTGCTCAGCTATTTGTATTTCAAGTGTCGTCATGGAGGCGTCTCTTGATGATATGTTCCAATAAATTAATTATCCAAGTCTTACTTTTATGCTCTATATCACGCGAAGGATCAAATTCAACAATTTCCAGAGCAAATAATTTTGGATCTTTCATGATTTTTATTATCTCAGCAAATAGTTCAGCTGCATGCAAGCCATTAGGCGCCGGCACATCCACGCCAGGCATTTCTTGTGGATCAATACTATCTAAATCTAAAGAGATACCATATCCAATCGTATGCTGACAAACGAGTTGCATCGCTTCTTCAAATACAACAGGCAGGCCACGCGTTCTTATTTCATCCATATCATATATTCGAACTTTCAACCGTTTTAATAATGCTGCTTCACCTCGTTCAAAGCTACGCACACCAATTAAACATAGATTTTTTGGTTTTATCTTTGGAGAAAAATGTAAAATATTGGTTAGTGTGGGATAACCGTATCCTAATAAACTAGCCAGTGGCATTCCGTGAAGACGTCCAGATTCTGTTGTTTCAGGCGTATGACTATCCATATGAGCATCTATCCAAATAAGGCCTAAATCGCCTTGCACATGCAACGCATCATATACACCACTCCATGTACCAATGGCAGATGTATGATCCCCTCCTAATACAATTGGAAAATTTTTTCTAGTAATTATTTCTGAAACTTTTTTTGCTAATGCTTCACACATTAACTGTACTTTTTCATCTACCCGCAATTCTGTTACGGTAGACGGAAAAATTGTAGCTTCCCATGAGGCTGGCTTTGCATGAAAAGATTGTTGCACAACAAGCGGACCTTCGCCACAATGCAAATCTGCTCCAGCAATTCCAGAAGCATAAGCCAATAAATTAATTTTTGTATGATTCGACATATGCTCGACCTTTTAAAAGGCTACAACATTGTAAGGAATGTTTATTCGTGATTGGCTTTCATCTTAATTGGAAGATAAGATTGATTGATCAACCAAATTCCACAAATTGCCAATATACCACCAACCAGTGACAACCATACAGGTACTTCACCTAAACATAACCAACCTAAAAGAGTCGCTACAAATGGCATAAAATAAAGAAAACTAACTGCCTTGGATGCGGGAATATCTGCTAAAACATAACTCCAAGCAAGATAGCCAATTGCTGCAGGAAACACACCCAAATAAATAACCGTCAGTGTTGCGTTAAGCGAAGCGGTTAATAAATCATGTTGTAATTGTGGGGTATAAATGGCTAAAAATAGCGTGCCTCCCCAAATAACATAAGTCGTTGCTTCAATCGCGTGGCATTTTTTTAAAAAAGGTTTTTGTAAAATTGAATAGCAACCAGCGGCTAATGTTGCGAGTAAAACATACGTCATTCCCATATCCCATTTCAAACTACCTATCTCACCAAAAGCAATTAGCACCACGCCACCAATACTAATAGTAAATCCTAAGCAGCGTAATAAATTAATTTTTTCGCCGAAAAAAACGACAGCAAAAATGGTAGTAATAATAGGTGATTGACTCGTAATAAAACTTGTCATCCCTGAAGAAATTGAAAGTTCACCATAATTTAAGGTAAGGTTATAGATACCAATTCCGACTCCCCCAATACTTAACAATGCCACTACATCACGAATGCGTAATAAACTTTTTTGTGGTAAGCGATAATAGATAACGGCCATACAAGCAGAAGCGATGAGATAACGCAGTAACGCTAATCCTTCCGGTGAATAGACACGTAAACCAGCGCGAATAGCAACGAATGCCGATGCCCATAAAAAAATAGCCATCACCATAGCAATTTTGGTTTTATTCGACATAATTTCCTACAAATTGCTTATTAAGATAAAAATAATTTTTCGATTTTTTCAGCAGGCAGTGGTTCAGAGAAATAAAAACCTTGAATCTGATGACACTGTTGAGATGAAAGTATTTTAAGTTGTTCAAGAGATTCAACGCCTTCTGCCAAGACTTGAATTTTTAATCGATTTGCCATTTCTATAATAGCACGAACAAATACCTCATCGTTACTTTGGGGATGTAAATTTTTTATATAGGATTTATCAATTTTAATTCGATCGACAGGAATTTTAGTTAAATAATTGATCTTAGAATAGCCTGTACAAAAATCATCTAAAGTAATCAACACACCTAATCGTTTTAATTCCCAAATGGTTTCTATCAATTTTTCATCATTTTCATTAATCACTACATTTTCCAACAGCTCTAATTCTAAGTAGCTTGGATCAAGTTCACATTCTTGCAAAATCTGACTTACTTTACTGACAAAGTTTTTCTGGCGAAATTGTTTTTCAGAAACGTTTACGGCCATACGGATAGGCTTGAAACCTTTTTGCTGCCATTCTTTACATTGCTGACAAGCTTTTAATAAAACCCATTCTCCCATTTGCAGAATAATATCATTTCTTTCTATAAAACGAATAAATTCATCTGGTTGGATTAAACCTTTTTGAGGATGCTGCCATCTTATTAATGCTTCCACCCCTTCACAAAGCAAGGTATTGAGATTGTACTGAGGTTGATAGTACAAGATAAGCTCATGATTATAAATAGCTTTTTCAAAATCAGCGATTAATTTATCAGGTCGATTATCTTGATTGTCACTCATGAACTATCCAAAAATTCTATAATTGTACTAAGTATAGACTAATTGGTTGAAATATGGCCTTTCACATTATTAGGTCTCATTGGAACCTGTTGTCGCCATTCATCAAGATAAAATTTTTCAATCATAAGTCACTCTCAAAATCAGTATTTTCAATAATTTTCCATTTTTTATTTTTAATAGATTTATCTTCGTCTTGTAAGCCTGGCATCAACAGAATGTAATCCACTCGGTTCTGTTTCATTAAATGTGTTGCCAATATATCCGCTAACTGAGGAGAGCCTAATTTATCCAATAAAAAACCTAGTCGCTGCTTCCAAGCAATCTCTATTTGGCTGTCAGCTAATGCCTGTAATTTATCCGCACGAATATGCTCTCGCAACTCATCAAGCACAGTAGCAATTTGATTTAAGCCGCCACAATGCATTGGATAACAAAGTAGATCCATGGCTGTTGCCTCTGGAGTTGAAATCGTTAGTCTACTTTTCAAAGTCGACAGAGACTGTACAGGAATAACTTGAATATTAGATTTGGCAATAAACTGCACTCTTACTTTGCCGCATTCAATCATCGGTCTATTTCTGTCAGTCATGATTTGAAATGTTTGCGGCTGTTGATGTGAAGCGCCATGATACATCGCTGCAGTTAATAACCCCGTGTAATAAGGATGTTGCCAATATTCCATCAAATAAGGGATAAAAAACTCTGCTGGCAAACAATTATAAATTCTAAATTCAGGAGAGACGATAACATAGAATCCCTTTGCAGGACTTGCCAAATATCTTTTGGCTTTCAAGTGTTCAATTGACAATACAATAGTGTGCCTGGCTTTTCCTAGTTCAAAAGAGGCTTCATCCAGTGTGAAATAACACCTGCCATTAGCTATTAATTTATCAATGTAATCGATTAGCTTCATACGGATACTATATCATAAAGTATCCAAATTAGATACTCTATGATAGTGAAACCGGTAAATATTATTATATTTTGACTAATTTTGGCTATATTTATTTCTCCACTTTGCCCATTTCCTCAATATAACTACACCAATTATCTGTGATGAGGCCAAACTCGAGTTCCCGCTACTTGTTTAATTTAGCGGGAACCTAAGCGGAAAATTAATAGTCATCATCGCCAGTAGCAGTATCTGGACTACCTTCATCAGCTGTAGTTGAGCTCGCATCACCGGTGGATGAACTACCAGTAGGCATATTATTATCTTGAGATTGTTGCATCGTATTATCATTTGAAGCCGATAAGGTTTGATTGAAGTCATTATCCTCTGCCATTGCTGGGGTAACGCAGCTTAATACTGTCGCTAATACACCGACCATCATTGATAATCTTAATAACTTAATTTTCATATCACACTCTCCTATTTAAAGATTTGTTACATGGCACTGAAATTATTGACTACAAAATAGCCAAAACTGTCAGTTACTAATCTAAACCTAAATGATTTTATTTTCTATTGATTTATAGCGCTCGCGCTACCATTAAATGATTAATTGGTCTCCCCTGTCAGCTCCTTGCTAGATATTAGCAAAAAGACTTTCGATGCTCAGCAATTTTGATGGTTTTATTTGTATGGTTAGGCATACTCAATACAAAAATATGTTTGTTTTTTTTGTGTGAAAAAACAAATCGATGTACTCCTTTAAAATAAGCCATCGATTTTTCTGGAGTAAATATCATGCCCTTTTTAGAAGTCAAATCAGCATGTCGCTTTTCCTCTGACATGCCAACAATTAATTTACCATTTTTTTTAAGGAATCTAGAAACTTGTTGATAAAATGCATCATACTGAGCATGATCTACATCAAATGAAAATATTGTCATTATATCAAAAGATAATGCTTGTTGTTTTTTTAGCACTTGAAAGAGACTTTCAGCATGATCATTAATATCAATTGAAGTAACTTCAATACCAAACTGTTTGATCACTAAATCATGGGGGTCAATATGATTACCAATATTGAGAACCTTCAAACTCATTAGATTTTTAGATGTATTCTCATTGTACAACAATTGTAAAAACACTTGTGTTTCTTCGCTTGCGAAAACAAAATCTTTACTTTGAAAAACATCATCATTTCTACGGCCATTCATCGTTTTAACCTCGTCATAAAGATTTCTTATTGAAAGTGCTGCTATTTAAATCTGGCTGTTGTGGTCGATCCAAACTCGAATCGCTCCTCCGCATGGGATATTTTTTATAAATATCCCTGAAATCGATCGGATTCGATTCCTTTATGATTTTTTTATCCCGGATAATACCCATTAAATCGTTACTTGAAATTTTTCTTTGATGTTTTTTTTGAGTCTCTATCGCCAAATCGACTGTTATATTCTTCAACAAAACCGCGCTCTTTAACTTATCATTTAGATTTTTGTACTCAACCACCAGTTGTATTTTGTTATTTTTTTTGAGTGCAGAGCAAACACAAATTGCTGCTACAGTTAAGCCAAAAATAAAAGCTATGCCGAGCGTTGCCCATCCTACAACTGGAGTTACCGCTAAACCAGAAAAAATACCCGCTGATCCTAGCAAGCCAAGCACACCAGCAGAACAGCCTGCAATTGATCCAAATGCAGCAGCAAAACCAATCATTCCCATTTTAATGTGAGTAGAATAAGGAAGAGGTCTATAAAAAAAATTATTATTATTATTCGTACAAACATCCTTAATGTCTTGCTGCAAGCGTTTTTTTTCACCACGATTAAAATTAATAACTAGATTATAATCGCTCGCTACATTATTTTCATTATGATTTAGTATACTTACAAACCTGTATAAAATGTTGTTACTTTGCTTATTATCAAGTAAGCAACGCAGTGTCTGTACGGTTTTGGGAGAATATTTACCCTTTGAAATATCATTTGAAATTTTATTTTTTATATCTTTGACCAATACAAATATATTAGTATTATTTATATTTTTTTTTCTATTATTGAATAAACACTCTTTTAACATGGCTAACAAATAATCAAATATAAGTGCATGTTGCTTATCTTCTAGTTTCTGAATGGTACATTGTAATTCCTTACTTTCTTCGAGATGATTTTGATATGACCAATAAGTAATGGATAAAGCCACTAATAAAAATAAACCGGCAGAAATTAAACCTAGGATGATGACGGTGGATGCACCCATTGTTAATCCAAGAGTGCCAAACAAGATGCCAAATGTTGGCCATGCAACACCTGCTCCAGTGCCAATACCCTCACCTATTGATTTTAATATTTGCATTCATTCATCCCTTGTTTGATCATCATATAATGGAATACATCGCATCTTCTCAGCAGGAATAGTATGCTATCATTAACTTTCATTAAATACTATTGCACATTTTTTAAATACTCTGCTGCTCTATTTAAAATTAAATATTTTTTAATTCTGCTTGTAAAAGAGGGAGTGAGATGCGTCGTTTTTTTCTGGCAACTTCGGTGAAAATAAAGTAAGTGAATCAACCATTCCTGCTGTCAGCGAACTATTATTTTCTTTCAATTGTTTATTTTGCCATGCTTGCTCAAATACCGAGCGATCTTTTTCATCGAGAATCTTAATGATGTGATAAAATACTTGGTCTTTATTTTTAATCTTATCTAGATTAGCCAAAGTAAAATTTAAACGCATCTCTCTATTAAACGATGCAAACCCCCTTAAAACGATAAAAAGTTGATGCGCATTTTGAATTTTATCTTGATTATCTTGGGCAAAATTTAAGCTAGCATTCATTGGTAATTCTTTAATTATCTTAGCGAGTTCATAACCATCTTTAATTTTATCTTGATTATCTTTTGCGACTGATAATCGATCTTTATCAGGTAAGAATCTTAATTTAATCAAAATCACTTCCAGCCAAAGTCCATTTATAATTTTATCTTGATTAGCGCGTACAAAAATCAACTCATAACCATTTTTAAAACAATCAAGCATACAAGCGAAATCGAAACAACTCTCAATTTTATCTCGGTTCGCTAATGCAAAAGTTAAAGCATCTTTCATAGATATTTGCACCAGCTTTTTAAGTATCTCGTAAAGTTTATTACTATTAATTAAATGCTGACTTGCATTTGCAAAGTTCAAACAAGCATCTCCTTTTAAAAAAGTAAGCACATCAACCAATTCCGAAGCATTAATTTTATTTTGATTGGCTAATGCAAAACTTAATTGATCAGATTCAGATAAATGCTGCATTTGTTCAAGCACTTTACTAAGCTCATTACCATTTTGAATCTTGCTTTGATTAGCTTGAGCAAAACCAAAGCGATCGTTAACATCCAAATGTTGAATGACCTCAGCAAGATCAAGACCATTTTCAATTTTATCGAGATGTGCTTGCGCCAAATTTAACCGAATGCTCGCGCTCGCTTTTTTAAGTAAAGCGAGTACACAACAAAAAGCCTGTTTATTTTTAATCTTATCCTTATGTATTTCTATAAAAATTAGTTTATTATTGATCTCTAACGGTTGAAGAATGCTTGTAACATCATAAATAGAAACTATTTTATCTTGGTTCTCTAATACAAAGTGAAGTTGCTCACTCGACGGTAAATCCCTCACTATTACAGCAACATCTGACCCGGATTTTAGTTTATTTTGAATGATTTTTGTGAAGCTTAGTTTATTGCTTTTTCCTTCTAATGAGAGACCCAAGCGATCCATGATATAAGTTATTTCATAAACGTCATGAATTTTGTTTAAATTGTTCTCTATAAAATGAATTTGATCCGTTATATATAATTGTTCGATTATTTTACCAAGATCATAACCATTATCAATTTTACCTTGATTGTCTTTCGCATATGCAAGACGATCATTTTTATTTAAACACTGAAGTATTTTACCAATTCCACCTCCGCTTTTAACTTTATCTTGATTCGCTTGAGCAAAGTCCAAACGATACTCAAGGTCTAATGATCCTAATACTGCAGCAAGTTCATCGCCATTTTGAATTTTACTTTGATTCGCTTGAGCAAAGTCCAAACGATACTCAAGGTCTAATGATCCTAATACTGCAGCAAGTTCATTGCCATTTTGAATTTTATCTTGATTGGCTCGAGCAAAGCTCAAACGATGATTTGAATCTAATTGTTTTAATACTCTAGCAAGCTCATAGCCACATTGAATTTTGGTTTGATTCTCTCGAGCAAAATCCAAACGATCCTGGGAATCTAATTCACTTAACACTGCCAGTAGCTGGTCACCATTTTGAATTTTGGTTTGATTCTCTCGAGCAAAATCCAAACGATCCTGGGAATCTAATCCTTTTAATATCAGAATAAACTCGTTAATATTTTGAATTTTGTTTTGATTGGCTCGAGCAAAATCCAAACGATCCTGGGAATCTAATCCTTTTAATATCGGGATAAACTCGTTAATATTTTGAATTTTGTTTTGATTGGCTTTCGCAAAATTCAAACGATCCTTGGGATCTAATTCACTTAGCACTGCCAGCAGCTGGTCACTATCTTGAATTTTATCTTGATTAGCTCGGGCAAAATCTAAACGAAGATTGGGGGATAGCAGTTTCAATATCTTAGCAAGCTCATAACCATATTTAATTTTATCTTGATTGGCTTGAGCAAAACCCAAATGATCCTTGGGATCTAATTCATTTAACACTGCCAGTAGCTGGTCTCCATCTTGAATTTTATCTTGATTGGCTTTCGCAAAATCCAAACGATAATTAAAATCTAATTGTTCCAGTACCTTAGCAAGTTCCTTTCCATGTTGAATTTTATTTTGATTGGCTTTCGCAAAATCCAAACGATAATTAAAATCTAATTGTTTTAATACTCTAGCAAGCTCATAGCCATCTTGAATTTTATCTTGATTCTCTCGAGCAAAATCTAAGCAATGATTGGGGTCTAATAGTTTCAATACCTTAACAAGGTGTTCTCCATTTTTAATGACATCCCGATAACAAATAGCATTGTTTAAACATTTCTCTTTTGGCGTTTTTTCTAATACACAGATCAGATGATCTATATCACCAATTGATTGTCCAGGTAGAAGCTCAAGCCAATGATCCCCAAAAAAATCTTCTAATAACTCACCTGATAACTGAGAATGAAAAACTATTATCTCAAGTGGCATACCAGTAATACTTGATTGGAAACTACCAATATAGCCCGTATAGTAAGTAATTGGCTTGAAAATTAAATTAGGAAATTGGGCTAATATGTACCTGACTAGTCGCTCATCATTTTGCTTAATTGCTTTTACCAACAGAGATTCTGATATTTTTTCGATATAAGATAATGTATTGCTTTGATATACCGACAACAATGCACGAAATAAAGATGTTTCTTCATGAAAAAAATCAATATTCACCATATTTAAATCGGTAAGCATAGTATAGAGTATATTTTCAATACATTTGTTAAGTTTAGTTTGCAAGATTGCTGGGTTGATATCGTTACCTTCATGCAATTGAACACTTTGAACAGAAAAAGGATAATGCGGTGGAACAAGTAGCCTAGCTTGTAATTTAAAAATATAGTCAATAACATTTGCAGGTACTTGCGCTGAAGCCATTTCAGCTGAAAGCATCTCTAAAATAGTAATTAAATCTTTCTGCTCATGATAAGGATTGAACATCCCTCTCTGTCCCGCTGGATAAGCCATGCCAGAAACATGATCTTTTGCTACACCAATTTGGAATAGCATGCCATGTTGACAAGCATGTTGCTCGAACAACCGAATTAAAACATCAGTAGCTTCGACTGATCTTGCAAATGGCTGGAATAAATCCATCAATAAGGCTCTCAAATTGATATCTCGGCGAGTTCTTAAATTGACTGAACAAGATGTCGGCTGCTCATGATTGCCAAATAAAAAGACATTCGTCGAAATAACACTTTCGTGATAATCTTTTTCATTATTATCAATCTCTTTGGTTCCATGTTCTGAATAATGATCGATGAAAGCTTGAATATTCGCAAATTTTTTTACATGCGCATTAGAAGCACGAAATGCAAACCAGTGATTTTCCTGATGTAAAATTTGCTGCATGATGCTATATACTTCATAAGCAAAAGCCACTT
>Ga0155582_163_pt2 | contig 22027 bp, 16 predicted proteins | sample RifCSPhighO2_12_FD_107239 | JGI IMG/M metagenome (GOLD analysis project Ga0155582, IMG submission 107239) | Gammaproteobacteria bacterium RIFCSPHIGHO2_12_FULL_37_14
GCCGGCACACATATCAAACGCAGACCAACAAGTAAAATAACTATTGGTGATTGGGCTCATCGGCGGATACGATGGTGTGTATTCATCTTCTGCTTCCACAAAAGAATTGTTTAATTTCCGACTATCAGGGTGCGCTGAAAACTGATTAATAAAATCTGCGATACGATTTTGCGCATCCACATAGATGGCATGCAATGGATCCAAATGCGTCAAATCTTTATCTTTATATGATTGCTCCAATTCTTGATTGTATGCTTTTGCTATTCTCCAATCATTTAGATTAATCACTTTAGTTTTCGCATATTTGGAAACAGACCTAATAAATTTTTGTGCTATTGGGCCTGATGTCTCACGCGATATTTTTTGTTTTTCTGTCATAATTTTTTTACCTTCACTTTTCCTGCTGTCATGAATAATCTCTTGCGTTATTTAGCATAAGAGGCATTAATTAAGCTCATTAGATCCTCGTTAGACAATTTACCGCTTATGCCTTGCCCGCTTAATAGTTCATTGGCTAAATTCCGCTTATGTTCATGCATATTTAATATCTTTTCTTCGATTGTATTTTGCATGATAAATCGATAAATGGTTACTGGACGTTCCTGTCCGATGCGATGTGCTCTATCAGAAGCTTGATCTTCAACCGCTGGATTCCACCACGGATCAAGATGAATCACATAGTCCGCTGCAGTTAAATTTAAACCGCTACCACCTGCTTTTAGGCTTAAAAGAAATAAATCACCTTCACCGGATTGAAAAGCTTCGACTGATTTTTTTCGATTGGCGGGTGAAGTTGAGCCATCGAGATATTGATAATTAATTTTCTCGCTCTCAACACGCGCTCGTACAATATTTAGGAATGAAACGTACTGGCTAAATACCAGCGCTTTATGACCATTATCAATGATGTTTTTACAGGTTTCGATAAATGCATTGAGCTTTGAGTTTTCAATCGACAACGATTTATCAATAAGGGAGCTGTCACAACACGCTTGACGTAATTTTGTAATTTCAGCAAGTACGCCAATACGATTGTTTGCTGTCATTAAACTTGCCATACGCTCTTCTGTTTTTCGGCGCAACGCCTCATAGAAAATTGCTTCTTCTTCTGACTGTTCGACACGAATCGTTTGCTCTGTTTTCGGCGGCAACTCAGTTAATACTTCTGATTTTAGTCGTCGTAAAATATAAGGAGAAACCAGTGTTTTTAATGCGTGTACTTTATCGGGCTCGAGTGAAGTCTCAATCGGTGTTGAATATTTGCTTTGAAACGATTTAATTGATCCAAGCAAACCAGGATTAATAAAACTGAAAATACTCCACAATTCGCCTAAGTGGTTTTCAATTGGCGTACCTGATAAAGCAATGCGATTTTTTCCTTTTAATGCCATCACGTTTTTCCAGCGTTGTGTATTGGCATTTTTAATGGCTTGTGCTTCATCAAGAACAATGGTTTCCCACTGCTTATTGATGAGCAGTTCATCATTGTGTTGCAGTAACCCATAACTACAAATAATTACGTCAAACTTACTAGCTTTTTTAACTAGCGTTGCGCGATCATCAGAATGTAAGTTATATGCTTTGAGGGTAGGGGCAAATTTATTTAATTCTTCTACCCAATTAAAAGCGACAGATGTGGGTGCAATCACCAATGAGGGACCGAGTGACGCGCGCTCTAATAAAAGTGCAATTGTTTGAACAGTTTTTCCCAGTCCCATGTCATCAGCTAAACACGCGCCAATTCCCCAATGCGTTAGTCGTGACAAATAATGAAACCCTTCGATTTGATAGTCACGCAATGTTGCCTGTAAAGTCGATGGCACTTTAGGGGCATGCTTTTTCATCGAGTGCATTTTTTTTAAATGAGCGATCCATCCTGCATCAAAGGTTGTGTTTTCCGCTTCTGCAACGATATCAGATAATACCTGCGCACCAAGTGAATTAATTTTATTACCATCTGATATAGCGTGCAGTATGCTGAGTTGTTTTTTTAATTGACTGGTTAATTCCAGAAACTCCCCATTTTGTAAGCGAACAAAACGTCCGACAGACCGCATATTAATGGCGTCCAGAAAATCTTGCATAGCAAGTACGTCACCATCATCGAAGGTGATTTTCCCCTTATATTCAAACCAATTATTAACGGATGCAATATTCAATGAAAGATTACCGGATGATATTTTTTGTTTTATTCTAAATGTTTGCCCTTGTGGCCATTCAATAACGACAGAAGAAAGCGCTGCATAGTGTTGCAACTCAGATAATGCTTCGAGCGTTTCTTCAGGTGTGTCAATTTGATATTCAGAAGGTTCAATTTCATGATGCGCCAAACTTTGACACTTCAACAATAGATTTAATTGGCTGCTTTTTTCAAGTGAAAAATCACGCAAAACACGTACTCGACTCTCAACACCATGTTCAACGACAAGCGCCATGACACTTTCTTTTCCTTGCCCACTCTTGCAATAGGTGCCCTGATTAGGTAATGGTCTCACCCATAACGTAGCGCGTACACCTTCTTTTGTCGGTAGCAATTGAACGCAAGGTGTGGGATCCCCTGCGATTTCTGGAATAATATCTTTGATACCAACATGAATATGAATATCTTTTTTAGCATGTTGAATGACGCGCAGTACTTTTTCTTTGGCGATAAGAGGAACGGTCATCCCTGATTTTGTTAATACTTGTGCAATGTTCAAAAATGCAGATGAAAAATCAATGACACGATATTTATTTAAACTTTCTGGTTCAATAATCAACCCTACTCCTGGCAACCAATGTGACAAAGTAAATTGATACCCTTTATTATTTTCCTCAATGTGTAACTCTGGCTCTGCGCGTACCAGCTCAATTGCAACTTCTTTGTTATTTTGATGTGCGATATTTGTATTTCCAGTCAGTGCTAATATTGCGCGAGTATTATCAAACGCATACTGAGAATGATGACCCCAGCCAATACGCTCTTCAACGATACAAGCGCTCACTTTTTTATCCGCTTCAGTTAAATAATCAAGTTGAGCGTTCTCATGATAGTTTTTTAATTTACTTAAACTAATTGCTTTTCCAGAGCTCCATTGCCCTGATTTATTTGAACACTGCTCAATCACATTAACACGTTGTTTATCGGTATCAATCAACCATAAAAGACGTTTTGCTTTGTCAGAAACTGTGTTGTTGATGACACCATCTCCTAGTAGCAAACCTTCTAGCGTCTGCAAACTATATTCCCATTCATCTTTTATATTAATTAATTCTAAAAGGCGTAATGTGATCTCGCTTTTTTCTAAAAAAGCCTGTGACTCAGCTTGATATTTCTCAATTTTTTCTAACAATTCATAAAGAATATGTGCTGCCATAAGATGGTTTTTTTGAATGAATTGCATTACAAAGATATGCAATTGATCGCACGAATTCGCAATGTAATTTTTATCTGTTACAAAACGCAACAAGCAACAAATAGCGAGAGATAATGGCTGAATTGATGAATAATCTACATGTTTTAAAAGCTCTTTTAAATAACGCGAAATCTCTTTTTGTTCGCCTTTTTCAATTCCTATAATAACATACAAAAATTTATAAACTGATTTCATTGGCAGAAGCAATCCCGTCTGCTCTGAATATTTATTGTATTGATCTAAATTAATAGTGAGTTGCGTGATATTTTTATCAACATAAGCTAAACTTAAAGTTTGAAATATACCGAGAATATTGTCAAAATAATAAGAACGCGCGCCAAATTCTTTTCTGATTGCAATTAAAGCGAGGCGATACGAAGCACTTGCTGTTTCCATATCATTTTTTAAAAATGCAATGGTTGCTTTTAACGCTAAAGAAAATCCAGATTTTTGATCTTTAATGTTAGTGCAATGCAAATTTACTTGATTAATGTTTCCTAGCGATATATGAATAATGGCACTGTAATAATGTAAAATGTCGTGATCAATGCCATTAATGTCCACTTGTTTAAATAAGAACAGAATTTCATTGTGATTAAAATCGGCTGATTCTTCGCAATAATAATGTCGCAATAAGGCGATGCAAATAAATGATTGAATGATTTTATTTCTAGAATGAAACCAGATTTCTCCGATAAAACTAGTATTGAAAATATCCCGCAGGTAGTCTGCTATGCGATTACAATAAATGAGACTGATTGGGTGTGCCGTAAAATGATCCGATTCATTACCATAAACAGCCTTCATAAGACGCACACGTATTTTTGTTTTGTCTTCGTGAAAATAACGACGATTTTTTAACTCTGAAAAATCAGGAATTTCATTTCCATATAATTTATCAACGATAGAAAAAACCCACTTAAGTTCGTCATCTTCAGTCAACACCAAAAGTACATGATGCAATTCTTTTGGGATTAAAAAGTCTCGTTTATTTAACGAAAAATTTAATTTAACGATTTTTGCTAGGCGGTCTTGATAAAGTGCATCTGTTAGCACACGGCCTTTTTCATCGACAATGTCTGATTTTATGATTTCATTTATAAGAGTTGATTCGAACCACCCACGATCAATGCTTTGATGACATATAATGCGGAGCGCAATTAATCTCCTATCTAGTGTCGGCAATGTTTTAAATAGCTCACACAGATCTTTTTTTTGTTTTTCCGATAGCATACTTATCTCTTTAGATTTTTATTAATTTTTAACAAAATGACTGGTAACTTGTTTTAATTGCCCAAACAACTGCGCTTTTTCTTGACCTAAAAGCCACTTGTCATGCGCTAATATTTTATTTTGTTGTGATGCGTTGATTAATTCTTTTTGAAGTGTCGCTAATTGCAAATTCAAAACAGAATTTTGTGTCTGTAAATCCACCATAATTTTTGATTGCTCTTCACGCGACGCATCAATTTTTTCAAACTGCGATTTCCAGTGCTGTTGTGACTCTGTTTTTTGTACCATCGCGTTATTTGCAATGGTTAATTCTTCGGAAACTGACTCATGTTTTTTGGTTATTTTTTCAAGTTTATCTTGCATGCTTTTTTGCGCAGATTGTAGCTCATGTTGTAATTGCTGCAACTGATTATTTTGTTGTTTGAGCGCATCATTTTCGCATTTTAATTGCTGCATTGTTTGTGAAAGCACTTGCGTTTGATTTTCAAAGCGCTGTAATTCTTGTTGTCGCTGCTCAAGTGACGCCGCACGATAATGTTCTAAATTGGCTTGTGTTTGCTGATTTTGTTTATGCAGTTCGTCAACACGCGCTTGCTTGTCAGTCAATTGTTGCAATAAACCATCGCTGCGGGCATTGATCGCTGCTATTTCAGATGCTGATTTGTGAATAATTTGTTCAAGTGCTAATTTTTCTTGCGTCAAAGCATCACGATCGTTTTTCAATCGATCTACAGACTGAAACAGCTGGGCATTATCTTTTTGTACCTGAGTGATCGTTTGTTTGTTTTTCTCAAGCTCATTTGCAGATTCGCTTTTAATTGAATCAACTTTTGTTTCAGCCTGCAGAATAACGCGCTCCCACAATCCTTTGAGCAATCCAATCAATTCTTCGGGTATTTTTTCCTTGGTTGCGAGCTGCTGCAGTGGGTCTTGTTTTGTACGAAAAACCCGCAAATGCGTGCCGATGGTGCTATTGCTACCTGTTTTTAATTTTGCGCGTATGCGTTCAATCGTTGGTTCAAGACCGCTTGCAATAATTTCTTGCGCCGCTGTTTCTACTTCAAAATATGTTACACCGGGTCTTGTCATTGGTGCGTCCTTGTTTTAGTCACCGTGTTTTTTCATGTTATGTATCATTAAACATGTTTTATCATTAACACAAAATTTATGTTGCGCATTCTACGCACGATTCTATATTCCAGTAAACAGTTTTATCTGTAGCTAAACAAAAAAATGCAGCGTATCTTTCGTGTCGAGTTTTCAAAAGGACGGATTATCAGGAGATTTTATTTTGGATAAATTCATTGATGAAATAATAACAGCGCCAGCATCAATCAATCATGTGCCGCAAAATCCTTATCTGCATGCGGCTACAAGTGACAACACACGACAAGCGTATCAGAACGACATCAAACATTTTGTCGCATGGGGCGGCTTATTGCCAGCATCAGCGGATATCGTTATTGCTTATCTGCAGGCATTTGCCACAACACTTAATCCACGAACGCTCGTGCGACGATTAACGGCAATTAAACACTGGCACACCTACCAAGGATTTTTTGACCCGACATCAAACCCTAATGTGCGTAAGACATTGACCGGCATTATGCATGTGCATGGTACTCCAAAAGAAAAAGCACCGGCACTGACGATAGAGAATCTTGTCAGCATGACGACATTTTTGAAAGCGCAAAATAAATTAAGCGCATGGCGCAACAACGCCATTTTACAGGTTGGATTTTTTGGCGCTTTTCGTGTGAGTGAATTAATCAACATTCATGTCGAACACATTACGTTTTCAAAGGAAGGCATGGAAGTTTTAATTCCCAGATCGAAAACAGATCAAATTGGCGAGGGACAACACTGCGCCATCCCCTATGGTGATGAGCAGTTATGCCCGGTGACTGCGCTCAAAGCCTGGTGTGAACATGCAGGCATTAGTGATGGCGTTATTTTTCGTGAAGTGGATAAGCATGGAAATATCGGCACAAAACCGCTCTCGGGTAAAAGCATCAGCATAATGATCAAAGCGGTTGCCAAAAACTGTCATCTGTCCGATGCAGATGATTTTAGCAGCCATTCGCTGCGCCGTGGATTTGCAACAACGGCAAGTCGTAGTGGCGCGCCAATTATGTCGATCATGCGCCAAGGTCGTTGGCGACATGAAGGCACTGTGCTGGGCTACATAGAGGAGGGACAACGATTTGAAGCAAATGCGGCAAAAATAATTTTGCAAAAAGAACAAAAAGATAAACCAACTTCTTCGCCCTAATTTACTACGGATGGTGTTGCGGGGTTTGAGATTTTTTCAACAAACCTGGAGAACATCCTGACTACTCAAACAGATAAAACAAAACAAATCCGTTTATTAAATGATTGCGAACGCGACGCCATTTACAAAATCCCTGATTTCATCATTGAAGAACGTAACCACTATTTTTATTTAAGTCAAAGCGAGGAGTCTGAATTAAAAGGAATGCGAATAAAATCACAAGTGCATTTTATCTTGCAGCTTGGATTTTTTAGAGCTAAACATTTATTGTTTGATTTTAAATTTCATGCCGTACGTGAAGATATAAAATATATTATGGCGCGCTATTTTCCAGATATAAAACAACCAAAGGTATTGCCGTCGCGCAATACCATCATTAAAAATAATCAACGCATTTTAATGCTAAATAATTTTAGTGATTACACAACTGATACAAAAAATCTGGTTGAGGCAAGGCTCGCACAATCAATTCAACAGTTAAATAACCCGCAATCTATGCTGCGTGAATTATTAATTTATATGGAGAATGCAAAACTGTTGTTACCCAGTTACAGCACGTTACAAAATTTAATAGGATGCGCCATCACAACTGAAGAAAAACGATTGAATCTGTGTGTTTCAAAAAATATCACTAAAAAATCAATCAAATTGATGAAGGAATTATTTGTAATACAGGACGATAAAAGTTTTTATGATTTAACACTGTTAAAGCATTATCCGAAAAATTTCAATTTTAAGATCATACAGGCAGAGTTAGAAAAACACGCGAGTTATTATCCACTATATAGTTTTGCAAAACGTTTGTTACCAAAACTTGCGATATCGGAGCAAAATATTATTTATTACGCCTCTCTTGTTGATCATTATCAAGTGCAAGCATTAAAGCGACTTGGCGCTGAAAAGCGCTATCTTTATCTTCTTTGCTACGCCTATCATCGCTTTCAAAAAATGAATGATCAATTAATTGAGACATTTATTCACTATGTGGATGCCTACAACAAAGAAGCCAAAGCATACGCAAAATTACGTGCCGGTGAGGTCAATACCGATATTAAAACAGAGCATGGCGCACCCACAAAAACCTTAATTTATTGGTACTTTGATAAGTCGCTTTCAAAACTGGTATTTGGTGAACTTCAAAAACGCGCAGCCGACATTTTATCTCAAGATAAGATGATTTTAATGGGTGAATTTCTATCCAATGATGAGGTTGATAAAAAGCGATATGAGTGGGAATTTCACGATAAAAATTTTCAATCAATGGCTAAAAATTTGCGTCCGTTGATCAGGGTATTGGATTTTCAAGTGCAATCACATCACAAGGATTTATTGGATGGGTTTCGTTTTATTCAGGAGATATTTCAAAGTGAGAAATCATTAACGGATATTAAATTTTCTGACTTTCCGATTGAAACAATACCGGCTCACTTAAAGCAATATTTAATTGATAAAGAGCAAGAAACAAATGAAGGTGATCCACAGACAAAATTCATTCATCCGCATCGATTTGAGTTTTGCGTCTATGATCAGCTAAATAAAAATATTGCAGCCAATAAAATTTATGCGAGTGATACAACGCAATACAAAAACTTTGAGGATGATATTAAATTGAAAAAAACACAGAAAGAAAAAAAGAAATTGTTAAATTCATTGGATGCGCCGCGCTTAAATCGCACCGCAGAGGAAGTGCTTAATGAACTCGAATTGGAACTTGAAGCTAGGATTAAAGAGGTCAATGAACACATTAGCAGTGGAAAAAATAAATATATCAAAATAAAAGGCATTGGTGATCAGCGCACGTGGACTCTCCCGTATCAAAAAAAATCAGACGAATATAACAATCCATTCTACACTCAATTGGGCACAACAAGCCTTGTCGATATTATATTTTCGGTCAATGATCAATGCCATTTCATGAAGCCATTTACGAACATTAAATCGCACTACGCAAAGACACAAAATGATTTAAAAGGATTGTGTGCTTGTATTATCGCCAATGCAACATGCCTCGGCACTTATAAAATGGGCGATTCTTCGGATATTCCGTACACTTTTTTACAAGCCATTGAGCAAAATCTTATTCGTCTTGAAACACTGCGTGAAGCCAATGATATTGTGAGTGACAGTTTTTCAAAACTTCCTATTTATCCGCACTATAATTTAGGCAATCAGTTGCATGGCAGCGCTGATGGGCAAAAATTTAAAACACGTATGGATACATTTCAATCTCGATATTCGCCCAAGTACTATGGCTTGCAGAAGGGGGTCGCACCATACACGCTCGGAATAAATTATAATGCGGTGAATTGCATTGCGGACAAAGGTGCGCACGAGCACGAAAGCCATTTTTTGTTTGAGCTTATTCAAAGCAATACATCAGGCATTGGGCTTGATAGAGTCTCAACGGATACGGAAGGCAGCAATCAAATCATGTTCGCGCTGATGTATTTTGCAAATATCGATTACACGCCGTGCTATCGAAATCTGCCTAAAAAGACGAAGAAAATTTACGGATTTAAAAACAGAGAAGATTATCCGGCTGATTACTTGATCAAACAAATGTACAAGGTGAATAGAAAATTAATCATTGAGGAGTGGGAAAATATACGTGATATTGTGATGGCGATTCTCAGCAAGGAAGTGGAAATTGATGTCATCACAAGAAAGCTGTGCTCAAATGAATTGAATGGCAAAACAAAGCGCGCGTTGTGGGAATTTAATAATATACTTCGCAGCATTTATTTATTGCGGTATATTGACGATCCAATGTTGCGTCGATTTGTAAGGGCTGCATTGAACAGAATTGAAGCATATCATTTACTTCGCAGAAATATTGCTGACACTAACGGGGCAAATTTCCGGGGTGGGTCTGATGTGGAAGTGGCGATCTGGAATGAATGTGCAAGGCTCGTCGCCAATGTTGTGATGTATCACAACGCTTCATTGCTCTCGAAATTGATGGAGATCAAGGAGAAAAAGAGCGACTTGGCTTCCGCAGAGTTTATACGGCGGCTGTCACCCATTGCATCCCAGCATTTGAACTTCGGCGGGCGCTATGAGTTCAACAAAGAGGTTGAACCAATGGATATCGAAAAAATCCTTAAAATGATGGATAAAATAGACGTTAGCCCTGCGAAACGAAAGAAAAAGTGAATGGTGACAATGGATTTTCTCAAAAAGAGAAATATTTAAAACGCTTCTAAAACACCTTGTTTTTCAGCATAAAAACAGGGTGTCAAAAATCCGTTGTGCAGTAATTGGGGCTGCTCACGGAACCCCAAAGTTTTATATGCACGAATCATGCGGACAATGCACCCCATGTCGCGAAGGTACCGGTTGGATTTATCGACTCGTTGAAAAAATTGAGGCTGGTGAAGGGTCAATGAAGGATATAGAAGAATTAAGACGAGTAGCAAAAAATATTGAAGGTCGTACTATTTGTGGATTTGGTGAAGCTGCAGCATGGCCTGTGGGCGGATTTCTCAAACAATTTTATGATGAGTTTGTGTATCATGTAGAGCATAAAAAATGTTTGGTATAGAGCAATACAAAATAAAAATTATTCTTTCTTATTTTTATTTTCTATCCGCCATCTGACATCAAGAAAAATTAATATAATAATAGGTACGACAAAAAGGACGCCAAGCGCTATGACAATCCACCATGAAATTGGGCCACCTAATAATTTTAATGCTAGCGTTAAAATAAAACACAATAAAAATAAAAAAGGTAGAACAACCATTATCATCCTCGATTTGTGTTAGCCTTCTGATTTTTTGTAATCCACCGATATACGCAGGTCATAAAAAATAACGCAATTAAAAAAATTATTGGCAAAACCACGCCTGTTTTGGTGTGCATGGCACCCAAAATAAATGTCATTAAAACTGGCATACAAATATTTGCAAAATTCATCACAGCAGAAGCGTTTGCTTTATCCACACTTTGACTCATAGATATTGATGCGGCAGTTGCGCCTATAATGGGGTTTCCAATACAAAATATTCCCATGGGAATCAACAGCGCATAGAGTGTTATGACATGTGAAATAAAAAGAAAAAACATGATTAGTGAAGCAACACATTCAATTATAAATGCAGTTTTAATCAAAAAAATAGGGTTTAATTGTGATAAACGTACGATAATCACGCTTCCGATCAGTGTGCCGATGTAAGGCGTAAATGCTAAGAATCCATACATAGCAGGTTTTACATGTAGTATATGAATACCAATAAATGGACCTTCTGCCCCAAACACATACATGCATGCGCTCGAAAATCCTGACAAACAGGCAAAACCAATTAATTTTTTATTAATAAATTTATCTTTGTAATTTACAAAAATATTTTTAAAATGAGTTGCATCTAAATCTTTGGTAACCAGTGTTTCAGGTAAGAGATGCGCAGGATACAGTAATAATAATCCATAAAACAAGAGAAAATAATAACATGCGCGCCAACTGACATATTGTACCAACACACCACCAATGGCGATTGCCATTCCAGGAACAATTGCAAACGCAATCATTAAGAGCGCAGTGATTCGTCTTGCTTGTGCTTCAAAATAAAAATCGTTGATTATCGTAAAACTAATTGCTAAACCTGCGCTTGAGCCAATAGCTTCTAAAAATCGTCCTGCAATTAATAATGAAAACGAATTAAGTGATGATGATACGATACTAAACAATGTGCCGAGTGTGGCAATAGATATACCCACATAGAGTGAAAATTTTCTGCCATAATGGTTGGCAAGCGGACCATAAATTAATTGCCCAATTGCATAGCCGAGCAAAAAACTGGTTACCACCAATTGTGTTGCGCCGACACTTTTTTCGAAATAATCGGCAATTTCTGGCAACGCGGGCATCATCAGAATCGCACCCATTTGCGCAAATGCACTTAGGAGCATCAATGCAACAATGTGCGGCGCTTTGCCAGTGAGCCTATAGGTTGGCGGCATAAGGCACTGTCGGGATAATTAGGCCAATTAAATGTTTGTTCATGCTCATTTCCCATTCCCTGGATGAATTAATAGACATTAACATGTAGTATATATCCTATACGAATCACGGCCTTTAACGCTAATCATTTGATTTGGGAAGATTCCTCTAAAAAAACGCGCCATTGAAAATGCTTTTTCTAAAAATTCATCATTGGCCACATGTCTTTCCTGATGTCTGCAGAAATTATTAATGCATTACTTACTCTCCAGAGTCTACCAGCACAAAAGTTTGGGATTGCATGAAGATGAAAGACTGAATAATATTGTATAATCTTTCATGATGAAACATGCAAAGCTTGGCCATTGTGAAGCTTCAATTTAAATCATGAAGGAACCATGATTATGAATAATAAATCAATGCGCCTAATAGAAAATATCTTTTCAATGGCTGATATCAAAATTAATGGTTCACGTCCTTGGGATATTCAAGTTCACAACGCTCAATTATTTAATAGGCTTTTATCTAATGGATCACTTGCTTTAGGTGAAAGCTATATGGAAAAATGGTGGGATGCTGAATCACTCGATCAATTTTTTTATCATTTATTAACCGCAAGACTGGATAAAAAAATAAAATTAAATTTTAGATTGTTAATGAAAATTCTACAGCAAAAATTTTTTAATTTACAATCTAAAAAACGCGCTTTTCACATTGCCGAACATCATTACAATATTGGAAATAATTTATATCAAGCCATGCTGGATAGCCGCATGGTTTATACATGTGGTTATTGGCGTAATGTAAATAATTTAAATGATGCGCAAGAAGCCAAATTAAAATTATCTTGTGAAAAACTCCACCTAAAACCGGGAATGCGTATTTTAGATATAGGCTGTGGCTGGGGATCATTTGCAAAATACGCTGCAGAAAATTACGGTGTTAATGTTGTTGGTATTACTGTTTCAGATGAACAAGTCGCACTCGGCACAGTTTTTTGTCGAGGCCTTAATGTTGAACTCAGATTACAAGATTACCGTGAAATTAATGAGCCATTTGATCGCATTGTTTCACTCGGAATGTTTGAGCATGTCGGTAAAAAAAATTATGACACTTATATGAATGTCGTTAACCGCTGCTTAAAAGACCAAGGTTTATTTTTATTGCATACCATTGGCGATACAGAAACATCTAACAGCACCGATCCTTGGATCAATAAATATATTTTTCCAAATTCAAAAATACCTTCAATGCTTGAAGTTGCAAAAGCCATTGACGGAAAATTTACAGTTGAAGACTGGCATAATTTTGGTTCTGATTACGATAAAACATTAATGGCTTGGTATAAAAATTTTATAACAAATTGGGATGATTTAAAAACAGATTACAATGAAACGTTTAAACGTATGTGGGAATATTATTTACTTTCTTGTGCTGGCTCTTTTCGTGCTCGTAACATACAACTTTGGCAAACAGTGATTTCGAAAGGTCAAGTGACAGGCGGTGTTGCATCTTTTCGGTAGTAGTTAATAAGGCAAAGAGAAAATTTTATATGTTCGCATCGAAACAACTTGATTTGCATATTATGAATCCAGAAAAACCCAGTATTGGCACGGTTATTTGGATGCATGGCTTAGGTGCACATTATCGTGATTTTGATGCGTTAGTTGAAGGTTTTTGGCGCGAAGAAGGAATACCGCTTCGTTTTATCTTTCCTAATGCGCCAATACGGTTAGTAACCATTAATCATTATATGCCAACACGTGCATGGTATGATTTATATAGTCTAACGGATGTAAATCGCGAAGATAAAGCAGGCATTGACACATCAGAATCTGCCATCACACAAATTATCCACGATGAAATAAATCGTGGCGTTCCCTCTAAAAATATTTTACTTGCAGGATTTTCGCAAGGTGGTGCAATAGCGTTGTATACCGGTATGCGTCAAACACAACCAATTGCCGGAATTTTAGCGCTCTCTTGTTATTTGCCATTGCATAAAGAACATGTGGACAATGCGCATCCTTCCAATTTTCACACACCGATTTTTATGGCACATGGCACACAGGATGAGACGTTGCCTGTTGTTGCGGGAAAAACTTCATATCGTATTATTTCTAAAACACATCCAAACTCACAATGGCGCGAGTATCCAATGGGTCATGAAATTTCACCCATCTTGGCTCATGAAGCAAGGCAGTGGTTAATGCAGATTTTCAAAAATACAAATGTGAGCACTGGACAAATTACCCACAAAGCATTGTCGTAATTTTTTGTGTTAAGCTTTATCGCATTATAATGCAGGGACGTTAAATGGATTTTTTATTTGGGATTATCATTCTTATTGCCGCTGGCACAATGAATGGATCATTTGCCCTGCCCACAAAATACCTAAAAAATTGGTCTTTCGAGCGTATTTGGTTAAATTTCAGCATTTGGACTTTCCTTGTTTTTCCGTGCCTTTTTCAGACTCTTTTATCGCCATCATCATGGAAAGTAATCACGCATACGCCAGCATCTTTGCTCGCAATTATAATAATTGGCGGTTTTTTATTTGGCATCGGTCAATTTTGTTTTGCATTGTGCTTAAGGATGATTGGTTTTAGTTTGGGTTTTGTCATTAATATCGGCATTGGAACAGCGCTGGGCTCTTTAGCACCATTGGTTGTGTTGCATTATCACAGTATTTTTACGTCAAAAGGCGTCATGACAATTTTTAGTATTGCTCTGATTATTTTTGGTGTGGCGCTGTCATATATCGCTGGCTTAAAACGCGATCAAGGACAACGAAATATTATTTTAGATAATGTTGTTTTGCACAAAGGGTCGAAATATGTGTTGGGTGTTTTTTATGCGGTATTTGCAGGTATTTCCAGTGCAATAGAAAACTTTGTTTTCAGTCTTAGCACCCCAATGCAACAAAAAGCGCTGCATTCTGGCATTTCTAAAATTGTATCTGCCAATATGATGTGGCCACTTTTTTTATTGGCAGCTTTTATACCTTATGCGGGTTATATGCTGTATTTGATGCACAAAAACAAGGCTGAGGTTTCTGTACCTAATGACAGACCTGCTTTCTATTATTTAGCAACGGTATACATGGGTGCCTTTTGGTATTCCCCTATTTTTTTATACAGTTTTGCGAGCCTTAAAATAGGCGAACTCGGACCTGTTATCGGTTGGCCACTTTTTATGGTGGCGATCATCTTGGCATCGAATGCTTGGGGTTGGAAAAAGGGGGAGTGGTTCTATGCGTCCTCACAGGCGAAACGATTAAGCAAGGTCAGCATGCTGACGTTGGTTATTGCAATTCTGATTTTGGGGGTTGCGACCGTCTTATAAATTAACGAACAATTTCATGCAATTGGTCAAAAGTTTGCTATTCTAAATGTAAATGTGCACCAGTGTTTTTATCATTCAGGAGAAATAACAATGTCTAATCAATTAGAGTTTGGCGTAATCGGACTTGGTCGTATGGGCGGTGGTTTGGCGCACAAGGGATTAAACGAAGGTCTGAAAGTGGTAGGTCAAGACATTAACCCGCCTGACAAAAAATTACTGGATGCAGGTCTGATTTATATCAAAGATTACGCGGATTTCGTCAAAAATCTAAAAGCACCGCGCATTATTCTCGTTTATATTCCATCGGGTCCGATGATTGATACCGTCATGGAAAATCTTCTGAAAGTTCTTGAAAAAGGCGATATCGTTGTGGATGGCGGTAATTCTTATTGGGGTGACTCCATTCGCAGACATCAAAAATATTTAAAATCCGGTGTTCATTTTCTTGATATTGGCACCAGCGGTGGTGTGGCTGTTGAAAGAGATGGCGCATGTTTCATGTTGGGTGGTGACAAATCAGTTGTCGCACAAGTGGAGCCAGTGTTACTGAAAATTGCAATGGCGGGTGGTTATGTACACGCAGGCCCTGCAGGTGCCGGCCATTTTGTGAAATTAGTGCATAACGGCATTAATTATGGCATGGCAGAAGCACTTGCCGAAGGTGTGGCATTACTTGAATCTTGTCCGCTAAATATTGATGTGCCTGGCACATTGGAAGCCTATCGTTTTGGCACAGTTATTCGCGGTTTTTTTGTGGATACAGTTGCTAAAGGCTATAAAGACAATAAGGGCATTACAGCGATTAACGATTATGTCGATGACACCGGTGAAGTGAATTGGTTGATCGATGATGCGCTGCATATGGAGGTTTCAATTCCTTCCATTGCTGCCGCTGTATTTCAATGTGTCGCTTCACGCGATAGTAATAAATATGCCTTTAAAACAGTTGCTATGACGCGTCATATTTACGGCGGTCATGCGTATGGCCATTCAAAAGTATCAGCTGCTGAGCGTTATCAAGGTCGTGAAGGCGGATATTTTTACAATGGGATTGATCCTGCGACAATCGTTCACAAAAAAGAAGATTGAGCGATGAAACAAGCAGATATAATCCACTGTGTTTGGGATGAGCCTTGCATTTTAGGTGAGGCACCCATTTGGCACCCGTTTGAAAAGGTGTTGTATTGGGTGGATATTTTAAAACCGAAATTACATCGGCTTGATGTGAAAAATAATGCGCATCAATCGTGGACAATGCCAAGTGACATTGCTTGCATATCACCCCTTAAAAATGGCGGATTAATTGCTGCATTTAAAAATGGGGTTGCGATTTTAAATCCCGTTTCCAATAAAGTTGAATACCTTGATACGCTCTCTGAAGAAGAATCTAAAGTCAGTGTTTTTAACGATGGTCACTGTGATCGACAAGGACGCTTTTGGATAGGTTCTAAAAATCCATCTGAAGTCGGATCGAGTGATCCTCTGAAAATAAAGGCATCTGGTGCCATTTATCGATTCGGTAGTGAAAGAAAATTACTAAAACAAGCGGATAATTTTCTGGTTTCTAACGGTTTGGTTTTTAGTTTAGATTCAAAATATTTTTTCGTTGCTAATTCACCGAAGCGAATTATTTATCGTTATGATTTTGATAGTGAAACAGGCGCAATTCACAACCCGATTATTTTTGCAAAAATAACGGATGATGCGGGTGTGCCTGATGGTATGACATTTGATTCCGAAGGGTATCTGTGGAATTGTCATTTTGGAGGTTGGCGTATCACGCGTTATGCACCGGATGGAAAAATAGATCGCGTGATTAAAATGCCCGTTGGATATCCGACGAGTTGTTGTTTCGGTGGCCCTGATTTAAAAACATTATTTATTACCTCTGCAAAAAGGGATGTCACTGAATCTGAATTAAAAAATCAGCCGCAAGCCGGTGCACTTTTTTCAATGGATGTAGATGTATCGGGCGTTGCAGAGTCTTATTTTTTAGAAGATTGATCATACGGAGATCGTCATGAAATTATATAAAACCACTGAAGGCGCACTTTTCTGTATTGATACTGTTTTTTATCGCGTACCTGAAAAAAATGGGGAACAAAATTGGGATGCATTGCTAGCGAATGATGATCTATATCAATTCCTCACAAAAAGCGCCGCGACATTAAAGCCGCTCACTGGATTTTCGTTAAAAGAATCTACTTTACTTGCGCCCATTCAATCACAAGAAGTGTGGGGCGCTGGTGTAACCTATTCTCGAAGCAAAAGTGCTCGCATGGAAGAATCACCCGGTGGTGCGAATTTTTATGACAAAATCTATGATGCGCAAAGACCGGAATTATTTTTTAAAGCAACGCCGCATCGTGTTATTGGCACGGGTCATGCGGTACGTATTCGAAAAGATTCTGCTTGGAATGTTCCTGAACCTGAGCTTACACTGGTTATTTCACCCTTTGGTAAAATAATTGGTTACACCGTCGGAAATGATATGGGTTCACGCACGATAGAAGCAGAAAACCCACTTTATTTACCACAAGCAAAAATTTACGATCAATCTTGTGCGTTGGGTCCTTGCATTCTGTTAACTGAAAAACCCATCTCAGGTGAAACAAAAATTCATCTTAAAATTACACGAAATAATGACGTTTCTTTCGAAGGCTCAGTTCCTTTCTCACAAATGAAAAGAGATCCCAAAGAATTGGTTGCTTATTTATTTCGAGACAATAGTTTTCCTGCTGGTTGTTTCTTAATGACAGGAACAGGTTTAGTGCCGCCGAATGAATTTACTTTGCAAGTGGGAGACCAAATTCAAATTACGATTGATGGCATTGGCACGCTAAATAATTCTGTAAAGTAAATGGAGTTTTAACATGTCAGCACTCAACGGAAAAAATTTTATCGGCAATGAACGCTCCGAAGGTAATGGAAAAACATTCTGTGCGATTAATCCTGCAACGGGTGAAGCGTTAGAATGCGAATTTTTCAAATCTTCACCTGCTGATATTGATAAAGCGCTTACGTTAGCTACAAATGCATTTGAAATTTATCGTCAAAAATCGTCTAAAGAAATCAGCGCGTTTATTCGTTGTATTGCCGATGAAATTACAGCGCTTGGCGATGATTTTATAACGCGTGCATCCGATGAAACGGGATTGCCAAAACCAAGAATTCAAGGCGAAAAAGAACGTACCATTAATCAGCTAATGATGTTCGCGCGCATGGTTGAAGAAGGTTCTTGGGTTGGCGCAACTATCGATCAGGCCGATCCTAATCGTCAACCGATGCCAAAACCAGATTTGCGACGTATGTTTGTTCCAATAGGGCCTGTCGTTGTTTTCGGTGCGAGTAATTTCCCGTTGGCTTTTTCAGTTGCTGGAGGGGACACCGCATCTGCGTTTGCTGCTGGAAATCCTGTGGTTGTGAAGGCGCATCAATCTCATCCCGGCACTTCTGAATATGTAGCAGCTGCGATTATTCGTGCTGCAAAAGCATGCGATATGCCCAACGGAATTTTTTCGATGTTACATGAAGCAGGTACTGAAACCGGCATGGGTTTAGTGAAACATCCTGCAACGAAAGCGGTGGGTTTTACAGGATCACTCCGAGGCGGACGTGCATTATTTGATGCGGCGGCGAGCAGGCCAGAACCCATTCCTGTTTATGCGGAAATGGGTAGTCTTAATCCTGTGTTTTTATTGCCGCATGCACTTGCAGAGCGCGGTGAAAAAATCGCCGAGGCATTTTATCAATCAGTGACGCTCGGCGTTGGACAATTTTGCACGAATCCAGGAATCGTGTTTGGATTAGACAGTGAAGCACTGCAAGATTTTTTACATGATGTTGCAAAAAGAATTTCCGAAACGTCACCCGGCACGATGCTCAATAAAGGAATACAACAAGCATTCGTGCAAGGCATTCATGCGCTCAGCGGTTATCCAGGTGTTACAAAATTAGCAAGCACGCAAGACCAAGCGGATGATAAAAAAACGCAAGGTGGTGCTACACTTTTTTCAACAGATCTTAAAACACTACTTGAAAACGAAGCGATTAAAAAAGAAGTTTTCGGTCCATGCAGTGTTGTTGTGAGTTGTGAATCAAAAGCGCGCATGTGTGATCTCGCACGTAGCTTAGAAGGGCATTTGGCAGCCAGTGTGCACGGCACGGAAAGAGATTTTGAAGAATATGCTGATTTGTTAAGTATTCTGCGCACGAAAGTTGGTCGCATAATTATGAATGGTTTTTCAACGAGCGTTGAAGTCTGCGCGTCGATTGTTCACGGCGGCCCCTATCCAGCAACAACGAGCGCTCACATGACCTCAGTTGGCACACTAGCGATTGAACGTTTTGTCAGACCCATTTGTTTTCAGAATTATCCGCAAAGCGCACTTCCAGATCAGTTAAAAGATGCGAATCCTATGGGCATCTGGCGAATCGTTAACGATGAATTTACAAAATCTGCAATTAAAGCTAAGTAAAGGAGAATGCAATGAGTGTTAAAATAACAGGTGTAACAGCTCGCGATATTCGTTTTCCGACATCTAAAAACTTAGATGGTTCTGACGCGATGAATAAAGATCCCGATTATTCTGCAGCCTATGTGACGCTGCATACTGATCAAAAAGGACTGGAGGGTGATGGCCTGACTTTCACCATTGGTCGTGGTAACGAAGTGTGTGTCGCGGCGATTAACTCGCTCGCGCCATTGTTAATTGGTCATGAGCTCAGTGAATTTACGAAAGACATGGGCGCATTTTGGTATTACATCACTCATGACAGTCAAATACGCTGGATTGGTCCTGAAAAAGGCGCTATTCACATGGCAACGGGTGCTATCGTTAATGCCGTATGGGATTTATGGGCGAAAGTAGAGGGGAAGCCTGTTTGGGAATTGGTTGTTGATATGTCTCCTGAAGAGTTAGTGTGCTGCATCAACTTTACTTATATCACCGATGTGCTCACGAAAGATGAAGCACTGATGATGCTCAAAAAACAAGAGCCCAACAAATTAAAACGCAAACAAGAAATGCTTGATCATGGTTATCCTGCTTACACGACTTCTGCAGGTTGGCTGGGATATTCCGACGAAAAATTACAACGTTTGTGTCAAGAAGCCATCGATGCAGGTTGGAATCATATTAAAATTAAAGTGGGTGGAAATTTGCAAGATGACATTCGACGTTGCGGTCTTGTGCGTAAAATTATTGGACCTAAACGTAAATTAATGGTCGATGCCAATCAGCGCTGGGATGTGGGTCAAGCGATTGAATGGATGAAGGCGCTTCATGGATTTGATATCTGGTTTATTGAAGAACCAACCAGTCCCGATGATATTTTAGGTCATAAAAAAATTCGTGACGCCATTAAACCGATTGGTGTTGCAACCGGTGAGCAATGTCAAAACCGCATTATCTTCAAGCAATTTCTTGAAGCAGGTTCAATTGATGTTTGCCAGATTGATAGTTGTCGACTCGGTGGTGTGAATGAAGTCTTAGCGGTTTTATTAATGGCGGCTAAATTTAATACGCCTGTTTGCCCACATGCGGGTGGCGTTGGTTTGTGCGAATACGTTCAGCATCTTTCAATGATTGATTATATTTGTATTTCCGGCTCAACTGAAAATCGCGTTTTAGAATATGTGGATCACTTGCACGAACATTTTGTTGATCCAGTCACCATGAAAAGTGGACATTATATGGCGCCAAAAAAACCGGGGTATAGCATCACAATGTATCCTGCTTCATTGGATGCTTTCGAATTTCCGAATGGTAAGGAATGGCGTTAAAAAGGGCGTGCCATGTTTGAAAAAAATCTCAGTGATTTGGTGGTGCAAATTCTAGTTGATGCTGGAGTAAAGCGCGCGTACGGCGTTCCCGGAGATGCCACCGATTTAATGTTAGCGTCGATTCATAAGCGCAAGGATATTGATTTTTATCTCACGCGCCACGAAGAAGGCGCGGGATTTATGGCTAGCGCTTGCGCAAAACTCACCGGTGAAATGGGTGTCGTGCTTGCGGCACAGGGTCCTGGTGCTGCACATATGTTAAATGCGATGTACGATGCAAAATTAGATAAAGTACCCATGTTAGTGATTACCGGACAAGTAGAAAGTGCCATGATCGGCACGAATACGGTTCAAGAAATTAATCAGATTTTATTATTCGAAGATGTGTCTTGCTTTAATCGTGAAGTGCGCTCTGCCAATAATCTGGTTGATGTGTTGCAATTAGCCATTCAAACAGCCTATGTCAAAAAAGGCGTTGCGCATGTTTCAATTGCAACCGATATTTTGCGAAAACCCATGATAAAATATTTTTCCAATACGGCAGCCTATCATTTGCCGCACGATTTAATCCCTGATGATAAAATGCTGCAAAAAGCAGCAGATATTTTAAATAGCAAAAAAAACGTGACGATATTATATGGCGGCGGTTGTTTGCATGCTCGCGAAGAATTGCTTTTTGTTGCGGAAATATTATCATCGCCGATTGTGCATACCGTTCGTTCAAAAGACATTATTGATAATAATCATCCGCATTATGCTGGCGGCATTGGTTTTAAAGGTTCGAAAAACGGTTGTCATTTTGTTAAAGATTGCGATGCATTATTGATTGTTGGATGCAGTTTTGCATGGCGAGAATTTTATCCAAAGGATGTGCCGATTATTCAAATTGATAATGATCCTTCACGAATTGGTATCCGTTGTAAATTGGAAATAGGATTGTTGGGTGATGCAAAACACACTTTAAAATTATTAGCCTCAAAATTACAGAAAAAATCAGAGTCGCAGTTTTTAAGGCAAGCGCAAGCGGCACACGTAAAAGCCATTGAAACATTAGACAA
>Ga0155582_144_pt3 | contig 21168 bp, 18 predicted proteins | sample RifCSPhighO2_12_FD_107239 | JGI IMG/M metagenome (GOLD analysis project Ga0155582, IMG submission 107239) | Gammaproteobacteria bacterium RIFCSPHIGHO2_12_FULL_37_14
GAAAATGTATATTCTTTTCCCTATCATACTTCCCATCCGCTAAACTCCCCCATCATCTCTACTGGAATAAATTTTCCTTTTTCATCTTGCAACACTCGTGACATCGCAATTTTAGGATCATGGGTATAAAATAAATATGCGTTTTGTTTAATAGCTAATTCTAACATTTCCCTTTTTTCATCTATTAATAATTCTGGTGCTCTATCGTATCCCATTGAAACAGGTAAATGAATCCAGCTTGTTCCAGGTATTAAATCAGAAGCAAATATAATAGATCCCTCATCATCAGGCAAACTAAAAATAGTATGCATTAAACCCGGTGTATGACCATTGGTAAAAATAAATCGATAATGATTACCCAACAGCTCGCATTTTTCTTCATCAACGATGATTAAACGACCCGATTTTTCTAAAAGTTGATTCAAGTTTGGTATAAACGATGCTCGATCGCGCACATGAGGATGAGATGCTCTTTCCCAAGCAATTTTGCTTACTAAATATGTTGCTTTAGGAAATAATAATCGAAGTTCAGCATCTACTTGCCATGCAGAAAGCAAACCGCCTACATGATCAAAATGCAAATGAGATAAAATGATAATATCAATATCTTCTTCTTTGATACCCATACTCTGCAGCGAATGTAAGAGTACGTGTTCAGGCTCTTCTATACCATATCTTTTTTGTAATGCTGGTTCAAAAAATGCGCCTATGCCTGTTTCTAATAAAATATTTTTATTTTCTTCTTGAATTAATAAAGCTCTACAGGCAAGTAAAATTCGATTTTGCGCATCTGGTTCTATCCATTTACTCCACAGAGCTTTTGGAACGTTTCCAAACATCGCTCCGCCATCTAGGCGTTGTGAGTTTCCTTTAATTGATGATATGCGATACATGCAATGAACTCCCTATCAAGATTCACATTTATATTTTCACGGGATTATCTTCGTATCATTTGACTTCTGCAAGATTTTTCGAAAAAGTGATTATAAAAAATAAGATTTTACTTTGGTAAACTTTTTATATCAGGATTTTTAGAATAGCCTTCTAAAACTTCATCTACTAATTTATCAACCATACTCAAGTTAGAACCTTCCTCAATGACTCCCACTTGTTCTCTCATTTGTGCTAAACGCATTTCAATTAATCCCTTTATTGAACCTGATGGGAATAAATTTCCTAATACGCGCCGAGCTTCTTTGGGTCCAAGTTGTAGGTAAAGTTTATTGCGTAAACGCGCATCTTCTGCAGTGGTGCTAAATGCCCATAATTCAATCGGGCCTAAAGTATTCGTAAGCAATTGAGTATTGATACCATTTTTCGTAGAAAACTGAGCTAAAAAAGTTGCGCCCCCTTCGCGAGGACCATGTACCCGGGTTTTTAACGCCATACGTGCAGTTTCAGATAAACCAAAAATTTCTGTCGAACGTTTAATTGCTTGCTCAGGACCAGCATCCATAATAAAAATCGATGTTCCAAATTCCACCATTACCGGGTCAAAATCATCTAATGATTGTGAAATAAGCGCAATTTGAACATTCCATTTTCTTCCTTCACGCATATCTACAATCACTTGATCACGAACCGAACGCGCTTTCGAAGTACGATGAAATTCATCATAAATAATTCGTTTAGCATCTTCTCGAATTTCTGAAATACGCGTACGATGATATTCTCGATACGCATCAGGAATATCGCTCAGCAAATCATCCGTTAAATAATAATGTCGAGCTAATGCATAACGCGCTAACATATACATGACTGCTGTTTGACGTTCGGCAGCATCGCCTCCACTTTTAGCAACCTCATCTAAATCAAGTGAGATAACTCGCGCATCACCAATATCAAATTTCGTAATATTCGATAAAATTGGATATTCACGTACAGCACCAGAAATCATGCGACTAAATGCTTGTATGAGTGGTTCTCCTGTTGGCGCGCGAACTTGCCCATATAAATCTTCAACAACTTGTGTGCGACAAATAGCTGCTGCATCAGCCAATATTGGTACAGCATAGCGTTGCGCCAACATTGCTTCATGCTGAAAGCCCGCTAAAAATAAAGCATCCGTGACTTCCCACCAAGTGGTTTTTTCATCTAAAACAAAACCTATTTCAGATAAAATATCATCGATTAATAATTCTATTCCTTTTGTATATAGATGAGCTTTTTTTTCATCGGCAAGATATTTATACATCTCATCAACAATTAAACCTGCCATATCAGACACGCCATCATAAGGACGTTCCGCACCTAAGGGTGTCGCTAATAAAGTAACAAAATTCACCAGAAAACCCCGCTCTTGAGCGGAAGGAGAACGACAACCTAATTGTGTATCAAATGGATTGATAGAATATTCTGGCGTCATGCGTAAACGATAATATGCCGCATAATGTCGTTGTTGTGGAGGTAAGGCTTCTTTTATCAGAGAAATTAAACCACTACTGGATGGCCCAATATCAATAATTGCAATACGGGGTAAGCGAGTGATACCACCTGATAAGCAAAGTGCAAGATTTAGCGCATTTGATAATACCGATTTACCTGAGCCAGGTCGTGCGTAAATCAGATCAATCCATGTCGTTTGCTGAACAGAGCCCGGTTGATATGGCAAGGGTTTACCATCTGGTGAACGGAATAATACTGCACCATATTCCCAAGCCGAAGCGGGACGAGTAAAAGGCAACATATAAATAACATCTGATAAGGGAGCAATAGAAGGAGTGGCTATACTATTAGCTGAAAATCCTAAAAGGCTAGACGCAATTCCAGCAAAAACATCCCCTGATACTTCAGAAACCTCACACGTTCCCCAACCTTCCACTGCTTTAGCTAATTCGGCTGTACGCGTACGCAACAAGCGAATATTACCTTCGGGTGCCCATGTCGCAAGACTAACTTGAAGTTTAACAACTGCATCATCTGTATTAACTTCAATCTCGCTTAATAATTTTGCAGCATCATTTACTAAACCATTTCTTGCTGATGTGAAACTTAAAATAGCTGCCATAACCGATTTAAAACGTAGCGTCGCTAATCCACCACTTTCAATCAAAAAAGAAATACGCCAAGGAACACGAGTCGGCAATGTACGAGAAAATAAAACAATAAATGATTTTAAATCTTGCGGAAATAAATCGATAAAAATAGGAGTATAAATTCGATCGCCTATACGGATAGTACGTAAATCTTGTACAACTGCATCACGTGGAAATATTTGTCTTGCTAAGCGAGGATACATCAACCCTGATAACTCGCCAGCAGAACTACTCACTTCTCGTACTGGAATATTATCTCCTGGTAAAACTGGTCGCCAATCTTTTGCGGTAAAATCAGTATCGGCAGAATGCCGTGCAGCAGAAACTGCATCATGTACTTCGAGCAAAGTACAATACACATTTAATGCATTCAAATCAGTCACAATTGACCGAACAAAGGAAGCGTGTGATTCTCGCAAATCGGGAATAGCAGCAATTAGATTTTGCCCATTTTTAAATGGTTTGAGTTTATGTTCGCGGATAAAATTCAATTTATCTTTTGTAGCGCGCTTGAGTTGTTCTGATGTTAGCGAATATGGTCGAGTCCACAATACAAAATATAATTCTTCACGTGCGCAATACTTGGAAATATAATTAATTCGTTCACTAAACAAATCATCCAAATCTAATTCTAAGCGCCTAGCCGTCGACCATGCTGGAGAAAGAATATCTTCAATCTCAGCTTTGACTGATTCTCTATCATAGGAGAAGTAGACTTGCAATGCATGCCCAGGTCTCTTAAATGTGGCTTGTAAGCTTTGTGCTAAACCCTGATGAATAGCATTAAATTCTTCTTGTCCAATAAGTTTAGTCACACCATAAATACGAATAACGGAAACGAGCGATCCGTCGCGAGCAACCAAACTATAGGTATCATCTGCTGTTTCTAAATCACAATATGATTCGACAGTTTGCTTGACCTCCGTACTAAACCACGCCAAGATTGCATCAATGCCATCTAAAAATGGATCTATAAAAGTACGATCACGCATGCTTATCCTTAGAATCTCGTTTAGTATTGGTAAGTGTTGATTCTCTAACGCTTACTTTTCTTCTTCTTTTAATTCCTCCAATGCTGCTGCTGCCCAAGTATCTAATTGGATTTTAAATTTGGTGTTGGAGGGCAGCAACCGAATATTTTCTAATACATCTTGTTTTCCTTCCGACATTCTTTCTTGATACTCAAGAAGAATTTGTCCAAATAATTGAGGCTGACTAGTACCGGATCCAAATTTATTTTCAATGATCTGACTGCGAAATTTAAAACTTCGATAGATACTTTGAGCACTATCTTGATATCCAGTATTGTTACCCATTGCGCAAAACAACACATGACAAAAACTATTGATATCCGCTTGAGTCATTTCAGGTAGATAAATTAATTGGCCACCGCCCATTTCATCCAAACCAACCGCTTGTAAAAACAAACATTGGGTACAGAAACAACAGGCAGTAATCATGTTACTCAACTTATTATTGAGATAATTACCATCAAGATTAACGACTTCCTGAAATTCTTTAGCTTGAAAAGCACAATATTGGCAGGTGTAAATATCTCTTTCTAAGACGCGCATGGCAATAGATTGAAATGCTCTATCTTCTTTACGCCTAACAAAAATACGCCAGCCGGTTAAATTTGCCGCTAAATGGAGTTCATACATATCCAACCTACAAACTGACGATTAAGCATCGCCGTCCAGATTCACCATGAAGTGAGACCACTGATACCACCCGCTTTTGCTCCTGATGTTAACATAGTGACCCCTGCAACCTTGAAAATTGTCGGAGAAAAAATCAGTGCTGCTCCAATAAATAATAAAGCAATAGGCGTACCAATAGGAATTTGCGTTGGATTATCTTTATGAGCTTTAAATTTCACTAACGCACCGACTACAAAAGCCATCCCAGCAATATACGCTAATGCAGTAATAAATCTGGCAATTGGACCAAATTGAGTAGTCACCTGTGAAGCTACTGAACCAATACCTGAAATGGATGTTGCTGCTAACGCAGATATTCCCGTGAGAATGCATCCAAATGCAAGTAATATTAGAATCACTTTCTTCATTATTTTCTCCTTTGTCTAAAAATGAAAGTTTGCAGATTAGAAATTAAGAATCTAGTCTACTATGTCTGGATTCCTAATGTCACCATGATCACTTGCACGAATTGATAAATATTAATGCAAAAAATTCCGCCAACGATATGTGACATCGCTTTGTTAAACGTACCTGGTTGTCCACTATGCCCTCCTAGATGGGTCAGCAAAACCAATCCACGGATAAAGGCAATCGTACCAATAAATTGGATGATTAATAAACAAACAGTGATGAGTTCTGCCCATTGGTTTTGTTGTTGCAAGTATGCATACGGATTAGGATTGACCCAGAAGGAACTCAAACCAACGCGCACTGTGGATGGTAAATAAATGAGTAGAGCACCAACTGCAAGAAAGATAACTGGACCTTTTAACTCACGTTCTTGCGACATCATTGTCCGTGATTCGCCATATTGTTTTAATTTTAGCAACCCGATAAATACAAAATACATTCCCATTACAAATGCAAATGCCGTTACCATGCGCATTAAATTTGGAAGTTGTGTGGAAATATTTACTAACATATCTTGCGCCGAAGGCGTTGCATTGGATGAGACTACGGGTGGTGGTGGCGGCAACTCTGCAGCAGAATAAACAGGTAGGGTATAAAAACTCAAAATAAAAAATAAAAAACCACAATACACTTTAGATAAATGAAACTGATTCAGTTTTGCAAAAAATGGTTGAATGTCATGGATTCGATATAAATGATGTGGATTTTGGGGGATTCGATAAATACTCATCCAGTATTCCCATATGATAATGAAACAACTTTTCCTCCTGTGTTAATTTCCACAATCCCATCATAAGGATCAATTTTAGTAACACGACCGATATCTTTGATAGCGTCTCCTTCAGCAACCGTTACCGTTTCACCATTATCTGAACGTAGCCAAGCTCTACCAGGAATAATTGCTTGCACATTATAAGGTAATTTAGGTACTACCTGAGATTGCGGTCCGGGTGGAGGAGGAGTATCTAAACTTTGTGTTTGCTGACGAGTAAGCGTTTGAACCAGTTGGTTAAGCTGAGATTCCATATTCACTACTCGCGTTGCCAAGCCTTGTATTTGGTCTTGCAATTGCTTGTTTTGATTATAAAAATCATTCAAACGTTGCATATAATCTGCTTGTAATTGGCTTACCAATTTTTGATTATTCGCTTCTAAAACAGCAATTTTAGCATCTATACCTGTTAATTGTCCGCCCATTGGATAAGAAGTGGTTGGTGTACTAGGTGGAGGAAGTGAACTAGGTGTCGTTACCACTGGTGATATGAGTGGAGGTTGAGCTGGAATAGATGACTGAGCAACGGTTGATATGATTGGAGGCTGTGATGGTGATGGCTGCATAGATTGAGACGATGTTGGCATTTGCTGCGGAGGCGGCAGTGGTTGTTGATCAGCCGCTGGTGACGGCATCGTTTGTTGTGGAGTCACTACTTGTTGCATAGTTTGCAATTGAGATGGTTGAACCACTTCTTGAGTCATTGCACTTGGCACGACATTTGGAGCAACCGTGCTAGCTGGACTCGGCATTTGTGTCACTGGTTGTACAGAAGATTGAGCACTGCCTGGAACTGGAGGTGGAACAATCTGCATTTTTGCTTCATTTTGTATCGGTGCAGAAGTCTGTATTGGCATCTTTGATTGAGTAGTGACAGGCGTAATAACATCTGTAAGAACAGGCGGTGAAGTGGGTGTTACTATTTTATAGACAACAAAAACCAAGATAATAAAAATACTCAAACCGATTAACATGCGTTTTGAGCGCGAAAAACGATTTAGCAAGCCTTGTTTACTTTCATTTGGCGCTTCTGTAGACGATTCTGAATCAACTTCGTAATTAACTTCTTCATCTGAAAAGTGATATTCACTTTCGTCTTGGCCTTCGAATTTATCGCCTCGATTATTCAGCATTTTGGATATGCCTCTCTAAAGTTATATCACGTAACATCTGACATAAATAGTATACCTAGACCAACGCCAGAATCTACCTTTACTGTTGGTGGAAGGTTTGCATAACCTTGGGTGACTGTCCCTAATGTTTGTCCTACTTGACCCAGCCCCACCATAATTTTCTGCTGAGGATTCAATGCAGGATTAGTGGTGGTAGTGCCAATCAGCGTTTGACTCGTCGTTCCACCAGAAGTGGTGATTGCACTTGCATAACCTTGCAAAAATGAAGTTGCCATCATCGCCCCAAAACGCTGTAGGTAATGATAATCAACTTGACTTGCCATGACACTGCGCGCGGTATCTGGATCAATCGCATAGGCAGTAACAGTTTTAGATGTTGGCCAATCTTCTATATTCATTATCGTAAAATTCATGGCTACTCTATCCATCTGACCCGCCGGACCTTTTGTTGTGACAATTTTGCCTAATAATTTCGCCCCTTTATATTTTCCATCAACAATCGTTGCCATGATCGGGCTATCAGGATAATCACTATTCACTGCTGTATCTAATACAGCAAAATAAACTGTGCCCGCTTTAATAATCACAGGTGTTGCTAAACTCGATTTTAAAGTACCTGATTTTCCTTCACCATTTTTAGCTGCATCCACTTCTTCTTTCTTGGTACTGGCACTTCGCGTTCTGTGAACCATGGTAGGCGGTTGCCATGACGCAATTAATTGTTGTGCCTGCCCTGACATGGCTGCCATTAAAGCCTGAATATTGGCTTGTTTATCTTGAGAAACAGCTTGTTGAGCTTGGACTTGTGCAACATTAAAATCACTAGGTGTAGCAATTTGTTTAGCCTCCGATTCTGCCTGCAAGCGTTGTTGTAAATTTCCCAAGGCAACACTGCTAGGCGTGATCGTAGTAGCTTGATATTCTTGCATCAATTGAGCAGCTAACTCAGGCGTTAATAACCCACTCTGTACAGCACGTTTTAAAGCATTTGCATATAGTACAGAATTAGCATTATTCGCCTGCAAATCACCAATTTGTTTAATCAGGTCTCGTAATCCTTTAACTTGCACATAATCAGCAATTTTAAGTTTAGCAATTTCCGGAGAAAGTTTATTTTGTTGTACAAGTAAATTCACTGCATTTTGCTGAGCTTCGATTGAAACATCTTTTTGAATCAAGTCCGCCAATATGGCAGCTACATCACTCGTTATTTTTCCTTGTTTTAATAAATCTGCAATTTCAGCATTTGCAGCGGCTTCTGCTTGTTGTAGTAACTCATTAAGCGATGCGATAGGACCGATTGCTGTCTTTTGAGATTTATATCGATCAAGTAGTTTCGTTGCCGAAGCTGGCGTGAGTTTACCATCTTTAACCAGTTGATCGAGCGTTTTTGAATAAGTATCGAAAGGAACATTACGAGTTTCAAGATCAGCTATTGTTTTCTCTACATCAGCCGTGATCTCACCAGCTTGCGCCATTCGACGTAAATTTGCCAATCCTTGCAAAGTAGCTTCTTTCGCTTTTTGTTGTGCATATTGAGCAAGTAATTGCTGTGCAGTAGCAGGAGAAATTCTACCTTGTTTGAGCATATCTTGTAATAGAGCAGCATAATCTGCCACAGAAAGCTTATCTTTTTGCGCAGTAAGCAATTGATTGGCTATATCAAGTGGTAAATTGCCAGATGTAATCAGGCTATCCATTAATTTAGCACTATCTTTTAATAAAGCACTAGCGCGTTGCTTTTTGTATAACTCTAATAACTCACGAGCTTGCTCAGGCGTTAACTTCCCATCTTTAACCAGTTGATCCAGTTGTTGTGCATATTCCTCAATTGATACATTTTTATCAGCTAATTGTTGTAAAGCATCTGCCACTTCAGGTGATATCTTTCCCTGCTGTATCCATTCAGTCAGTTTATATTTTACATTGGTAGCATCTTCGGCACATATAATACAACTCGCCGAAGATGATGTACCTGCCACATTCACCATGGTAGGAATTGCGCTAGTACCAGTCATTTGTGCTTGCTGAGCAGCTTGAACATTCGCTTGCTGTAATGCCTTAGCATATTCTGGCGATACTTCACCCCCAGGAATAGATTGGACACCAGCGGGTACGCCCGCTACACTCGATGCGCCTGTTGCTTGGCCGCCGGCCCAGAAAAAACGCACGGCCACATAAATAATAAAAGTAATCAAAACCAAGCTAGCAAATAAAAAGAATATTCTACCGCGGGCATCGAGACGTTGGAAAAAATTAAATCTAGAAAAATTTAATGCCATTACAGACCCTCAATTTTAAGTTCGGCAGGCTCTCCATAACGTGATACTAAAATAGAGGATGTTTTCTGCATCTCATAAGCATGCATACCATCAGGACTAGCCATTGTTCCTATCCAGCCAGGGGAGAGGACAGTAAATCGTGTACGAAAATACACTTTATCTCCTAACAACCAAGCTTGTGCATCAGCTCCTCGCACAGTCAAGGTTTTACTACCAGCTGGTGCAATTCCATCTAATACACCTAATAATAATTGATTAGCACTATTAGGCAACATGGTACCAATAGGTAATTCTTTTGTGTTCGGTCCAATGCCTGATACATGAATATCAACACGATAATCGACTACGGGTTGTCCCGCGACCAACTCTAATGTAACAGGAATTGGCATGCCAAGCAGTCTCACCACAATGTTACCATTGCTATACGATGAAATAGCTTGCAGCAACAAGATATTACTTTTTCCATCCCACTGAATATTCATTGATTTTGGACTACCTATATCAAAAGAAGCAATAGGCCATGGCGCCCCTGTCGAATCAACAAATACTAAAGATGATACATAACCTTGTGCTAAGCGTATTGCCGGTGGAGTAGCACCAGGTGCAAGATTAATCATAAGAGTCGTTGAAACAGGTTTGGGTGGAATATTCGGCGAAGTAGCTGAAGCACGCTGGGCTAAATCAATTTGCTGTCGTAACTGTACCACTTGTTGTGGTGCCAAAGGCATATTTTGTTGCAACATACTATCAAAAGCTATGGTTGATTCTTGTGAAGGTGGACGAGCAGGTATCGTATTTAACATGATTTGTTGACCTTGCTCATAACTCATCGCCGCAGAAGTACTAGACTCATCCGTTGTTTCTTTTGGTATCGGTAGTGTAGGCTTACTATTTGCAATAAATGGTGGCATATCACTATTACTTTTTAACCATTCTTGAAATTGTTTTGATGACATTGCTTGAGGATTGGTAGGTGGATTGGATGGTGGATTTGCTGATTCTGCAAAAAGATTACTATTTGCTAGCAGGATAAATACAATAAAAATCGCTAATTTATTCCACTGAACTTTATCAGTCGTTCGCGATAAAATAGTGCGATAAATGCATTTTAAAAAATTAGCCATATCATTATCCACTTTTCTGGAGTTGCCCGCTGGTGTTTGACGCTATAATAATATTTTCAATTCCAACTCCAGATAAATTATTCAAGGTAGATACCCTTATTATTAATATTTGAAACATCAAAATTCGACTTGGTGCAGAAGTATATCCAGCATAACTAATTTCTATCGGCAATTGTACCCACCAAGCGTATCTTCCCGAGACTAATCCTTGATTGATTAAAATTGGAACTCCCTTCGGTACAACACTGATAAATTGTCTATATTTTTGCACATTAGTATAATTTGCGTAACTATTCAAATAATTTAAGAAAGTCTTCCAGCCATTTGCTGTAAAATAATAAGCATTCTGCTTGAGTTGATCATTATAAGAAATAAAATCATAGGTAAAGGCTTTCGGAAGAACATCACTTACCCATTGCAATAAATCAGCAATAGAAAGATAGGGTTGGTCCAATGGAACCTCTGGTTGTATGCGCCACTCAGCACCTACTGGAAATGTTATTGGAGGAGGTTTATTCAAATAAATATATAGCGATGCAGAAACAATTAAACCTATCGCAATAAAAACACCTATTATAATAATTATTATTCTTTCTACACCATCTCGATAAAAGTTTTCTTCTAATTCAACTTTAATTTTTTTTTCAGGCATAGTTAACTTATCCCGGTGTCAACGAAATTTCAGTGGGTTGAGTTGACGTGACATCTCTACCAATAAATTGCAAAATCCCCAGCCCTTTATAACTCTGTAATAAGGGTTGTCGCTGAATGACTATCGTGACAGATAATGCATTTAAAGATTTAGATTGCTCATTATAAGGTGGTCCCCAATTAGTCAGTAACACCGGCATTTGGTATCTCCAAGCATACGCACCCCCTAATATACCTTGAGTGATCAACTTAGGTTCTCCTACTACTCTTGCTAATACAATGATTTTGCGTTGTATGACACCAATCAAATTATTTGAATCCTTCAATGCTCTCATATAATCTTGCCAGCTATACGTTGTAAAATATTTCTGTGCGTTTTGTAATTGTGAACGATAATTAATATAGTTATACGAATAAGCTGCCTGCACTGCCTCTATTGCCCACGCAACAACTTCTTCTGGGCGCATATTCGGCTGATCAAGCGGCACATCTTGGATTAATCGTCCAATTTCATCAGTAGCAAAATATAAAGGCTTCGTAGGATTTTTTAATAAAAAAACAATTATTCCAATTAAAATAGCAATGACTACTAAACTTAATGCAAAGGTTAATAGCACTAGATAATGAAGTCGGCGATAAAAAGCATTCCTAGTGAAAATTGCTACTAATGCATCTTGATTAGACATAGTCAATTATTACTCCAAACTCAAGAAATTCAACTGATTATATAATGGAGTGTCCAATTTTATTAATCCATCACAAATTGATCAATACCAATACCTTGTGGATTCGTAGTGGTGGGTACTTTAACAATCGTTAGTACCACTAAATACGAACGTTGATAGGGTGGTGCCGAAGCTGGTTGATATGAAACAAGAAAAGGAATTTGTACTTGCCATGCATAATCTATGTCGGGTAATGGGCCTTGATTTGATATGACAGGTGTTCCAGTTACCACGCTATTTACAATTAGCTTATTTGCTTTGATAGTATTAATTAGATCAGCAACTGATTGTAAATAATTATCCCATCCAGCAGGTGTAAAATACGGACGTGTTGCAGCGAGTTGATTATTATAGTTATTGAAATCATACGTTGAGGCAACCGTTGCTGCTTTGCTTGCCCAATGTAAAATCGTACTAGGTAATAAATTAGGCACAGTGTAAGAATGCAACTGAAGACGTTGATTGTCATTTGCTTGTAAGGCAAAAAAAACGGGCAAAGGACGATTTTGCATTTGATGAAGTAGATAAACGACCATCGCCATCATCATCATGATAGCTATTATCAAACCGATAATAACATGATGTAAATAATACCGATAATAATGATTCATTGCTGAATATTACGCTGCTGTTGCAGTGGCATGAGTAAAATTTTTCCCTCTGTCGTACTAGCATAATATTGTCTAGTCGGTTGAAAGATGATGAGATAAATAATAATTATTATGAGTAAGAGTATGAAAAAAATAGCCGCGACTAACCAACGTAAAAATTTACGATATTGATTACGATAAAAAATGCTTTGCAGATCAGCTCGTTGATGACGCCTGGCTATCATCGTTAATCTACTCCATTACGATAGGAAAAAAGTCATTTTAAAGCATGCGCTAAACTATACGTGCAATTTTTCTAAAGTGATTTCTATACGATAATTATCACTCTCTTGCCATTTCAACTCATTTTTTACTACTAGATGGCTGCCGCCATAACCCTCTGCATAAAGTATACGAGCATTCACGCCACTTGCCAAAAGCAACTTCGATATATTACTTGCTTGCTGTTTAGACAAAGCTAAATCGGAGGTAGGTGAGCCACTAGCTGCTGTATAGGCAGAAACCTTTACTAGGATTTTTGTATATTGATTGATATATCTTGCCATTAAATCTATTGTTGAATAGGCTTGAGGTTTAACATTTGAAGTCATCGAATCAAATAATCGATCCGATGGAATAGCGATGAGGATTTGTTCACCAAGAATAATTAAAGTTGCCCCACGATTTTCCAGTTGATCTTCTAATGAAGTATTACTATCAATATAACTTCCATAACTTGCACCGAGAGCCGCACCTGTAATGGCACCAGGAATTAAACCGATACCGGAAGTAAATGCTCCAGCTACTGCCCCAGCCGTGCCACCAATTGCAGCTCCCTTGCTTGTTTGATTAGCATTTTGATAAGTATCTCCAATATTTCCATTAGCACTATTGGTATACAAATCATTAGCATTTTTAACGCCGACATCAATATTTGAGGTAACATCACGTGATACCGCTGAAGAAGCGCAGTTGGTCAGTAAGATACAAATGAATGTGTAAAAAATGGATTTTAATACATGCTTAGCAGAAAAAAATAATGGTCTGAAGCTAATGAGTGACACAAACTAGTCCTCTTTCTGAGCTTTCGTTTCCAAAGAGGTTACATAATCACATACCTCATTGGCAATAGCTAGCACCTCCTCATAAGGTAAAAAGATTCCGTCAACCGAAGGTGGATAATCAGTAGCAAGAGCTATATCTTTGATTATCTCATTCGTTATAGGATTAGCTTGCGAAGAAGATCTACCCATCATTCGCTCTAATAATTCTATTTTATCTTTTACAAAATTTTTGTTAATTAGCGGCATGCTAAACTCAGAAAAGTTTCCTGCGCCCACTAAATCTTTCACGCTATTGGCTAAATTAACTTTACTGAAAATATTTAATCTTCCCTCTTCAACTGGTTCGACAATTTCTTCTTCTATTTGTTGCTCTGATGCTGCATGTCGATTATGAAAAGCTAGCAAAGCTGTCAATGCGCGCTCAATAGAATTATTTTCTGGTTCAGAAACAATAGAACTTGAAATAATGGCAATTTCTTCACCTTCCTCCTGTGGAAGATCAAACAATGTTTCATTATTTTTATTTACTAGTTCTGCAAAACGTTCGATTCTATCTTCCAAATCTACTAAAAGACGACCGAGTGGTGGCTCTACTTTTAAAAATTGATTGATCCGCATTCTTTCCACTGGTTGTGGATTAGCATAAAATACTCTTGCACGAACAATTTTTGATTTAAAAAATATATGAAACTCTCCTTCGCGTTGTTCTTTGAGGTCTAATAGGTCAATACGTTGACGTTTTTCAGAGGATGCGCTACGACTATCCATGTAATTGTTCAATAAGCTACCGGCATTCGTTTGAAAAGAATCTACTTTAGTAACATAAGATTCGCCTGCTGTTTTTTGGAAAAATTCCCACGTTTCTAATGGATCTTCTAATTTCATACAAATTTTAATATTGGTATTTGCTCCTATTGAGGCAGCTTCTTCTTTTGAAGCCTTTTGAAAAGCAGGTAAATCTTGTCCGGCAAATATGACCGAAAATCCTAAGGAACGTGCTTGTGCTGGAACCACCGCAAAACCTTTCACAGCATAGTATCCATATTCATCTAAAATGCACATATAAGGTGTAGGTGCATTAGTTGGTTTGCGAGTAATTACTTCGCGATAAGAACCTTCAACAGATTCGCCTAGCCCTGCTGCCATCATTGCTTTAAGCGATGCAATAATAACTTTGCCTAAATTAGCTAGCTCATCAGGTGATTTTTCTAAAGCAGGTAACAGCACAACAAGAATACGTCGGTTAAGCACCACATCTTTAAGATCTACTTCCGCTAAATTGGTACGAATAATATGTCCATAAGTATCCGCTAATGAACCAAAAACACGTGTCAATTGCATAGTGATAAACCCATGCTGTTCTAATACTTGCGCACTTTGTTTGCCTTTTTTTGAAGGATCATAACCTGGCAAGTTTTTCAAATAATTCTTAATCGGCTCCAAAATGACATCTGGTGTATCCGCAAGACTGACCGGTTCTTGATTATCTCGCGGAAACATTTTATCAATTCCAATTGCTTCTAAGCGTGGCAGTTCGAAATAATTACGTATACTATTTGCATCCAATAAGATTTTGCCTTTATCTCGCATATAAACGAGAACCTTCATGAGCGCTTCAACAAACACAATCGCACGACCTTTCCACATATCACCATCTGCACTTTGAGTACCTTGATCCATCATGCTAACAACTAATTGCGATAACATACTCGAAGAACCATTACAGAATGGATTCATTGTATTTGATAAACGTTTTTCTTGAGCACCAACGATATCTCGAGCGCCTGTCATAAAATTAATGAGTAAAAGATCGTCTTCACGTCCCATTGTGCGACACATAGAAAATACTGATGCAAATAAGGAATTATCACCTTTGCCATCGACATATAAAAAGCCACTCGCTTGAATCAAAGCATTAAACGATAAAGAAATCAACGCAACTGTTTTACCACTACCCGTTGATCCAAATATTAAAACATGCGTTCGCATATCATCGTTGTTAAACCAAAGTTCATCATTATTAGCAATGCGATTACCAAAAAAAGTAATTCCACGTGCTTTGCGTGGTTTGGTTGAATTGGGGAAAGTATCATTATAGTCAAGCGTTTCAGAACGCAAAGGCATACGAAAAGGCAAAGTAGAACGTCGGGTATAGGCGTAGAAAAAAGTGAGCAGCGCAATCACACCAATCACATCGCAAATTGCTGGGAAAAAAAAGATTGAAATGGCAAATCCTACCATCAGAGAAGCACTATTGATTGGATCTTTAAAAAAATCAACAATCTTCATTCCCAGCGTACGAGTATCTCGTAATAGTAACTGGGGTGAAAGCTCGTGTTGTTCTTCTAATCCACGCAATTTCACGTCGATTTTTCCTCATCAGGTAGATAAACTACTTCAGATAATGCTATTTCTAAAGCTTTTGTTGCTTCTTCAATTGCAGGCACCACTAGTTTTCTACCAGCTTCTTTTTCAGCAAGCCAATGGCCAAAAACACCTGCCACTTCGACAAAAGGAGTTTGTCGGCCAACCGTATTTAAGGTGTACCATAGTCGCCGATCAAGCGGTTTTAACCACAAAAAATCAGCCGATGCTTGCACGCCATCGTCTCTAGCGCTTTCTAACATGGCTGCCATTACTGTCAAAACATACGCATAAGAGTGGATATTTTTTTGTACTATCTTAGTATCAAGATGTTTCTTGAGCAAAGCATCCACACCAGCCATATTTAATTTGGAAGTGGAAGATACATTTAATTGTCGTATTAGTTTTGCTGCAGCTTGGGTATCAGCATTAATCCGTGCAGAAAAAATAGCAAATAATGCTTTGACATGAGGTGCTAATTTATCAACACCTTTCCATAATTGCCCTAGCTGTAAAGCAAATATTTTATTAGCTTCCCCACGTCTCAAAATAACTTGAATCCTATCCCATTCTTTACGACTGACTCCTTCACGACGTTGAGGGCGAACTTCTTCTAATAATTTATTTTTTTTACAAAATTGCATCGGCGTCATCGCCATCGCCCAAGCGCCTTTATCAATATCTTGCTTTAGTAAATTAAGATTAACGACAGGAGCAATTTGCGGCCAATTATCTTTCTCAAGTTTTGCTAATTCTTGCATGGAATAAGTGCGTCTAAATACTCGTGCACTATTACTCAAATAAACCACGAATGCCAAAACGATCATTATAATCACTAGGGGTATGCGCAACCAATCACCTACGCCATCGCCTATTGTCATCAGATCAGCAAAATTAAGTTTACTAGTATTCGTTAGAGCAGAGAGAGTGGTGGTACGTAAATCTTCGAAGCGATTACTGAATAAACTTAAAAAATTAATTTCATAAAGTTTGAGAGTAAGATAAGCACTAATAATATAGTCTCTAAAACTATACCATATCACGCCAAGCGTGACCAAACTGGCAACCACGCCCCAAATAATTCCAGCGGAATTATCAGGTTGACCACCTTGTTGTGCTGGTGCTGCCATCGGCCTCACCTCATCAATTTAAAATCATCTTACTGAAAAAGCAGAAAGGATTTTTCCACCGTGAGTTAGATTGACGCAACCTATACTACACTAATATTCTTCTTCCTGTTTTTGCTGCTTTTCTTTAATCTCATCTAAAGTTTTACAATCAATACAAAGCGTAGCTGTTGGCCTTGCTTCTAAACGACGCAAGCCGATTTCTACTCCACAAACTTCACAATAACCATATTCCTTTTCGCGGATGAGTTCTAATGATTCTTCAATTTTCTTCAAAAGCTTTCTTTCTCTATCACGTGTACGTAGCTCTAGCCGAAAGTCTTCTTCTTGACTTGCTCTATCATTAGGATCGGGATAATTAATTGCTTCCTCTTTCATATGCGTAACAATTTTATCGCCACCTTCTAAAAGACGTTGTCGCAATGCCATTAAAATTTTATTAAAATGGTCCTGCATTTTGACGCTCATATACTTTTCGGTCTTTTTTTGTTTATAAGGCGTAATACCTAGTACTTCTAAACTAGGTTCTAAAATATCTTTTTCTTTAATTGCCATGGTGAATTCTCCTACCCTGAGAGTAATTGTAGTCCAAATTTAACTCTTATACATCATTGAAAACTAAAAAAGAGTTTACTTTTAAAACCGTCTAATTGACCTCTAAATTATTGATATTTAAATAAAAATTTAAGCCACCCCTAAAGTAGCCCTTTCTTTCCCTGCCAGATCCTTTATCGTTTCTACGCCTTTATAGCCCATTTTCTCAAAAAAGCTCCGTATAGCCTGTCCTTGTGAAAAACCATGTTCAATGATTAAAAAACCTGCTGGCCTTAAAAAAAGCTTTGCTGATGAAATAATCTCATGAATAGCATTCAGCCCTGTTGCACCTGCAACCAGTGCATGACGCGGTTCAAACACTAAATTGTCAGCGTACCTCTCCCACTCGCTCTCAGCAATATAAGGAGGATTACTAACAATTACGTCTAAATCACTACAAGGTAGGGCAGTACACCAATTTCCTTGGAAAAATGCAAGATTTTCTAGCCCAAATCGTTGTGCGTTTTTCCTAGCGATAGCTAGAGCATCTTCACTCCTATCAGTAGCATAAATTTGCCAGTGAGGACATTCATGAGCAAGCGCTAATGCAATTGCGCCACATCCCGTGCCAAGATCTGCGATTTTTAAAACTTTATGGTGATCAGTTCTTTTCAGTATGGTTTCCACGAGCAATTCTGTTTCGGGCCTCGGAATTAATGTATCTCTCGTGACTAAAAATTCCAACGACCAAAATTCACGTTTTCCAGTGATATAAGCAATCGGTTCGCGATTGCATCTGCGTTGTAGATAAGCATTGAATTGATGTATTTCTTCAAGTGTCAGTTGATGCTCTGGACGAGCGTGTAAATAGGTACGCGATTGTTGCAGTGTATGAGCAAGTAATACTTGTGCATCTAGCATTGGATTATCGCTAATATTCGCCAGCTGCTGCGTTGCTTCAGAGAGGCATTGTTGAATAGTGATAATCATCATGACAATCTAGCCCAAAATATCCGCCCTTTAAATAGCTTCATCTCATTTCAGTTAACTGGTTATAATAATTAATGTCGCATCGCATGTATCTTCCTAGCATGCCATTTATCATGCGAGATGACACACTTTGGCGTTTTTGGTTTTTGCCTTCTTTCCCCCGCAACACGATATTCTTGTTCTGTTATTGCATTCATCTTATGGGCTGCTGCAATTAAGACCTTCGTCGTCTCTTGATCTTGATGATTAAAAAATCGGTTCCGGTTCACCTTCCGTTGCTTTTTTTCCTCCTGGGTTGGCTGTTGCCCGACAACTTCCTCTTGCTCCTCTTTTCCAGCTAAATCTTGCTTATTTTCCTCCGCTAGCGCGTTCTGTTGTGCCTCCAATTCGCTTACTTGACGGAACAAATCTGCTATTAATGTTTCAATTTTCTTATCTGTCTCCAATTGATCTGCTATTAATGTTTCTAATTTCTTATCTATCTCCTGCTGCTTCTTATCTGTCTCCTGGAGCTTCTTATCTGTCTCCTGCTGCTTCTTATCTGTCTCCAATTGATCTGCTATTAATGTTTCTAATTTCTTATCTATCTCCTGCTGCTTCTTATCTGCCTCCAATTGATCTGCTTTAAAGGCTTTAAGTTCGTTATCTGTCTCCAATTGATCTGCTTTTAATTTGGCAATCTCCGCATTTATCTTCTCTTGCTCAGCTCTCTTCTCTCGCTTTTGTTGTTCCCATTCGTCCATCCTTTTCTTTTGCGCTTGCTCCATCAATGCCTCTTCAAGACATGCTTGGTAGTCTAATTCTATCTGCCGATCTGAATTGCGATCCTTCATCGCCCTCTGCGCCCAAATGATATTGATTGGCGAGGGTACAACCGCTTTTATCAGCATCTCTTTTTGGATCGCAAACCAAGTCTGTAGTTCTCGGAAACAATACTCCCCTGCCTCCCCACTACCATGGTCAGAATGATAGCGTAAGGCTAAACGATGATACTGCTCCTTTAACCATTGTAAATTGATTTCAATTCCTCTCTTACGATTCGGTAAATAAAAGTTCGTACCCACTTGCTTTATCACGTTACGTCTCCACTCCGGCGCTAAATAACTGTTGTATATGCGATGCCATTCCGCTTCCAAACTTTCCGTTCCGCGATACAGTACGATACTGTAGTTGCGCCTTATTTCATGACGCTGCTCCACAAATAGTTGCTGTAGATTCAACAACCAATCCGGTTTCTTTAACTTGCCGAGCGCTTGGAGTTTCTCAATAATCCACCTTTCAGAGCGCTTAAATTCAGACACATCCTTCCTCTCTCTATATCGCTTAAGCGCATAGTGACCGCATGAAAAAAGCCATTGATTCATATCATCGATTATCTGTGCTGCGAATCGCTTATCTCTTTCAAACCATTTCTGAAATTGCGTACGAATCTGATCGGCTTCTACAGGCTCTATACCCGCTTCCTTCAGTACGACGGTGACTTGGGCTGGTAATCCTTTCACCCATTTCATATAATCTTTCTCTTCCTCATCAAAGCTTTCCTTTCCTCCACGTAAACATCGATCGTCTGCTGCTTGACAAAAATTATCGTGAGCAGAAACCGCTTGCCATAATTTCTCTTCTAAACAAGATTGCCAATAAGCTATGCGTTGTTGCTCATGCAATTTTCGCATATCGTCAGACGCTTCTCTTAGTTCGCTTTGGATCTTTTTTAAGCTTTCGCTTTCCGATAGGTCCTCTTCAAATGAGCGTATTTTCATCCGTATCGGATCCAAGCGCCGCCACTCTTTGCTATGTTCGCTCAAAAACTCCTTCCAACTGAGCGTAGAGCCTTTTCTCGTTAAACGTTGATGTTGTTCCTGAATAGTCTTTTTCGCTTTACCTAAAGCTAATAGGATTGCCTTGCCTCTTAACTCATATTCCTTCTCCTCTGTCTCATGCCTTAGACTCGCTTTGAGTTGCTCATATGTTTTTTGCATGCCCGTTAAAATCAGGGTCTCGTAACGATTCATCATGATTTGATCTTCTCTTTGATAGACTTCTCTGACTCGTTCTAACTGCTCGATTTTAGTCTGTTTCGCTGCATCATACCGCTCTAAAAATACTTGTAATGTTTCCAATTCCCTCACCCGTCGTCCTTCCCGCCAATGCCACCACCGGCTCCACCACGGCAACTGCCTATAGGTATCAATGTGGCGCTTGACGTTCTCGAGCGGCTCTCCGTATATCGTCTTCTGAGCAAGATCCACACACTCGATAACACACTTGCCTCCTCTCACTGGTTGCCATTTCTGTGCTTCTAATAATACTGCTTCTTTCACAATCTCTATTTCTATTCTGCCAACTGTATCTCTTTTTTCCCCTAACAAGCGTTTTTGTCCTGCACGAAACAAGCAGCCATACCACAGCACTTTCCCTATACTCTCCATCTCGCGTCTTTGCTTGTACTCCCATACCCGCCTCCACCACGGCAATTGGCTCCATCGCTCCATCTCCTGCCCCAACGTTTTCCAAGGTTTCTGGCGTATCGTTCCAGAGGAAAGCATTTCCCAAAAAAGCACTTCCTCCGGCCACTGTCCGGGAGGATAATTCCCTAGCCCTTTTCTTCCTAACCAGCGCATGAAACCTATCTTCGTTTTCATTGTGCTATTAACCCTTCATTTTAA
>Ga0155582_102_pt1 | contig 19672 bp, 22 predicted proteins | sample RifCSPhighO2_12_FD_107239 | JGI IMG/M metagenome (GOLD analysis project Ga0155582, IMG submission 107239) | Gammaproteobacteria bacterium RIFCSPHIGHO2_12_FULL_37_14
AATAACTCGCAAGCTAAGATGCATAATTAGTCAAAGTTAGGCTGTCAACGTACTAGAGGATGGTGGCACCACCTGGTCATTTCAAGGTTTTTTGATACACTTCAAAAATGTACTGGATTGAACATCATTCGGCAATTGGGTGTTTTGGCAGCGCTCAAGAAAACCTCAAAAAAGATGGCAAATATTATGCGTTGTCATTTCATGCATTGCGTGAGAAAATTTTCCATCAAACGAAAATAAATTTACTCCAGGTTGTTTTTCCAAAACAAATTCATGGCGCTGATGTGTGGGTGCTTGATGAGCCCCCCTTAAATTTAATTGAATATAATCAAATTGAAGCGGATGCTGTTATTACACGATGCAAAAATATTGGCATCGGCGTTATTACTGCTGATTGCCTACCAGTATTTGTTATTGATTCTGAGCATAAAGCAATTGCCGCTATTCATGCTGGCTGGAAAGGGTTATCTAAAAAAATTATTACTGAAACGATTAAAAAGATGCAGGTGCTTTATCGAAGCGATCCGGCACAATTACAAATTTATTTTGGGCCTTCTGCGGGTGTTTGTTGTTACGAAGTCCAACCTGATTTTTTGCAATATTTTCCTGAAGATGTTTTTAAAAAAAATATTGTTGTGAAAACCGGGGCTTCTGCCATTCATTTTGATGCTAAACATTGCGCTATCGACGAGCTATATGCACTTGAAGTTCCGCTGCATGCGATTAATACCACTTACCATCAATGTACTATCTGTAATCCTACTTTCTGCTCATTTCGCCGCGAAAAAGATCATGCGGGAAGACAGCCTTCTGTGATATTCTTGAGATCGTAATCAATTACTAATAGAGGTAATTATGCCAAGAGGAAGAGGTCCGCACGGTCCCAAGAAATTGCGTAAGAAGCAAAAGAAATAAAACTTAAGCGTTTTCTTTTGGTTCTTCCTTTGCCACCCAGGGCGTATAGCCATAATGGGTGGCAACTGCTTCTAAATCAAACTGGTTCAAGAAAAGCGAAAACCCCATCCATGAGCTTAATGCCGCCAAATCCCTAAATTGCGGGGGCATGTATTTTGGTGGTGTGATCATACCCTGTTGCTCTAATTCCCATAACGTAGGGAGGTCTTCAATCAGCGTTTTTCCGACAAAAAAGAGTGGGATTCTATCAACCAATCCATGCCGAACAGACAATCGAATATAGTTGTAAATTAATAAAAATCCTTTTGCGTAGGAAAGATCTTTTGTAAAAGCGCCGCCTTCTGGCGTGCTGCCACGGAATACGCGCGCGCTGTAATAATAACTATGTTCTTCTGAAAATCCTTGTTCTTGAAAAAATTTAAACACATCGAGAAAATTAGCGCCTTCGCTCACCATATTTAATGCACGTATACGATTCGCAATGCGCAGCATGCGGCCTGGATACGATGAAAAGGTAAATATTTCTGTGGTTACCGCCAATCCTTCTTGGGTGATACTGGAGGTGGGTGATCCTTTTGATAAAAAAGTACAAATGGGCTGCGCCATTCCATTCAGCGTAGTGCCCACATGCACCCAGCCTTCATGCACTTCTAAATAACGAATATCGCGATCACTAAACATTACGTCGTGCCGTAAGCGAATTCTATCCGCACCCGCTGAGGCATCTGCAACGATGGTGTCGCTAATTTCAACCGTAACACGGTCTTTATCGTCAAAATACTGCGACAATTTTTCCCGCAAGATATCCACTGCTTCTTGCGCAGTGTGTCTTTTTTCGTCTGCTTGTGTTTCCGGCAGGGTACTGATTAATTTTCCTAGCGTATCTCCCAGCAAAATACCCAGATCACTCAAGCGTGGGCCATTAGGGTAAAAAGCATCTGTAGGTGCGCCATATAATTCCATTGCCAGGTCAGAAAACATTTTTTTCCCGCGTGAACTGAGCATCAAAATCGCTTTGCAATATTCATCGCATACGCGGATCATAATCTTGGAAATACCGGTATAATGACCAAGATCATTTTTAATATCGCGAATAAGCTTGTGAAATTCGGAAGATAACTCGTCAGGATCAAACGAAAGCGGTCGCGCTACATAATAAGCGCGATTTACATCAGGCATTTTTTTACATTTATTTTTAAAAAAATCATCCTTAATTTCATCCCCCCACTTAATAGCATCTAAAATGCGGATGGGTTGCTGCAATTCTATTAATCGATCAGAAAGTTTTCGGATCGCTTGTTGCTCAGGATTCAGTTTTTCAACGGGTTTCATGCTATTGTATACTCGCATAATCAATATGTGTTCAGTATACAGTGACATTTGCGATGAGGCTACAATCCCCTAAATAATAAGGAATTTACATGAAAACACTTTTTTCATTAATTCAAAAATCCGCGCAATCCAAAAAAAACTTATGGCTACTCAATCGCTTGATGAATCACCAAGTAAGATTTAACAAGCCACATAAGTTTCAAGTAATTAAAATCAGTGAAAATCAAGTGCAAACCTTTGCTCCTTATCATAAGAAAAACTTCAATCATGTTCGCGGTATTCATGCTTGTGCGCTCGCAACGGCAGGGGAATTATCCGCAGGCCTCTCCTTGATGTATCATTTTTCACCTGAAAAATACCGTGTTATTTTGGCGAATCTCACGATTGATTATCACTACCAAGCTAAAAAAGATGTGACTGCCACTACAAAATTTTCTGTTGTTGAAAAAGAGGCAATCGCAAAAACGCTTGAAGAACAGAAAAAAACGATGCATACACTGGTCACTGAAGTGAAAGATAGCGATCACCAATTAGTCGCAACTGTAAAATCTACCTGGCAAATTAAGGCTTGGAGGGATGTAAACACTAAACTCTAATTATCCTAAATTCAGCAGTTGAGACCTACTGCCGAATTTATAGTAGGTAACACGGGATAGGTTAAAAATCGCATCACATTTGACACGTATCTTTGAATGATTTTAATTGTAAAAACTCGTTACATAGTTACGACTATGCGCCTCGTTTTTACAATTAAAATCCTTCAAATCTACATGCCAACTGTGCGCCATTTGTAACCTATCCCATGTTACCTACTATAGGATTATCTATATCATTTTTGAAAAATATTTCCAAAATGGTATCACCAGTATTTGATTGGTTATTTTTTCTTCATCATTATAGGTAATCAGGAAGCCTTTTTTTATGTGTAATTTTTTCATAGCGGCCTGCAATCCAGATATTTCACGTATTCTATTTTCAGAAGTTAATTGATAGCAGGCCTGAACAGCAATAGCATTTTTTGGATTGTGTAGAATAAAATCGCATTCTTGGTGATCTCTAAAAAAATATAATTCTTCATTGCCGGTTTTTTTTAATTCCGCATAAATTAAATTTTCAAATAGTTTTCCAAAATTATCTGAAAATTGAAATGCAGTTGCGGTAATTAATCCATTATCCATGCAAAATATTTTTTTGTTCGAACGTAATTGTTCAGACAAGGAATATGAAAATGACTTTAATTCATCAAATAAATAAGCGTTTTTAAAAATACGTATAAATTGCTGCATAGTATTTTCATTGCTGTTAACTATTTTACCCAATCTATTGTAAGAATATAATGTAGTAATATTGCTTATCAAATAATGCGCTAGCTGTGTTAGTGTTGCTGTGTCTCGAATAGAATGATTTGCAATGCAATCTTTCAATAAAATTGTATCGTAATACGATTTTAATAACTCAATCCGCTCATCGTGATTATCAATACAATGAATTCTTGGAAAACCGCCATATTGCAGCAATGTATTAGTATGCTTAAGTGCTAATGCTTTTTGAGCAACAAGCTGTTGATATGTAGTGATACTAGAGTTTCCTAAAAGCTCATGAAACGCAATTGGGTATAAATGTGTTTTAATATAACGCCCAGATAATAGTTTCGCGTAATCACTGTTTAATAAATTTGCATTCGAACCTGTGACAACAATTTTCTTAAAACGCGCTGAATCATAAGCACTTTTAACGTAACGCTCCCAAGCTTCTACATTTTGCACCTCGTCTAAAAAAATAGATTCAATGGTGGTTTGCGTCATCGTCTCCGCTGCCGTGATAATGGAATAAATTTGACTCGCATCTTTGTATGCGGCTGTATAATTTGGGTCATCAAAATTTATATATAAAATGGTCTTTGGATCCTGTGTTTTCATAAGATGATTCATGATGGTCTGCAATAACGTCGATTTTCCGCAACGGCGAATGCCCGTGATTATCTGTATTTCTTGTAAATGCAATCGATTAATGGATAACCCATCGTGACTACGCAAAAATTCGTGTGAATAAGGCACGCTGCCCCAATGACGGTTTTGATCTAATAGTACTTGTTCATATTGAAAAGCCATAAAAAATTATACTAATCATAGTTAGTAAAATCAAGTAGTTTTACTAAGTACGATTTGCAAATATATAGTTATTTTAATAATCAATAGGTTAAAGTATATTTTTGGGCAGGGAGGTGGTCGTGGGTGGATGCTCATCCTTAGGTTTATGGGCAGCTAACGCAACCGCGGTTCTTTGTCCCATATAGTATTTTGGCCAAGTTAAATAATTACTTGAAAGTGCTATAAGCACCCACGAAGAATCTTCTTTTACTAGGCGCAATGCACGCATCGCAATTCCAATATCAGATAAAACATACAAAAGCGCTGCTACCATACTCATAAAAGCACGATTTTTTTGCATACACGCAAAGACAAACATGCTTCCTAGCGCTAGTGCGTAGATAGGAATTGCGTAGCACAAAACACCGCTCGCGCTCGATGCAATAAATTGCGTAATATAAGCACTGCCAAACGTAAAAGCCATCACACCAAACCGCTTTGCAACACCCATTTCATTCATACACAACCGCGTTTTATTTTGGTGCATCAAACAAAGAATATGCCCAAGAAAAAATGCCGCGAGCGCCAGTAACATAGCATCTTCCTCGGAAATACTAGAAATTCTCGATGTTCCAATTAACGCATCACCCGCGCAATGCGCCAGCAGCGCGCAATTCAATAAACGATTTAGAGGATTTTTCAGAAGACTATGCAACGCTAGAAAAAAAGTGCTACCTACTTTTGCTCCCAATGTCGCAAAAGGATATTCACTACTCTGGCAATTAAGAAAATACACTAAGGCCAGTACATCCGCATAACGCAAATACCAGTTCGGATTTTCGCGCCCGTCTCTTAAGTGTCTTCTGCGCAAGTTTAGCTCCTTATTTCAACATTCACTTGATGAAGCATAACCTCTGCAGGTTCTTCGATCAAATCAGGCGTGAGAATGTGTTACCTTAACGTTTGTTGCGAGGAATTCCTAGGAGCCTCACCATTTTTAAACGCGTTGAGTTTTTCTAGTATTTCACAAATATTTTTAATCTGAGGAAGTAACTCTCCTTTATGCTCGCCTTTCGTTGCAGTAAATCTTTCTCTAAGAAATTCATCTAGCTTGATTGGATCTTTTATTCCCTCTAACTCACGATGAAATGAAGCGCGCCATTTAGCTTTTATGTCGTCAGCTTTGATTGATTTTATCTTTGCCTCTATAACATCGGATATTTTCTCCAATACTGCGCATTTTAGTACCTCAATATCCACATTTTTAAAGCGCTTGATAACCGTTTGTAATCTCGAGCAAACCAGTCCATCGGAATTTTTTCCTGATTTTTTCAGTTTATTTAACTCATCACTGCTTTTAGCAACCACCTCGATCAAATCTAATAAATTCGTTTCAACGGTTGCTTTTGCTAATACATTTAGGGCAATTGTCTTTTCTTCGTCCGAAGAAGACTTTCTGGAAAACGGGCCGCTTGGATCACTGTTTTTAGATGCCTTTCTTTCAATCTCTAGCGCTTCGTTTAGCATTTCTCTAGCCCCGGGTACAAAAAATTCGCTTTTTTTCCGATGGATAACCTTCATTGATTCTTTGGTGCAATATCGCGCGTTCTCAAAACGCGTATATCCCTCCTCATTAGGAGTCAATAGCGCTTCTGCGGCATTTAAGGTCGCTGTCTCTATTGCTGAACTAACAATCGACTTTACAACATCGAAATCAACATACTTGTCTGCCAATAATTGTCTTTTGACTTGCTCTGTACACGCAGGAGATTTTAATACAGCGAACTGCATTTCTTTATTTAAACCACTTGAAACTAATATGGCATTAAAAATACTTAGCAAACAACTTTCGGTTACTTGACGATGCGCTAGATGCGCAATCATATTTTTTTCAATTTCATTGGTTGGGAGAGAATGGTTGATTGCAGCACTTCTCTCCTCCTTAAGGTCAGACCAGCGTTTTTTCCATGCAGCTTCATCAAACACCTCGTCTCCAATTCCACCGTAGCTACCACGAGTCATTTTAACCTCAACATATTGTCTATTCACTATAAGTATAGTGAATCACCATATTTTGGTTAATTTATTGAATTTTCTGGTTAAGTTGCTTATGCTGGGTTTGCGGCCCTAGAGTTTGAAGGCTTGTGAAATATTCTCGTATTGAAATGAAAATCCAGCTTGCAATAACCTCTCACTCTTCACAGATTGTCCATGTAATAGCAATTCATCACCCATCTGTCCGAACAAAAGGCGCACAAACCATGCGGGGAAACGCATAAAAAAAGGTCTATGCAATGTGCGCGCCAATTCTTTTGCAAAATGTCTTTGTGAAATTACGCCGGGTGATACGATGTTAACTGCCCCCGCAATTTCAGGATGATTAACTAAAAAATGAATCGCGCGAATTAAATCAGGTAAGGCAACCCAGGAAAAAAATTGTTTGCCATCCCCTAATACAGCACCCAGCCCAAGTTGAAACGCGGGAAACATTTTTTTTAAAGCACCACCTTTTTTCGATAACACCACGCCAAAACGCATTCTTACAATAGGTACATTAACCTTTTCTGCTGCTGATAGCGCCTGCTCCCATGCCATCCCAACTTTTTTTAAAAAGCATTCTGGTGTTGTTAATGCGCTATTTTCAGTAAAAACTGTCGTATCTGAAAAACCATAAATACCCACAGCGCTGGCATTTAAAATTCTAGGGGGTTTATCTAATCGTGCACAAATTTCAGCAATCAATCGCGTTGCATCAACACGACTCTCAATTATTTTTTGCTTCTGCGTTTCAGACCATCGTTTGTCACCAATATTTTCACCTGATAAATTAATAATAATATCTTGATGTTGAATACACTTTTCACGCTGATGTTTTAATTCACTCCAAGTAAAGAGGGTGTATTGACTAGAAAACTTCGATTGCATTTTTTCACGAGATCTTCCGACCAATGTTAATTGATGTTCATTAGAAAAATGATTGACTAAAGCTGATCCAACGAGTCCTGTAGCACCAGTAATAAGAATATTCATTTAAAATTGCTCCAATGCATTTAATCTTGCAAAGGGTGGTGTTGTGTTGTTTGGATCACTGTCCAAAAAATCCTTATTTAAGTCTGTTTTGAAGCGCAATGCGCCTAAACGTTGCTTATCATATACGCCTAACAAATAATCAGAGGCAAGCAGTTTTCGTGCTTCGCGTTTTTCAGCACGCGCGGTTAATATTTCTTTTCTATTCATTAAAAATTTTCCCCAGCGATCTGGTGAAGAATCAAGAAAAATACCAAAATTTTCTTTTGATTGTGCTGGATATTGTCTTCCCGAAAATAACTGTAATGCAGGATCTAACACATGATTCTGAGTGCTAAGCCATCCGCTGTCATATTCAAACGAGAATATTTCGTTTTGTTGTGACGATGTAACGTGAAGTTCGCCCATTAATAACGGCTTTTCTAAACCCACCCAGTCCGCAAAAACATAAATTTTTTTCATTTGGGTGCTCGCATTTTAGTAGGAAGTCCTGCATCTTGTAGTTTTCGTCCAAGAACATCATCTTTTGCGATCATAAAAAGATCGTCTTCAAGATTTAATGTGAGCAAAACCATGGCGTAGGCACCAAAGGAAACAGTGGGTTTGCCGCGTTCGATACTGCGCAAGGTATTCCGAGAAATACCTGCGCGTTTTGAAATCATTGCGGTAGAAAACCGTCTACGTAACCTTGCGAGGCGAATCTGCGCGCCAACCACTTTGAGTATGCGCGCAAGCGAGGGTAAAAGCGGCGGATTTTTTTTTGTCATAATGGTTTATATATTGAACAATTTTATTTATATTGGTTAATTTATTGACCATTATAATACAAGTAAGTGCTCTTGTCTATGAGTGTTTATTCCATTTTAGTCAAGACCAAAACGGAATGGGATTACGAATGGTCGTATTACTCAGTTGGGTTGAAAAGAGCTAATTGCGTCTGATATCGATTGTTGAGACGGCGCTGCTGCGCTTCCAAAATCAAAACGCGCTGAGCTACTTACGGTATTAGGCGCGTCATCACTTTTACGTGGTATAGGATATTCCAGAGATCTCAAAATAGTTTCTAATGGTCCTCGAATAATTGAATTCATCGCCGATGGTCGAAGTTCCTCTGAGGAATTGTAAAGTGTTAACGTTTGTCCAGAAATAATATGTGCGCGTTTTACCATTTTTTCGACCATAGTCGCTGAGATAGTTATATTGTCAGGCGTAATATTCATTTCTCGAAGTGCTACCGCAAGACCAGCATCGAATGCATCGCCAGCGCCTACTTCATTTTTTATTTCAAGCGGAGAACAAACGGGGACGCTAAGTTGTTTTAATTCATTATTCTCTTTCCAGTAAGCCGTGGCGCCATTTTTGCCATGTGTTACCAGCACTAACTTAATCCCCTTTTTAAAAGCGGCTCCCTTCTCAAGAAAATAGGAAGCTGTATTGCGCTCTGCAATTTCCCTAGTATCCCTGGAGGATGCGCAATTATAATGCGTCACATCCTCATCACCAATTTTAATAATTTGTGCGTGTTGCGCCCATCGCGTTGAAATATCCTGTGAAATGGATTTTCTAGGATTAATATCAAGAATCACAACAGCGCCTTGATTAGTCATCTGTTCAGCGAAAGCTGTCATACCGCCAATATTGAAAACCATCGGGCCGCCGATAAAAACAGCCGCAGCAGGGTTCAGCGTTTTAGTTTTAGCAATTTCTGAGGGCGCAAAAGTATGTTGATTATCACGCACCTGGCTTGACGGTGTATTTCCATAATCATTCCTAAAAATACTCACCGGCACTCTGGCATCTCCTTGAGAAAGTATCTCTATTTTTAATTCCTTCATTGCAGTACGAATAGCTTCATGCGTAGGTGTTTTATTATCAGCAAGTGTTGTTACAGCTACTACGCGTGTATCTGGGGAATTAGGGCAAGCGAGCGCCGCTGCAATTGCTGCCCGAGCACCACCGCCAGAAATAAGGGCTGTTTGGTCAGAGGTCACGTAATCAAGCGTCGTTGCACCAACCAACACAATGTCTCTTCTCATTTTGCACTCCAACAAACAATGATGACTGTGATGCTTATACCTCACGTATCACACCGTCTCAAGGGTAGATCTACAGATATAATTTCCATGTTGACAATGCAACGCGCTTCTCTGTCAACAGACCTTAGACGAGAGGGTCTTTTAAAAATCTCCGGTATACAATGCCGGAGATTTCTGACGGTAAAGAACGTTGCCATTTTTTTAAAGGTTCGCCTAACCTCGCGCTAAAGCACGAGGATTGCGGCTTGCCACCCGCTCAACCCCCTCAATATAATCTCATATTATTAAATTTAATTTATTAATTAAAACAATATATTAAGAAAATTATACGACTTAAATTGGCGAATGTTTTAATATATTATACGTCCTAAATTGTCGTTTTTTGAAAACCGTTATGTAATTAATATATGTCCTAAATTGGCGATATAATATGAAAAGAAAATATACTGATAGCATTGAATATAAACTTCGCATTAAGGCGATTCGGAGCAATGTTGTATTACGCAAAGAACTTAAGGATTTAGGTTCTTATCGCCAAGTGAGCCGCGCATTAAACAAGTTAATTGAAATGAAAAAAATCGTCAGCGCTTGGTCACTTATCCAAAATTCACGCCTGTGCCACTTGCGGCCACCATACAGTAACCTGCGTGCGTATAATTCGAATCTTCTACGGTCATTGTCATATTACTGCTGCTAGTACCAGTTAATGCGATTGTGCAATAATCCCCAGCCCCATCTGTGTAAGTAGTTTTACAGGGAAGGGACGCCGATGGCATATTAGATGAAATATTGATGATCGCCGAGGTCGCAGGCGACATATTCGCAGCCAGTGAGGTTGGAAACTCAATTCCTACACAACCATTTGGGTGGTCTGTGGTAAAAACACTTGCGCTGCTATTGTGAAGAGAATATCCGCTTTGTGCTTTCAGCGCGAACGTCGTGCCAGATATTAATAATGCCGCAACTGATGCAGCAACTGCTATTTTTTTAATCATTTTTAATCCCCAAAAAGTTGGTATCGCGCGTCAATTTATCACATGGCGCAGGGATCTCAAAATTTCTTATAACCACTTGATTTTAATGTATATACGAAAAGTACGAGGTGTATTATTCGGCCCTTCTCCGCTCTCATGAGGTACCCCAACCGATTTTGTCGTAAAAAATGGACTCATCCTCTGACACAGATAGCTGCCTTATCTTGAGAGCAAAGTAGTCCGTATCACGTATCCCTCGAGCCCTTTTTCGTATCAATTCAATGCCAACATTGTGTGCCTCAATGCATGCCGTAGTAAGCTTGTATTTGGCATAGTTGCATATGCCAATTTTGTGTTTCCTGAGTGATTTTGCAAATTTTTTTAAATAGGTCATGTTAGTTTCATCTGCTAATTGGCACCAGGCTTCTAAGGCTGCTTGCATCGATGAGACTGTTTTATTTTGCCATAGCGTTTGTAATTGCTCTTTCAAAATATACAGTGAATTAATATTTTGATTTTCATGTAGAAATATTTTTAGCTTATCGCTTTGTATTTCGTTTAATTGTTCGGAATTTTTTAATAATAAATAACGCGAGCCAACAATTAATTCCTTTTGTGTATTCGTTGCTTTTCAAAATTCGGCTCTGCGTTGATTGTCTATCGCTTTGCTAAAATTTTGCATGACATGGAATCGATCAAGCACAATATCTGCATTGAGTAGTTCTTCACGGACTGCTTTTTGATAAGCAGGGCCCATATCCATCACCACTGCCAAAAACCTTCTTTTATGGGTTTTGACAGCATTTTAAAAAATTGAGCCAATACCTCTGCTTTTCTACCAGGATGCACCCAAATTAATTGTCCTCATTGATCTGAATGTGAGTCTAAATTGTATACCAGCGTCATGTAATCGTGACCTTTTGCTTTGGCCACTTCATCTACCCCCAAATATTTTAAGTTGGTAAGTTTTTCCGGATTTAATGAGGGTAGCGTTACCTTTGCGTTGGATTATAACAATGCAATTGCTTTGTTAGAAAATTTATGCTCAAAGATCTTGAGGCCTGCTAACAGGGAAACGTTTGATCGCCCGTAACGATCCAAGTGTCAACAAGCCCCGGGGCCTTAAGATCCAAGCGCCACTGTTTCCGCTGGCGAATCCACCGAAATAAATTCTGGAAATCTTTCTTGCAGTGCTTGGAAAAAGCCTTGGCCACACAATGACGCCGGCACAACACTTGCATAATTTCCCTGCTGATAAGGCAGTCCTAGCAAAGCCGCCACCATAAAAACTTCATGAAAAGTGTGGTTTCCAGATACTGCCAAGAAAGCAAAGCAAACCCAGGTATATTCCAGCAATTCAGCGCGAGATAACCCGCCATATGAAACAGCGCCTGAAAGCAACGACGCGGTATGCCCAGAAGGGCCACAAATTACTGGCATTTTTGCGCGCCGTGCTTCCTGAGAAAACCCACTCGCCTCATCTGGCGCATAACGATCGACCGCACGAACATGAGGCGCCTCCTCACGTTTTAACATTTTTGAAAAAACTGGATTTAGTGTAAAGCCAGATTGGCGTGTTTCTTTTGGCGCGGTGTTTTTATCCACACGACTACGCGAATTTTTTGAAAAAAAGCTGTTGGGCTTTAGTACCATCAAGGCTTTTTCTTTTTCAGCAAGTTTTTGCTGGTCCATTTCGATGTCAGGATAAATACGATATTCAAAAATACAGTGCATTTGCATTGCTGCTTCAGGGTGCGCCGCTGGATGACGCATGATGCGCAAGAAGTCTTCGTAAATTTTCTGTGCAGTAGGCGTTTCACCGGTTTGATAAAAATGGCCAAAATAAGGGGGTTTCAGCTCATTGACAATTTTAGGATTTTTTTCAATTAAGCTCACTACTTTTTCAGCATGTTGTGCTAACAACACAGCAATCTTATGCGACACGGTTTGTAGCGATAAAAAATGATTCGCATTTGCCAATAACTGCCCAGACATGTACGATTCAAAATATTCCCGATAACGCTGTTTTAATTCCGCCTCTACATAGTGTAATGATTTTCTCATCGCATCACCTATTTCGTTATGTTCATAGGATCATGCTAAAATGCGGTGTATAATAAATAAAATTGATTGTTTCTATAGTTTTAATAGTTTTTGACTATTTATTGAGGGGAGAGATATGACTGTCACTGAACTTCGCTATTTAATTGTGTTAGCGCAAACAAAACATTTTGGAAAAGCGGCAGCGCGCTGTCATGTTAGCCAGCCCACACTGAGTGTAGCGGTGGCCAAACTCGAAAAAGCATTAGGTGTTGCTATTTTTGAGCGACATCATCACCACCTCGAAATTACCAAGGTTGGCGAAGAGATCATTTTACAAGCACAAAAATCTTTAGAGGAAATCAATAAAATTAAACATATTGCGATGGAAGGTAAATCACAATTGACCGAAAGTTTACGCATTGGCGCCATTTACACGGTTGCGCCTTATTTATTTCCAACCTTAATACCGAAACTAAAAAAAATTGCGCCAAAAATGCCATTGATCATTCACGAGGATTTTACCGCACAGTTGCGTACTAAATTACAGCAAGGAGAACTTGATGTGGTATTTATTTCATTGCCTTTCAATGAAACAGGTATCGTCTGTAAAAAATTGTATACAGAACCTTTTGTTGTCCTGCTGCAAAAAAATCATCCACTGGCAGCTAAAACCACTATTCAATGCGAAGCGCTAAAAAATGAAAATGTTTTATTGCTGGGGGAAGGGCATTGTTTTCGAAATCAGGTGATTCAGGTCTGCCCCAGCTGCTGCGATGCGTCACGCGGACAAGAAACGATAGAGGGCGCTTCATTGGAAACGTTACGGCATATGGTGGCATCCGGCATGGGGATTACGATTTTGCCCAGCACCGCCACGCAAATTAAACATTATCAACATTTACTCACCATTCGTCCTTTTCAACATAAAAATATTGAACGCACGATTGCGTTGGCCTGGCGAGCAAGTTTTCCACGGACGAAAGCCATTGATGCGATCTTACAGGCGGTGAAAGAGGCGGGTTTTTAGGTTTAAGGATTGATCATGAAAAAACTTTTTAGTTTCATTCTTGTTGTTTTTTTAACAATTTCTGCGCCACAAATTGTTCGTGCATCCACGCCATTACCATCCAATCTTATTGCGTATAACTCCACTACAGGTGAGAAATTATTAAAAAGAAGCGTGAGCCATTCTTTTTTTGAATTATCGATGCAATTTCTAACACAAAGAAATCAGGCGTACTGTGGCGTTGCAAGTATTACTATGGTCCTTAATGCGCTAGGAGTGAAAGGACCAAATGATCCTGTTTATTCTCCTTATCATCCTATTACTCAGGATAATTTTTTTACGCCCGCCATGAAAAAGATTCTTGATCAAGATAGAGTATTTCATCATGGGATGACACTTGATCAAGCATCGGATGCAGCGGCACAATTTGGCGTAAAAAGCACCGCCATTCACAGCAACACGCTAACACAAAATAAAATGCGAAAAATTTTAATATCAGTGCTAAAAAATAAGCATAAATATGCTGTAGTTAATTTTTTTCGTCCTGGTTTAAAGGAAAATGGTGGCGGACATTTTTCACCAATTGCAGCGTATGATTACAGAAGCGACCGTTTTTTAATTCTAGATGTTGCGCGCTATAAATATCCTCCTATTTGGGTGAAAACAGAAGATCTTTGGAATGGGATAAATACAGTGGATACCGCCTCCCAAAAGAAACGTGGTATTTTGCTGCTAAAAACACAAAGCTTGTAAGGCTAGAGCGGCATCGCTCCCCTTCCTTGCCCCCAATATTTTTACTTACTGCGCCTCGGGCTAGCAGCAGTCTGATCCATTTCAATAGATCTTGTTGAAAAGGTGGCGCCGGCGCCGACATTATTTGGATTTACAGGTGGCAAACCCTCAAGTAAGTTTGTTGTTTCACTGGAAACACTAGCAACATCCGGTATTTTCCTTTGTTTCCAGAAGTTATAAATATTTCGTCCGGTTAAAAAAACCAGTACTGTTGTTATCATGCACTGCAGCAGAATTGGCAACCACTCACGTATCGGCAAACATTTTAATTCGACTTTATGGTTACCTAGTAGCGAGGACATTATTTTAGTGATAGTAGCATTCACATGACAGGGGTTGGAAGGCGCGTATATTATAGTGTTATTGAGATTGATTTTATCCAGAAATCCACATAAAAATGCTAACCACATCAAAGGCACAATCTGATTGATTTGCCATGGCGGCGATGAATTTGGACCCACATAAGACTGAAATTCAGCTATATCACAGTCAATAACGAACTTACCATCTTTGGTGACAGCAGAGGGCGCCGGCGGTCCAGCCAATTCATTCCAAAAATAAATAATAAGAGACATGTAGAGTGGGATCGATAATGAAGAAACAACTAACACCATGATTTGCTTCTGTCTTTCAGTCAACGTACGCATGTATTAAGTTCCTTATTTTAATAAAAACAGGACTTTCGCACTTTGCGAAAGTCCAACTCATCGCGATGGGGGATTTTTAAGGGGGAGAATCGCGATTCTCCCCCTTAAATGCGAGTGCGAATTCACTTCGCACGAAGCATCTATAAAAGAAAGGAGTTTAGCACGAAGTGCGAAACTCCTAAAAAATACCAATAGCACGATAAACCCAATCAATCCAGATGCCAATACACTCATTACATGGAGTAGTCTAGTACCACTTGAGCCTTACAAGCTTGAATAAGGCTCGGGTGGCATTGCTCAAAAAAGTTAACGTCATTCTCCGCGAAGGCGGAGAATCCAGGTGTTTTATCACTGGATTGATTTTATTTTACAGCAACCAGGTGCTCCGCAATCTGAATAGCATTTAATGCAGCGCCTTTACGGACATTATCGGAAACCACCCAACAATTGAGGCCTTTTTTGTGGGAAATATCGTGTCGTAAACGCCCCACAAAAACACCGTCATGATTGGCGGCTTCCGTAATAGGCGTGGGGTAAGCCTCATGATCGGTATAAACGATACTAGGCATGTTCTGCCACGCATCAATAACTTTATCGATATCACATTTCTTTTTCGTTTCAATATGCACTGCTGCGCTATGGCCAAAAAATACAGGGACGCGGACTGTTGTCACGTTCACTAAAATTTTTGGATCTAAAATTTTTTGCGTTTCCCAAATTACTTTCATTTCTTCCAATGTGTATCCATTTTCACAAAAATCATCAATTTTTGGGATCACATTAAACGCAATTTGTTTTTCAAAGGTTGGTTTTTCCAAACTACGATCACTCAATAATTCCGCAGTTTCATAGGCCAATGCTTCGATGCCCTTTTTTCCCACGCCTGAAACGGATTGATAGGTTGCGATATTCACACGGGTAATTTTAAAACGATCATGAATAGGTTTGAGCGCAACAACAATTGGTATCGTGTTGCAGTTGGGATTGGCAATCACACGCTGTGTCCCTGCCACCACGCTGTTTAGGGCATCAAGATTGACTTCGGGCACAATCAGCGGAACCTTCTTGTCATAACGAAATGCAGAAGATTTATCAATGACAATGCACCCTACACTTTCAGCCATAGGTACATATTTTAGTGAGATCTCGTTTCCTGCGGCAAAAAAAGCAATGTCCGCTTTTGAAAAATCAAATTGATCGACGGGTTCAACCAAATGTAATTGATCACGAAACGAAAGTGTTTTTCCTAAAGATTTTTCGCTGGCGAGCAAAAATAATTGATCAACAGGAAATTTTCTTTCTTCGAGTAATAAAAGCAATGTCTCGCCAACAACCCCTGTTGCACCCACGATCGCAATATTGAAAGCTCTTTTTCTCATCGGATTAGTTTATTGGCTAAAACCGCATCGATCAATACTAATGCCAAACGTGCTTCGACAACAGGTACGGCGCGAATGCCCACGCAGGGGTCATGACGCCCTGTCGTTACCGCTTCTACGGGATTTCCTGCTTGATCAATGCTTTTTCCAGGAATACGAATACTGGCAGCGGGCTTGAAGGCGATATTCACATGAATATCCTGACCCGTCGATATTCCACCCAAAATCCCCCCAGCATGATTAGACAAAAAACCATCAGGAGTGATTTCATCGCGATTTTCAGAACCTTTTTGCGTGACCACTAAAAATCCATCGCCAATCTCAACTCCTTTTGCGGCATGAATGCCCATCATTGCTTCTGCAATTTTTGCGTCTAGTTTTTCACCTACCGGTTCACCTAAACCAACGGGCGCATTTTTAATCACTGCATTCACGCGCGCACCCACTGAATTACCTTCGCGGCGCAACGCTGTAAAATAATTTTCAAGTAATGCAATTTTACTGCTGTCACAAAAATAAAAGGGATTAAGATTTACCACAGACCAGTCAACCCCCCCTGCAACAATATCACCAATTTGTGAAACGCAGGCTTCAAACGTGATACGAAAATTTTCTAATAAATATTTTTTTGCAATAGCGCCTGCTGCAACCCACGATACTGTTTCACGTGCTGAAGCACGGCCACCGCCGCGATAATCTCGGACACCATATTTTTTATAATAGGTATAATCAGCATGGCCGGGGCGAAAAGTATTTTTAATGCTTTCATAATCACGCGAGCGCGCATTTTCATTGGGAATTAATAATGCGATAGGCATGCCTGTGGTTTTTCCCTCAAAAACACCTGAGAATATTTGTACACGATCTGATTCAAAACGCTGCGCCGTAAAAGAAGAATTACCAGGTTTTCGTCGATCTAATGCTGGTTGAATATCATTTTCTGAAAGTGTTAATCCCGGCGGACAACCGTCGACAATACATACCATTGCCGGCCCATGACTTTCGCCGGCAGTTGTGACTGCAAAATGTTTTCCGATTGTATTACTTGCCACAGAAATACCTGCATCTACTCTTGCGCTCAGAATGAAGGTTCATTAAATCCATGTCAATTGGCTTTATGAGGTGTAAATTCGTTTCTCTTGCGTCATTCTCCGCGAAGGCGGGGAATCCAGTTATTTCAAGATATTACTATACCCATAAATCTACCATCAATCTGAATGCTTAAAACCGTGTATGCTAGACTAGTTCCTGGTTTAAGTAAGTTCGCATCTTGAGGTATTTTGGGCATAGCATTTTCTGCGGTGACAGAAGCCTGTGATAAAACACAGCTTGAATTGTATTATGGGACAGGCAAGTTGCGTGACCAATTAAAAGAATTTCTAGTTTTGCGTAAAGAACAAGGTCAAGATCATGTCAGATAAACTATTATCACACTCCGTGAATCCTGAAGGATTGCAAAACACCATCGATAATGCAAAAAGTAGAATACTATCTCAAGAAAATGTGCCAATCATAGACATGCGTATGCAGCTTGAACTATTGGATCAACTTACACAATTTGATTTTGGGAAATTTTTACTACAACACCAAGGACTGAATGGTTATTGGACTCATTATGCGCTGACGCATCCTTGGGTTGGAAAAAAAACAGAAAAAAATAATCGTAATGAGCCTATCTCAATATTAGAAAAATTTATGTTGGAAAAGGCGCCCGTTGTAGTTGCAACCCAAGAACGATTTCAAATTTTCTTAAATGAAAATCAAAAATCCGTAAAAAATAATGCGGTGCTGGCAACAATACCTTGCGGTATGATGGGTGAATTGCTGTATTTAAATTACGATAATATCAATAACATTAAATTAATAGGTATTGATTATGATAAAAACACATTAAATGATGCTAAATCACTTGCTGAAAAGCAAAAATTATCGCAATACACGCAATTCATAGAAAAAAACGCATGGGATTTATGTATTCAAAATGAATTTGATTTGATTTCTAGCAATGGGTTGAATATTTATGAACCCGATGATCAAAAAGTCACGCAATTGTACAAAGCATTTTATGATGCATTAAAACCGGGCGGTAAATTAGTAACTAGTTTTCTTACTATGTCGCCTCAAATGAGCGATCAATTTGAATGGAATATGAGCGAAATTAATCAAGATGATCTATTACTGCAAAAAACTATTTTTGCAGATATTATTCAATCGAAATGGCAATGTTATAGATCAACGCAAAAAACACAACAACAATTAGAATCTCGGGGTTTTAAAGACATTCATTTTATCTATGATCGAGCTAAAATATTTCCGACTGTTGTTGCTGTAAAATGAAAGAATCAAAAATTTTTAATATCGGTATTATTGGACTAGGGTGAGTAAGGCTCGGGTGGAATTGCCCTCACAATGAGAATAGCGGGGGGCATCATATGACTTGCGCACTATGGTATGTGTTGGTATCGTCGGGTGGCACAGTAGAACTCCCCTTTTAGAAATAAACTAATTACTTGATTGAGAAAACGATGCATGACAACAAACAGCGCTGTGCTTGGGTAAACGATGATCCCATTTATATTCATTATCATGACAATGAATGGGGTGTTGCTATTGATGACGACAGATTGCTTTTTGAGTTTTTAATCTTAGAAGGTGCGCAAGCAGGATTAAATTGGTTAACGATTCTCAAACGTCGTGAAAATTATCGACTTGCCTTTGATCATTTCGATGCTGAAAAAATGGCGGATTATAATGAAAAAAAATATCACGAATTATTGACAAATACCGGCATTATTCGTAACCGACTAAAAATTCAATCAGTCATCACCAATGCCAAAGCTTACTTATCTATTCTTGAAAAATACGATAGCTTCTCAGATTATATTTGGCAATTTGTAGATGGCCGGCCAATAAAAAATCGCTGGAAAACAGAAAAACAAGTACCAACGAATACCACTGTGTCTGATAAACTATCAAAAGATTTAAAAGCTCGCGGATTTACATTTGTTGGCAGTACAATTTGTTATGCATTTATGCAGGCAGTGGGTATGGTGAATGATCATTTGATGGATTGTTATACTCAAATTAGCCACTCACCGCGTGGCTAATTTTTAGAAAAAATTAATTCCCCAAAAACTCCTCCTCCGAATCCACATACATTTGGCTTTGGTTTGTGACTTCGCTAAACCTGAGCAACTGCACCCTCTGGAAAAAGCCTCTCCCTTTGAAGGTAAAAAATTAAAAAGGGTGTTACGCTAATCACTGACAACGATAAAATTCCCACTAAAATCATATCGCTGCCCTGAAGCCCATCATACAGAATCCCCCCGATAAACGAGCCAATCATCTTTGCCAAATAGGATAAAAAATAAAAACAGGTTGAGTATTGCAGACTTTTATTGTCATCAGCACCAGCGAAAATTTTAATATAG